>Ga0316208_1000062_pt1 | contig 161378 bp, 155 predicted proteins | sample 3monopyrite_MG_FD_204944 | JGI IMG/M metagenome (GOLD analysis project Ga0316208, IMG submission 204944) | Microbial mat bacterial communities from mineral coupon in-situ incubated in ocean water Damariscotta River, Maine, United States -... | ecosystem: Environmental > Aquatic > Marine >... | reverse complement strand
AGGTCAATGTAACTGAAAAGAGTGCCGCTCGTTTGGTCTTGTCCACGCATTTTCACCTCCAAATCCTCTGTAACCAGAGAATCACGGAATAAAATTCAATGCGAGGACTTTTTCAGCACCCTGCTAGGCCTTTTCGCCACAGTCAAGATGGCGCAGACAAAAACGGCGGCTTTTTTAAGCCGCCGTTTTTGCGTTGGATAGGGGGATTGACCGGCGTCGAAACCGATCAATTGCCGAGCGCCTGGACGATTTGTTCGGTCATTTTCTTCGCATCGCCGAACAGCATCATGGTGTTGTCGGCAAAGAACAATGAATTGTCCACGCCCGCGTAGCCGGAACTCATGCCACGCTTGAGAAACAACACCGATTTGGCTTTTTCCACGTCCAAAATGGGCATCCCGTAAATCGGGCTGGCCGGGTCGGTTTTGGCCGCCGGGTTGGTGACGTCGTTGGCACCAATCACGAAGGCCACGTCGCACGACGCGAATTCGTTGTTGATTTCTTCCAATTCGAAGACCTCGTCGTAGGGCACGTTGGCTTCGGCCAGCAACACGTTCATGTGTCCAGGCATCCGCCCCGCGACGGGGTGAATGGCATATGACACATCGACCCCTTCGGCTTTGAGCAAATCACCCATTTCGCGCAACGCATGTTGCGCCTGAGCCACCGCCATGCCGTACCCCGGAACGATGATCACCTTGGACGCGTTGCCCATGATGAAGGCCGCATCGTCGGCCGATCCCGACTTCACCGTGCCGCCGGTCGGTGACAGCGCGGCCGCACCCGTGGTGTCGGAGCCAAAGCCCCCCAGCAACACGTTCCAGATCGACCGGTTCATGCCTTTGCACATGATATAGCTGAGGATCGCGCCCGAAGAGCCGACCAAGGCCCCGGCCACGATCAACAACGGATTGCCCAGCGTAAAGCCGATTCCCGCCGCCGCCCAACCGGAATAGGAATTGAGCATCGACACCACCACCGGCATATCCGCGCCGCCGATGGGAATGATGATCAGGAACCCGAGCGCAAACGCCAGCACCGCCAGGGCCCAAAAGGCGCTGTATTGTTCGGTGTTTGCAAACCAGACAAACAGCACCACCAGGATGCTCCCCAACAGGGCGTTCAGCAGGTGTTGTTTGGGGAACGTGATCGGTGCCCCCGACATGACCCCCTGGAGTTTGGCAAAGGCAATCACCGAACCCGAAAACGTCACCGCGCCAATCGCCGCGCCAAGACCCATTTCGACCAGGCTGGCGGCCGGAATGGACCCGGATGCCCCCAAACCGTAAGCCACCGGATTGTACAGCGCCGCGGTGGCGACGAACACCGCCGCCAGGCCCACCAGCGAGTGAAACGCCGCGACCAATTGCGGCAGTGCGGTCATTTCGATTTTCAACGCCAGCACCGTGCCGATGGCCCCACCGATCAGCAAGCCGGTGATGATCAGCGGATAGCTGACCACGCCCGGATCGGCCAGGGTGGTGACGATGGCGATGAACATCCCGGTCATGCCCAGCAAATTGCCGCGCCTTGAACTTTCTGGATGGGACAGGCCGCGCAACGCCAAAATGAAGCATACGGAAGCGATCAGGTACGCAAAAGCGCTCAAATTTTCAGACATGTCGGCGCGCCCCTATTTCTTTTTCTTTTTGAACATCATGAGCATTCGCTGGGTGACAATGAACCCCCCGAAAATATTCACCGATGCCAAAATCACGGCGACAAAGCCCATAATTTTTGAAAAGTTTACATCCTGGGGACCCGCAGCAATCAGGGCACCGACGATGATCACCGACGAAATGGCGTTGGTCACACCCATCAATGGCGAATGCAGGGCGGGGGTGACGCTCCACACCACGAAATAACCGACGAAACACGCCAGCACAAACACCGTGAACAACGCGATGAATGAAAACCCGTCCGTGCCCCCTGAGGTGATGCTCAACTGCGCTGCCGACGCAGCCAGTTGTTCGGCCTGTTCGGCCAGTTCCCCGGCCGTATCGACCAAGGCGCGCGATTGTTCTGCAATCGAAGCCGCGTCCATGACTTAGCTCCCTTCTTTCAACACACGATGAACCACCGCGCCGTCTTTGCACACGCAAGTGCCGGACACGGTTTCATCTTCAAAATCAAAGGCGATGGTTTTGGCTTCCGCATCCACATGGGGGGTGAGGAAGTTAAACAGGTTTTTGGCGAACAGTTGGCTGGCATCCCTGGCCAGACGCCCGGGCACATTGGCGTGGCCAACGATGTGCACGCCGCCCCGGGTTTTGACCACTTTGCCCAGCTTGGACCCTTCGACGTTGCCGCCGGCCTCGACCGCCAAATCCACGATCACCGAACCCGCCTTGAGGCTGGCGACCATATCGCGGGTCACCAAAATCGGGGCGGTGCGCCCGGGGATCAGCGCGGTGGTGATAACGATGTCTTGTTTTTTAATGTGTTCGGACACCACCTGTTTTTGCTTGTCGAAATATTCAGGCGGCATTTGTTTGGCATAGCCGCCGGCGGTTTCGGCGTCCTTTTCCATGTCTTCATCAATGGTCAGGAATTTACCGCCGAGGCTTTCGACCTGTTCGCGGGTCGCCGGGCGCACGTCGGTGGCGGTGACCACCGCACCCATCCGCCTGGCCGTTGCAATGGCCTGCAATCCGGCCACGCCCACGCCCATAATAAAGACCTTGGCCGGGGCAATGGTGCCGGCTGCGGTCATCATCATCGGCAGGGCCGAACCGTATTCATGGCATGCGTCCAAAACCGATTTGTAGCCCGCCAAATTCGACTGTGACGACAAAATATCCATGCTTTGGGCGCGAGTAATGCGGGGCATCAATTCCATCGCGAACGCGGTGATGCCCGCTTTGGCCATGGCCTCGACGTCGGCTTTTTCGCTCAACGCGGACATCTGCGCACAGACCACGGTGCCCGGTTTCAGGGCCTTGAGTTCGGTGGCCGTGGGACGCTGAATTTTCAGCACCACGTCGGCATTTTTGAGCACCGCCGCGCCACTTGTGGCGATTGACGCACCGGCGTCTTTGAAATGCGTGTCGGGGATGGAAGCCTGGGTGCCGGCACCCTTTTCCACCGCGACATCGAAGCCAAAGCCGACCAGTTTTTTTACCACCTCAACCGACGCGGCGACGCGCGTTTCACCGGGGTGGACTTCCTTGGGGATTGCGATTTTCATGGTGACCGTTTTTTATCCGAAATAGACCCTGTCAAAACCTAGCCATTTTGTATGCCCGCTTGTGCCAGGATACACAAGTGTTGCGTGACGAAATATCCAAAAAACACAAGTCAGACGGCGGGAGCCTTACTCCACGGCTCTAAACGGGTGCCGGCAACAAGGGGCACACGTTTGCCCCCCTGATCATGGGGGCAAGACCCTCTCAACATAAATTTCTCTTTTTGAATATTTATTCGTTTTCATAAAGAAAGTTCCTGTTTTGTTCCGAATTTTTGTTGCTGTCTGGGACTATTTTATGCCATCTTGTCAAAATGATTCCCAGAGAAGGACCTCTTATGGACAATAAAACCACTGAGTTTACTCGCTTACGCGAACAAGCTTGCCTTCCTTTGGATGAGGTGTTGGCAGAGGAACTGGGATATTCTCTTCGCACGCTTTATCGCTGGGAAAATGGAGAGGCAGAACCGCGACCTGCGGTTATTCACAATCTTGAGAGTATTATCCAGGCCCGCCAAACACCAAGAGGAGAGTCAAAATTCAGGTTTGTTGATTTGTTTGCCGGAATTGGTGGCTTGCGGCGCGGATTTGAACCACTGGGTGGGGATTGTGTGTTCACAAGCGAGTGGAACAAATATGCAGCACAAACCTATCGTGCCAATTACCCCTGCGACAGCCATGATGTTGATGGTGACATAACCCGAATTGATGTCGACAAAATCCCCGAACATGATTTGTTATTGGCCGGATTCCCATGTCAGCCATTTTCCATTGCGGGTGTCTCAAAGAAAAATTCACTTGGCAGGGCACATGGATTTCATTGTGATGCCCAAGGGACTTTATTTTTTGATGTTGCCCGTATTCTTGGCCATCACCGACCTCGGGCTTTTTTGCTGGAAAATGTCAAGAACCTTGTGAGCCATGACAAGGGGAACACTTTCAAGGTTATTTTGCGCACCTTGAAGGATGAGTTGGGCTATAACGTCCAAATCCGTGTGATTGATGCGAAGGCATTTGTTCCCCAGCATCGAGAGCGGATTTTTATTGTGGGCTTCAGAGATTCAGATCGCTTTGATTTTGATGATCTAATCATTCCGAAAGACGAAACAGGCCCACGTATGGGGGCAATTCTCCATCCTGAAGATGGGTCTGAACCAACCGAATATCCTTATACTGAAGGCGAAAACGCAGCGGTCCTGGACAAATACACCCTCTCTGACAAGTTATGGTCTTATCTGCAAAATTATGCCGCCAGGCATAAGGCGAAGGGCAATGGGTTTGGGTTTGGTCTTGTTGATAAAAGCAGCATTTCTCGCACGCTCTCGGCCCGTTATTACAAGGATGGCTCTGAAATATTAGTTAGCCAGGGTGAAAACAAAAACCCGCGCCGATTAACGCCACGAGAATGTGCGCGTCTGATGGGTTTTGACACATGGGTTGGTCGCGGCTTTAAAATCCCGGTGTCTGATACCCAGGCGTATAAGCAATTTGGAAATGCGGTGGCTGTGCCAGTGGTGGGGGCCGTCGCTCGACACATGATCGCGTTGCTACTGGAAAAAAAACCCGACCCTCAAGAGGTGCGACAACACATTGCCTGATATCGTTGACAAGGAAACCCGCAGCACAATGATGGCGGGTATCAAAGGCAAAAACACCAAGCCTGAACTTATAATAAGGCGTGGTTTGCACCGTCTGGGTTTTCGCTTTCGCATACACGATAAACGCCTTCCCGGTAAGCCAGACCTGGTGTTCCCCAAATACAAGGCAGTTATACAGGTTCAGGGGTGTTTTTGGCATGGGCATGATTGCCACTTGTTCAAATGGCCATCCACACGACAGGATTTTTGGCGAGCCAAGATTTCCGGCACTAAACAGCGCGATGCCCGGAACCTCAAGGCGCTTGAAGAAACGGGTTGGCGCGTGCTTACCCTATGGGAATGCGCCCTGAAAGGCGCAAACCCATTGAAAATAGAAGAGGTGTTGACCAGCACGTCCAGCTGGTTGAAAAGTGACGAAAGGTTCAGGAGTATCGAGGGGAAGGCCAAAACATGACACGGTAATGCCCATTATTTTAACCACTGGACTGCGGGCTCTTTCATAGGGTGTGTAGATTCCAGCAAATTTATAGAAGACGATAATGAAAACGGAAAACAAAAATATCTCAATTTCGGACCGGATAATTTCGTATTCGGTCAGTGGCAACGGAGCTCCGATTGTGCTGCTGCACCCGGTTGGATTGGATCGCACATCGTGGCGGGAATTTTGTGAAGACTGGCCGGGTGATAACAAATTTATTGCTATAGATACGCGGGGGCATGGCGGATCAAGCAAAATTGAAGGCGATATTGAGTTTAATGATTTTGCCGAAGACGTGTTGGCCGTTATTGAGGCCGAGGGTCATCGCAAAGTAAATGTAATTGGCGTTTCAATGGGTGGCATGGTCGCTCAACATCTGGCTTTATTGCATCCAGAATGTGTTAAGTCGCTAATTTTGTGCAGCACGGCAGCCAGTTTTCCAGAAGATGTCCGTGGGATGATTTTAGACCGGGGAAATATAGACATCTCTGATGGTATGAAAGCTTTTGTGGAATTGACCATAGAACGATGGTTTTCACCGGACGGCAAATTTTCGAAAATAGCTAAAGAATGTGTCGAGCGATTGCTTGCCAATGATGCGCCAAGCTGGGCAGCCAGTTGGGGGGCTATATCACGACTGAATACACTTGTGGATCTGGAGTCGCTTAAGATACCGACACTGGTTGTCACCGGAGAATCAGATGTCATCACACCACCTTTGGCTGCCCAGACAATATTCAACGCTATTGACGGTGCGGAGTTAGCAATCATTCCTGATGCTTATCATTTAGGCATTTTTGAAATACGAGAATCGTTCATTACGTGTTTTTCGAAATTTCTTAATAGGATTCCAGTCGAAAGTTGAATTGGTAATGTCCCCGAAAATTAATCATCATCAGAAGTAAAATTTTCTCGTCACGTAAACGCAGAAAATTCGCGGTGAAAAATTCCCGTTATTAAGAGCAAGAAAAAGCCCTGGAAACAGTCATGTTTCCAGGGCTTTAAACTGGTGCCGGCAACAAGATTCGAACTCGTGACCCCCTGATTACAAATCAGGTGCTCTACCAACTGAGCTATGCCGGCGTGTTTCCCCGATCATATACCTTCGCCTGCGGGTTACGGCAAGGGTCGTTTATGGCGAGGGGGAAAACGGTGCTATATGTGATCGTGGTTTTTGAAATTGGGGATGATTATGGGCTCTGAAACTCCGTTTAAGAATATTCACGCGTGCGTGTTCGATGCTTACGGCACATTGCTGGATGTAAACGCGGCGGCGGCGCGGTGCCAAGAGGAATTGGGCGACAAGGCGGACCGGTTGGCGGACCTGTGGCGCGCCAAACAATTGCAGTACACGTGGCTGTCCAGCTTGATGGGCCAACATCGTGATTTTTACGACTTGACCAGGCGGGCCCTGGACTTTGCGCTGGACACTCTGGACCTGGGCGGGGGGCCGTTGCGCGATAAGCTGATGGCGCTTTATGAAGTTTTGGACGCCTATGCGGAGGTTCCGCCATTGCTCGAAAGTCTCAAGGGGGCCGGGTTGAAAACCGCGATCTTGTCCAACGGGACACCTGAAATGCTGGCTTCGGCGGTGCGCGCGGCAGGGATTAACGCGCATCTTGATGCGGTGATTTCCATTGAGGACGTGGGCATTTATAAACCCGCACCCGAAGTTTACCAACTGGCGGTTGATCGCTTAAATGTGGCCAAGCAAAACATTTGTTTCGTGTCGTCCAACGGCTGGGACGCCACCGGCGCGGCGGCGTTTGGTTTTCAGGTGGCGTGGGTCAACCGCACCGCACAGCACCCCGAAACACTCGGTTTCCCGCCCCGGGCAGAACTGAAAGACCTGAGCGGACTGGTGGGATTGGTGGTGCCGGGGGGGCGGGGTTCATATTAACCCGGAAAGGGTCTAACGGTTCGATTGCGCAAACTGATACAGCGCGATGGCCGCGGCGTTGGATAAATTAAAGCTTTCGACCGCCGTCGACATGGGGATTTTGACCAGCAAGTCGCAGGTTTCGCGGGTTAAGCGGCGCAACCCGGCCCCCTCGGCCCCCAACACCAGGGCGTTGCGGCCGTGCAGGGTTTTGGCGGTCAATTCGTGATCGGTGTGGCCGTCAAAACCGACGCACCAAAATTCCGCGGATTTAAGCTGATCCAGGGTGCGCGCCAAATTGGTGACCTTGATGTAGGGCAGATGTTCCACCGCGCCGGATGCGGCCTTGGCCATGGCCCCGGTGATGTCGGGGGCGTGTTTGTCCTGGACCACCACGCCCAGGGCACCAAAGGCCGCCGCGGTGCGCATCACCGCGCCGATGTTGCGCGGATCGGTGGCTTGGTCCAGGACCACGACGCAGGCGCTGGATTGTCCTTTGGCGGCGTCGATCAGGTCTTCGATTTCGGGGTGCGGCAGGGGCACCGTTTCGATGCAGATGCCCTGATGGACGGCATCGCGGGGCAACAGGTCGTTGACCTCGCGGCGGTCGCGCCATTCGATTTGCGGGCGCGGGGTTTGACAGGCCTCAAAGGCCGCGTTGGCCGCATCGCAGACCGGAGCTTCCAAATCGTCGGCACTTTGGGTGGCCATGACGATTCGTCGAATATCGCGTTCCGGATTGGCGATTGCGGCGACACACGCATGGCCGCCGTAAAGCCACAGTTCACCGCTTTTGTTGGTGCGTTTGAGGACCTCGTGCTCACCGTCGGCGGCACCTGGATTGCGAGCGGGCCGCCCGTGGCGACCTGGTTTTTTGCGTTTTGCCATGGCCGCTTGTATCATCCAGGACGCGCGTTTGTCGCGGTCCTTTTTCCGCTGCTGGGCGGGGGGCGAAAAAAACTTTCCTTGTGCGGTGCATTCGACAGTTGACACGGCGTTGTAATTGTTCATATTGCGCACCGTCCGGACCGTGGTGATCCGGCGTGCACCTGAGCGGATTTGGAGGGGTGCCCGAGTGGCTAAAGGGGACGGGCTGTAAACCCGTTGACGTATGTCTACGTTGGTTCGAATCCAACCCCCTCCACCATCCTCGCACGCTGATCACCGGACACCGGCCCAAGAGGGCTTTTGCCGCCCCATTGGGGGCTTGCGATGGCCTTGGGGAAATATGTGAGTTGAATGACCGCTTGCGGGTGTAGCTCAATGGTAGAGCAGAAGCCTTCCAAGCTTACGACGAGGGTTCGATTCCCTTCACCCGCTCCATTCCTTAAAAATGTGGGCAAGCTCGTGTCGGTCGGTTGGAATTTAAGAGTTTAATAAAACGGCTTTGATCTTTGTTTAATGTTGGTTCCCTGAAGGTTTGAGGAAGACGGAAATGGCCAAGGTAAAATTTGAACGCACAAAACCGCATTGCAACATCGGCACCATTGGTCACGTTGATCATGGCAAGACGACGTTGACCGCGGCGATCACCAAGGTTCTGGCTGAAATCGGCGGTGCTGAATTTTCGGGCTATGCCGACATCGACAAAGCGCCGGAAGAACGCGCCCGCGGGATCACGATTTCCACCGCGCACGTTGAATATGAAACCGACGCACGCCACTACGCGCACGTTGATTGCCCGGGTCACGCCGATTATGTGAAAAACATGATCACCGGCGCGGCGCAGATGGATGGGGGCATTTTGGTGGTTTCGGCCGCGGATGGCCCGATGCCGCAAACCCGCGAGCACATCTTGTTGGCCCGTCAGGTTGGTGTTCCGGCGCTGGTGATCTACATGAACAAGGTCGATCAGGTTGACGACGAAGAGCTTTTGGAACTGGTGGAAATGGAAATCCGCGAGTTGCTGTCCTCTTACGACTTCCCCGGCGACGATATTCCCATCATCAAGGGTTCGGCGCTGGCGGCCCTGGAAGGTCGCGACGACGAAATTGGCAAGAATTCCATTCTTGAACTGATGAAAGCCATCGACGACTACATTCCGCAACCCGAGCGTCCGAAAGATCAGCCGTTCCTGATGCCGATCGAAGACGTGTTCTCGATTTCCGGTCGCGGCACGGTGGTTACGGGCCGGATTGAAAGCGGCGCGGTCAAGGTTGGCGAAGAAATCGAAATCGTCGGCTTGAAAGACACCGTGAAAACGACCTGTACGGGCGTTGAAATGTTCCGCAAGCTTCTCGACAGTGGCGAAGCGGGCGACAATGTCGGTGTGTTGCTGCGCGGCACCGCGCGCGAAGACGTGGAACGCGGCCAGGTTTTGGCCAAGCCGGGTTCGATCACGCCGCACACCAAATTCACCGCCGAAGCGTACATCCTGACCAAGGAAGAAGGCGGTCGTCACACCCCGTTCTTCACCAAGTACCGTCCGCAGTTTTATTTCCGCACCACCGATGTGACGGGCATGTGCACGTTGCCCGAAGGTACCGAAATGGTGATGCCGGGTGACAATGTTTCGATGGAAGTCGAACTGATTGCCCCGATCGCCATGGACGAAGGCTTGCGCTTCGCCATCCGTGAAGGCGGCCGCACCGTTGGTGCTGGTGTCGTCTCCAGGGTTATCGCTTAAAGGAACTGAGGCCCGGGTCCATATCCGGGCTGGACATCGGGGCGGGAAGCGGGTAAACCCCGTCTTCGCGCCGCGTCCGATTGCGATAGGGTGGGGGGACTCGTCCTGGTCTTTGTTTTTCGGATAAAATCCGAAAAGCCAAAGGTTTTGTAGGGGTATAGCTCAGTTGGTAGAGCGGCGGTCTCCAAAACCGCAGGTCCCGGGTTCGAGCCCTGGTGCCCCTGCCATCCTCTTGTGGGTGGCTTGAAAGATTAAAGAAAGATAGGAATTATGGCGAAAACCACGCCGGCCAGGTTTGTCCAAGAAGTGCGTCAGGAAACCTCGAAGGTTTCCTGGCCGACCCGTCGCGAGACGGTTGTGTCCACCGCCACGGTGTTTGTCATGGCGGTTTTGGCGGCGTTGTTCTTTTTTCTGATCGATCAGATTTTATCGTCCGGAGTTCGTTTCTTGTTGGGCATGGGGGCGTAAAAGATGGCCGCGAAATGGTATGTTTTGCACGTCTATTCGGGCTTTGAAAAAAAGGTCTCCGCGTCGATTTTGGAACAGGCCAGGCAAGCCGGGATGGATGATAAGATCCTCCAGGTGCTGGTGCCCAGCGAAGAAGTCGTCGAAGTGCGGCGCGGCTCCAAGGTGACGTCGGAACGCAAGTTTTTTCCCGGCTACGTGATGATCGAAATGGAACTGACCGACGAGGCTTGGCACTTGGTGCAAAACACCCCGAAAGTCAGCGGTTTTTTGGGTTCCAAGGAACGTCCGTCGCCGATCACCGATGCCGAAGCGCAACGCATCATCAATCAGGTTCAAGATGGCGTGGATCGTCCCAAGCCGTCGGTCGTCTACGAAATTGGCGACAGTGTGCGGGTGGTTGACGGGCCATTTTCTTCGTTCAGCGGGCAAGTTGAAGACGTTGATGAAGAACGCTCCCGGGTCAAGGTTGCGGTCAGCATCTTTGGCCGCGCCACGCCGGTGGAACTGGAATACGCCCAGGTTGAAAAGACCTAGGGGATTTGAATGTTTCGGGCGGGGTCTTGTCGGCCACGTTTGAAAATAACCGTGTGGGAGGTCAGCCATGACCGCACCACACACTCAGAAAGCATTTAGACTGAGGTATTGAAATGGCTAAAAAAGTCAAAGCACTCGTTAAGTTGCAGGTGCCGGCGGGCAAGGCAAATCCGTCCCCACCGATCGGACCGGCGCTTGGTCAGGCTGGTTTGAACATCATGGAATTTTGCAAGGCGTTTAACGCCCAAACCCAGCAAATGGAACAGGGCATGCCGATTCCGGTGGTGATCACGGCCTATCAGGACGCTTCGTTCGACTTCATCACCAAAACTCCGCCCGCCAGCTATTTGCTGCAAAAAGCGGCCAAGATCAGCAAGGGCGCTGGCACCACCGGCACTCAAGTCGTCGGCACCGTGACCATGGCCCAGTGCCGTGAAATCGCCGAAACGAAAATGGACGATCTGAACGCAAACGACCTGGACGCAGGGGCGATCATGATCGCCGGCACCGCACGTTCCATGGGTCTTAAGGTGCAGGAGTAAGTATCATGGCGAAGATTGGTAAGCGTATCGCCGCCGCGAAAGCGGCTATCGATAGCCACAAACAGTATGTTCTGGATGACGCGGTCAAGCTGATCAAAAGCAATGCCACGGCCAAGTTCGACGAAACCATCGAAATTGCGGTCAACTTGGGCGTCGATCCCAAGCACGCCGACCAAATGGTTCGTGGCGTGGTGTCGTTGCCCAACGGCACCGGCAAAACCGTTCGCGTGGCCGTGTTCGCCAAAGGCGACAAGGCCGATGAGGCCAAGGCCGCAGGTGCGGAATTGGTTGGCGGCGACGATTTGGCCGAACAGATCCAAAAGGGCGAAATGAATTTCGATCGCTGCATTGCGACCCCGGATATGATGATGGTGGTGGGCAAATTGGGTAAGGTTTTGGGTCCGCGCGGCTTGATGCCCAACCCCAAGCTGGGCACCGTTACCGCCGATGTCACCAAGGCGATCAAAGACGCCAAGGGCGGTCAGATTGAATTTCGCGTTGAAAAACTGGGCATCATTCATGCCGGAGTTGGCAAAGCCAGCTTCGACGAAAAGGCTTTGGTGGAAAACATCCAGACCTTTATTGGTGCGCTGAACAAAGCCAAGCCTTCGGGCGCCAAGGGAACGTACCTCAAGCGCGTGACGTTAAGCTCGACCATGGGCCCGGGGGTCGCGTTGGACATCCCCGCCCTGGTCGGTGCGTAACACGGCCTGGAAATTGCTTGCCCGCCCCGCTTGGGGCGGGGGGGTGAGAAGGTTTAAGAACTTCGGTTGTTAAACTTTCGAGCCTGTCCAAGACCGTAGGTGCTTCACAATTGGGTGGAGTTTAAAGGGGTAACCCGCCTGCACAGACGGTGCAGATCCCGTTTAAAGCAGCCCTTAAAGGGTGGTGATGAACGGCTTGAACTGTTGCACTTGGCAGGTTGTCGGATCCGGGGATCGGGGTTTCGATCTTTTGGATCTATTCGTGCAACGGCTTTTCATTTTGAAAAGCCATTGAAACTGGAGACGATTGTGGACCGTACACAAAAAGAAGAATTGGTCACTTCGCTTCACGAAACTTTCAGCGGCGCCGAAATGGTTGTCGTGACCCACAATCTGGGTCTGACCGTTAAGGAAATGGAAGCGCTGCGCACGCAGCTTCGTGAGGCTGGTGCCAACTTCAAGGTGACTCAAAACCGGCTCACGCGTCTCGCCCTCAAAGACACGCAGTTCGAGGGATTGGCCGATCTTTTCAAGGGGCCAACCGGCATTGCTTTCAGCTCTGACCCGGTTGCCGCAGCGAAAATTGCGGTCAAGTTCGCCAAAGGCAACGATAATTTCGAAGTCATTGGCGGCGCTTTGGGTGCGGAGGAACTTGATGTTATTGGCATCAGGGCTCTCGCTACTCTTCCTTCTCTCGACGAACTTCGTGGCAAGCTGGTTGGGCTTTTGCAGGCTCCCGCGACCAAGGTCGCTGGTGTTCTTCAGGCTCCGGCTGGGCAATTGGCACGCGTTTTCAGCGCGTATGCCAAGCAGGGCTAAGTCGCGTATCTGGTTGACACAAACACAGGCCGTTCAAGCCTAAGGAGATTTAAAATGGCGAACATCGAACAACTCGCAGAAGACCTTTCTGTATTGACCGTTATGGAAGCCGCCGATTTGGCGTCGCTTTTGGAAGAAAAATGGGGCGTTTCCGCCGCTGCCCCGGTTGCCGTTGCAGCCGGTCCCGCAGCCGCTGGTGAAGCCGCCGAAGAAAAGACCGAATTTGACGTGATGTTGATGGCTTTTGGTGAAAAGAAAATCAACGTCATCAAAGAAGTCCGCGCCATCACCGGCCTGGGCCTCAAAGAAGCCAAGGAATTGGTTGAAAGCGCGCCCAGCGCCGTTAAAGAAGGGGCTTCCAAAGACGAAGCCGAAACAATCAGGAAAAAGCTTGAAGAAGCCGGCGCGAGCGTCGAACTCAAATAAGCTTGTTTTGATGAAGACATCGGGATTGGGCGACCTTCACACACCGTTGTGTGGGGGTCGCCCCGTTCCACCGTTTGAAACCATCCGCCTGAATGGGCTTGCCGAAGCCGGTATCGCGGATGTGTTCAACGCCTCTCAGCGACCAGTCGTGGGATCGGCATCCCGAAGTCTGGCGCCGGGGGCGTTTTTGTATTTTGGGCCGTCCTCTTAAACGACGGTTCAGTTTAGGTATAGTGAACTTTTTTGGGCTCAATTTTCGGGCCGCTTGAAAAGAACAAGGAAAATTCATGGCTACGTCGTTTACGGGTCGCATGCGTGTCCGCAAGGATTATGGGAAGATTCCCGCAGCGCTAAAAATGCCGAACCTGATCGAGGTTCAAAAGACCTCTTATGATCATTTTTTGCAAAAGGATGTTGCGGCGGGTGAGCGCACCCAGACCGGCTTGCAAGAGGTGTTTAAATCGGTTTTCCCGATTCAGGACTTCTCCGGTCGCGGCACCCTGGAATACGTGGCTTATGAATTCGAAGCCCCCAAGTACGACGTGGAAGAATGTCAGCAGCGCGGCATCACCTTTGCGGCACCTTTGAAAGTGACCTTGCGCCTGGTGGTGTGGGACATTGACGAAGACACCGGCGCCAAGTCGGTGCGCGACATTAAGGAACAAGACGTTTACATGGGCGACATGCCGTTCATGACGTCGAACGGCACCTTTGTGGTTAACGGCACCGAACGGGTGATCGTGTCGCAAATGCACCGTTCACCGGGGGTGTTTTTCGACCACGACAAGGGCAAAACCCATTCGTCGGGCAAATACCTGTTTGCCGCCCGGGTAATCCCGTATCGCGGTTCGTGGCTGGATTTTGAATTCGACGCCAAGGATTTGGCCTATGTGCGCATTGATCGCCGCCGTAAATTGCCGGTGACGACGCTGTTGATGGCGTTGGACAACGATGAAACCGCAGCCAATCGCGCAAAAGCGAAGGCCAGGGGCGAAACCCTTGATGCCCAGGATGCGGTGGGCATGGTGCCCCAGGACATCTTGAACTATTTCTACGAACAACAGGTCTACACGCGCACCAAAAAGGGTTGGAAAACGGCCTTTGACGGCGAACGCCTGCGCGGTGTCAAACTGGTCAAGGACCTGATCAACGCCAAAACCGGCAAGGTGGTCGCCGAAGCGGGGACCAAGATGACCCCGCCCAAACTGCGCAAATTGACAGACGGCAGCCTGAGCGAAATTCTCGTCGGCAGTGAAGATTTGATCGGTTCTTACGCGGCGGAAGTGATTTTCAGCGAAAGCTCGGGCGAAATTTATGCCGAAGCGGGCGACGAAATCACCGAAGAAACCATCGAAGCGATTGAAGCCATCGGGATCACCGAAATCAAGGCCTTGGGCATTGATCACGTCACCGTCGGCCCGTACATTCGCAACACCCTGGCGATTGACAAAAACAATTCGCGCGAAGAAGCCTTGATCGACATCTACCGGGTGATGCGTCCGGGTGAACCGCCGACCCTGGAGACCGCCGAAGCGCTGTTCAATTCGATGTTTTTCGATTCTGAACGCTATGATTTGTCAACCGTTGGCCGGGTGAAGATGAATTCCCGCCTGGGCTTTGAAACCGAAGATTCCCTGCGTGTCCTGCGCCGCGAAGACATCCTGGAAATTGTCCGGGTGCTGGTTGACCTGAAAGACGGTCGCGGCAGCATTGACGACATTGACAACCTTGGCAACCGCCGGGTCCGTTCGGTTGGTGAATTGATGGAAAACCAGTACCGGGTCGGCCTGTTGCGTATGGAACGGGCAATCCGCGAGCGTATGAGCTCGGTCGAAATCGACACCGTGATGCCGCATGATTTGATCAACGCCAAGCCGGCTTCGGCTGCGGTGCGCGAATTTTTCGGCTCGTCACAGCTGTCGCAGTTCATGGATCAAACCAACCCGCTGTCCGAAGTCACCCACAAGCGCCGCCTGTCGGCGCTTGGACCGGGCGGACTGACCCGTGAACGGGCCGGTTTTGAGGTGCGCGACGTGCACCCCACCCACTATGGCCGGATCTGCCCGATTGAAACTCCCGAAGGCCCGAACATTGGCCTGATCAACTCGTTGGCGACCTTCGCCATGGTCAATAAGTACGGCTTTATCGAAAGCCCGTATCGCAAAGTCGTCAATGGCAAGCTGACCGACGAAGTGACGTATATGTCGGCGATGCAGGAAGCTCATTTTGTGATCGCCCAGGCGAACGCGAATTTGAGCGATGACCTGACGTTCCAGGATGACATGGTCAGTTGCCGTCGCTCGGGCGACTTCGTGATGGTTCATCCCTCCAACATTGATTACATCGACGTGTCGCCCAAACAGCTGGTTTCGGTTGCCACGGCGCTGATCCCGTTCCTCGAAAACGATGATGCCAACCGCGCCTTGATGGGTTCGAACATGATGCGTCAGGCGGTTCCGTTGCTGCAAGCCGAAGCGCCGCTGGTCGGCACCGGCATGGAAGAAACGGTGGCGCGCGATTCCGGCGCGGTGATCATCGCCAAACGCACCGGGGTGGTCGATCAGGTTGACGCCACGCGGATCGTTGTGCGGGCCACCGAAGAAACCTCGACCGCCGCGTCGGGGGTCGATATCTACAACCTGTTGAAGTTCCAACGCTCCAACCAAAACACCTGTTTGCACCAAAAACCGTTGGTGAAAATGGGCGACCTGGTGGTCGCCGGTGACACCATCGCCGATGGCCCGTCGACCGAACTGGGGGAACTGGCGCTGGGTAAAAACGTGCTGGTCGCGTTCATGCCGTGGAACGGGTACAACTTTGAAGATTCGATCCTGATTTCGGAACGGATCGTTCGTGACGATGTGTTCACCTCGATCCACATCGAAGAATTCGAAGTCATGGCGCGGGACACAAAATTGGGCCAGGAAGAAATCACCCGCGACATTCCCAATGTCGGTGAAGAGGCCCTGAAGAACCTCGACGAAGCGGGGATCGTGTACATCGGCGCGGAAATCAAACCGGGCGATATTTTGGTCGGTAAGGTGACGCCCAAGGGTGAATCGCCGATGACGCCCGAAGAAAAACTGCTGCGCGCGATTTTCGGTGAAAAAGCCACCGACGTGCGCGACACCTCGTTGCGGCTGTCGCCCGGTGTTGCCGGCACGGTGGTCGAAGTGCGGGTGTTCAACCGTCGCGGAGTCGACAAAGATGAACGCGCGTTGGCGATTGAACGCGATGAAATCGAACGTCTGGCCAAAGATCGCGATGACGAACGGGCCATTTTGGAACGCAGTTTCTCGTCGCGTTTGCAAGACTTGTTGCGCGGCAAGAAAGCCGTTTCCGGGCCGAAGGGCCTGGCCGAGGGCGCGACCATCAACGAAGCTTTGTTGGCCGAATATACCCCCGGTCAACAAGCCCAAATCGTGGTTGCCAATGACCAGACGATGATGGATGTCGAGGCCCTCAAAGGTCAATTCGAAGACTCCATCGCCGCCCTGCAGGCGCGCTTTGAAGACAAGGTCGACAAACTGCAACGCGGTGACGACCTGGCGCCGGGCGTGATGAAAATGGTCAAAGTCTTCGTCGCGGTGAAGCGCAAGCTGCAACCGGGCGATAAGATGGCTGGGCGGCACGGCAACAAGGGTGTGATCTCGCGCATTATGCCTGCGGAAGACATGCCGTATCTGGAAGACGGTCGTCCGGTGGACATCGTCTTGAACCCGTTGGGCGTGCCGTCGCGCATGAATGTCGGGCAAATTTTGGAAACCCACCTCGGCTGGGCGTGTGCCGGGATCGGCATTCAAATTGGTGAAATGGCCGACGCCATTAAAAACCAGGGTGATGACACCTCCAGGCTGCGCAGCAAACTGGAAACGGTTTACACGCCGGACGAATTCGAGGAAAAGATTTCTCCGTTGGACGACAACCAGTTGATGGTGATGGCCGATAACTTGCGCAAAGGGGTGCCGATTGGCACGCCGGTGTTCGATGGTGCCCATGAGGCGGATGTCTCTGAAATGCTGTCGGAGGCCGGGCTGCCGACCTCGGGTCAGATGACCTTGATCGATGGTCGGACCGGGGAAACTTTCGACCGTCCGGTGACGGTTGGGTACATCTACATGCTGAAACTGCATCACCTGGTCGATGACAAGATCCACGCCCGTTCGATTGGGCCGTACTCGTTGGTCACCCAACAGCCGTTGGGTGGGAAGGCGCAGTTCGGTGGTCAGCGCTTTGGTGAAATGGAAGTGTGGGCGCTGGAAGCATACGGTGCGGCGTACACCTTGCAGGAAATGCTCACCGTGAAATCGGATGACGTGTCTGGTCGAACCAAGGTCTATGAAGCCATCGTCCGCGGTGACGATAACTTTGAAGCCGGGGTGCCGGAATCCTTTAACGTTTTGGTCAAAGAACTTCAGGCTCTCGGCCTGAACGTCGATTTGACCTGATCTGACCCGGAATTGAGGAGTATTTAAAAATGAACGAACTCACGAAGTTTTTCGGGCAGGTCAGTGGAACCCAGCGGTTTGACACGATCCAGATCAAGATCGCGTCGCCGGAACAGATCCGGGCCTGGTCTTACGGCGAAATCAAAAAGCCGGAAACCATCAACTACCGAACCTTCAAGCCGGAACGCGACGGCCTGTTCTGTGCCCGTATCTTTGGCCCGGTCAAGGATTACGAATGCCTGTGCGGCAAATACAAGCGGATGAAATACAAGGGCATCACGTGCGAAAAATGCGGCGTCGAAGTGACCTTGCAAAAAGTTCGCCGGGAACGCATGGGACACATCGAACTGGCTTCCCCGGTGGCCCACATCTGGTTTATGAAATCTTTGCCCAGCCGGATCGGTTTGTTGCTGGACATGACCTTGAAAGATCTGGAACGGGTCCTCTATTTTGAGAACTACGTGGTGGTCGAACCGGGCCTGACACCACTAAAGCAGAACGAACTGCTGAGTGAGGAAGGCTATCAGATCGCGGTTGACGAATACGGCGTTGACGCGTTCACGGTCGGCATCGGCGCGGAAGCGTTGCGCGATATGTTGTCCGAAATCGAATTGGACGATGAACTTGCGGTGCTGAAAGACGACCTTAAGGAAACGACGTCCGAAGCCAAGCGCAAAAAACTGGTCAAACGCCTGAAACTGGTCGAAGCGTTCATCGAGTCGGGCGCGCGCCCGGAATGGATGATCCTGGAAGTGGTTCCGGTGATCCCGCCCGAATTGCGCCCGCTGGTGCCGTTGGACGGGGGGCGGTTTGCGACCTCTGATCTGAACGACTTGTATCGCCGCGTGATCAACCGCAACAACCGTTTGAAACGGTTGATCGAACTGCGTGCACCGGACATCATCGTGCGCAACGAAAAACGGATGTTGCAAGAATCCGTTGATGCCTTGTTTGACAATGGTCGGCGGGGCCGCGCCATCACCGGGGCCAACAAGCGTCCGCTGAAATCCCTGTCCGATATGCTCAAGGGCAAGCAGGGCCGTTTCCGTCAGAACTTGCTGGGCAAACGGGTCGATTATTCGGGACGGTCGGTGATTGTGGTGGGACCGGAATTGATGCTGCATCAATGCGGTTTGCCGAAAAAAATGGCTTTGGAACTGTTCAAACCGTTCATTTATTCCAAGTTGGAACTGTACGGTTATGCGACCACCATCAAGGCCGCGAAACGGATGCTGGAAAAAGAACGTCCCGAAGTGTGGGATATTTTGGAAGAAGTCATCCGCGAACACCCGGTGATGTTGAACCGTGCGCCGACCTTGCACCGTTTGGGCATCCAGGCGTTTGAGCCGAAATTGATCGAGGGCAAAGCCATCCAGCTGCACCCGTTGGTTTGTGCCGCGTTTAACGCTGACTTCGATGGCGATCAAATGGCGGTTCACGTGCCGTTGTCGCTGGAAGCGCAGTTGGAGGCGCGGGTTCTGATGATGTCGACCAACAATATTTTGTCTCCGGCCAACGGCAAACCGATCATCGTGCCGTCGCAAGATATCATCCTGGGTCTGTACTACATGACCATGTTGCGGGAAGGCGAACCCGGCGAAGGCATGTTGTTTGCCGACATGGGCGAAGTCCAGCACGCGTTGGACAGCGGTGTTGTGAGCTTGCACGCCAAGATCACCGCGCGCTATCACGGCGTGGACGAAAACAACGATGCGAAAGTCTTCCGGGTGGAAACCACACCGGGCCGTTTGATGATTTCGGAAGTCCTGCCCAAGCACCCGAGGCTTCCCTTCGACTTGATCAACACCTTGTTGACCAAGAAAGAAATCACCAACGTGATCGATGAAGTGTATCGCCACGGCGGTCAGAAAGAGACGGTTATTTTTGCTGACCGGATCATGGGGCTGGGCTTTGCCAACGCGTGCAAGGCGGGCATTTCGTTTGGTAAGGACGATTTGATCATCCCCGACAGCAAAGCGACCCTGGTCCGCGGCACTGAAGCCAAGACCAAGGAATTTGAACAACAATACCAGGATGGCCTGATCACCCAGGGTGAAAAATACAACAAGGTCATCGATGCGTGGTCGCAATGTACCGATCAGGTGTCGGACGAGATGATGCAGGTGATCTCGGCGGAACGTCCGGGCGAACCGGTTAACGCGGTGTACATGATGGCGCATTCGGGCGCGCGTGGTTCGGTGGCGCAGATGCGCCAGTTGGCGGGCATGCGCGGTTTGATGGCCAAACCGTCGGGCGAAATCATCGAAACCCCGATCATCTCCAACTTTAAAGAAGGACTGACCGTTCTGGAGTATTTCAACTCCACCCACGGAGCCCGTAAGGGGCTGGCCGACACCGCGTTGAAAACCGCGAATTCCGGTTATCTGACGCGGCGCCTGGTCGATGTTTCGCAAGATTGCATCGTCTATGAAGAAGACTGCGGCACCGATGTGGTGATCACGGTTGCGGCGGTGGTTCAGGGCGGCGAGCTGGTGGTCGATATCGGCGAGCAGGTTTTGGGCCGGACCCTGGGCGAAGACGCCTGTCATCCGATTACGGGCGAGGTCGTGGTCAAAAAAGGGATCCTGGTTTCCGAACCGGAAGCGGCGCTGTTGAGCGAAGCGGAGATCGAAAGCCTTAAAGTGCGCTCACCGCTGACCTGTGCCAGTAAGGTCGGCATCTGTGCCACCTGTTATGGCCGTGATCTGGCCCGTGGTACGCGGGTCAACCTGGGCGAAGCGGTTGGCGTGATGGCGGCTCAGTCGATTGGTGAGCCGGGCACCCAGCTGACCATGCGCACCTTCCACATCGGTGGTGCGGCGCAGAAGGGTTCGGAACAATCGTTTATCGAATCGGGTGTTGATGGCAAGGTGAAGCTGATCAACTGCCAAACGGTGAAAAACTCCGAAAACGAGTTGATCGTGATGAGCCGTAACGCCGAATTGATGGTGATCGACGATCAGGACCGCGAACGGGTGCGCCAGCGTATTCCTTACGGTTCCAAGTTGTTGACCAAGAACAAGGCCAAGGTCGACCGCACCGCGAAGTTGGCGGAATGGGATCCGTACACCTTGCCGATCATCACCGAAAAAGATGGTGAGGTGAAGTTCATGGATCTGGTCGAAGGCGTGTCGGTGATGGAACAAACCGATGAAGCCACCGGGATCGCGTCGCGTGTGGTGGTGGATTGGAAATCACAACCCAAGGGTTCGGATCTGAAGCCGCGCATCACTTTGCGCGATGATAAGGGTGACGTGATCGAACTCGAAGAAGGCATGGAAGCGCGTTACTTCCTGCCGGTGGACGCGGTGTTGTCGGTTGACGACGGACAGAAGGTTTTTGCCGGGGACATCATGGCGCGCATCCCGCGTGAAAGCGCCAAGACTCGTGACATCACCGGTGGTCTGCCACGGGTTGCGGAACTGTTTGAGGCCCGCAAACCGAAAGATTACGCGATCATCACGGAAATCGATGGCCGGGTTGAATTTGGCAAGGACTATAAAAACAAACGTCGCGTGGTTGTGATCCCGTCCGCAGACGAGGGCGAACCGCGTGAATACATGATCCCCAAAGGCAAGCACCTCGCGGTGCAAGAAGGTGATTATGTGCAGCGTGGCGATCCATTGATGGATGGCAACCCGGTGCCGCATGATATTTTGGCGGTGATGGGCGTGGAAGCGTTGGCGGAATACCTGGTCAACGAAATCCAGGAGGTCTATCGTTTGCAAGGGGTGAAGATCAACGATAAACACATCGAAGTGATCGCGCGCCAGATGTTGCAAAAGGTCGAAATCACCGAGCCCGGCGACACCACTTACCTGGTTGGCGAATTGGTCGATAAGAGCGAATACGAAAAGGTCAACACGAAAATCGTTGATGCGGGGGAAAAGCCGGCGTTGGCGATCCCGGTCTTGCAAGGGATCACCAAGGCTTCGTTGCAGACCCAGTCGTTCATCTCGGCGGCGTCGTTCCAGGAAACCACCCGGGTGCTCACAGAAGCTGCGGTGGGCGGCAAGGTCGATAACCTCGTCGGTCTTAAGGAAAACGTTATTGTCGGTCGGTTGATCCCGGCGGGCACCGGTTCGGTGATGAACAATTTCCGGGCTTTGGCGGCGGATCGTGATGAAGAATTGATGGCCAATGCCGGGCCTGGAGAATTGGAAGAACAGGGTCTGCCGTCGACGGTGTCGGTGCCGACGCCGATTCCGGAAGTTCCGGTTAAGGACAAAACGGACGGCGGCGACGACAGCTAGGATTCTTCCACCCGGCGGTTGCCGGGACCGGGGATTCTCTAAAATATGGGCGGTGCGCGGGGGGCTTTCCCCCGGTGCCGCCCAATTTTTATGACGGGTGCGGGGTTTTCGCCCAAGGTTGGCGCAAAAATTTCACGATGAGGCTTTTTTGCGCAATTTTTGCAAAGCCTTTTGGGTTCGGTATTCTTTGCTTGACGGGCCGGGGGGGCGTGCATATTATGCGCCACTCTTCAGGGTTCTGGTGGTGATCCCGAAGGTCTTTTTTTCGAAAAGGGCCGGGCGGTTCAGACGCAGAATTTTTGAGGTTAGCGCGTTGCAAATTTGAAGCCCTCTTGGGGCATGACTTGACCGGTTAAGCCAGGATTACCACCCTGTTCTGGCCTTAATGGTCTTTTGTCGCACCGGAAAGCCGCCTTGCTACTTTAAGCAAACGGCCAGGTTTCCCGGTGCATATGTAATGGAAAGAACGGTATGCCGACGATTAACCAGTTGATCCGTAAGCCTCGTAAGGCCCCGCGTGAGGCCAACAATGTTCCCGCGCTGAAAGCTTGCCCGCAAAAACGCGGTGTGTGCACACGCGTATATACCACCACCCCGAAAAAGCCGAACTCGGCCCTTCGTAAAGTCGCCCGTGTGCGTCTGACCAATGGTTTTGAGGTCACCAGCTACATTCCGGGTGAAGGTCATAACCTTCAAGAGCACTCCGTGGTGATGATCCGCGGCGGTCGTGTGAAGGATCTTCCCGGTGTGCGTTATCACATCATTCGCGGCACGTTGGACACGCAAGGCGTTTCCGATCGTCGTCAACGTCGTTCCAAATACGGCGCCAAGCGTCCCAAGTAAGATAGAGGAAGTCGACAAATGTCACGTCGTCACGCCGCTGAAAAGCGCGATATTTTACCTGATGCCAAGTATGGCGATCAGGTGGTTACCAAGTTTATGAACAGCTTGATGATGCACGGCAAGAAATCCGCAGCCGAAAGCATCGTTTACGGTGCGTTCGATCTGATGGAAAGCAAAGTCAAGAGCGATCCCTTGACCATGTTCCACGAAGCGATCAGCAACGTGAAGCCGTCCGTCGAGGTGCGTTCGCGCCGGGTTGGTGGGGCGACCTACCAGGTGCCGGTTGAAGTGCGTGCGTCGCGTCGTCAGGCCCTGGCCATTCGCTGGTTGGTGGACATGGCGCGCAAGCGTTCGGAAAATACCATGGTTGAACGCCTGTCGGGTGAACTTCTGGATGCCTCGCAAAATCGCGGCGCGGCTGTGAAGAAGCGCGAAGATACCCACAAGATGGCAGAGGCAAACAAAGCCTTCTCCCATTACCGTTGGTAAGGATCGACTGACATGGCACGTAAAATATCACTCGATATGTACCGCAATATCGGGATTATGGCGCACATTGACGCCGGAAAAACCACCACCACGGAGCGGATTCTCTTTTATACGGGGAAATCCTACAAAATCGGCGAAGTTCATGACGGCGCCGCGACCATGGATTGGATGGAGCAAGAGCAAGAGCGTGGCATCACGATCACCTCTGCCGCAACCACGTGCCACTGGCGCGACCACCAGATCAACATCATCGACACCCCCGGCCACGTTGACTTCACCATTGAGGTCGAACGCTCCTTGCGGGTTCTCGATGGTGCCGTGACGGTGTTCGATTCGGTTGCCGGTGTTGAGCCCCAGTCCGAAACCGTGTGGCGTCAGGCCGATAAATACAGCGTTCCGCGGATGTGTTTTGTCAATAAAATGGACCGCACGGGTGCCGACTTCTATCGCTGTGTCGATATGATGGTGGACCGTTTGGGGGCGCGCCCGTTGGTGTGTCAGTTGCCGATTGGTTCCGAAGACCAATTCAAGGGTGTGATCGACATTTTGCGCAATAAAGCGATTGTGTGGGATGAAGAAAACCTCGGCGCGGCGTTCCATGACGAAGAAATTCCCGCCGATTTGGCTGAAAAAGCGGCCGAATACCGCGTGCAGTTGATCGAAACTGCGGTCGAACAAGACGACGCCGCCATGGAAGCCTATCTGGAGGGCACCGAGCCCGACGAAGCGACCTTGATCGCGTGCATTCGCAAGGGCACCATCGCCGGTGATTTCGTTCCGGTGTTGTGCGGGACGGCGTTCAAGAACAAGGGCGTTCAGCCGTTGTTGGACGCGGTGATTGATTACTTGCCCAGCCCCACCGAAGTTCCCGCCATTAAGGGTTTGAAGGTCGGATCTGAGGAAGAAGTCACCCGCGAAAGCTCCGATGATCAGCCGTTCGCTGCGCTGGCGTTCAAAATCATGAATGATCCGTTTGTTGGGTCCCTGACCTTCTGTCGGATTTATTCGGGTGTGCTGGCGACCGGCACCGGGGTGTTGAACTCGGTCAAGGACAAGCGCGAGCGGGTCGGACGGATGTTGGAAATGCACTCCAATTCCCGCGAAGACGTCAAAGAATGCCGTGCCGGTGACATCGTTGCGTTGGCGGGCTTGAAAGACACCACCACGGGCGACACCCTGTGCGATCCGGCCCATCCGGTTATTTTGGAACGGATGGACTTCCCCGATCCCGTGATCGAGGTGGCGGTTGAGCCCAAATCCAAAGCGGATCAAGAAAAAATGGGTGTGGCCTTGTCGCGCCTGGCGGCGGAAGATCCTTCTTTCCGGGTGACATCAGACCAGGAAAGCGGTCAGACCGTGATTAAGGGCATGGGCGAATTGCACCTCGATATCATCGTTGATCGCATGAGGCGCGAATTCAAGGTTGATGCCAACGTCGGCGCGCCGCAGGTGGCGTACCGCGAAAGCATTTCCAAGCGTCACGACGTCGATTACACCCACAAAAAACAATCGGGTGGTTCGGGTCAGTACGCCCGTGTGAAGATGGTGTTTGAACCGTCCGAACCCGGCGAAGGTTTTGTTTTTGAAAGCAAAATTGTTGGCGGTAATGTGCCGCGCGAATATATCCCCGGTGTTGAAAAAGGCCTGAAAAGCGCCATCGATACGGGTGTGTTGGCCGGCTTCCCGGTGATCGATTTTAAAGCGACCCTGGTTGACGGGGCTTATCACGATGTTGACTCATCGGTTCTGGCTTTTGAAATCGCCGCCCGTGCCGCTTTCCGGGAAGGCTGCCGCGCTGCGGATCCAAAGCTCCTGGAACCGATCATGGACGTTGAAGTGGTGACCCCGGACGAATACATGGGGGACATCATTGGTGATTTGAACTCGCGTCGCGGTCAGATCGGTGAAATGGAACAACGTGGTAATGCCCGCGTGATCACCGCCAAGGTGCCGCTGGCCAACATGTTTGGTTACATCAACACCTTGCGGTCCATGTCTCAGGGCCGTGCCCAATATAGCATGCAATTTGCGAATTACGCCGAAGTGCCGTCGCAGGTCGCTGAAGAAATCCAAACCAAGCTTGCCGGCTGATGCACGGTATGTACGGAGTGAAGTAAAATGGCTAAAGTAAAATTTGAACGCACAAAACCGCATTGCAACATCGGCACCATTGGTCACGTTGATCATGGCAAGACGACGTTGACCGCGGCGATCACCAAGGTTCTGGCTGAAATCGGCGGTGCTGAATTTTCGGGCTATGCCGACATCGACAAAGCGCCGGAAGAACGCGCCCGCGGGATCACGATTTCCACCGCGCACGTTGAATATGAAACCGACGCACGCCACTACGCGCACGTTGATTGCCCGGGTCACGCCGATTATGTGAAAAACATGATCACCGGCGCGGCGCAGATGGATGGGGGCATTTTGGTGGTTTCGGCCGCGGATGGCCCGATGCCGCAAACCCGCGAGCACATCTTGTTGGCCCGTCAGGTTGGTGTTCCGGCGCTGGTGATCTACATGAACAAGGTCGATCAGGTTGACGACGAAGAGCTTTTGGAACTGGTGGAAATGGAAATCCGCGAGTTGCTGTCCTCTTACGACTTCCCCGGCGACGATATTCCCATCATCAAGGGTTCGGCGCTGGCGGCCCTGGAAGGTCGCGACGACGAAATTGGCAAGAATTCCATTCTTGAACTGATGAAAGCCATCGACGACTACATTCCGCAACCCGAGCGTCCGAAAGATCAGCCGTTCCTGATGCCGATCGAAGACGTGTTCTCGATTTCCGGTCGCGGCACGGTGGTTACGGGCCGGATTGAAAGCGGCGCGGTCAAGGTTGGCGAAGAAATCGAAATCGTCGGCTTGAAAGACACCGTGAAAACGACCTGTACGGGCGTTGAAATGTTCCGCAAGCTTCTCGACAGTGGCGAAGCGGGCGACAATGTCGGTGTGTTGCTGCGCGGCACCGCGCGCGAAGACGTGGAACGCGGCCAGGTTTTGGCCAAGCCGGGTTCGATCACGCCGCACACCAAATTCACCGCCGAAGCGTACATCCTGACCAAGGAAGAAGGCGGTCGTCACACCCCGTTCTTCACCAAGTACCGTCCGCAGTTTTATTTCCGCACCACCGATGTGACGGGCATGTGCACGTTGCCCGAAGGTACCGAAATGGTGATGCCGGGTGACAATGTTTCGATGGAAGTCGAACTGATTGCCCCGATCGCCATGGACGAAGGCTTGCGCTTCGCCATCCGTGAAGGCGGCCGCACCGTTGGTGCTGGTGTCGTCTCCAGGGTTATCGCTTAAAGAAACGGATCACTCCCCGCCCGGGTCTCGGGCGGGGACCTCCAACTGGACAGGTTCGAACCATGGAACACCAGAATATTCGCATCCGGCTGAAAGCCTTTGATCATCGCGTTTTGGATCAATCGGCCAGTGAAATCGTAAGCACCGCCAAGCGCACCGGCGCTGAAGTGCGTGGACCGATTCCGCTGCCGACCCGGATCGAAAAATTTACCGTTTTGCGCGGCCCCCATATTGATAAAAAGTCGCGCGAACAGTTTGAAATCCGCACCCACAAACGGGTGTTGGACATCGTTGACCCCACCCCGCAAACCGTTGACGCGCTGATGAAGCTCGACCTCGCCGCCGGTGTGGACGTTGAAATTAAACTCTAACCATAAGCCCCGTAGAAAAGGCTTAGGAAGGGACCAATGCGTACCGGATTAATCGCCCAAAAGGTTGGTATGTCCCGCGTCTTTAAAGACGACGGCACTCACGTTCCCGTGACCGTGCTAAAAGTGGACAGTTGCCAAGTCGTGGCTCACAAGACCGAAGAAAAGGACGGCTATACCGCCCTGCAACTCGGTGTTGGTGCAGCCAAAGCCAAACGCCAGACGAAAGCCCAACGCGGTCATTTCGCCAAGGCCAAGGTTGAACCCAAAAAGAAACTCGCCGAATTCCGCGTGCCCGCCGATGCGCTGGTTGATGTGGGGGCGGAAATTTCCGCCGCTCACTTCGTTGACGGACAGTTCGTCGATATCACCGGAACCTCCATCGGTAAAGGTTTTGCCGGTGCGATGAAGCGTCACAATTTCGGCGGCTTGCGGGCCACCCACGGTGTTTCGATTTCGCACCGTTCACACGGTTCCACCGGCCAGTGTCAGGACCCCGGCAAGGTCTTCAAAGGCAAGAAAATGGCGGGTCACATGGGGGCCGAACGGGTCACCACGTTGAACATCGAAGTTGTTTCCACCGATGAGACCCGGGGGCTGATCCTGGTCAAGGGTGCTGTGCCCGGTTCCAGGGGCGGCTGGGTCCTGGTGCGCGACGCGGTGAAGAAGAATATGCCTGAAGGACTTCCGTTTCCCGCTCAATTGGTGAGCGTGGCTGACGCAGCCCCGGCCACCGCGGACGCTTCCGTTGAGGACGCGACCACCGAGGCGAAGGAAGAAGCGCAATGAAACTCGAAATGATTAGCCTCGATAACAAAAAGTCCGGCAGCGTCGATCTCGACGACGCGGTTTTCGGTCTGGATGTGCGGTCCGATTTGCTCGCCCGGGCGGTGAACTGGCAATTGGCCAAGCGCCGCGCCGGTACCCATGCGACCAAAGGTCGTTCCGATGTCTCTGGTGGCGGCAAGAAGCCGTTCAAACAGAAGGGCACCGGTTCGGCACGCCAAGGCACCTCGCGGGCTCCGCAGATGCGTGGTGGGGGGATCGTGTTCGGTCCGCAACCGCGTTCTTACGAGCACAAGCTGCCGAAGAAAGTTCGAAAACTGGCGCTGAAAACCGCGCTATCGGCCAAACAGGCCGAAGGCAAGCTGGTGGTGGTTGACACGGCCGCCCTGGCCGCGCCGAAAACCGCTGATTTGACCAAAAAACTTGCCTCCCTCGGTTGGGGTTCGGCTTTGGTTATCGACGGGGCAGTGGTCAACAAGAACTTCGCGCTGGCCGCAGGCAACATCATCGGTCTCGATGTGTTGCCGACCCAGGGCGCTAACGTCTACGACATCTTGCGTCACGATACTCTCGTGTTGACCCAGGACGCCGTGGCCCAGTTGCAGGAGCGCCTGAAATGAGCGTCAGCAAAGAACGGATGTTCGAAGTCGTGCGCCGTCCTCTCATCACCGAGAAGGCGACCTTGATGAGTGAGCACAACCAAGTCGCGTTCGAAGTTTCCATGGACGCATCCAAGCCGGAAATCCGCGCTGCTGTTGAAGAGCTTTTTAAAGTCAAGGTCGAAGCTGTGAATACCTTGATCCAAAAAGGCAAAGCAAAGCGCTTTCGCGGACGCCTGGGCAAACGTGACGATATGAAAAAAGCAATCGTGACGTTGGCCGATGGCGATTCCATTGATGTGACCACGGGCGTCTAGGGAATTTAAGTCATGGCACTAAAGCAATACAAACCAACGACGCCAAGCCAGCGCAATCTGGTTACGGTTGATCGCACAGGTCTTTACAAGGGCAAGCCTGAAAAAAACTTGACCGAGGGTCTGCGCAAAAATGGCGGTCGCAACAACACCGGACGCATTACGGCGCGTCGGATCGGTGGTGGGCACAAGCGGCGCTATCGCATAATCGACTTTAAGCGCAACAAGTTCGATGTTGTCGGCACGGTGGAACGTCTTGAATACGATCCCAACCGCACCGCGTTCATCGCTTTGGTGACGTATGAAGACGGTGAAAAGGCGTATATCATTGCGCCTCAACGCCTTGGCGAAGGTGACAAAATCGTGTCCGGCAAGAACGTCGACATCAAGCCGGGCAATGCCCTGCCGTTGGCCAACATTCCGGTCGGCACGATTATTCACAACGTCGAAATGAAACCCGGTAAGGGGGCGCAGATCGCGCGCAGCGCTGGTGCTTACGTCCAATTGGTCGGTAAGGATCAAGGTTACGCCCAGTTGCGTTTGATGTCCGGTGAACTTCGCTTGATCCGGGGCGAATGCATCGCCGTTATCGGTGCGGTGTCGAACCCCGATCAGAAGAACATCAAGATTGGCAAGGCCGGCCGTTCGCGCTGGCTTGGCAAACGTCCAAGCGTGCGTGGTGTTGCCATGAACCCGGTTGATCACCCACACGGTGGCGGCGAAGGCCGTACATCGGGTGGTCGTCATCCGGTCACACCGTGGGGCAAGCCGACTAAGGGCAAGCGCACTCGTAAGAACAAAAAGACGGACGGCATGATCATGCGCCGCCGTCATGGTAAGTAAGTAGGAGAGGCACCGTGCCGCGTTCTGTATGGAAAGGCCCGTTCGTCGACGGTTATTTGTTGAAGAAAGCAGAAACCGCTCGTGAAGCCACCCGCAATCAGGTTATTAAGACCTGGTCGCGTCGTTCCACCATTTTGCCGCAATTTGTTGGCCTTACCTTTGGTGTCTACAACGGTCGCAAGTTTGTGCCCGTTATGGTCAACGAAGAAATGATTGGTCACAAATTCGGTGAGTTTTCGCCAACCCGGACCTATTTGGGTCATGCGGCGGACAAGAAGGGCAAGAGGGGCTAATCATGGGTAAGAAAAGCACTGAACGCTCTTTGAATGATAATGAAGCGTTGGCTTTCGCGAAGATGATTCGCGTCAGCCCCCAAAAGTTGAACCTGGTGTGCGGTTCCATTCGTGGCAAAAGCTGCGAATTGGCGCTTGGCCAGCTGACCTTTTCGAAACGCCGCATCGCGGTTGACGTGAAGAAGCTTCTGGAATCCGCTATTGCTAATGCTGAAAACAACCATCAGCTCGACGTTGACCGTCTTTATATCGCAGAAGCCACCGTTGGCCGGGCGATGGTCATGAAACGGTGGAAAGCGCGTGCGCGCGGTCGCGTGGGCAAAATCCAGAAACCGTTCAGCAATCTTCGTTTGATTGTGCGTGAGCGCGAGGAGACCGTCTAATGGGACATAAAATTAACCCGATCGGCTTCCGTCTTGGCATCAACCGCACGTGGGATTCCCGCTGGTATGCCGAAGGCAACTATGCCGAAATGCTGCACGAAGACATCAAGATCCGTAAATTTCTGACCGAAAAATTGAAACAGGCCAGTGTTTCGAAGATCGTCATTGAACGTCCGGCGAAAAAAGCCCGGGTGACGATTTACTCCGCCCGTCCGGGTGTGGTGATCGGCAAAAAGGGCGCTGATATCGAAAAACTGCGCAAGGAGGTGGCGAAAATCACCACCGCAGACGTCAGCCTCAACATCATTGAAATCCGCAAGCCGGAAATCGATGCGCAGTTGGTGTCCGACAACATTGCCCAACAATTGGAACGACGCGTGTCCACGCGCCGCGCCTTGAAACGGGCGGTTCAGTCGGCGATGCGTCTGGGCGCTCAAGGGATTCGCATCAATTGTGCGGGCCGTTTGGGCGGGGCCGAGATCGCCAGGACCGTGTGGTACCGTGAAGGTCGGGTGCCGTTGCATACGCTGCGTGCAGAGGTCGATTATGCAACTTCTTCGGCACACACCACTTATGGGGTTTGCGGAATCAAGGTTTGGATCTATAAGGGCGACATTCTTGCTCATGATCCCATGGCCACTGAAAAGAAATCTCAGGCGCAGCAACCGCAGCGTTGAGGCTAACATTAACTAAAAAGGTAAGGGAAGCAGCCAATGCTGAGCCCCAAACGTACTAAGTTCCGTAAAGCCCACAAGGGCCGCATCCATGGTAAAGCCAAGGGTGGATTTACGCTGACATTCGGCAGCTTTGGCCTCAAAGCCACTCAGCCGGACCGCGTAACCGCGCGTCAAATCGAATCCGCGCGTCGCGCCTTGACCCGTCACATGAAGCGTGCCGGTCGGGTGTGGATCCGTGTTTTTCCGGATGTTCCCGTGACCCAAAAGCCTGCCGAAGTTCGTCAGGGTAAGGGTAAGGGGGCGCTGGAATACTGGGCGTGCCGCGTCAAACCCGGCCGCATTTTGTTCGAAGTTGAAGGTGTTTCCCGCGAAGTTGCGGAGCGTGCCTTTGAACTGGCGGCGGCGAAGTTACCGATCCGTACCCGGTTTGTGTCTCGTTTCGGCGAGGAGGATTGATTTCATGAAAGCCACCGACATTCGCACCAAGAGCGACGATGAGCTCAAAACCCAGTTGCTGGACTTGCGCAAAGAGTCCTTCAACCTGCGTTTTCAGGCCGCCAGCGGTCAAATCGAAAACACCGCGCGCAAGAATGCCATCCGCAAGGATATTGCGCGCATCAAGACCATCCTCGGCGAGCGCATCCGCGCTGTCGCGTCGTAAGGAGAACGAGAATGCCAAAACGTGTTCTTCAGGGCGTCGTGGTGAGCGACAAGCAGGACAAAACCGTTACGGTCCTGGTCGAGCGCCGCGTTATGCACCCGATTTACAAAAAATACGTGCGCAAATCTAAGAAGTATGCTGCGCATGACGAAAACAACGTCGTGAAAATGGGCGAAATCATCCGCATCCGCGAATGTCGTCCGATTTCGAAGCATAAGACTTGGGAAGTTGTCACTGAGTCTGCTTGAACAGACTGCCTATCAGGTAGAGACCGTGACACGGAATAAAGGATACAGCCATGATTCAGGCAGAATCGAATTTGGAAGTTGCCGACAATTCGGGCGCTCGCCGGGTGCAATGCATCAAGGTTTTGGGTGGTTCGAAGCGTAAGTATGCTTCCGTGGGCGACGTGATTGTCGTTTCTGTGAAAGAAGCGATCCCACGTGGTCGTGTGAAAAAAGGTGATGTGCACCGCGCTGTTGTGGTGCGCACGGCCAAGGACATTCAGCGTGCTGATGGACAAACGATTCGTTTTGACAGCAACGCTGCGGTGCTTTTGAACAACGCTGGTGAGCCCATCGGAACCCGTATCTTCGGCCCGGTGACCCGCGAGTTGCGTGGCAAGAAGTACATGAAAATCATTTCTTTGGCCCCCGAGGTGTTGTGATGGCGAGCAAAATCAAAAAAGGCGATAAAGTCGTCGTGCTCACCGGGCGTTCCAAGGGAAAAACCGGCCAGGTGTTGAGTGTCAATCCACAAGACAACCTTGCAATCGTGCAGGGTGTGAACATGGTTAAGCGTCACACCCGTCCCACCCAGGCGTCCGAAGGGGGAATTATCGAGAAAGAATCACCGATTCACGTCTCGAATATTTCTCACATTGATCCGAAGGACGATAAGCCGACCCGCGTTGGCTTTAAGGACGTCGATGGCCGTAAGGTGCGCTTTGCCAAGCGTTCCGGCGAAGTCTTGGACTAAGGAAGGGACGAAACAATGGCACGCTTGAAACAAGTGTATAACGACGAGGTCGTTCCGGCGCTGAAGACGGAGTTCAATTATACGAACCCGATGCAAGTCCCCAAGCTGGAGAAGATCGTCCTCAATATGGGCGTCGGGGAAGCCTCTCAAGATAAGAAAAAAATCAACGGACCGGTTTCCGACCTGACCTTGATCACCGGACAAAAACCGGTGACCACCAAGGCCAAAAAATCGGTCGCGGCGTTTAAGTTGCGCGAAGACATGGTGATCGGCACCAAGGTGACGTTGCGCAAAGAGCGGATGTATGAATTTTATGACCGCTTGGTGAACGTCGCACTGCCGCGTGTGCGTGATTTCCGCGGTGTGAACGGCAAAGGCTTTGACGGCAATGGCAACTTCGCCATGGGCCTGAAGGAACAGATCGTGTTTCCCGAAATCGACTACGATAAAGTCGATAAGGTGCGCGGTATGGACATTGTGATCTGCACCACGGCTAAAACGGATGAGGAAGCAAAATCCTTGCTTCGCCACCTCAATATGCCGTTTTCCGGTGAGACTGGAGGCAACAAGTAATGGCAAAGAAAAGCTCCATTGAACGCAATAAAAAACGCGAACGCCTGGTCAAGAAATTCGCTGCCAAGCGGGCGCGTTTTAAAGCCATGACCACCGATGACAGCTTGTCGTTGGAAGAGCGTTTTCACGCCCAGTTGAAGCTTGCCGCTTTGCCGCGCAACTCTGCTGAAATTCGTGTTCGTTTGCGCTGCGCCCTGACCGGGCGTCCGCGCGGGAACTATCGTAAATTCAAGCTCTCGCGCATCGCACTGCGTGATCTGGCATCGGCGGGTCAAATCCCCGGCGTTGTCAAATCGAGCTGGTAAGGGGGAGACAGACACATGTCCATGTCAGATCCTTTGGGTGATATGCTGACCCGCATCCGCAACGGCCAGATGGCGAAGAAGTCCTCTGTTGTTGCCCCGTCATCCAAACTTCGCGCCAACGTGCTTGATGTTCTCAAGCGCGAAGGCTTCATCCGGACCTTTGAAGAATATGAAAACCGTCCCGGTATTCGTGAGTTGAAGATTGAACTCAAGTACCATGAAGGGACTCCGGCCATTCAGGAAATTTCTCGTGTTTCCAAACCTGGCCGGCGTGTTTATTCGAAGATCAAAGACCTGACCAAGTTCTACAACGGTCTGGGTATTTCCATCATCTCCACCCCCCGTGGCGTCATGTCTGACGCCGAGGCCCGTCAGGCCAACGTGGGCGGTGAAGTGCTTTGCCAAGTCTTCTAAGGGGGGATACAGATCATGTCACGTATCGGTAAAAACCCCGTCCGGATTCCCGATGGCGTCAGCGTCGGGATTTCTGGTCAAACCGTCACCGCCAAGGGTAAGCTTGGCGAACTGTCGACCACCTTGACCAACGATGTTGTCGTGACGATTAACGACAACGAAGTTAAGGTTGATCCCCGTGAAGGCGCCGCCCGTGCGCGCCAGATGTGGGGGATGTCGCGGTCGCTGATCCGCAATTTGGTGGAAGGTGTTTCGCAAGGCTTCACCAAGAAAATGCTCATCACCGGCGTGGGCTACCGCGCCCAGATGAAGGGCAACGACCTTGTTATGCAGCTTGGCTACAGTCACGAAGTGGTCTATGCACTTCCCGACGGTATCAAAATCAACTGCCCCGACCAGACAACCATTGAAATTTCCGGCGCCGACAAGCAAAAAGTCGGTCAAGTCGCTTCGGAAATTCGGGGTTATCGTCCGCCCGAGCCTTACAAAGGCAAGGGGATCCGTTACGAGGGTGAGTTCATCCTGCGTAAGGAAGGCAAGAAGAAGTAAGGGTAGGACCATGGCAAACGCGAAAAAACTTTTTGAGCGGCGCAAGCAACGCGCGCGGGCTCAGATCGCCAGGAAGGCGGCGGGGCGTCCACGCCTTTCCGTTTTCCGTTCTGGAAAATACATCTACGCACAGGTCATTGATGACCAACAAGGCAACACCGTTGCGGCTGCGTCGAGCCTTGAAAAAGATCTCAAGTCCAGGCTCAAGTCTCAGGGCGACAGCGCGGCGGCGGTCGAAGTGGGCAAGCTCATCGCCGAGCGCGCCGTGAAAGCCGGAATTACGGACGTGGTCTTTGACCGCGGTGGTTATAAGTATCATGGCCGAGTGAAAGCTCTGGCCGACGCAGCCCGCGAAGCCGGTCTGGCGTTCTAGGAGAATATGATGAATCAGCCTGCTCAAAAGCGTGATCGTCAGCGTGGTGGCCGTGACCGCCGCGATCGTGAAGAATCCGATCTGATTGATCGTTTGGTTGGCATTAACCGTGTCTCCAAGGTGGTCAAAGGGGGTCGTAATTTCTCGTTCGCAGCTTTGGTTGTGGTCGGTGACGGCAAGGGCCGTGTCGGTTTTGGTACCGGCAAAGCCCGCGAAGTTCCCGAAGCCATTCGCAAGGCGACCGATACGGCGAAGAAAAACATGGTCCGCGTTCAATTGCGCGATGGTCGCACCTTGCACCATGACGCCGAAGGTCACTTTGGTGCCGGACATGTGATTTTGCGCAGTGCGCCTCCGGGCACCGGTGTGATCGCCGGTGGTCCGATGCGCGCCATTTTTGAAACCATGGGTGTGCAGGATGTGGTGTGCAAATCGAACGGCAGCCAAAACCCGCACAACATGATCAAAGCGACCTTCGCGGCGTTGAACCGGTGTGCCTCTCCGCGCACGGTGGCGGCGCGTCGGGGCCTGAAGGTGAGCGACATCCTCGCGCGCCGTGGCGACGCGGAAGGCAAGGAGTAACGGTGATGGCTGCGACGAAAAAAACCGTCAAGGTGACCCAAACCGGCAGCCCGATTGGCCGCCCGAAGGATCAGCGCGAAACCCTTAAAGGTTTGGGCCTGAACAAAATGAACCGTACCCGTGAATTGGAAGATACACCTGCCGTGCGCGGCATGATTAACAAGGTGCATCATCTGGTCCGGGTCGAGGAAGCCGGCTAAGGCCGTTTTCAGATAGGGATAACGACGATGAACCTCAATCAGCTCAGCGACAATGTGGGGGCGACCAAAAACCGCAAACGCGTTGGCCGTGGTATCGGTTCCGGCACCGGCAAGACCGCCGGGCGTGGTGTTAAGGGCCAGAAGTCTCGTTCGGGCGTTTCGCTCGTCGGCTTCGAAGGTGGCCAAATGCCGTTGTATCGGCGCTTGCCGAAACGCGGTTTCACCAATATTTTTGCCAAGTCCTTTGCCGTGTTCAACATTGGCGACCTGCAAAAGGCCGTCGATAACAAAAAACTGGATGCGAAAAAAGTTATCAACGAAGCCGTCCTCCGGGATGCGGGCATGTTGAAGGGCAATTATGACGGCGTGCGCATTTTGGCGCGCGGCGAGGTGAGCGCCAAGCTCAACATCGAAGCCGCCGGTGCTTCCAAAGCGGCCGTGGCCGCGGTGGAAAAAGCCGCTGGTAAAATCACCATCCTCGCAGCCAAGCCCGCCAGGGCTGAAGCTAAAGACGATGCAAAGTCTGCATGATTAAGCAACACGCGTAGCGCCGGAGACGACCAAATATGGCTTCTGCTGCCCAAAAAACGGCTCGCACCACGAATTTCAGTGCTTTTCAAAAGAGCACCGAACTTCAAAAACGCATCTGGTTTACCCTGGGCGCGTTGATCGTATACCGGCTGGGGACGTATATTCCCTTGCCGGGCATCGATCCTGTTGCGTTGGAAGACATTTTTCGTCAGAACGCGGGCGGCCTTTTGGGCATGTTCGATATGTTCACCGGCGGTGCGCTGTCGCGGATGACCATCTTTGCCCTGAACATCATGCCGTACATCTCGGCGTCCATCATCATGCAATTGATGACAGCGATCTCCCCCTCGCTGGGACAGTTGAAGAAGGACGGTGAGAGCGGGCGCAAGCGGATCAACCAGTACACCCGGTACCTGACCGTTCTGATCACCGTGATGCAGGCTTACGGGATCTCGATCGGCCTGGAAAGCATGTCCGGTGGGGCTGCGGTCCTGGATCAGGGGTGGTTTTTCCGCTTCACCACCGTGGTGACGCTGACCGGCGGAACGATGTTCCTGATGTGGCTGGGGGAACAGATCACCCAGCGCGGGGTCGGCAATGGCATTTCCCTGATCATTTTCTCGGGCATTGTCGCCAACCTGCCGACCGCGATCGCCAGCACCCTGGAACTGGGACGGACCGGCGCGTTGTCGACGGTCTTCATCCTGGGTTTGATTCTCATGGTGGTGGGCGTGGTGTTCTTCATTGTGTTCATGGAACGGGCGCAACGGCGGATCATTGTGCAGTATCCCAAACGTCAGCAGGGCAACCGCATGACCGGTGGGGAAAGCAGTCATTTGCCGCTGAAATTGAATACCGCCGGGGTGATTCCACCGATTTTCGCGGGTTCGATTTTGGGTCTTCCGGTGACCATCCTGGGCTTTAGCGCCGCAGGATCGGGGCCGGAATGGGTGACCACCCTGACGGCTTTGATGGGGCGGGGGCAACCGACATATTTGATTTTGTATGTGGCGTTGATCGTGTTTTTTGCGTTCTTTTACACCGCTGTGGTGTTCAATCCGCAAGATACGGCTGAAAACCTTAAAAAATATGGTGGTTTTATTCCAGGCATTCGGCCAGGCAAAAACACCGCGGCCTATTTGGACCGGGTGTTGTCGCGCCTGACGGTTCCGGGGGCGGCCTACTTGGCGGCGATCAGCTTGCTGCCGGAAATTTTGATGGCGCGTTATAATGTGCCGTTTTACTTTGGCGGCACGTCGCTGCTGATTGTCGTGACCGTGACGCTGGATACGGTCGCTCAGGTTCAATCTCACATGATGGCTCATCAGTATGAGGGATTGATCAAAAAAGCCAAGCTACGGGGGAGGAGCTAACGCTATGAATTTGATTTTATTGGGCCCGCCGGGTGCGGGTAAGGGAACCCAGTCCAAACGTCTGGAAGAAAAGTTCGGCATCGTTCAACTGTCCACCGGGGATATGTTGCGTGCGGAAGTTTCTTCGGGCAGTGAGTTGGGCGGGCAAGCGAAAAAAATCATGGATGCCGGGGGGCTCGTTTCCGACGAGATCATCATCGGCATGATTTCCAATCGTATCGATCAGGACGATTGCAAGACTGGTTTTATCCTTGATGGTTTCCCACGCACCGTGCCTCAGGCTGAGGCCCTGGATAAGATGTTGGCGGATAAATCGCTGAATCTCGATCACGTGATCGAATTGACAGTGGACGATGACGCCATGGTGGAACGGATCTGCGGTCGCTTTACATGCTCCAAATGCGGTGCCGGGTATCACGATCAGTTCCAAAAACCCGCCACGGATGGCGTTTGTGACAAGTGCGGCTCTACGGATTTCACCCGCCGCGCGGACGACAACGCCGAGACCGTGCGCAACAGGCTTACGGCCTACCATGAACAAACCGCGCCGATCGCCACCTACTACGGCGAACGCGGCATTTTGAAACAAGTTGGCGGCATGGCGGCGATTGACGACGTCACCGCACAATTGGAGAACCTGCTCGGTTGAAGAGTTCGTGTTGACACGGGGGTGCGATTTCCTATAATCGCGCCTCTTCACATCATTTAAAACACGAATCCTTTGAAATCCAAAGGTTAAGGAGTATCGGCTTTGGCTCGAATCGCTGGCGTTAACATTCCGACCGCTAAACGGGTCGTGATCGCGCTTACCTACATCCATGGCATTGGCAACACCAAGGCTCAGCAAATTTGCACCACGGTCGGGATTACTCCCGAACGTCGGGTCAACGAACTCACGGATGATGAAGTCATCAAAATCCGTGAAGCGATTGACGGCGACTATCAGGTTGAAGGCGACCTGCGCCGCGAAGTGGCCATGAACATCAAACGATTGATGGACCTGGGTTGCTATCGCGGCCTGCGTCATCGTCGTGGTCTGCCGGTTCGCGGTCAGCGCACCAGCACCAACGCACGCACCCGCAAAGGCCCCGCAAAGGCCATTGCCGGCAAAAAGAAATAGAGGCTGAGTTATGGCAAAAGCTACTACGGCGCGTCCACGTCGCCGGGAACGCAAGAACATTGCATCGGGCGTGGCCCACGTGAACGCTACGTTCAACAACACCATGATCACCATCAGCGACGCCCAGGGCAACACCATTTCCTGGTCGTCGGCGGGCACGCAGGGGTTTAAAGGGTCGCGTAAATCGACCCCTTACGCCGCACAGATGGCGGCGGAAGATGCCGGGAAAAAAGCTCAAGATCACGGCATGCAGACCCTTGAAGTCGAAGTCAAGGGCCCCGGATCAGGTCGGGAGTCCGCATTGCGGGCTCTGCAGGCTGTTGGGTTCACCATTACGTCGATCCGCGACGTGACGCCGATCCCGCACAATGGCTGCCGTCCCCGCAAACGCCGTCGCGTTTAACGGGGCTGGTCCTTGAACGGGCCGATGAACATGCGGTCCCGGGCTTTGGCTTGGGACCGTGAAATTTGGTTAGGGCTCAATGAGCCCATCAACGCATTAACGTGCCAGGCGCGAGGTCACAACAGTGATTCAAAATAATTGGCAGGAACTGATCAAACCGACGAAGCTTGAAGTGGTGCCGGGACATGATGTCACGCGCTCTGCTGTGATTGTCGCGGAGCCGCTGGAACGTGGCTTTGGCTTGACATTGGGCAATGCCCTTCGCCGCATTTTGCTTTCGTCTTTGCGGGGTGGGGCCGTGACGGCGATCCACGTCGATGGCGTTTTGCATGAATTCTCGTCCATTCCGGGCGTGCGCGAAGACGTGACCGACATCATTTTGAACATCAAGTCTTTGGGTTTGCGGGTGCATTCGGAAGGCAAACGCAAAATGACCCTGTCGGTGGAAAAGCCCGGTGCTGTCACCGCCGGGATGATCGAGACCGGTTCCGAAATTGAGGTCATGGACCCCGATTTGATCCTTTTCCACCTGGATGAGGGCAAAAAGGTCAACATGGAATTCACCGTCGAAACCGGTAAAGGGTATGTGGCTGCGGCTGAAAACCGTCCCGAAGACCCGCCGATTGGCTTGATTCCCATCGATTCGGTGTTTTCCCCGGTGCGTCGGGTGAGCTACAAGATCGAAAACACCCGGGTTGGTCAGCAAACCGATCTGGATAAATTGGCCCTTGAGGTGCACACCAACGGTTCGGTGACCCCGGAGGACGCGATCGCCCTGGCGGCGCGGATTTTGCAGGACCAACTGCGTCTGTTCGTCAATTTTGACGAACCCGAAGTGGCGAGCGCCGTAGAAGACGTCCACGATGAACTGCCGTTCAACAAAAACCTTCTGCGCAAGGTCGATGAGCTTGAATTGTCGGTGCGTTCGGCCAATTGCCTAAAGAACGACAACATCATCTACATTGGCGACCTGGTGCAAAAGACCGAAGCCGACATGTTGCGGACCCCGAACTTTGGCCGCAAATCCTTGAACGAAATCAAGGAAGTGTTGGCGCAAATGGGATTGCATTTGGGGATGGATATTCCCAATTGGCCGCCCGAAAACATTGAAGATCTGGCGAAAAAGCTCGAAGAACCTTACTAGGCTTTTCTTTGAGGATCTTTGTGTTTTGAATTTTGGACCATTGTGGTCCACACCCGTCGTACCCGATTTGGAAGCCCCCGGGGGCTTTCAAAACGAGGCGGCGGGATGCGAAATCGGACCCGCGCCGTTTGATCGGTGGGGATCTTGGCTTTTAAGGAGACACCGTCATGCGTCATCGCAATGGCTTACGTAAACTGAACCGCACCGCCAGCCATCGCAAAGCGATGTTTTCGAACATGGCGGTCGCGATTTTGACCCACGAACAGATCAAAACCACGCTGCCCAAAGCCAAGGAAATGCGCCGCATTGCCGACAAGATGATCGGCCTTGGCAAGCGCGGCGATTTGCATGCGCGCCGTCAGGCTTTCGCCTATCTGCGTGACGATGCGGTGGTCAAAAAATTGTTTTCGGTTTTGGCCGAACGCTACAAAGAACGTCCCGGTGGATATACCCGGGTTTTGAAAGCGGGTTTTCGCTTTGGCGACGCGGCCCCGATGGCTTATTTGGAACTGGTTGACCGGGACCCCGAAGCCAAAGGCGCCGAAGACAAATTGCGGGCCGCTGAACAGGCTCAAGACGGCGAAGATTAAGCCCGTGCGGAGACTTTGAAGATGAGGCAGCCTTCGGGCTGCCTCTTTTCGTTTATGGTCTGAATTTTGTCACTTTGGGCGTTTATACCGGATAAACTGTGGTGCTCACCTGAACTGGATTTGGTTTCTCAAAAAGGTTGTGATCGGTATGCTTTCGTTAAAATCATTTCGTGCGGGGGTCTTTTTTGTGGTCCTGTTTGCCGCGACCGTGATGATCGGTCGCGTCGGTTTTGCGCAAACCAGGGTGGTGCCGCAAGACCAGGCGCAGGTGCAATACAGTTATGCCCCGGTGGTGAAGAAAACCGCTCCGGCGGTGGTCAATGTGTTCACCTCGAAAACCGTGCGCACACGCAGCCGGGTGCCGCTGTTCAATGACCCGTTTTTTCGCCAGTTTTTTGGCGACAGCGCGACCCGTGCGGTTCCGGGGCCGAAAAAAAGGGTGCAAAATTCGCTCGGTTCGGGTGTCCTGATTGACGCCGATGGGATTGTCGTCACCAACAATCACGTGATCGAAGGGGCGGATGAAATCAAGGTGGTTCTGAACGACCGCCGTGAATTCAACGCGCGGGTTCTGGGCACCGATGAACGCACCGATTTGGCGGTTTTGAAGCTCGACATGCAGGGTGAAAAGTTGCCTTTTTTACGGCTCAGTGATTCCGACGTCGTTGAAGTGGGCGATTTGGTGCTGGCGATCGGCAACCCGTTTGGCGTCGGGCAGACGGTGACCAGCGGGATCGTCTCGGCGCTGGCGCGTACCGCAGTCGGGGTTTCGGACCTGAATTCGTTCATTCAAACCGACGCCTCCATCAACCCGGGCAATTCAGGTGGCGCATTGGTCGGCCTCGACGGCACGCTGGTGGGCATCAACACCGCGATTTTCACCAAGACCGGGGCGTCGAACGGGATTGGTTTTGCGATCCCCGCGAACATGGTCAAACGGGTGGTTAAGGCATTGATCACCAGCGGCAACGTGGTGCGCCCGTGGTTGGGGGCAAAGGGTCAGGCGGTCACGGCGGAGATCGCCGACAGCCTGGGCATGACGCGGCCTTACGGGGTGATGATCACCAGCCTTTATGATGGTGGCCCGGCGGCGCGCGGCGGCTTGCGGGTCGGCGATGTGTTGTTGAGTTTGGACGGCAAGGAAATCCGCGATGCTCAAGACTTGCGCTTTCGTATCGCCACCCTTGAAGTGGGCGGGGTGACCCGCGCCGGGGTGATGCGCAGGGGGGTGGCCAAAACCATTTCGATTGCCTTGCAAGCCCCACCGGAAGCCCCGCAGCGCAACGAAACCTTGCTGCAGGGTCGCCATCCGTTGGAAGGCGCCGTGATCGCCAACTTGTCGCCCAGGCTGGCCGATGAATTGGGCCTTGAACACGAAAAAACCGGGATCATTGTGCTCGACCTGGATCGTCGCGGCAATGCGGCGCGACTGGGCTTTGAGCGCGGCGACATGATCTTGAAACTGAACGGGGTGGCGGTCAAGCGGGTCAAGGACCTGGCGCGATTGCTGGGGGAAACGGCCTCGACGTGGATCATTCGGATCGAGCGGGGGGGCCGTGAAAGCAACATTATCATTCGGTAGAGGTGATGACGTCTCTGTTTGAAAATCAGGCCCCCCGGCCGCTTGCGGACCGCTTGCGCCCGACCGCCCTGGTCCACGTGGTGGGACAGGATCACGTATTGTCCGGGGATGGGCCGCTCGGGCGCATGGTCGCGGCCGAACGGCTGACCAGTTTGATTTTGTGGGGCCCGCCGGGAACCGGGAAAACCACCATTGCAAGATTGCTGGCGGACCACACCAGGATGTTCTTTGAGCCGATGTCGGCGGTGTTTTCGGGGGTTGCCGACCTGAAAAAGGTATTTGCACGGGCCAGGGAGCGTCGCGATGCGGGACAGGGCACGGTGTTGTTCATTGATGAAATCCACCGTTTCAACCGTGCCCAGCAAGATGGGTTTTTACCGTTTGTGGAAAATGGCATGGTGACGCTGATCGGGGCGACCACCGAAAACCCGTCTTTTGAATTGAACGCGGCGCTGTTGTCGCGCTGTCAGGTGTTGGTGTTGAACCGCCTGGATGATCGGGCCCTGGAAGAGCTCCTGGTGCGCGCCGAAGACGACACCGCCAAAGCCTTGCCGGTGGACCAGGACGCCCGCGCCCATGTGCGTGCGATGGCCGATGGGGATGGTCGCTATTTGTTGAACCTGGCCGAAGAATTGCTGGCGTTGCCGGCTGATCAGAGCCCGCTCACCAGTCAGGATCTGGCCCGGGTGGTGCAAAAGCGCGTGCCGCTTTACGACAAAGGTCAAGATGGCCACTACAATCTGATCTCGGCGCTGCATAAATCGTTGCGGGGCTCCGACACCGACGCGGCGCTGTATTGGTTCCAGCGCATGATCGAGGGGGGTGAAGATCCTCATTTTATCGCCCGGCGGTTGACCCGTTTCGCGGTCGAGGACATCGGCCTGGCCGATCCCGGTGCTTTGAACCAGGCGATCAGCGCGTGGCAGGCCTATGAACGTCTGGGTACGCCCGAAGGCGAGCTGGCGTTGGTTCAACTGGTGATTTATTTGGCCACCGCACCGAAATCCAATGCCGCCTACAAAGCGGCCAAGGCGGCCACCCGGGCGGCCCGGGAAACAGGATCGTTAAGCCCGCCGAAACACATTTTAAACGCGCCGACAAAACTGATGAAAGATCAGGGCTATGGGTCGGGTTACCGTTATGATCACGATGCTGAGGATGGTTTTTCCGGGCAGAATTATTTTCCAGACGGCCTCAACCGGCAACGCTATTACACGCCCAAGCCGGTCGGCTTTGAACGCGATGTGGTCAAGCGGCTGGCGTACTGGGATAAATTGCGCGCCAGGCGCGCAAATACGGGGGAGGACGAGGGATGAACCCACAAATGTTGGCGTTTGTCGCCTTAGGGGGCGCACTGGGCGCGGTCGGGCGCTATGTGGTGATGGGCGCGGTGGGCCGTTTCGCGCATGGCGAGGGGGTGATCGGCGGCTTTCCGTGGAGCACCTTGAGCGTCAATGTCTTGGGGGCCTTTGTTTTGGGTGCGGTGATCGAATTGTCGGCGCTGGTGTGGTCGCCCTCGCCCGAGGTCCGCGCCATGGTGGTGGTCGGCATGCTGGGGGCGTTCACCACCTTTTCGACCTTTTCCATGGATTTGTATTTTTTGCTGGACCGCGGCGCGGTGCTCAGTGCGGCGGCGTATGCGGTGGGGTCGGTGCTGGTGTGCCTGGCGGCGTTCAGCCTCGGCATGTCGGTGTTTCGGCTGATTTTGTCGTAATGGGGTGTTATGGCGGCCTAAGCTATTCAGAGGATTAAACATCCGTTCAGGTGGGTATAAAGTTCTTCCGCCAGACGTTAGAGATGGAACGTCACCTTGAGAACCATCACGTGGAACCGTGATCTGGCCGTTGGCATTGAAGACATTGACAGCGATAATCGACAACTGATCCAACAGTTGAACGATTTGCTTGCGGCCTGTTTTGTCGGTCAGGGACCAGCAATTTTGGGCCAGACTTTGTGTATGATGCAGCGTTACACCCGCGACCACTTTTTCCGGGAAGAACGTTTCATGCGCAAATCCGGGTTTCCAGGCTACGCGTCGCACCAGGATTTGCACGCAAAACTGATTGTAGATCTGGATGATTTGATCGAAGCGTTCGAATTCAATCCCGATCATGACCTCAGCATCAAAACCATGCAGTTTCTCGAAGACTGGCTGGTGCAGCATATTTTTATTGAAGATAAAAAAATTGGTCGCCACGTGGGCGCGATTGACTGACGGGAGTGTGCACAAGGAATGACAGACGCTTTTTATGTGGACCATTGACGGACGGGATGGGGAACCATATGGTTTGCGCCGTCTCATCACAACACAGGTCACACCATCATGGGCGGCGTTCAAACCGTCGAGGTCGCACGCGAAGACGATGCTTTGCGCCTTGATAAATGGTTCAAAAAACATTATCCGGGGCTGACCTTTGGGCGGCTGCAAAAGCTGTTGCGCACCGGCCAGGTGCGGGTCGATGGGTGCAAAGTCAAGGAACTGGGTCTGCGCCTGGTGCCCGGGCAAAGCGTTCGGGTGCCGCCGTTGGAACGGGAAAAAGACGCTAAATCCAGCGCACCGGCCAAGCAGCGCGTGAGCCGGGAACAAGCCGCAGCGATCCGTTCGTGGGTGCTGCATCAAGACGACCATGTGATTGTCTTGAACAAACCGGCTGGGTTGGCGGTGCAGGGCGGTTCTGGTACCCGAGAGCACATCGACGGGATGCTCGGTGCGTTGAAAGGGGATCGTTTGGATAAGCCGCGGTTGGTGCACCGTTTGGACAAGGATACCTCGGGCGTTTTGGTGCTGGCGCGCACCCAACGCGCGGCTCAGGCTTTGACCGCGGCGTTTCGCACCAAGGATGTGCGCAAGGCGTATTGGGCGGTGGTGGTTGGGGTTCCCGAAATGCCTCAAGGGCGGATTGATCTGGCGTTAAGCAAACGCCACGCCAAGAACGGCGAACGGATGGTGGTGGATGAATATGAGGGCAAGCGCGCGGTGACCTTGTTTAAAACCATTGACCAGGCGGGCCGCCGGGCGGTGTGGTTGGAAATGGAACCGGTGACCGGGCGCACCCACCAATTGCGGGTCCATATGTTGGCGATTAAAACACCGATTTTGGGCGATGGGAAATACGGCGGCGAGGCGGCCTTTTTGACCGGGGCCGAGGTGGATAAAAAACTGCATCTGCACGCCCGCGCGATCCGTTTTCCCCATCCGGGTGGGGGAATGTTTGAAATAACGGCCCCCTTGCCCGATCACATGTGCGCGACGTGGGCGTATTTTGGCTTTGATGTCGCCTCCGCGCCCGAACCTTTCATTGATAGTCCCGCGAAATAAGTCCAAAGTGGCGGAGCCAGACGTAAAGATGCCGAAAACCGGCTGGGGTCATATGCGCATCCTGCTCGTCGAAGATAATTTACGCCTTTCCACTTACGTCCGCCGTGGTCTTGAAAAAGAAAACTTTACCGTTGACGGGGTCGGCACCGTTGCCGACGCCGAAGCGGCGCTGGACACAGCGCTTTATGATTTGGTGGTTTTGGATTTGGGCTTGCCCGATGGCGATGGGTTGGATCTGCTCAAACGGTTTCGTGCCGCCGACCGTCACCTGCCGGTGCTGGTGTTGACCGCGCGCGACGGGGTGGACGACCGGGTCAAGGGATTGAACGCGGGGGCGGACGATTATTTGTTAAAGCCCTTTGCGGTGGAAGAATTAACGGCCCGCTTGCGGGCCTTGCTGCGGCGTCCCGATGGGGTTTTGGGGCTGTGCCTGAGTGCCGGAAATCTGAGCTTCGACACCACCGCCCAAGATGTTCGTGTGGGGGCCACGTCGATCAAGATTTCGCGCAAGGAAATGAGCGTCCTGGAACAACTGATGCGCCGTTGTGGCAAGGTGGTGCCCAAAGATGTGCTGGAAAACAAGTTGTATGGTTTTGATGAAAAGGTTTCCGCTAATTCTTTGGAGGCCCATATCTCGCGGTTGCGCAAACGTCTAAAACAGGCGGGTGCCAGCGCGACCATTCACACCTTGCGCGGGGTCGGTTATTTACTGGCGGAAAATAAGGACACTTAAGGCCGTGGGTGCGTTTCATCACCGGGTTGTAAAACTGGTTGTGATCAGTTTTTTGACGACCCTTATCCTGTCGGTCGTCTGGGAGTTTGGCGGCGATGTCTTGTGTTATAATCCACCCTGCGGTGCCGGTCAGGCCGAGACGTCGTCCTCGCGATGGGTGCATGTGACGGCAAATGTGAGCTTTGTGGGGGTTGCGCTGGGCATTTTTTCGCTGTTGTCTTTGCGGATGTTGAAAGAGTTGCAGGCGCGAGAGCGGATGGTTCGCAAGAAAGATGCCGAAAGGCTATCGTTTTCCGCAGACATCGCGCATGAGTTGCGCACGCCGCTGGCGGTTCTGCGTGCTCACCTGGACAGCCTGGAAAATCAAAATGAAAATGATCAATTGCTTCAAGACGTCGACCGGATCACCCGCATCGTCGAACAGGTGTTGGCGAAGTCACGCATCGAAGCGATTGAAGTGGGTCCCGGGGATGTTGCTGATTTGGCGGAAATTTCCGCTTCAGTGGGGCGTTACCTGGCCCCCCTGGTGATCCGTGAAGGGCGTTCCATCGAAGTGATTGGTGCCACCGCACCGGTGTTGATCAACGGCAACACCTTCGCCTTGGAACAGGCTCTGCGCAATTTGGTGGAAAATGCGCTTAAGTATTCCGCGCGGGGCTCGACCATCACCATCGAGGTGCGCAAACCGGCCTCGATCCGGGTGATTGACCGTGGCCGGGGGGTTCCGATTGACCAGCGCGATGTCATTTTTGAACGCTTCCACCGGGCGGACCGTCGTGGCGCGGGTTCGGGGCTGGGGTTGTCAATCGTGCGCCGCGCCGTTGAGGCCCACGGGGGCCGCGTGTCCGTCGAAGACGCCCCCGGTGGCGGGGCCGTTTTTGTGATGTGCTTTGGTGCGGCCTCTGTTTGACGTCTCCTCCGCCAAACCTGTTCCGCGAGGCTCCGCCAACGATAAATCCCTGCATATAGAGTGTGAAATATGTTCGCCTGTCAGGTTGTTGTCAGCTTGGTGGTGCACACTGTGACCCTGGTGACGTCGAGGCTATAAACGGGCAACCTCTTGCGTTTGCGAATTTTTGGATAATGCAATCATGGATTGTTTTTTCTGGATTTGTCGGGCGGCGGGCAAGGCGTATCGGCTTTAGTGGGGCATTTGCGTTTTGACAGAGACAGGAGATGCTTGAATTATGGGAATATCGAAATTTTTTTTGGCTCTAAGTGCGCTGGCGAGTGTGAGCGTTGCCAGCGTGGCAGGTGCACAAACCAGGGACCAGGTCGCGCAAAAACCACCCGCGCCGGTCTATTTACAGTTGGAAATCACCAGCACATGTACCGATCGCGGGGCGCTGTTTAAGGTCATCAACCGGGGCACGAAGTGGCCGCGTATGGGCACCTTGCGTCTGTATGGCGGCGCGGGCAAAAATACCGAGATTGGGATGCGTCGATTGCGTCTGGCGTCGGGGCAGAAAGTTTCGTTCATGGTCAAAAACAAGGTGATGAACGGTGCGCCGGTGGCCATTTGGGTCGATCCTGAATGGTATCAGCGTGAAATGGAGTACGACGCAAGTATCAGGTGTGGTTGACGGGGTTCGTCGCACACCCAATTGAGCTTCCACGGCCGCTCTCATTGTCTGGCGCCCCATAGGGGTCGTGGAATGGGCTGCCGGGCTTCTGGTGTGAACCACCGGGAGTCCGGTGGTTTTTTTATCCGCCGTGAACATGTTTTTTGTTCACGGCTTTTGCATGTCTTGCGTCTAAACTGTAATGTCCAAGGCTTGCCTTTTGTCGCGTCGTGACCGATCCTGTCGGGGCCGCACGGGCTCTGTGCGCCGCACCTGAGAAACATGATAGAGACCCCTCAAAATGAACCACACCGCGTTGCGTCTGGCCGTGTTCGATTGTGACGGCACCCTGGTGGACAGCCAACAATCGATTGTCGCGGCCATGCACGCGGCCTTTGATCGTCACGGTTTTGATCGGCCCGGCGCTGAAACGGTGCGCCGGGTGGTCGGTTTGCCGCTGGCGGTGGCGATCCGTCATTTGGTCCCGGGGGTCGATGAGGCCCTGTCCGAACAGGTTAGCGAGACCTACAAAACCGCTTTTTTCCAATTGCGTCAGGCGGGCGGCGTGCAAGAACCGCTGTTCGCCGGGATCGGGGCAGTTTTGGACCACCTGGACGCGGCCGGATGGGTGATGGGGGTGGCCACCGGAAAGTCTCATCGCGGCCTGTCGGCAACCCTTCATCATCACAAACTCTATGACCGGTTCGTTACCCACCAAACGGCAGATCACGCCCGGGGCAAGCCGCACCCCGATATGATGTTCAAGGCGATGGAGGCCGCCGGGGCGCTGGCAGAGGACACGGTGATGATCGGTGACACCACGTTCGATATGGACATGGCCGGGAATGCGGGGGTGCGCGCCATCGGGGTGTCGTGGGGCTACCATCAAAGCGAAGAGCTTTTGGACGCCGGTGCGGTGTGTGTGGTCGCCACGGCAGACGAACTTTCGGCGGCCGTGCTGGCGATGGGTGCGGGGGGGGGATGAAACGGGTCTTTAAAATTATCGGCGGACTGGTGGTGCTGGTGGTGGCCACGGTGGTGGTGGTCGGCTCGGTGTTGATGTCGATGGATTATGGCCCCGTCAAGTCCACCGTGGAACGACGGGTCGAAGACGCCACCGGGCGCAAGCTGACCATTTTGGGCGAATTTCAGGTGGCGTTATCGTTGCGCCCGAAACTCACCGTCACCGACGTGACGCTGGCCAACGCACCCTGGAGCCGGTCTGGTGCCCCGATGGTGACCCTGAAACGCCTCTCGGCGGAGGTGGCGCTGCGGCCCTTGCTATCGGGCCGGTTGGAGGTCAATTACATCGAACTTGACGATGTGCGGGTGGTGCTGGAAACCGGCAGTCGCGGCCAGGCCAATTGGCTGTTTCAGCCCAAGCCAGAGCGTGTCGCGGACAAACCGGATGCCTTGCAACAAACGCTCGGCAAGACCTTGAACGATGCCACGCAAAAGCTACAACTGATCCCGGTGGTCCGCGACGTGCGTCTGCGCAATGTGGAACTGGTTTATGTAAACGGGGAACGCCCGGGCTCTCAATTGCAAGCCAACCTCAGTCGGGCGGATTTTACCGCCGCGCGCACCGACAGTTCTATCCAGGGGCGGGTCGTGGCGCAATTCGCCGGGGTCGATATTCAGGCCCAGACCCGGTTGGGGTCTTTGGCGGCCCTGATGGGGGATCGGCGTTCCGCGTTTCCGGTGACGGCGCAAATTGTCGCACCGGGGCTGAACGCAAATCTGGACGGAACGGTGGATTTGTCCACCGCAGGGGTGGCGTTCAAAGTGCGTCTGGACGGCGACGCGCGCGACCCCAAAATTCTTGCTCGACTGGCGCAATCGGTTGGCGTGGTGGTGCCCGATGTGGACCGCATGGCGGTGGGGGTAAACCTCCGTGTGGCGGGCCCGGTGTGGCGGTATGAAAAACTGTCCGCAACCCTCGGCAATACGGATTTGCAAGGGCGGGGGATGGTGGATATGTCTGGCCGCAAACCGCGTTTAACGGCGACGCTGACGGCGGCCTTGTTGGACCTTGACCAACTGCGTTTGGGGTTTTTGCCCAAGAACCCGGATCTTGTTAAAGACCCCCTCGTCAAGCGCGTGTTCACCAGGCAGCCCTTGCCGTTTGATGTTTTGACGTGGCTTGATGGAGATGTGCAACTGACCGCCACGCGGGTGCGTTTTGGCGCTCAAAGTTTTACCCAGGTGCGTGCGACGGCCAATTTGGATAAAGGCCGGTTGCAGGTCTCGCCCTTAAAATTGACTTTTGAGGGGGGCCGGGTGGGGGCGCGGTTGACGGTGGATTCCGGCCAGACGCCGCCGCGCGTTGCGGTGCGGGGCGCGGTGCGCAAGCTGGACGTGGGCACGTTCACGGCGATGCTGGGACAAGGGCGGATCGTGGCGCTGAAAGTGGACGGGGAGGTCGATTTGACCAGCACCGGGGCCTCAACCCAGGCGCTGGCGGCGGCGTTGGCGGGAACCGTGAATGTGATTGGCCGCGACGGTAAAATTAAAGACAAACTGTTGGTCGATGCGACCGAAGGCATCGGGGCAATTTTACCGTGGGCTTCCAACCAGGACGCCAATGCGATTGCCTGCGTGATCGTCAAACTGCCGATCAGCAAAGGCAATGCGGTGGTCGAAACCGCGGTGTTGGACACCAGCGGCGTCGTGGTGCGGGTTCGTGGCAACATCGACCTGCCCGGGGAACAGTTGCATTTGACCGTGGACACCGATGCCAAAACAACCAGTTTGGCCAGTTTTGCGGTGCCGGTGCGCATCAAAGGCCCGTTGTTGACCCCGCGTATTGACGTCGATCCGGGCGACGTGGTGACAGGAACGGTGGCCAATATTGTGAAGGCCCCGGCCAAGCTGGTGGCCGGTCTGCTGGTCGACACCATTGGTTTGGTCGAAGGTGCGGCGGCAAAAAAACGCCTCGTGGATCAGAATGATCCTTGCGTTCAAGCCCTCAGTGGGGCTAAGACCAGCGCGAAAACATCACCCAGTCCCCCGTCACCCAGTCCCCCGTCGGCCCCCCCACCGTCGGCCCCGGTCAAACCCGCAGCGCCTGAACCGCAAAGCAAGACCGAAGTCCCGAATAAATCTTCCGGCGATCCGGTGCGTGATCTGGAAGCCGTCGGCAAGGCGTTGAAAAACCTGTTTTAGAGGCCCCATGAGCAAACGCTTTTACGCCACCGCCGCCGTGCAAGATGTCGATGACGGTTTTGCCGTCACCCTGGATGATCGCGCCATCAAAACCCCGGCGGGCCAACCGTTGATCGTGCCGACCCGCACGCTGGCGGATGCGGTGGCCGGGGAATGGAACGCGCAAGGCGAAGAAATCGACCCACAATCCATGGCGATGATGCAACTGTGCGCCACCGCCATTGATCGGGTGCCCGGGGTGCGTGATGGTTTGATTGACGGAATTTTGCGTTACGCGGACACGGACCTGTTGTGCCACCGCGCGGCCCACCCGGCCGATCTGGTTGCCCGCCAGGCGATGCATTGGCAACCGCTGTTGGATTGGGCGGCGGACGAGCTGGGCGCGCGGTTGACGATGGTAACCGGGGTGGTCGCGGTGAACCAGGACCCGGCAGCCAGGGCTGCGTTGTGGGGGCATTTGCAAAACATGGATGACTGGACGCTCACCGCGATGGGCGAACTGGTGGGCATCTCCGGCTCCATCGTGGTCGGCCTGGCGGTGTTCAAAGGCCATATCGACGCGGGTCGCGCGGTGGAACTCTGTCAATTGGACGAAGACCACCAAAACGAACTGTGGGGCACCGACGAAGACGCGCTTGCCCGGCGCGCCAACATCAGCGCCGACCTGCACACGGCGGCACAGTTTCTCCATGACCTAACCGCATAGGGGATAAAAACGGGACACGACAAACAGGGGACGCAGGTTTATATTCCAGGCGCCACGTGCGCGGTCAGGATGAGCCAGCGTTATTTGAGACGTCACATATGGGCTACCGATTCCCCACGCGCGTGCCCGCAAGGACCTTTTATCGGACCACGGGGCGAGACTGAAAAAAAACGAACACAATGTGAACATAAAAGAAAATATGGTTTTACTTCAATGCACTAAAAAAAAATTTGCAAATGAGAACAAAATGAGTACATGCTGTCTCCATTGAACAATAGAAACCTCTATGAAACATTGGAGTGGGGATCATGTCGCAATCAGCATTACGTTTGGTGGAGAAAAACTCCGTGGATAAGAATAAGGCTCTTGAGGCCGCCGTTTCTCAGATCGAGCGGGCCTTTGGCAAGGGCTCGGTGATGAAGCTCGGTCAACGCGAAACGGTCGAGGCTGACGTTATTTCCAGCGGCTCGCTCGGGCTTGATATTGGTTTGGGAATCGGCGGCTTGCCCAAAGGTCGGGTGGTGGAAATTTATGGGCCGGAAAGTTCCGGCAAAACCACCTTGGCGCTGCATGTGGTGGCCGAAGCACAAAAAAAAGGCGGTACGTGTGCGTTTGTTGACGCGGAACATGCGCTTGATCCGATCTATGCCGGCAAGTTGGGGGTCAATATTGATGACCTGTTGATTTCTCAACCGGACGGTGGTGAACAGGCTTTGGAAATTACCGACACGCTGGTGCGTTCTGGCGCGATTGATGTCTTGGTGGTCGATTCCGTGGCCGCCCTGGTGCCCCGGGCCGAATTGGAAGGCGAGATGGGCGACCATCACGTTGGCCTGCAAGCGCGCCTGATGAGCCAGGCCCTGCGCAAGCTGACCGGAACGGTGTCGCGATCCAATACGTTGGTGATTTTCATCAACCAAATTCGCATGAAAATCGGTGTGATGTTCGGCAATCCCGAAACCACCACCGGGGGCAACGCGCTAAAATTTTACAGCTCCGTGCGTCTGGAAATTCGCCGCATCGGGGCGATCAAGGACCGTGACGAAGTGGTCGGCAACCAGACCCGCGTCAAGGTGGTGAAAAACAAAATGGCGCCGCCCTTTAAGACGGTCGAATTCGACATCATGTACGGCGAAGGCGTGTCCAAGATGGGGGAGATTTTGGATCTGGGCCTCAAGGCCGAATTGGTCGAAAAATCAGGATCATGGTTTTCGTGCAATTCGGTCAGGATTGGCCAAGGCCGTGAAAATGCCAAGCAATATTTGCGCGACAATCCGGAAATGGCGGAAAATCTGGAACGCCAAATCCGTGCCAATGCGGGATTGAGCGGTGACGCAAAAACCGCAAGCGGTGACGCGGAATCTTCGGAAAAGGGTGCGAAGGTTAAAAAAGATTAGGCCGTATCCAGTGTGTTCCCGGCAGATGTTTGTTGCATGATCCCCATGCACCGCGCACGGCCCCCGGAGATTGTTCGCAATCTTTGGGGGCCGTGTTGCATCTGGGGTCGTGTTCATCTGGGGTCATGGTGGACAGCTTCCACGATCCCTTGTAAAAGCAATGGCCGTGTTTTTGTGCGTTACACAATACGCTTAAGGGTGCGTGCGTCCTGACATTTGAGAGTGGCCACAAGCGAGACCAAGACCCCATGCAAACCGCCAATGACATCCGCAAGGCTTTCCTTGATTTTTACGCCAGGCACGGCCACACCGTGGTGCCATCAAGTCCCTTGGTGCCGCACAACGACCCGACCTTGATGTTCATCAACGCGGGTATGGTGCCGTTTAAAAATGTGTTTACCGGCAAGGAAACCCGTGCTTACACCCGTGCCACATCATCGCAAAAATGCGTCCGCGCGGGCGGCAAGCACAATGATCTGGAAAATGTCGGTCACACCGCCCGCCATCACACCTTTTTTGAAATGCTCGGCAATTTTTCGTTTGGCGATTATTTCAAGGATGAAGCCATTGAACTGGCGTGGAAGCTGATCACCAAAGACTATGCCATCAGCCCGGAAAAACTGACCGTTACGGTGTATCACGACGACGATCAGGCCTTTGATTTATGGAAAAAAATTTCCGGCTTGCCTGATCAACGGATCATCCGCATCGCCACCGACGATAATTTTTGGTCGATGGGGGAAACCGGTCCGTGTGGCCCGTGTTCGGAAATATTTTACGATCACGGGGCGGACATTCCCGGCGGACCTCCGGGGTCCGCCAATGAAGATGGGGATCGGTTTGTCGAAATTTGGAATTTGGTGTTTATGCAATACGAACGCCACGCCGATGGGACACGCACCAATTTGCCCAAGCCGTCGATTGATACGGGCATGGGACTGGAACGCATAACGGCGGTGTTGCAAGGCACCCACGACAATTACGAAATTGATATGATGCGCGCCCTGATCGAGGCATCCGCCGCCGCCACGGGCACCGACCCCGATGGTGCCCATCGGGTGTCACATCGGGTCATCGCCGACCATCTGCGGGCCAGCGCGTTTTTGATCGCCGATGGGGTGTTACCGTCCAATGAAGGACGCGGATACGTGTTGCGTCGGATCATGCGCCGGGCCATGCGTCATGCGCATATGATGGGGGCCGTGGACCCGTTGATTTACAAACTGTTTCCGGCTCTTCAGGCCAAAATGGCCGCCGCCTTTCCCGAATTACGGCGTGGTGAAGCGCTGATCCAGGAAACGCTTAAATTGGAAGAAACCCGTTTTAAAAGGACCCTGGAACGGGGCTTGAAATTGCTGGACGAAGCCACCGTCGAGATGAGCGAAGGCGGTGAACTGGACGGGGCAACGGCCTTTAAGTTGTATGACACTTACGGATTTCCTCTTGATTTGACCCAGGATGCGCTCAAGGCCAAAGGGATTGGGGTTGATGAAGCGGGCTTCAACAGTGCGATGGAACTGCAAAAAGCCGCCGCCCGGGCCAGTTGGTCCGGGTCCGGTTCGGCGGCCACGGAAGAGCTTTGGTTCGATATCAAAGACGCCGTTGGGGCGACGGATTTTCTCGGCTACAAGACCGCACAAGCCCAAGGCCAAGTCACCGCCCTGGTGGTGAACGGCGAACGCGTGGACGGCGCGAACGTCGGCGATGAGGTCCAGGTGGTGTGCAACCAGAGCCCGTTCTATGGCGAGTCCGGTGGGCAAATGGGCGATATTGGGACGTTGCAAGGCGATGGACTTTTGATCAACATCACCAACACGCTGAAAAAGCTGGGTGATGTTGTGGTGCACGTCGGCACGGTGCAAAGCGGAACCGTGGCGGTTGCGGACGAGGTCGCGCTGCGGATCGATTCCGCCAACCGCGCCGCCACCGGGGCCAACCATTCGGCCACGCACCTGTTGCACGCCGCATTGCGCAAACAGTTGGGCGATCATGTGACGCAAAAAGGCTCGATGGTGTCGGCGGATCGGTTGCGTTTTGATATCAGTCAGCCCAAGGCGGTCGGCGCGGATGAAATTGCCGCGGTCGAACAGATGGTTAACGCCCAGGTGCGTGCCAATGTGGACGTCACCACCCGGTTGATGGCACCTGAGGAGGCGGTCGAGGCGGGGGCGATGGCGCTTTTTGGCGAAAAATATGGTGACGAAGTGCGGGTCGTGTCGATGGGGGCGCACGGCGGGGGGGGCACGCAAGGCGGAACTGCGGCTTTTTCCGTGGAACTGTGCGGCGGCACCCATGTGACCCGGACCGGCGACATTGGCGTGTTGAAAGTCATTTCCGAAGGGGCCGTATCCTCGGGCGTGCGCCGTATCGAAGCGTTAACCGGGGCGGCTGCCGTGGCGTATTTGGAAGGCCAGGAAAAAGCTCTTCAGGCGGCGGCTTCGGTGTTGAAATCCGCCCCCGGCGACGTTCCGGCACGGGTACGTCAATTGCTCGATGAACGTAAAAAAATGGAACGTGAAATCGCCGATTTGCGCAAAAAACTCGCGTCCGGCGGTGCTGTTGGCGGGGCCCCGGACAGCAAAATCGTGAACGGTGTGACGTTTGTGGCCAAAACCCTTGAGGGCGTTCCCGGCAAAGAGCTCAAAGGCGTGGCAGATGACATCAAGGGACAAATTAAGTCCGGCGTGGTGGCACTGGTGGCGGTGTCGGATGGCAAAGCATCGTTGGTGGTGGGCGTGAGCGATGATTTAACGGACACCGTGAACGCGGTCGAATTGGTCCGTGCGGGGGCCGCCGCGGTCGGGGGCAAGGGCGGCGGTGGTCGTGCGGACATGGCCCAGGCCGGTGGCCCAGATGGCGACCAGGCCGCGGCGGCGCTTGATGCCATCGAAGCGGCGCTGGGGATTTAAGGGGTGAGGTTTCAACGAAACCCTGGTGACTTGTGAACGGAGTTGTCGGATGAACGTCCGCCCACCATCTCATAACCCATCCCGACAGACATCCGGTCCGACGTGGCAGCGCCCTGAGGTGCTGCTGATTTTGCTGTCGGTGGCGATGCCGTTGAGTTTTAGCACGTGGATGGCGTTGCTTAACAATTTCGCCGTGGAACGCGCCGGGTTTAGCGGGGTGGAAATTGGAATTTTGCAAAGTATTCGTGAAATTCCAGGTTTCCTGTCGTTTGGCGTGGTGTTTTTGTTATTGGTGATGCGCGAACAGGTGCTGGCGCTGATTGCTTTGGTTGTGTTGGGGGTGGGTACGGCGGCGACCGGTCTGTTTGCAACCGAATATGGACTGTATGTCACCACCGTGGTGATGTCGGTGGGGTTTCACTATTTTGAAACCTTGCGCCAATCATTAGCCTTGCAGTGGCTGGACGAGGACCGCGCACCGATCGCCATGGGGCGGATGGTGTCGGCGGGGTCGTTGGCGGGCTTGTGTGTGTTTGCGCTGATTTGGCTGACCCAGGAAATTCTCAAAATCGATATGGTGTGGGTTTATGCGCTTGGCGGTGTATCAACCGTGGGCTTGACGGTGTTGTGTGCGGTGGCGTTCCCCCGCTTTGACGGCAAGGCGCAACAACACAAGCACCTGGTGATCCGAAAACGCTATTGGCTGTATTATGCCCTGACCTTTTTGTGGGGCGCGCGGCGACAGATTTTTGTCGTGTTTGCGGGCTTTTTGATGGTTGAAAAATTCAACTTTAGCGCCGCATCCATGAGCTTGATGTTCCTTACCACCAGCGCCATGGCGATTTGGCTGGCCCCCAAGGTGGGGCGCATGATCGCCCGGCTTGGCGAACGGCGGGTGATGATCATCGAGTATGCGGGCTTGTGTCTGGTTTTTGTGGCTTATGCCTTTGTCGAAACGGCTGGGCTGGCGGTGGGGTTGTACTTACTGGATCATTTGTTTTTTTCCATGTCCTTTGCATCGAAAACATATTTTCAGAAAATCGCGGATCCGCAAGACATTGCCTCGACTTCCGGGGTGAGCTTCACCATCAATCACATCGCCGCGGTGGTGATCCCGGTGGTTTTTGGCCTGGTTTGGATGAGTGATCGAAAATGGGTGTTTTTGGCGGGGGCGGGCATGGCTGCGGCGTCGTTGGCGTTGGCGTTTTTGATCCCGCACCGTCCGGGCGTGGGACGTGAGACCGTACTGAGTGCGGGGCGCAAAAATCCCGAGACGGAGGCGGAGGCACCTGTCCAAGAGTGACCCCGCCGCTGGTGGTGGTGTTGGTCTCAGTGGAACGGCGGGGAATACAGCAGACCGCCGTTGGTCCACAGCGCATTCAGGCCGCGGTCTAATTTGAAGTCACTGTCTTTGCCGAGGTTGCGTTCAAAAACCTCACTGTAATTTCCAACCTGCTTGATGACCCGGTAAATCCATTCGTCGTCCAGGCCAAGGGCTTCGCCGACGCCGGGTTCAGCTCCTAAAAAGCGCCGCTGTGCGCTGGTTCCGGTGGTGCGCATTGTGTCGACGTTGGCCGAGGTGATGCCATATTCTTCGGCCTGGATGGTGGCAAAAATGACCCATCGCACGATGTTGAACCATCCCGCATCGTTATCGCGCACGGCGGCCCCTAAGGGTTCTTTGGAAATCACGTCTTGTAAAATCATGTATTCATCGGGGACCGGCGTTTCCTTGGTGCGAAATTCGACCAAAAACGACTGGTCGGCGCTGAACAGGTCACAGCTGTTGGTGAAAAATGCGTAACGCAATTCCTCAAAGGCATCAAAGGTTTTCAATTTGACGGGCAACTCGTTGTCGCGAATGTATTCGGCGATATTTTCTTTGCTGGTGGTGTTGGATTCGACGCACGCGACGGCTTTTTTGTCGGTGTTTTTCAATTCCAGCAAACTGTTCACGCCGAGGGATTTGCGCGCCACGAAACCCTGCCCGTCATAAAAATTAACCGCAGCGAAGCTCACGCCGAGGCCCGCATCGCGCGATAAAGTCCAGGTGGTGGAGCGAACCAACACATCCACGGCCCCTTCTTGTAACGCTTGAAAACGATTTGAGGGAACCAATTGGACAAAATCAATTTTGCTTTTGTCGGACACCACGGCGGCGGCAATGGCGCGGCAAAAATCACGGTCAAAACCGGCAATGGTGCCCGGTTGGGTGTATTCACGCGGCGTGTTGAGGTGCCCGGCGGTGCTGCATCTGACCGTGCCGCGGGCTTGCGTTGCCGCTAAAGTCACGGATGGGGCGGGGGTTGTCTGGCTGAAGGCTTCATGTGTCGTAAATATGGTCAAGCCAAACACGGCCAGAGTTGTTATGTGAGAGGTGCGTGCAAATATACGGGAGGTACGAGCAAAGAGAGGTAAGGTCATGGGGAGTGTTTCCGCTTCTGTTCTTGTGCAGTTTATGCTTCAGGCGATTGCTTGTTAAGGCTAATAATTTAATTGATTGTGCGGTAGTCTGTCGCACACTCGATCAGAGCAGTGTTGGCCTCCGATTGCGGGGGGAATATAAATTGAAGTTGTTTGACGAGGGATTTGAAACGCATGAACTCCAAGTGGTTAGGATAAGATAGAGACTGAACAGGGCCGTAGGATGAATGAGGCAGGCGAGCGATGAATAAGATTTTTTCCAGCATTCGCTATCGCATCTTGTTGGCCTTTTTTCTGCTGGCTTTTGTTGGGGTGGTGTCCAGTTTGTGGAATATTTCCTTGATGGCGCAGTATGAACAGCGGCTGACGCGGGTGTCGGGGGAAAGCATTCCGGTGTTGGTTGCGGCCTATGAGATGGCCCGCCAGGGGGAATCCATTTCCAAGGGAGCGGCGGGGGTGGTGCTGACCGGCGACAAGTGGACCCGTGAAGCCTTTGTCAACCGCATCAATGAGCAATTTAAGTCGCTTGACAGTCAATTGGCGACCTTGGCGGAAAAAGGCATCGAAAAGGTTCGTTTGGAGCATGTGCAAAAAAACAAAGCCGCCTTGCAGGCGAGCTTCAAAGCCCTGACCAAAGCTGTCGAGCGCCGCCATGATGCGGTGGTGGCGGGACGCACGGCGGAAATTCCAGACTTGCAAACCGAAGTTGATCGGCTGTTGTTGCTGCACAAATACCATGCCGACCGTTTGACGTATTCCGTGGCCGGGTTGGCGGATGCGCGCAAGTCGGAAATTCAAAATTCGGTGTCTGGAATTCTCAGGCAAATCAAGACCGAAAGTTTATTGCTGAATTTTTATGCCTTGGGTGCGATTGCCTTCACCATTTTTGTGGCGGTGTATCTGGACAATCGGGTCAGTAGCCGGGTGGTGGCCATTCAGCGCGCCATGCGGGCTGTTGCGAGTGGCTCTGGTAAAGAATCCATCCCGCGCGGCGGTCACGATGAAATTTCCGATATGGCCGACGCGCTGGGTACGTTCGTGGCAAAACTGGCTGAACGCGAAGGCCGGTTGCAGGTTTTGGTTGATGAGCGCACCAGCGAGTTGGGAACGGTGCAGAATCATTTGCAAATCAATGATCGGCGTTTGCGAAACCTGTTCGAGGTCTCGTCCGATTGGTTTTGGGAAGTCGATGCCACCTATGCCATCAGCTATGTGTCGCCGCAGTTGGTCGAACAATTGCACGACCCGATGGAGGTTTATAACCACACTATTTTTACATACTTGTCCAGCGACGATGTGATCGTCGATGAACAGGTGTTGCACGACCATTTTAAGGATTTGCGCGCCCGTCAACCGTTCAGTCGTTTTGAATTCTCCATCCGGACGTCGGATGGCCGCACCATGCATCTGCAATCATCGGGTATTGCGGTGTTTGATGAACAAGGTCATTTTGCCGGATATCAAGGGGCGTTGACCGATATGACCGAATATAAAATGGCTGAAATTGAAATGCGTCACGCGCAAAAAATGCGGGCGTTGGGAAATTTGGCGGGTGGCGTGGCGCATTCGTTCAATAATATTTTCCAGCCCATTTTGATTTTAAGCGAATTGAGTTTGAACGAAGCCGACCCCAATTCGCCCACCCGCGAACGTCTGCAGATCGCCATTGACGCCTGTCGCCGGGGCAAGGCGCTTGGGGACCGTATTTTGCTTTATTCCCGCCAGGATGAGCCGCATAAAACGCCCCTCGATATATATGGCGTGGTCCGTGAAACACTGGCGTTGTTCCGTTCCAGCGCGCCGACCTCCATTCGTTTGGCACAAGACCTGAACCCGGACGTTGGTAAAGTTGTCGGCGACTGTGCCCAGCTTGAAGCGCTGTTGCTGAACCTCGCGACCAACTCTATGGATGCGATTGGGGAGCGAACGGGACAAATTCAAGTCAAATTGTCACGTGAGAATCGCGCCAGCGTCGATTATGATATGGGCTGTGATGTGGTTCACGACGCGTATGCGAAAATCAGCGTTCGTGATGATGGGTGTGGGATGAGCCCGGAAATTGTCGAACGGATCTTTGACCCGTTTTTTACCACCAAGGGGCTGGGCAAGGGAACCGGGTTGGGGTTGTCGATGGCCAGCGGCATCGTGACCATGCACGGGGGCGGCATTAAGGTGATCAGTGCGCTCAACCAGGGTACGACGTTTGACGTTTATTTACCGATTGTTGAGGGGGCGTAATTATGGCATCTGTGCTGGTGATCGAGGACGACGATGCGGTGCGTTTTTCGCTGTGTGCGGCCCTTCAATCGATGGGCCATACGGTTGAAACGGCGGTCAACGGCGTGGAAGGCGTTGAAACGTGTATCAACGGGACCTTTGATTTGGTCATCACCGATTTGATCATGCCGCAAAAAGACGGGGTCGAGACCATCCTGGAATTGAAGCTCGATAACCCGCGGTTGAAAATCATCGCCATATCAGGGGGCGGGCGCAATCTCGATATATTGGAAACCACCTATGACATCGGCGCGGATTACGCTTTAACCAAGCCGTTTTCGATTAAAGACCTTAAAGATTGCCTGTTTCAGGTGTTGTCGGAGACGATCGTTCCACCTCCTTGATTTTTGGCTCCTTGATTTTTGGCTCCTTGATTTTTGGCCCCTTAAGGTTTGGGCCGTGAAGCGGCTATTCAAGGTCCGATTTGATGCGCATCCGCAGAACTTTATCCGGGGTGCCGTCAATTTTTCCATTTTGTGCCCGATCCCCCAATTTCAGTGCGGAGACCGCGTCCATGCCGTCAAGGACTTGACCCCAAACCGTGTATTCGCCGTCCAGCCAGCGGCCGTCGCCAAGCATGATGAAAAATTGAGAATCGGCACTGTCGTTGCCTTGTGATCGGGCCATGCCGACCACCCCGCGGACAAACTTTTGTTGAGAAAATTCCCCCGCCAACTTGATCCCCGATCCCCCCATCCCGGTGCCCAACGGGTCGCCCGTCTGGGCCATAAAGCCCTGTAAAACACGGTGAAATACCACTCCGTCATAAAAACCCTGGCGGACCAGTTCCTTGATCCGGGCGACGTGCCTGGGTGCCAGGTCCGGGCGCATTTGGATAACAACCTGGCCTTGCGCCAAATCCAGCAGCAAGATGTTGTCGGGGCTGCTCAGGTCCAGATTGGTTTCGCCGGACCCTTGATAAAGGTTGGCGACCTGAGTGTTTTGCGGGGTGAAGGGCGATTTTCCATTCATCACCAGGGCCGCAGTTATAACGGCGAAAATGACAAACATCAGGATGCTCAGGCGCATGGAGGTACCTTTGAAAAATTTCTGCTTTGGCTACTCTTGGGCGTCCGCGGCAACTTGCATCCGCACGATAATGTCGGGTGTGCCCAGCACCGCGCCGTTGGGGCCTTCGCCTTTTTTAATGTTGTCGACAAACTCCATGCCTTGAACCACCTGGCCCCACACGGTGTATTTTCCGTCCAAAAATTCGGACCGCTCAAACATGATGTAAAATTGGCTATCGGCGCTGTTGATGTCGTTGCTGCGGGCCATGCCAACGGTGCCGCGGACATATTTTTCGCGGGAAAATTCTGCCGGCAGGTTCATCCCCGAGCCCCCGGTGCCGTTGCCGTCCGGATCGCCGGTTTGGGCCATGAACCCGGCCATCACGCGGTGAAACACCAGGCCGTCATAAAAACCCTGACGGACCAGTTCCTTGATCCGGGCGACATGCTTGGGGGCCAGGTCCTCGCGCATTTCGATCACCACCCGGCCGTCTTTCAAATCCAGGTACAAGGTGTTTTCAGGGTCCAGGGCGAGGGCCTGTTCGGTCATGATCAAAACTCCAAGAATGAGGGCTGCAAATAGAGATAGGAGACGGGTCATGGTGTCTCTCGCTTGCCATAAAAAGAATAAGTGGACGCGGAAGCTAACATGGCGACGGGCAAACAAAAACCCCCACTGAGACGCAGAGGTTTTTTTTCCAAATGGAAATTTCTAGTCGAACAACGCGTCGATTTCATCTTGATTGATGGACCGTGATGGGTCCAGTGCCGGACCGTTGAGCAGTTTTTCATCGGCGGTTTTGCCATCGCCCTTGACTTCGACCTTGGCAATTTCATCCTCGCCCCACAATTGGGTGAGGGCGCTAACGCGGTCCTCGACGTAGGTCAGGGACCGGGCCACCTTGGTCACCCGTTGGCTGGTGATGTCTTGAAAACTGCAGGCTTGAATGGTGTCCATATCGTTCTTGGAAATTGTGTCGAGCAAGGTCACCTGGGCGGGGTCCTTGATCTGCTTGCGCAGTTCAATGATGGCTTCTTCGTTTTTTTCGGCACACTCCATAATCGTATTTGAGGCTTCGTCCGTGGCCTTGATCACGGCATCCAACTGATCGGACATGGTGCCAAATTCATGGGAGTCATCCGCCGGTCGGGAAATGCTGGCGATTTCTTCGCGGACCCGATTGATGTAGCGCAGCAGGCCGTGAAGCTCGCCACGCAAAGCTTCTGAATCAATATCTTCTACGGGTGTCGTCATGTGTGTTGGGCCTTTTTGCTCGTTCTGAAATACGACCGTTCCGATGGCGTTGTAGGCATTCCACCATATACTTGGGCATTTCACCATATACAATGTAGGGCGTAAATCAGTTAAAGCTTCAAAATGAGGTATTTTTTGGCAAGCGGCTTCAGTTGCGGGTGTTTTTTGGGGCCATGGCTTTCATCGCCAGAACCTGGAGTTTCAACTTTTGTTCCGGGCTGAGGTCCTGCAACACGTCTTGTTTGGCGGCGTGAACCCGGGCGGCGTCTGCCAACAGTTGTTCGCGGGTGGAGGATGAAGATTGCGCCGCGCGGTTGTGAACCTGGTCCAGTTTGGCGTCCAGTTGGGCCTTGATTTGCGCCTGGGTGAGGGGCGGGGTGCCGGGGGCCGGTTGGTGGGGGGGCCTGGTCGCCTGGGCGCGCCGCACGCGGTGCCGCGCACTGCGGGCTTTTTTATCCAATAACAAGGCCATAAGCGCTTTGCCGAGTTTTGACATGGGGTATTCTTCCGATTGCAGGACCTAAACAAGCGCGCTTTGGGAGTGTAGCGCAACAATGCCCGGCGGTTAGGTTTTTTTAGAGAGTATAATCTGGGTACATGTTTACCGCGCATTAAGTGTCGTGTGCAAATATGATTGTCATGAAGGATTCATGGAAAATAGATAGCCCATTCACAATTCGCGCAGTATGTTGCAAACCATTATGAAAAGAACAAGAAAAGCTAAAATTATCGCCACGCTCGGGCCAAGCCGTTCTTCGGAACAAGATATTTCCGATCTCATTGAGGCCGGTGCCGACGTATTTCGTCTCAATTTTTCACACGGCGTCCACGAAGACCACAAGCGCCGCTACAATATCATTCGTTCCCTGGAAGATAAATTCAAGCGCCCGATCGGTATTTTGATGGATCTGCAAGGTCCCAAGCTGCGGGTGGGCGACTTTGAAAATGACCGGGTGCAATTGGTCAAGGGCCAACCGTTGCGGTTGGAACTGACCGACGCGTTGGGCAATGAAACGGTTGCCCCGCTGCCTCACCCGGAAATTTTTGCGGCTTTGCGTCCGGGCATGGACTTGTTGTTGGATGACGGCAAAATTAAATTGCGCGTTGATAAAGCGGGCAAGGACTTTGCGGAAACCGAAGTCGTGTTCGGCGGCGAACTGTCCAATCACAAGGGCGTCAATGTTCCCGGTGCGATCCTGGACATGTCGGCGCTGACCGAAAAAGATCACGCGGATCTCGAATACGGCCTGGAACTGGGGGTCGATTGGATCGCGCTGTCGTTTGTTCAACGCCCCCCCGACGTCGAAGAAATCAAAAACATCATCCAGGGCCGTGCCGGGGTGATGGCCAAGCTGGAAAAGCCATCGGCCATTGAACATCTGCACGGTATCGTCGAATTGGCCGACGCGATCATGGTCGCGCGCGGGGATTTGGGGGTTGAGTTGCCCCCCGAAGACGTGCCGGTACAGCAAAAACGCATCATCAATGCGTGCCGCATTGCCGGCAAGCCGGTGGTGGTGGCGACGCAGATGCTCGACAGCATGGTTCACGCACCGACCCCAACCCGGGCCGAGGCATCGGACGTCGCGACCGCGGTTTATGATGGTGCCGACGCGGTGATGTTGTCGGCGGAAACGGCGGTTGGGGATTTCCCCATTGAATCGGTGGCGATCATGGATCGCATTATCAATCGGGTCGAACGGGACCGATTGTATCACAAAATGACCGACGCGGCACGTTCGATCCCCGAAGCAACCGCCGCCGACGCCGTTTCTGCGGCTGCCCGGCAAACCGCCGAAACCATTTCGGCGCAGGCTATTGTGTCGTTTTCATCGACCGGATCGACGACCATGCGGATTGCCCGGGAACGTCCGGCGGTGCCGATCCTGGGCTTGACCCCCAATTTGAACATCGCGCGACGGCTGGTGTTGGCGTGGGGGGTGCACTCGGTGCGCACGCAGGACGTGGAAAATTTCAATGAAATGATGGGTAAATCGGTGCGGATTTCCAAACGCCAGGAATTTGCTCAAGAAGGGGATACGGTGGTGATTGTCGCGGGAATTCCCTTCGGTGTGCCCGGTGGCACCAACATTATGTACATCGCCACGATTGAATAAGGCCTCATACGACCGCACTTTCGCAGTGTGGAAGATTGACGCGGCGTTCGCTGAAACAGCGGACGCCGCGTTTGTTTTGTGTCAAAACAAACCTGCCAAGTCGTATTTCAAATCGCACATGAGGATTATCGCCGGTGTTTGAAACGTTGTTCGCTATTATTGCTCCGGTTCTGATTTCGGCCGTCATCGGTTATGGCTGGGCCCGTGCGGGACGGCCCTACAACACTGAAATGGTCACCCATTTGGTGACCTCGGTGGGGGTGCCGTCGCTGGTTTTTACGACCTTGGTGAAGGTCGATATTGACCTGGGTGCCTTGGGGCAAATGGCCGGCGCGACCTTTGTGGCACTCGTTGTGATGGGCGGCGTGGGTCTGGTGATCCTTAAATTGTGGGGCCAGTCGGTGCGCTCTTTTCTACCCACGTTGGTGTTTCCCAATACCGGCAACATGGGTTTGCCATTGGCGTTGCTGGCGTTTGGCGATGAAGGTCTGGCACTGGCGGTGGCGTATTTTACGGTGTGTATTGTGTTTCAGTTTACCGTTGGCGTGGCGCTGTCGTCGGGGGTGCGTTCGCCGCTGGCGTTGATGCGGGTGCCAACCATCTATGCGATGATCCTGGCGTTGATTTTCAAGATGACACAAACAGCGGTGCCGCTGTGGGCTTTCAATACGGTCGAAATTCTCAGCGGGTTCACCATTCCGTTGATGCTGATCACATTGGGAATTTCCCTCTATCAATTGAAAATTTCAGCCCTGGGAAAAAGCCTGGTGTTGGCGTTGATCCGGTTGCTGATGGGCTTTGGCGTGGGGTTGCTTCTGGCGGAGCTTTTTGGCTTTGAAGGGGCCATGAAGGGGATTTTGATTTTGCAGTCGACATTGCCGGTGGCGGTGTTCAATTACCTGTTTGCCCAGCGCTACAACACCGACCCCGAAACCGTTGCCGGGGCGGTGGTGGTGTCGACGGTGGCTTCGTTTGCCACCTTGCCGGTGTTGATGTGGTTCGTGTTGCCATGAGCGGAGGCCAAAATGCCAAATCAAATGCGTGACTTGGGCTTGCTGGTGGTCTTGGCGGTCATTTGGAGTTCGTCGTTCACGGTGATTAAGCTGGGGGTCGAGGTCTTGCCCCCGGTCACGCTGGCGATGTTGCGGGTGGTGATTGGTGCGCTGGTGCTGGGGCTGTGGTTGTTGGCCAAGGGCCATCGGCTGCCCCGGGAACCACGCGTGTGGGGAACTTTCTTTCTGATCGGTTTGTTTGGCAATGCGCTGCCGTTCACCTTGATCAATTGGGGCGAACAGACCATTGCGTCCGGTCTGGCGGCGATTATGATTGCGGCCATGCCGCTGGCGGCATTGCTGTTGGGGCGGATTTTTTCCGATGAAATTTTCAATCTGCGCCGTTTGGCCGGGGTCTTGGTGGGCTTTGGCGGGGTGGTGTTGCTGATTGGGCCGCAAGAATTGATGGGGCTGGGCGATCAGGCGGTGCGCCAGTCGGCGGTGGCCGTGGCGGCGGTGCTGTATGCGGTGGCGGCGATTTTGGTGCGCAAATTGCCCGTGGCCAGGCCGTTGGAGCACGGCACCGGGGTGCTGATCGCCTCGGCGTTGATTTTGCTGCCCGCAGCCTTGCTTGTGGACCGTCCGTGGACGCTGGACTACACCGCCGACGCACTGGCGGCGGCGGTTTATTTGGGCGTTTTCCCGACCGCGTTGGCGACGCTGTTGCTGATCGTTGTGATCGCATCCAGGGGGGTGACGTTTTTGTCGTTGAACAATTATTTAATCCCGATCATGGGGGTGGCCTGGGGGGCTTTGTTTTTGGGCGAAACCGTCGCGGGGGAGGCGGTCATCGCGCTGGCGTTGATTTTCGCCGGCATCATTATCGCCGGGATCGGTCCTGGCACGCGCGTTGCGGTGCTGCCCCAACCTCAGCCGTACAGGGCGTCCAGGCTGGAACCGTAGACCTTTTTGACTTTGTGGCGGCGGACTTTGAGGGTTGGGGTCATTTGGGCGTTGTCGATGGTGAACGGTTCGTGGGCGACGATGAATTTTCGGATTTTTTCGACGTTGGACAATTGGCCGTTGATGCGCGTTAGGGCGGCACTCAGATCGCGGTGCAAGTCGACGTCGTGGCAGAGGTCCGCCAAGCTGTACGGCTTGGAATTGGCTTCGGCCCAGCCTTTCAGCCAGTCGTCATCGGGGACCAGCAGGCCCACCAGATGGGCGCGTTGATCGCCGTAGACCATCGCTTGGGAAATTTCCGGGGCCAAGGTCAAGATGCCTTCGACCCGCCCGGGCGCGATATTGTCGCCACCGGAATTGACAATAATATCTTTTTTGCGGTCGGTGATGTGCAGGTGGCCATCGTCGTCAATCAAACCGATATCGCCGGTGTGCAACCAGCCGTCGATGATGGTGGCCTGGGTGGTTTTTGGGTCGTGCCAATAGCCGTTCATCACCAAATCGCCGCGAATGAGGATTTCACCGTCACCGGCGATGCGCACTTCGGTGTTGGGGAAAATCGGCCCGACACCATCCATCTTGACCTTTTCGGGGACGTTGACGCACAGCACCGGGCCGCATTCGGTCTGGCCGTAGCCTTGCAAAATGCGCAATCCCAGGGCGGTGAAAAACAGCCCGATATCGGGGTTCAGCGGCGCACCGCCGGACACGAACGCTTTTAGGCGACCGCCAAAGCGCAGACGCACTTTGTGGCGCACCAACCGTTCCAACAGGGCGTTTTTCAAGTGGTCCCACCACGTCATGGCGGTGGCTTCGGTGAACGCCTTGATGCCCAACGCCAGGGTGGCGTTGAACAGGCGTTCTTTTCGTCCGCCTTGTTTTTTGACCCCACGGGTGATGCGCATGTGCATCATTTCGTACAACCTTGGCACCGCCATCATCAAGGTGGGTTTGACCTCGGCCATGTTGTTCATCAACTGGTCGGCACCCTCGGCATAATAAATTTGCGCGCCGATGGAGATGGGCCAAAATTGCCCGGCGGTGTGCTCGTAACTGTGCGAGAGGGGCAAAAACGATAAAAACACTTCGTTGTCCAGGCCCAGCGTTTGCAGCACGTTGGTGGCCCCGGCCAAATTGTGCATGATCGCGCCATGGCTTTGCATCACGCCCTTGGGCGTGCCGCCGGTGCCCGATGTGTAGATGATGCACGCGGTGGCGGTTTTTTTGAATGTCTGGGCGTCGGCGGTGATATCGGTGTCGGTCATGGCCGCGCAGTTCAGAACCGCCTGCCAACTCATCACCTCGATGTTGAGCTCTTGGTGGAGGTCCATATCATCGATTGTTACGGCAAATTGGGTGTGATCGCAAAGGTGGGCGGCTTGCAAGGCTTTTTCCGCCAGTTTGGGCGTGGAAATGATAATCCCGATGGCTTGGGAATGTTCCACGATGTGACGGTGGTCATCGACCGTGTTGGTGGTGTAGGCGGGCACCGTGATGCCACCCGCGGCCATGATCGCCAAATCGGCGATCAGCCATTCGGGGCGATTTTCCGATACCAACACCACCCGTTCGCCATTTTGCACTCCCAACGCTTGCAGGCCGCGGGCCAGGTCGCTGACCTGGGTTGCGACCTGGCGCCATGTCAGGGGGCGAAATGAGCCGTCCCGCCTGGCCCACAAAAACGGCTGGTCTGCGTAGCGTTCGGCTTGATCGAAAAACATTGCGACCAAATTGGGCCAGTTTTGCACATTCATCGGTGTCGATCCCACATTGCGTATTGTGTTGAGCCCCATTCCAACCCTATATCAGAGGCCCGGTCAAGGCGGCCCAACGGAGAGATGAAATATGGCTAAATCCAAGGAACTTCCGCAGTGGAATTTATCGCATCTTTATGACAGTCCGCAGGACCCGGACCTGGAACGGGATCTGGCCCAGGCTGCGCGTCGTGCCGGTGCGTTTCAAGTGTCCTACAGGGGAGCCTTAACCGATTTGGACGGTGCCGGGTTGGGCCAGGCGATCAAAGAGTATGAAGCCATTTTGGAGATGCTTCACAAGGCCTTGGGGTATGGTCAGTTGTTATTTTCGGTCAGCACCGGGGACGCGGAAATCGGCCGCTTTTATCAGACCTTGCAAGAACGGGTGACCAATATTTCTGCGGATACCCTGTTTTTTACCTTGGAAATAAATCGGTTGGATGAAGGTCTGCTGGACGCCAAGTTGGCGGATCCGGGTGCCCGGCATTATCAGCCGTGGCTGCGCGAGGTGCGTCAGTTTCGCGATCACCAGTTGTCCGACGACATGGAAAAGCTGTTGTTGGAAAAATCCGTTACCGGCCACACCGCGTGGGTGCGCTTGTTTGAAGAAACTTTCGCCGACATGCGTTTTGATGTGGACGGGGTGGGCAGCGGCCTAACCCAGTCCCAGGTGATGAACCTGTTGAGCGATAAGGATCCGGCCAGGCGCAAAGCGGCGGCGGACAGTTTTGGTCAGGTGTTGGGACAAAACGTGCGCTTGCTGGCGTTGATCACCAACACCCTGGCCAAAGACAAATCGATTGAGGACCAGTGGCGTAGATATCCGCGCCCGGTGTCCGAACGCAATTTGACCAATCAGGTCGAAGACGCGGTGGTGGATGCGCTGGTGAGCAGCGTTCAGGGTCAATATGAAAACCTGTCGCACCGTTATTATGCCTTGAAAGCCCAATGGTTCGGCCAAGATGGGTTGGATTACTGGGACCGCAACGCGCCGTTGCCCGACGACGACGCGGCCAATTTTGAATGGGATCAGGCGAAATCCCTGATTTTGGAGGCTTACGGGGCGTTCGAGCCATCCATGGCCAAGATCGCGGAACGCTTTTTCGATCACGGCTGGATCGACGCACAGCCGCGCGAAGGCAAGGACAGCGGGGCGTTTTCACACCCTGTTGTGCCCAGCGCGCACCCTTATATCTTGCTCAATTTTCATGGCAAACCCCGCGATGTGATGACCCTGGCCCATGAACTGGGACACGGCGTGCATCAAGTTTTGGCCGCCGAACAGGGGGCTTTGATGGCCGATACCCCGCTGACCACGGCGGAAACGGCATCGGTGTTTGGTGAAATGCTGACCTTTCGCAAAATGGTCGATGGCGAAAGCGACCCTGCCCGGCGGCGCATTTTGTTGGCCGGAAAGGTCGAAGATATGCTCAACACCGTGGTTCGCCAGGTGGCGTTCCATGAATTTGAACGCCGCGTTCACGATGAACGCAAAACCGGGGAAATTTCGGTTGAACGGTTGGGTGACATCTGGATAGATGTGCAACGCGACAGCCTCGGTCCGGCGATCCGCTTTGATGATGCGTATCGCAATTATTGGGCGTACATCCCGCATTTTGTGCACACCCCGTTTTATGTGTACGCGTATGCGTTCGGGGATTGTTTGGTGAATTCTCTGTACGGGGTGTTTGCAGATGGCTCACCATCGCCGGACACGGACGTCAGTTTTCAGCAAAGATACCTCGACATGCTGGCGGCGGGCGGTACCAAACGGCATAAAGAATTGTTGGCCCCATTTGGTCTGGACGCCGCTGATCCGAAATTTTGGGATCGTGGCTTGCAGGTGATTTCCGGATTTATTGATGAACTTGAGGCTGCAGGTTGAGTTGAATTGTATGCACTATTGTGCGCGCAATCGGTGCGATGGTGAACGGATCGGCCGAATGTGGTATGACTGTTCATAACAATCTGGCTCGATTCTCGGCCCGTTTTTGGCCATTGAGGGTCGCCGCCGTGGAGCCTGGCGAATTCGAATATGACCGAAACGAACGAAATCTTGGATGGACCGCCCGGGCAGGGTGCCCCGGCGAACCCTGAGGACAGCTCCGACGGGACTTTTCCGGTGGCGCATCGCTCGACTGCGGCAACCAAAACCATCATCAAGGCGGTTTTGGATCTGATGGTGTCCAATATGCTGCTGACGCGGGATAAAAAAACCCCCAAGCTGGACGAAGACATCAAGGAACTGGTGCGTGAAATTGAAGTGGTGATCCGCACCGGGTTGCTCAATCACGGCAATGAAGTGGCGGAAAAAATTCGCACTGAAATTCTGATTGCCGCCGCTGCCAACCCCGACGCGGCCCCGTCTTTACCCGCGTCCTTGTCTTCTTCTGCAAACCCTCGCGCAGTCCCGGCGTCGGACCAGGAAAGCGGCAATCGTTCAAAGTTTTTGCTGCGTTTGATCGCCGGGCGTTTTTCGCACCTGTTTGCCGACCCGGAAAATCCGGTTTTCCCTCGCGAAGTGGTGATGGGCTTTGACAATTATCTGATGAAGCTCTTGGGCGAGGTTTTGTACGGGGAACTGAACATCGAAGCGCAAGAACTTCTCAGCCAGTTTCGCACCGATGACGATGGCGAAATCTGGAAAATGATCGGCAAAAATGACCGCCATAAGCGGTTTGCATACAATATTTTGATCCGTATTTTGTTGAAGTTCGAAGATTTCGAATGGGCCAAGCGTAATTTTGTTTCGATCCTCAACAATGTAACCGAACGCAAATCCGGTTTTCTTTTTGATGATGCCCATTTTCAACTGTTGTTCACGGCGCTGTTTTCCGATTTGTTCCGCGCCCTTTGGGATGATGAAGAAAGCATCAAATTGGATTTCATGTTTGGCGATGGCACGGCGCAGCGCCTGGATGGCATTCGCGACACCTTCAAAGCTTACAAAGAGATGATCGCTGAACGCGAACAGGGCCGCGCCGCCGCCAGGTGAGCCCCCCCGTGCCCCCCCCGTGCCCTTCGTGTGGACGGGCTCTATGGGTTCTTGCGCACGCGGGCGATGAAGTCGCCATAACCTTCGGCTTGCATGTCGTCGAGATGGATGAACTTTAACGCCGCGGAATTGATGCAATAGCGCATTCCACCCCGATCCACCGGCCCATCGGTAAAGACATGGCCCAGGTGGCTGTCGCCGTACTTTGAACGAACCTCGGTGCGGGCCATGCCGTGGGAGGGGTCTTGCAATTGAATGATGTATTGCGGTTCAAGGGGGGCACTGAAACTTGGCCAGCCACAGCCGGACTCAAATTTGTCGGAGGAGCTGAACAGCGGTTCCATGGATACGATGTCGATGTAAATTCCCGGCTCATCGTTGTGCAGGTATGCGCCGGTGCCGGGGGCCTCGGTGGCGTTTTCCTGCGTCACCCGGCGCTGTTGGGGCGACAGTGCGGACAGCGCTTTTTCACTTTTGCAATAGTCGGGCATAATCGTCTCCGTGCCTTGGTGTTATGCTCTGGCAGGGCTTTGCGTTTCAAGTTGCCGGGCGAGGGCGGCAAAGTCTTCAACGGTGAGTTCTTCGGCGCGGGCAGTTGCCTTGATGCCGCTGGCCGTGGGGTCCAATTTTAAGGTTTTCAGGCTTTGGCGGAGCATCTTGCGCCGTTGCCCGAAGGCGGCTGCGGTGACGGTTTCCATCGCCGTCCAACGGGCCGCAGCCAAGGGTTGGGGGCGGGGGATGAGGGTTACCACGGTGGATTGAATTTTGGGCGGCGGGGTGAAGGCGCGGGCGTCAATGTTGAATTCTGCGCGGACCTCGCACAGCCATTGGCACATGATCGACAGCCGTCCGTAAGCCTTGGTGCGCGGCGCAGCGGTGATGCGGGCGGCGACCTCTTTTTGAAACATCAACGTCAATCCACTGAAACTTGAGGCCTGTTTGAGCCACCCGATCAACAACGGGGTGGCAATGTTGTAAGGCAAATTCGACATGATCCGCCGTGGCCCCGGGGCGAGGGCGCAGAGGTCTTGTTTGAGGGCATCTGCAAAAATCACCTCAAAGCGGTCCGGATAGGCCGGGACCAGATAGGCGTTGAGGGCCGTGACGCACCTGGCGTCGCGTTCCACGGCGATGAGCTTTTTGGCACCGGCAGCCAGAATGGCCCGCGTCAACCCGCCCGGTCCGGGGCCGATTTCGATCACGGTGGTGTCGCTTAAATCGCCGGCGGTCCGGGCGATTTTGGAGGTGAGATTGAGGTCCAGCAGAAAATTTTGCCCAAGCTTCTTTTTGGCCGCCAAATCATAGCTTGCGATGATCTCGCGCAGCGGCGGCAAGGCGTCGATGAATTCACCGCTCATGGTGTCGATCCGTGTGCCGGGCGCGGGCCATGCGTGCGGCGCTCTGGAGTGCCGCCACCAGGCTCAGCTCAGAGGCCCGACCGGTGCCCGCGATGTCGAACGCGGTGCCGTGATCGGGCGAGGTGCGCACGAACGGCAGCCCCAAAGTGATGTTGACGCCGTTGAAATCAAGGGTTTTTACCGGAATAAGGCCCTGGTCGTGATACATGCAAAGGGCCACGTCGTAGCGGGGCAAAGCATGGGCGGTGAACAGGGTGTCGGGCGGGTGTGGGCCGGTGGCGTTGATGGCGTCGGCGCGCAACTGGGCGATGGCCGGGGCGATGATGTCGATTTCTTCACGCCCCATGGCCCCGCCTTCGCCCGCGTGGGGGTTCAGGCCGGCCACCGCGATGGTCGGCTGGGGGATGGCAAAATCGTGTTTGAGGGCGGCTGCGGTGATGCGCGCCACATCGACGATGGTTTGGGTCTTTAGCTGGCTTACCGCGTCGCGCACCGAGACATGCACGGTGGCCAAAACCACTCGTAAGCTTTTGCCCGCCAGCATCATCACCGGGGTTACGGCCTGGCCGGTGTGGCGGGTCGCCAGATGGGCGAGAAATTCGGTGTGACCGGGAAACGCAAAACCCGCGTCGTAGAGGGCTTCTTTGGCGATGGGATTGGTGACCACGGCGGCGGCGTCGCCCTTTAAGGTCAAGCTTACGGCGCGCTCTATGGCGTTGATCACCGCAGCGGCCCGGCTTGGGAAGTCGTCCAGGGGGTGCGCCAAAACCGGCAAGGCGGTGGCAAAGTGGCTTGAGGCCTCCCGGGGGTGGGAAATGACCTTGATCGGCACGTCCAGGCCCAACTTTTGGGCGAGGATTTTTAACCGTTGGGGGTCGTCGATGGTGAAAAAAACCGCCAAGCCCTGATCGCGGCCCAACCAGGCCTTTAAGGTGATGTCGCCGCCCACACCGGCAGGGTCGCCCATGGTTAGGGCCAATGGCAGATCAAGTGGGTCCCTTTTCTGGGGTTGGGGACTTGATTTGGGCGGGGCGATCATAGGCGGATGTCGATGAACGCATCCCGGCGCAAATCACGCAATTTGCGCTGTGCGACCACATTGAGACGGCTCTGGATCAACTCGGTGCGGATGGTGTCGCGGACCTCGTCCATGTTGGTGGTGTCGTCGGTGCGCTCGCAAATCATCAACACGGCAAACCCGCCGCCGGTGACAATGGGCATGCTGGGTTGCCCAACGGCAAGATTTTGCAATGCCAACTGCATATCTTGAGGCAGATTACTGAGCTTCATTTGGCCCACCGATCCGGACAACAGTGATCCGCTTTTGGCTCCGGCGGCTTCCAGGACGCCGCACCCGACCCAAGCGCGGGTGGTGGCGATGAGTTGGCTGCGGATGGCTTCGATGGCGTCGGGGGAGGTGCCTTTTTTCACCGGCACGTGATATTGCGACAACGTCACCGCTGCGTCCGCATCCCCCAAACCAGGGCTGGTGCGGACCTTGCGCAGCAACAAGATGTAATAGCCCCCCAACGCCCGCACGGGCAAGCTGGCGGTACCCGGGTTGAGGTTGCCAAGGGCTTGTAGCAATGCGGGGTCGAGGTTTTCACCCTGGACCCAACCCATGTCGCCTTCGAGTGCGGCGGAGGGCGCGCGCGAAAAGTTCTTCGCCAGTCCAGAAAACGGAGCCCCCTGTTTCAGTTGCAACAAAAGGCGTTCCGCCACGGTGCGCACGGCGGCGTCTTCGGCGGGCGAGGCCACGGGTAAGAAAATTTCCGCCAGCAGATATTCGGGTTTCCCGGCGTTGGCCTGGATGCGGTTGATTTCATCGTTGACTTCTTCGTTGCCGATGAGAATTTTTTGCGCCAACCGGCGTTGCAGATAAAAATTCCACGCCAGTTCCGTTTCCACCCGTGCGCCGAGGGCGGCAAGGGGAACGCCAAGCCCCTGCAATTGGGCGGTCAGTTGTTCAAGGGTCAAGCGGTTTTTATCGGCAATGGATTGGAGGGCCTTTTGGATGTCGTCTTGAGAAACCTTCACCCGTTCGCGTCGGGTTTCTTGCAGTTTCAGTTTTTCGTCAATCAGACCCTGTAACACTTGTGGGGCAATTTTAGACCGTGTTTCTGGGCTGTTGGCCAATTCGGCCGAGGCGGTGACCAGGGAAATCCGTGAATTTAAATCCAGCATGGAAATGATGTCGTCGTTGACAATCGCGGCGATCCCCTGGCCCGACGGCATCTGAGTTTGCGCCACCGCCTGAGGGCCTGCGAACAACAGGCTGACGGCGGCCACAAGGATACCCGAAAGGGTGCGCGCAAAGGCGCGTGTCAGGGCGGGCGTGGAGGCAAGTGTGGTTTGCATGGTCGGTCGTATTCTTTTCCGTTAGGCCCGCATCATACATCCGCCCGGATGGCGGGGACAAATGCTTTGGCGTCATCAGTTGCTGGCGGAGATACCGGAGCGCACCTCACCGAGTGTTTTAAACACAAGACGAAACATTATGGCATCGGTGGGGCGAAGTTCCCGGTCACGGTAATAGGTGCGGCTTAACGTGGTGTCGAACAACAGACATTCATTTTCGTAAACCAAACCCAACGATGACGATAATTGTCCGCCATCGTTCGACATGTCGCGGACACCGGAAAATTTGCCCCGCCAAAACTCGCTAAACTGGTTGGCGAACGCATAGCTGAGTTCCTTGCGACCACTGAATTCACTGCCCTCCTGGCGGTCAAAAAACACATAGTCGGATTTGTAGGTAAAGGTTGAGTAAGACCCGCGGAGGCCGACTTCGTTGCGCCGGAAGTCGAGGCTGTCTTTGTCAATTCGGGTGCGGTAGAGAAGATCGAGAGATTCGCCCGGTGAAACCTTCAGGCGGGCGATGTAATCGGAAAAATTATCTTCCAGGCCGGACCCTTTTTGAAAAGTGCTGTCGGCCTTAAGGCGGTAACTTTGCCCCAACATCACCGACGTGTTGCCCCCGCCATCGCCGACCACCCCCCATTTGAGGCCATAGTTGGCGCGCGGGCCGCTTTCGACCCGGTCATAGCCGGTGAAGCGGTTGGCGCTGAACAAATTGGTGTCGTTGAAGTCGAAATCCCGGCTGTCTTCATTGGCCATTTTATAGCTGTTGCCACCGTAAGGGCTGACGATCACCTGGGCGATGGGCTCCAGGGTTTCGGTGACGTTGGTGCTGCGCCGCGCCAAAGGCCAACTCCAGTCAAATTCCACTTCGGGAGAGACCCGCAACGCCGACCCGTTGTAGACACCGCCGCGGTTGTCGGGAACGCTCAAACTTTGGGCGTTGAAAAAATCCAGCCCCATGGTTGCCCGCAGTTTGTATTGATCCCCCTTGGGTGCGATGTAGGATACGTTCCAACTGGGGCGCAGGCTGAGACGGGTGGAATCGACGCCTTGTTCGCGGCTCAATTTGGTGAGGTTCAGATCAAAACTGTTGTAAGCACCAAATTGGTCCGGGGTGCCCTGGTAATTGAACTGGATCACCGGTAAAATGACAGGGCTGGTGGAATTGTCCGCGTTGGCGCGCAAGTCCTGATAGGACATGGCCGAAACCGAGGTGTAGGAATTGGCGCGAAAGCCTTCGATAAAGGCTTGGCTGGTGAGCGTTTGTTCCCCGCCCAAACCATAGCGGCGCAGATAGGTGTCCGATGACGAGCGGTTGATATCAGCCCCCCAGCGCCATGTCTCGTCGATATCAAACCGGGCCTTCGATTTGATGTGGCCGTAGGCGCGAGAGGCGGAATCGTAAGCAACGCTGGCATCCACATCAAGACGACCATTGGTGAACCGTTCGCGGTATTCCCCCGCGACCGCACCGTATTCTTTCGACATGACAATGGGCGTCAGGGTGACGTCGGCACTCTCGCCCAGAGTGTAAAAATAGGGCGCTTGCACGACGACACCCAAATCGGTGGAGCTTCCCCAACGCGGTGTCAACAACCCCGATTTGCGTTTTACGGTGGGGTCCGGATAGCTCAAATAAGGGGTGTAAGCAACGGGAATACCGAACATTTCCAGCCAAACATCGGTATAGGTAACCATTTTTTCAGCGCCGTCGCGAACGATTTTAACCGCTTTCAGCTGCCACATCAGGGGCTTGGATGGGTCGTTTTTGCACTGCGAACACGCAGAGTAAAGAGCCCGTTTCATGGTCAGTGTTTCATTGTCGCCCAAGGTTGCGCTTTTGGCGGCAAAGCGAGAGCTGTCCTTTAGCACCGCCAACAAATCGGCGATCATGCCACTTTTTAAATCACCGGTGATTTCCATCTGATTGGCGAATAATATTTCCCCCGATAACAGGTGTAAGGTGACATTCCCGGAAGCTTCGATGGTGTCTGATTTTTGATTGTAGGTGATGGTATCGGCCAGCAAGGTGCGTCCCGCCTGGTTGACTTCCACATTGCCGCTGGCGGTGATGGTGCTGCGTTTTTCGTCGCGGGTCATTTCGTCGGCGGCGAAGGTGGCGGGCTGTTCGAACGGGTCTTGTTGGGGCGTTTCATCCTGCGGGTCCGCTTGTTGGGCAAGAGCGGGCACGGCAAGACCCGCGCCGCTCAGGCTGAGGGCGGCGATGATCAGGGCCGGTAAAAAAGAGCGTTTTATCGTCATGGAGGTCTAACCATCCTCAAGATGAAGCAACATGGCAAGCCCCAACATCGACGCCACCCCCGATGGTGCCCATGCGGCCAGGGTCACGGGGATGCTGTTGGATAGGCCCAAGGCAAAAACCACGTCTGAAAAAAAATACAACATAAAGCCGGTGAAAACACCCGATGCAATGACAACGGTTGGCGCGCCACGTCGCGCATGACGCAAGGTAAAGGTGGCGGCGATCAAGACCATGGCACACATCAGCAACGGCGTGGCCAACAGGGCGTTCCATTGCAAGCGGTGGCGTATCGCGGAAAATCCGGCATCTTCCAAAGTTTTTATGAAGGCGGGCAGTTTCCAAAACGACATGGTTTCGGGGGCGGCGAAATTGTCTTGAATTTTTTTGAGGGTTAAATCCGTTTCCAGCCAGTATTCGGCAACAAACTCGGGGGGCGATTCCGGGGAATTGATCCATGCGTTTTCCATCCGCCAAAATCCATCGCCGAGCACCGCGCGTTCCGCATCGATACGACCGATAAAGGTGTCCTGGCCTTGAAAAAGGTAGGTGATGGTTTGGATCAATTCGACTTGATCGCCTTGTTGCAACAGGCTGACGGCGTGCACCACGGCGTGCCCTTCGGCGGTGCCTTGGCGCAGCCATAACCCGTTGTCGGAAATGGCCAGGGAGCTTTTTTGTCCCTTGAGGTATAGGGCTTCCATAGCCTGAAAGCGCGCCAATGTGGCCGACGCCAAGGGATTGAAGACGGTCACCTTAAATACCCCCAGCAGCGCGGCGATGAGCAGTGCGGGCAATAAAAATTGCCACACCGAAATACCGGCCGCACGGGTCACGGCCAGTTCGTGGCTGCGCGACATGCGCCAAAAGGCCGCCATGCCGCCAAACAGGGCCGCGAACGGAAACAGCAATTGACCCATGTTGGGCAATTTCAGCAACGCCATCTGGATCACGATCAGGAAAGTTACGTTGGGTTTGGAAGCCGCCCGGCGCAACAGTTCGATGCTGTCCAACAATAAAATCAGGGCCAACAGGCCAAAAAAGAAGCCGAGAAAGCTCATCAGGAAATTGCGCCCGATGTAGATGGACAAGGTGCTGGATAATTTCATGGTGCCCCGGTCCCCTCAAGTTGGCGAATTTTGCGGCGCTGCGGTGGCTTTGGGGAACCCGCGCCATCGCAACACACGCGGCGTGGCCAAGGCGATCAGGCCCAGAACGATGGGGGTCGCGGTGACGGCGTAGATCAGCGGGTACAAGGCCTGGTTTTTCGCTGCGGCGTTGAGCACCGCCAACATTGCGGCTTGGTAAATGCCGGCCAAAAGAACCGCAATGAACACCCTTTTTCCTTCACCCCGGCGCGAGAAACTTCCCGACATCAACACACTGAGTGCGATTAAGGTAAAGCCCAGCGCGCTCCACGGAAAAGCCAGACGGCGGTGGGTTTCCATTTTGAACTTGCCAATGCCGCGTTCATCGAGGCCTTCGGTGTCGAGGTCGTAAAGCTCGCTCATGGATCGTTCGCGCGGTTCGCGGTGGCGCACCGTGGTGCTTTTGTTGGGCGGGTCCAGGTCCAGCACCGATTGGTCAAAATACAAAATCGTCAGTTGTTTGGTGGCATTGGTGAATTCCTGGCGCGAGCCATTGAACATCACCACCCGGGCGCCGTCGTCGTTTTCCACCAATGCGCCGCGTTCCGCCAGCCATGTTTCGGTTTTGAGGTCGCCTTTCTGGATGTGCGCCATGATCCCCAAAAGCTGCCCGTCATCGGTGCGTTCGCGGACATAGACCGTGATGCCCCTGGACACCGTGTTGAAGGTGCCTTCACGCAGCAACACCTGGGAAAAATTGTACCGCGCGTTCCATTTCAGGTCGCGAAACTGCGCATAGGACGTGGGCACCACGGAGGTGGACAGTACGTAGCCCACGCCCACCAACAGCAAACTGAGCAAAATGGCCGGTTTGGCCAACGCCATTTGGCCCAGCCCGGCGGCGCGCATCACCACCAGTTCGCGGTCCATGATCATGCGGTGATAGGTGAAGGTGACGATGGCGAACAGGCTGACGGGGAAAATGATGGTCAGGAAATTGGGCATCATCAGGCCGGTCAAATAGACAAAGGTGCCCGCCGACAGGCCGCTGTTGACGATCAAATCGACAAACCGCAACGATTGCGTCAGCCACACCACCGCGGTCAGCGCACACGCCACCAGCGTCATGCCGATGAACAATTGCCAAAACATATAGCGGGTGAGTTTATTCATGGTGCGCGAAATACTTTTTTCAGACCCAGGCCAACGCGGTCCCTTTAGCGTTCCCGAAGGCGCGAACGAACCCCGCGCGCAAGGTGCGGGAAATAGAGGAAAAAATCAAGAAAAACAGTGCGTAAATTAGTTTTTTGGAGGCAGAACCTTGCCCGGGTTCAAGCGGTTTTGGGGATCAAGAGCCTGTTTCAAGGTGTGCATCAGGTCCAGTTCGACGGCGGATTTCAGGCGCGCCATCTCCGATGTTTTCAACCGGCCGATGCCGTGTTCGGCGGAAAAACTGCCGCCCATCTCGACCACCAGATCGTGGAGCTTTTCGTTGACCTCATGCCAGCGGTCTAAAAAGGCTTGTTTTTCAGCACCTTGGTTGGGGCTTTCGGGCTGGCTGAGATTGAAATGAATGTTGCCATCGCCCAGATGGCCAAACGCCACCACGCGCACGCCGGGGATCATGGCGTGGACCAAACGGGTCGCGCGTGCGATCAGTTCGGGGGTTCTGGCAACCGGCACCGCGACGTCGTGCTTGATCGACCCGCCTTCTTGTTTTTGGGCCTCGGGGATGGCTTCGCGAATGTGCCACAGGCGATTTTCCTGGGCCTCGCTTTGGGCGATCACCGCGTCTTCGATGTCGCCGCCTTCGAAGGCATCGCCGAGGAGCCGTTCCATCAACGCGTTCAAGTCGGCATCGGCATCGGTGCTGCCCAGTTCCAGTAAAACGTAACAGTGATGACGGTTGTGCAACGCGTTGGCGGCACCTTCAACGTGTTTTTCGGCCAATTGAACGGCAAAGTCGCTCATCACTTCGCACGCCATCAACACATCCCCGGCACGGGTGCGGGCGGTTTGAAACAGCGCCAATGCGTGTTCAAACGAAGCACACCCGACGAACGCCACCGCTTTGCTTAAGGGCTTGGGATAGAGCCGCAACACCGCCCGGGTGATCAGCCCCAAGGTGCCCTCGGCCCCCAAAAACAGGTTTTTGAGGTCGTATCCGGTGTTGTCCTTGCGCAACGCCCGCATGCCGTTCCACACCCGTCCGTCGGCCAAAACCACCTCCAGGCCCAACACCAGTTGGCGGGCGCTGCCGTAGCGCAAAACGTGGACCCCGCCGGCATTGGTGGACAAATTTCCGCCGATGCGGCAACTGCCCTCGGCCCCCAAACTGAGCGGAAAATACGCCCCCGCGCCTGCGGCTGCGGCTTGAACGTGGGCCAAAATGGCCCCGGCTTCGACCTCCATCGTCAGGTTGACGGCATCGACGGCGATGATTTTGTCCATGCGCGAAAAATCGACCACCAGCGCACCGTCGGGCAGCGCGCCGCCGACCAGTCCGGTGTTCCCACCCTGGGCCACCAGGGCGATGTCGTGTGCGGCGCAAATTTTAACAATTTCAACCACATCCTGGGTGCAAGACGGTTTGACCAGGGCTGGCGCGGTGCCTTGGTAAAGGCCGCGCGGTTCGCTCAAATGCGGGGCCAGATCATCGGGGTCGGTGATCACGGCCTTGTCGCCAAGGGCGGCTTGCAAGGCTTCGATCAGGGCGTTGGGTGCGGTCGTGCTCACAAGCTTTGCGCCTGTTCACGGGGAATGAAGATAAAATTAAACACATAATCGGCCGGGGTGGGGGCGGCGGTGTGGTGGAGGACGGGGTCAAAGCGGTCGCCTGCGTTGAGTTGGCCGTGGTGTAAAAACATCATCCGGTAGCCCAAATCGGTGACCCGTTTGAGGTCAAGTTCAATGGCGCGCCCGGTGTGACGTTGTTCCATTTCGATCAACAAGGTGGGGCGGTCGCGTTCAATGGAGGCTTGGGCGCCGTCCAGAACCGCCATTTCGTGGCCCTCCACGTCAATCTTGATGAAGCCGATGTTGGAGATTTTCTGGTCGTCCAAGCGGTGGGTGGCAACGGCCACTTCGCCGTAGTGTTGGCCAACTTTTTGGTGGTTCAGGCTGCCGCCCTGGTTGGAATAGGTTCCCCGGGCGGTTTTGGGAATGCGTAAATTAAAGGTCCCGTTTTGATCCGACAGCGCCGCCGGATGGACGCTGGCCCTGGCCCCGACACCGCTTTTGAGGACCTTGAACATTTTGGGGTTGGGCTCATAGGCGTGGACGTGGGCGGCCAGGCGTTCCAGCCAATAGGTGTAAACGCCTTTGTTGGCTCCGGCGTCCACGGCGGTGCGCCGGGGATCAATCAAAAACGGCAAAATGCGCAACTCGGCCTCACCCTTGCGGCGTTCGCGGTGGGCGCGCAGAGCATAATAAAACCCCGCCGGGATTAAGGCCCCGCGCAGGCGTTCCTCAATGGAAATCGGCGGTTGCCAATGCTCAGGTGCGGGGAAAGGGTCGGACACGACTGTAAAGTTCCTGTTTAAAATCAAAGGTGTTTAAATTTTAATGTTGCCGATCGGATCGTTGACCTTGGGCGGCCCTTTGGTGGCGTTGGCCGTGGTGGCCGCCGCCGCGCGGGTCAGGCGGTCGTTGATGGCTTGGCCCAAACCCTGGTTGGGGATGGGCACCACCGCGATGCCGCGAATGCCGGGCATGTCCAGCGCGCGCAACATGGTGAACAGGTTTGCCGCGGCCTCTGTTAAATCGCCGCTTTTGGACAAATTGACCGCCGCGCGACGCGGCATGTCGGGGCCAAATGTAATCAGGCTTTCGCCCTTTTGGCGGTCTTTTGGAAGGACGTTGATGCGCAGCGGGATCGATGGTGCGTAATGGCTGTCGGTTTGCCCGGGGGCGGTGATGGTGGTGGTGTCGCGCACCGCCAACGGACCCACCACGGCTTCGATGTCTTCCGCCGCCACGCCGCCCGGGCGCAGCAACACCGGACGTTCGGTGCTGACATCCACGATGGTGCTTTCCACGCCGACCGGGCACGGTCCGCCGTCGATAATTAAATTGAGGCCCTGACCGTCTTTGAATTGCATCAGCACGTGAACCGCCTGGGTGGGGCTGAGGTAGCCCGATTTATTGGCGCTGGGCGCGGCGATGGGGACCCCGGCCTGGTGCAGCAGGGCTTGGGCCATGGGGTGGGCGGGGACCCGCACGGCGACGGTGTCCAATCCGGCGGTGGCCGCCCGGGCCAACGGGCCGGATGGTTTGCGGTTCAACACCAATGTCAGCGCGCCGGGCCAAAAGGCATGGGCCAATTTTTGCGCCATATCATTGAAATCAACCAATTCGGCGGCTTGATATTCGTCGCGCACATGGACGATGAGCGGGTTGATGACGGGGCGTTCCTTGATGGCGAAAATACGCGCCACGGCCCGCTCATTGGTGGCGTCTGCGCCCAGCCCATAAACCGTTTCGGTGGGGAAGGCGACCAGTCCGCCGGCGCGCAAAACACGACCGCCGTCTAGCGCGGCGTCGCGGGCGGCGGCGGCGGCGTCTGCGCCACTGCGGCCATCACCCCGGGTGGTATCGATAACCTTGAAATCGGGCAGTTTGATGGGGGTGTCGATCAGATCCATACGGTTTGGCGCTTTCTCTCAGAAGCCCTTCACTCAGAGGCTAAGGTGATATGTACGCGCAAAATGGGGCTGGCGTCCAGATCCTTCAAGGCCAGATCCTTCAAGGCCAGATCCTTCAAGGGGGGGGGGGGGGGAGGAGCGCTGGAGGGGGGCGGGAGATAAAGCAGGGATAGACATGGAAAACCGCCAAGCCCGAAAGCCGACGGTTTCCACAGTTTCACACATCCTGCGTTTGGATCAGGTCGCCCACTCTCGCATACACACCAAAGACCTCGGCACCGGCGGCCACGCTACCAACTCGACGGCGGCCATGTCACTAACTCGACGACGGCCACGCCCACAATCAGACGCTAACGCCAACAGTTTCAGCAATGGCTTAATGCCCTGCCTCATTGCCTTTGTTCGTGTTCAAGGCCCGTTTTAAGCACCTTGTCTTTGCCAAGAGGGGTGATGGCCCATCCAGCAGTCGCAGCACTGAGTTGCTGCGGCTTTTTCGCGGCATCAGGAACATCCTTAAAGCCGGCAATAAAGAGTCTGGACCCGCCGAGTAGGACCGTCAAGGGGCTGATCAAGGAATATAAACACCTATTTATGCTTTATATCCTTTTATGGGTGGGTTTTGTGATATTTTACGGTTCAGACGGGGCCATGGTTTTCTTTCCCATCGCGATAAAGTGCGGGTTTTCAAAACCGGGTTTGCCGTAGGTCAGCTCATGTCCATCCATATCCGTGACCGCGCCACCGGCCGCGCACACCACCGCATGACCGGCGGCGGTGTCCCATTCCATGGTCCGGCCCAAACGGGGGTAGAGGTCGGCAATGCCGCGTGCAATGACGCAAAATTTCATCGAACTGCCGGCGCTGGTTTCCTCGCGCACATCATAGTTTTTGAGAAACGCGTCCGTCTCGGGGCTTTTGTGACTGCGGCTGACCATCACCGTCAGTCCGCCGTGGGGCCAGGGGCGGCATGCAATTTTGTGCGGCCCACCGCCCAAATCGGCAAAGGCGCCGTGGGGACTGCCCAGATAAACGTGTCCGGTGGCCGGGGTGTGGACCACCCCGATTACCGGCACGCCACGGTCGATCAGGGCGATGTTGACGGTGAACTCACCGGTTTTTTTGACAAATTCCCTGGTGCCGTCCAACGGATCGACCAGCCAAAAAGGGCCGCCATTGAGGGGCGGGGCCAGCCCGTCGGTAAAGGCTTCTTCCCCGATGATGGGGAACTCGGTGCCGATTTCGGCTTGGATGGCGGCGGTGATCAGGGTTTCGGCCTTGCGGTCGGCAAGGGTGACGGGGGAACGATCGTCTTTGACATCAACCGCGAAATCACTGTTGTAGACGGTCATGATTTCGTCGCCCGCGCGGACCGCGATGGCGTGCAGGCTGTCGAGCAGCGACAGGGGGATATTGAGCGTCATGAAGGGGCCTTTCGGGCAAGGAATCGCAGTTGAACCGGGACGATGGTAAGCGCGGACGGGTTTGATTTCAATGACCGGTTTGGGGCCGGTTTGGCGGTTTTAAGTGGTGATGTCTGGCCATTTTGCGGCGGTTTCGGCGGCGATGAAGCGCCACGCCCGGAAGGTTTCGGACCAATGCCCCGCACTTAAGCCCGCCTTGGCTTTCAGGTGCTCGACAAACTCGGCGGGGTCGGGCAATTGCGCCCAAACAGACGGTAAAAACAATGCGCGCCGTCCCCGGTCTTCGATGATCAAGCCGTCTTTTCCCGCCCGCAATTTTTGCAAAAAATCGGCTTGGTTGGAAAATTCAAATGGTTCAGCCGGGCTGAGAACCGAAAGGTGAACGTCCAGGGCGGCGGTTTCGTCGGGGGTGAGGGCCTTAAAACGCGGGTCTTTGAACGCCGCGCGAAAGGCGTTTTCAGCGACATCTGTGGCCAATGGCTGCCAGGCTTCGGGGGATCCGATGCAGCCCCGCAACCGGCCGTTTTTGTTTAAGGTGACAAAGCACGCGCCCGGCGCGGCCACCTCTTGGGGCAAGGTGTCGAGGTCCAGGGTGAGGGGCTTTTTCAGGCTTAACCCGTGCTGGATGGAGCCCTTGGCGATGCGCAAAAACAAATCGCCGTGGGCGTCCAAAAGCGCCCGGGTTTTGGGCGCGAAGTCGTGTGTTTGCGGCGTGCTCATGGCTGGCCCTCCCACAAGGCCCAAGAGCCATAGCCCACCACCTGTTCACGCCCCCCGGCAGTGTCGCCGGAATTGCGCAAATCCAGGGTGCGCACGTGCATGGCTTTGCGGTGGGCCAGATGCAACAGACCTTTAAGCGCCATCCGACCGCACGCTTGCGCGGGTCCGATGGCGTTAAAATCCAGGTTTTCGATGGCGCGACAGGTTTGGCGGTCCAGCATTTGGGCGCGCTCATAATCCAGATAGTGGCTCAAATCGGTGGACACCACCACGAGGGTTTCCGGCCCGCCCCACACCGCGTCCAAAACACCGTCGACCGCCTCAGGGCTGGCATCGCCGACCACCATGGGCAACACTTTAAAATCGTTCAGCAGCGTTTGCAAAAACGGAATATGGACCTCCAGGCTGTGCTCGGCGGTGTGCGTGGCGTCATGGACCAACACGTTGGGGTCGGCCAATAAAGTCGCGTCCAGGCTGTGTTCAAGCTCAACCGTGCCCAACGGCGTGGCAAAGGCCGAAGCACTGGACAGGGCCAGCCCGCGCACCGCCACCCTATGGCACGGACCCAACAAAACAACCCGGCTGATGGTGTCTTTCAAGGGTGCCAAATGCGCGTAAGCGTGGGCCGCTATGGGGCCGCTATAGACGTAACCCGCATGGGGCACGATCAGGGCCTTGGGCGCGCCTGGGAACGGTTGGACGTCGTCGACCCCGGCCAAAAAGGCGTGGATCTGACTTGTAAGCGTGGCCGCGTCGGCAGGATAAAAGGTGCCGGCAACGGCAGGGGGGCGAACAAAGGTCATAATGAATATGGTAACCTGTTTCGACGACATGTGAAACCGCGACCAGGACGCGTCCGGTTGCGCGGTGGTGCCGTGCGATCTGTCGAGCTCTTGACAAATTAGGACAAATGACCTAATTATCTGAATCTGATGTAGGACGGTTGTCCAATACATGCTGTCCCAGACCGAAGGAGATGATCTTGTCTGAAGATTTGTTCGAGCCGTTTCAACTCGGTGACCTGACACTCGCAAACCGGATGATCATGGCACCAATGACGCGCAATCGCGCCGATGAAAAAGGCGTCGTGTCGGCGATGATGGTGACTTACTATCAACAACGCGCCAGCGCCGGTATGATCGTTACCGAGTCCGCCCCTGTTTCACCAGAAGGCGTGGGTTATCCGTTCACGCCGGGGATTTACAACGATGCACAGGCGACGAGCTGGATCCGCGTGACCGATGCGGTGCACTCGACTGGCGGCCACGTCTTTGTTCAGTTGCAGCATTGCGGTCGGATTTCCCACCCAAGCTTGCTGCCAAACACCGCCACGCCTGTGGGTCCATCGGCGCTGCGACCGACGGGGCAGGCCGTCACCTCTACCGGCATGCAGGATTTTGTGACACCGCGGGCACTCGAAACCCGCGAAATTCCAGGTGTCGTGGCGCAATTTCAGCGCGGTGCCGAGATGGCCAGGCGCGCGGGCTTCGATGGCGTGGAAATACATGGTGCCAACGGTTATATCATCGACCAGTTTCTGCGTGACGGCAGCAACCGCCGCACCGACGCGTATGGGGGCGGCGTGCAGAATCGCATGCGCCTGTTAAACGAAATCCTCGATGCGGTGTGCGTGGTGTGGCCGGCGCAGCGCGTGGGCGTGCGCTTGAGCCCCGAGAACAGTTTCAATTCGATGTCGGATTCCGACCCGCAAGCGCACTTCGAATATTTCGTCGAGCAATTAAGTCCGCGTGGCTTGGCGTATGTGCATGTGCTCGAAGGCGACATGATGGCGAAAGCCAGCGCGCTGGATTATCGTGCCTTGCGCCCGAAGTTTGCAGGTCCGTATATCGCCAATAACGGCTATGACCTCGTGCGGGCCCAAACGGCGATACGTAGCGGTGCCGCGAACCTGGTTGCTTTCGCAATTCCGTTTTTGGCCAACCCGGATCTGGTGCGCCGTTATCGGGAGGGCCTGCCGTTAAACGAGCCCGATCCATCCACTTTCTACGGTGGCAGCGAAGCAGGCTACACGGACTATCCCTTTTATCGTGGCGAGGAAACTTAAGCAGCCTGGCCCTTGAAGCGCGGTTGGCCGGGGAGGTGTTTTCATGAGCGACAAGACAACACGCGATCACATTGTTGAAGCTGCCGATCAGTTGTTCTATCGGCAAGGTTTCGAGCATACTTCGTTCTCGGACATTGCGGATGCCGTACAGATCTCGCGCGGCAATTTTTACTATCACTTCAAATCCAAGGATGAAATTCTGGATGCCGTGATCAACGTGCGTCTGGCGGACAGACGGATGATGTTGGAGCGGTGGGAGATCGAAGGGAAACTCCCTGTGGATCGCATCCGCAGCTTTATTCATATCCTGATCGCGAACCGGGCCAAAATAAAACGTTACGGCTGCCCGGTTGGCACGCTGAGCACGGAGCTTGCGAAGCTGAATCATGCCTCACAAGATGAAGCAAACAAGCTGTTTACGCTGTTTAGGACCTGGTTGCGCAGACAATTCATGCTGCTCGGCCGTGACGCCGATGCCGACGCGCTGGCGATGCACCTGCTCGCCCGCAGCCAGGGTGTCGCCACACTGGCAAACGCCTTTCACGATGATAAATTTATCAAGCAAGAAGTGGAGCAGATGTACGACTGGCTGAGATCGTGCTCGGAAAACGTCGTGCAAGCCAAGTCCCCATCCAACCCAGGTTGAGAGGAGAAAGAATACCGATGTTTATCGTGCTACTTAAATTTTCCAGCAACAAAAGCCGAGCCAGCCAATTCATGGAAGGTCACAACGAATGGATCAAACGCGGTTTTGATGACGGCGTTTTTTTGTTGGTCGGCAGTCTTCAGCCTAATTCAGGCGGCGCGATTGTGGCGCATACAACGTCGTTGTCGGACCTGCAAAGCAGGGTGAACGACGATCCGTTTGTCGCGGAAAATGTTGTAAGCGCCGACATTCTTGAAATCACGCCATCAAGTGCCGATGAACGGTTAAAATTTCTTCTCGGCGAAGCAACCACCCCGTAATTTTGAGACAAGGAGCAGACATTTTGAGCGCGACGATAGTGGGCCCCGATGGTCAATCACGCTGCCGTTGGTGCGGTGGGGCACCGGAGTTTCTCGGCTATCACGATACCGAGTGGGGTTTGCCGGTCAGGGATGACCAGCGCTTGTTCGAGAAATTGAGCCTGGAGAGTTTTCAATCCGGACTGAGTTGGCGCACCATCCTCGCCAAGCGCGAAAACTTTCGCGCGGCGTTCCATGATTTCGATTTCGATCGCGTCGCGCGCTTCACCCGGCGCGACCTCAATCGTCTGCTTAAAGATGAAGGCATCGTCCGCCATCGCGGCAAGATCGAGGCGGCAATCAACAATGCCGGGCGGGCCCGGGAAATCGTCAAACGGGAAGGCTCACTGGCGGCCTTCATCTGGCGTTACGAACCTGGCAGGGAGCAGCTTGCAAAACCGCAGACCGGATCGACCTCAGCGGAATCGCTTGCCTTGTCGAAGGACCTGAAAAAACAAGGCTGGAAATTCGTCGGACCGACCACGGTGTATGCCTTCATGCAAGCCGTGGGGCTGATCAACGATCATGTTGAGGGCTGCGTGATGAGAGCCAAAGTCGAGTGCGCGCGCAAGAATTTCATGCGGCCAGGGTGCTGACGGTTGATATGCGGATAAAGCTCAAGGAATTGCCGGGAACTCCAGTGGGCCTTACGGTCATGGTGCAGCACCCCCATTATTGGAGGGGCCCATTATTGGAGGGGCTACGTGTCGCGGTTTAAGACGTATGTTCCAGGCGCATCCCCCAGCGCCGGCAAGGGGCCGCAGCCGGGATCGCGGGGGGGCTGGTTTTGCGGGCCGGCATGGCGTGCCGCCCAGGTGTTCCAGTTGTTCCACCACGAACCGGAATGTTCCCTGGCACCGGCCAGCCAGTCTTCGGCGGCGGCGGGTTTCTTGCTGTTGGTCCAGTGGCAGTATTTTTTGCGTGACGGGGGGTTGATGACGCCGGCTACATGGCCCGACCCGGCCAGGACGTATTTTGTTGGACCTTTGAGCAGTCGCACGCTTGCATAAACCGACGCCCACGGCGCGATGTGGTCGTCCCTGGTGGCCAGGAAATAGCTCGGGGTCTTGACCTGGGTCAGGTCAACGCCATGGCCCATGATGTCGATCCCGCCTTTCAGGCAAAGACGGTTTTCCAGATACATGTTGCGCAAATAATAAGTGTGCATTCGGGCCGGCATGTTGGTGCTGTCGGCGTTCCAGTACAAGATATCAAACGGTCGCGGGTCTTTGCCCAGCAGGTAGCTGTTGATGGCAAACGCCCAGATTAAATCATTGGCACGCAGCGCGGAAAAGGTCGCCGCCATTTCACGTCCCGACAAAATGCCATTGTTTTGCATGTGCGCTTCCAGGCGCGTCACCATGGTGTCGTCGATGAACACCGACAGTTCCCCGACATCGGAAAAATCCAGCAAGGTGGTGAAAAAAGTCGCCGATTTGATGCGATCGGATTGTTTTAAGTCGGCCAGATGCGCCAAGGTGATCGCCAAAAGGGTGCCGCCGATGCAATAGCCGATGGCGTTCACGTGCGCCGTGCCGGTGACTTGTTCGATGGCGTCCAGCGCGGCCAGCGGACCTTCGACCAGATAATCTTCGAAACCTTTGTCCTTTAAGCGTTCGTCGGGGTTTACCCAGGAAATGGCAAACACCGTGTGGCCTTGTGCGACCGCCCAGCGGATGAAAGACTTTTCGCCACCGAGGTCCAAAATGTAAAATTTATTGATCCACGGCGGGACAATCAACAACGGCACCTTGCGCACCTTGGCGGTGCTCGGGGTGTATTGGATCAGTTCCATCAAATCATTGCGAAAAATCACTTTTCCGGGGGTATTGGCGAGGTCCTTGCCAATCACGAAGGCGTTTTCGGTGGTGGTGCGAACCTGCAGACGTCCGTGGCCCTTCCTGGTGTCCTGCAGGGCTTTTTTCAGGCCGCAAATGAGGTTTTCGCCCCGTGTCTCAACGGTTTCGCGCAGGGCCTTGGGGTTGGTGAGTAAAAAATTGGTGGGGGCCATCGCGTCGGTGATGCGGCGGGTGAAAAAGTGTGCCTTTTTGCGTTCGTGCGGGCTCAGCCCTTCAACCCCGGCAACCAGATCGTCGACCCAGGCGGTGAACAGCAAATATTGCTGCTTGAGCACGTCGAAATACAGATCATCGCACCAGCTTGGGTCTTGAAAGCGTTTGTCACCCCGGTCGGGTTGAACCACGGGGGCGGGGGTCTGTCCGGCTAAACGGGCGTTAATGTAGACCATTAATTTCAAGCCGTTTTGGCAAAACTTTATTTGTGCTTTGGCCATGGTTTCGGGCTCGGCGACGAGGTTCTGGGTTAATTGCGTCAAGGTTTCGGGAACCCCGACGATTTCGTTCAGGTTGAGTTCCGTTTGCGCCGCGCGGGACCATTGGGGGGCGGTGGCGTGGCGTTCGCTAAAATCACGGATCATGTCCTGGGATCGGTTCGCGACGTCGGCCAAGATCACGGGCAATTCATTGAGTTTGCCAAAAGGGGAGGCCAAAGAGGGGCCCAGGGGATTCTCAGGGGAAGTGTCAAGGGGCATACAGAACGCTCCATCCGGGCGATGAGCGGAGATTGAGAACACCCCATCTCCGCCAACGCATTTGTCCATCGAAGTTTTAGCAGTTTACGCAATTGAAACGAAGTCTGCGTAAAATTCTTAACATATTCCGCTCAGTGTGCCATTAATGAACGGAAATTAAGGTATTTAGGGGCTTTACTACTATGGATGGGCTTGGCAAACAAACACGAACTGAACAGAATCGAACAGAAACGCAGGCCCGCGAACACCACGGCCGTTCATGGGGGCCGTTACGGGCCAGGTCCGGCGCGCTGCGGGGCGTCGTCATGGCGGTGGCGTTAAGCGTGACGTTGAACGCGTGTTCGGCGGTGCCCGATGTCGTGAACCCGGTAAGTTGGTATGAAAAAACCACCGATTTTTTCTCTGGCGACAGCCAGGCCGCTGAAACCGGAGTGATGGTGCCCGACGGCCAAAACCAGGGCCTTTCCGCGGACCCGAACGCCCCGCCGCCGGTGCCGTCAGCCAGTCCGAGTGCCCCTCGCGAAAACGCGGGATTGAGCGCCGATCAGGGCAGCGGCAACTATGCCTCCCCCGCGATTGCCCGCCAGGGCGCGCCGAGCAATGTCTTACAACCACAAACCGAAGTCGCCAACGCGCCGTCTGTGATGGCACCCAAGCCCGCCGTTCAGCCGCGTGCCGTGGTCACCTCCGCGCCTCTGCCCACCCCATCACCCGCCCCATCATCACCCGCAATGGTGGGCGCACCCAAACCCCTGGCCGCGACCGTGCCGCCCCCGTCGATGCCCGCCCTGACCACCCAAACCGGTGCGCCGGGGCGTGTGCCGGCACCCCCTGCAACGCCATCCACGGGGCCTTTAAGCGCACCGCCACCGTTTGAGTTTCCACCCGCTTTGGCGGCGGACAGTTTTGCCAATGACAGTTTTGAAACCGTGGTGATTTCGGCGCAGGGCATGGCGACACCGTCCGAATTGGGGGGGGCGCAGAGATTCAATTTGGCCGAGTTTTCTTCGACACCTTCCCAGGCTTCGGCAACGACGGGGGCCTTGCAGTTTCCCCAATCCGGTCGCGTGGTGCAAAGCACCGGCCTTAACGCACCGGGTAATGCGGGCGCGATGACGGCCGATGGAATGGTGCGGGTTGCGACCATCAATTTTGCCAACAACGCGGTTAATCTGGATCGGCGGGATCGCTCTATTCTCAGCGCGGTGGTGCAATTGCAAAAAGAACGCGGCGGCCGCGTGGTGGTGGTTGGACATGCCAGTTCCCGAACCAGGGACATGGATTATGTCGCCCATCAAATGGTCAACCTGGAAATATCCATGAACCGTGCCGGTCGGGTCGGTTCGGAGTTGACCGAAATGGGCTTGCCGACACAAAACCTCGACGTCCAGGCGGTGTCTGACAGCCAGCCGTTGTATTTGGAAGTCATGCCGTCGGGCGAAGCGGGCAACCGTCGCGTGGAAATCTACCTCAGCGCCTCGGCCACCTGAGGTCTCGGGGCGAGATCCCGGTTTTTCCGGTGCCGCCGTCTTGTTGGGACGGCGGCATTTTCGCACCCGTGGGGGCTTGGCCGACAAAGGCCCTTGTTTGAACGCTAACCTTCTGGCAGAACCAGCTTATGGAACAGGAATTTCACCGCATTCGTCGCCTTCCGCCTTATGTCTTCGCCGAAGTCAATAAGATGAAGGCGCGTGCCCGGGCCAACGGCGAAGACATTATTGATTTTGGCATGGGTAACCCCGACCAGCCGACCCCTGCGCACATTATTGAAAAACTGGTTGAAACGGCGCGCAATCCGAAAACCCACGGGTATTCGAATTCACGCGGTATTCCGGGGCTGCGCAAGGCTTTGTCGGCGTATTATGAACGGCGCTGGAATGTGTCGGTGGACCCGGAAACCGAAGCCATCGTGACGCTTGGGTCTAAAGAAGGTCTCGCCAATCTGGCCAGCGCGATCACCACCCCCGGCGATGTGATTTTGGTGCCCAATCCCAGTTATCCGATCCACCAGTTTGGCTTTATCATCGCCGGTGCGGCGGTGCGCAACATTCCCGTATCCACCGGTGCGGAATTTTTTGAGGCTTTGAAAAGCGCGGTTAAACATTCGGTGCCCAAGCCCAGTCTGTTGGTGATCAATTATCCCAACAACCCCACGGCCGAGGTTTGCGATCTGGACTTTTACGAAGCGGTGGTGGATTTTTGCCGCCATCATCAGATTTACGTGTTGTCCGACATTGCTTATTCGGAAATTTATTTCGACGACAATCCGCCGCCGTCGATTTTGCAGGTCAAGGGCGCTTTCGAGGTCTGCGTGGAGTTTACCTCGATGTCCAAAACCTACAACATGCCGGGGTGGCGGATCGGTTTTGCGGCGGGCAATCCGCGGCTCATTTCGGCGCTGACGCGGATCAAGTCGTATCTGGATTATGGCGCGTTCACACCCATTCAGGTGGCCGCTGCGGCGGCCCTGAACGGCCCCCAGGATTGTGTCGATGACATCCGCCGTTTGTATAAAGAGCGTCGCGACGTGTTGATTGACGGGTTTGCCAGCGCCGGTTGGGATGTGCCCAGCCCCCCCGCGACGATGTTTGCGTGGGCACCGCTTCCCCCGGCTTTTAAGCATTTGGGGTCGCTGGAATTTTCCAAGCTGATGTTGCGCGAAGCCCAGGTCGCGGTGGCCCCGGGGATGGGGTTTGGCGAACACGGTGATGATTTTGTGCGCTTGGCGTTGGTGGAAAACAAACACCGCACCCGGCAAGCCATTCGTTCGATCAAGTCCTTTATGGACAATTATCAAAACGTAATCGAAGACGCGGAAAAACGCCGCACGGAGGCCAAATAGAATGACGCCCAAAGCCCTTTCAAGCGAACCTTTTAAGATTGCCATCGCCGGCCTTGGAACGGTGGGGGGCGGAACGGTGAAGGTTGTGCACGATCATGCCGAGGTCATTGCCCGGCGGTGCGGACGCCCGGTCGTGATCAGCGCGGTATCGGCGCTGTCCAGGGAGGGACTGGATTTTGACGTGTCGGGCTATCAATGGTTCGATGACGCGCTTGATATGGCGCGCAATTGCGACGCCGATGTGTTGGTTGAATTGATCGGCGGTTCCGATGGGATCGCCAAAACGGTGGTCGAGACCGCCCTGGCTGCGGGCCGCCATGTGGTGACGGCCAACAAGGCGCTGATCGCCCATCACGGCGCGGCGCTGGATAAGTTGGCCGAAGACAACGATGTGAGCCTCAATTTCGAAGCCGCCGTCGCGGGCGGCATTCCGGTGATCAAGTCGATCCGCGAAAGCCTCGCGGGCAATCACATCACCAAGGTTCAGGGGATTTTGAACGGCACCTGCAATTACATCCTGACCACCATGCGCGAAGAAGGGCGTGATTTTGCCGATGTGTTGAAAGACGCACAGAAACTGGGATATGCCGAGGCCGACCCGACGTTCGACGTCGAAGGGGTGGACGCGGCGCACAAGTTGGCAATCCTGGCGGCGGTGGCGTTTGGCGTGGAAATCAACTTTAAAGACGTCTACGTCGAAGGCATTTCGCATGTGTCGGCGGTCGATATTCAGTTTGCCGAAGAATTGGGGTATCGCATCAAGCTGTTGGGGGTGGCATTGCGTCACGGTGATACCGTGGAACAGCGGGTCCACCCGACGATGGTGCCGCTCAGTGCGCCGATTGCCCACGTCGAAGGGGTGTTCAACTCGGTTGTGATCGACGGCGACGCCATCGACACGTTCGTTCAGGTTGGTCGCGGCGCGGGCGAATTGCCGACGGCATCGGCGGTGGTCGGCGATATTTGCGATCTGGCGCGCGGGATCCGTATCCCCACCTTTTCCGTGCCCGTGGACGCCTTAAAAAGCGTGCCGACCCGCGCCATGAGCGAACATACCGGCGCCTACTACGTGCGTTTGATGTTGGTCGATGAGCCGGGCGTGTTCGCGGACGTGACGGCGGTCCTGCGCGATCACAACGTATCGATGGAATCAATGATCCAGCGGGCGCGTGAGCCGGGCGAAGCGGTGCCCGTGGTGCTGACCACTCACGAAACATCGGAAGCCCACATGGTGGCGGCCCTGGATGCCATCGCGGCCCTGGACACGGTCAGCGAACCGCCGCGCATGATCCGCATCGAAAGCGTTTAAAGCGGTTATGGCGGTTGAAAACGCGGACATCAGCGAAGTCTTCAGCGCCGGTAAACTGTCTTTGTCGGGCAAGCGCTGGTTATTGAAACGCACCGATGAACGCCAGGCCCTGGCGCTCAACCAGCGTTTGTCTGTGCCCGAAGTGGTGGGCCGGGTGTTGGCCTCGCGGGGGGTAACCGTGGAAACCGCAGAAGCCTTTTTGGATCCGAAGCTCAAGACCCATTTGCCCGATCCAGATCACCTCAAAGACATGGACAAAGCCGCGGGGCGCATCGCAGAGGCGGTGCAGAGCCGTGAAAAAATTGTTATTTTTGGGGATTACGATGTCGACGGGGCGACCTCGTCGGCGCTGTTGAAACGGTTTTTACAAGCCGTTCGTGGCGATGTGGACGTGTATATCCCCGACCGCCTGGAAGAAGGCTACGGCCCCAATGCCCGGGCGTTGTTAAAGCTCCAGGCCGACGGCGCGGCGCTGGTGGTGACGGTCGATTGCGGACAGGTGGCCTTCGAACCGTTGGCCGCAGCGGCCGACGCCGGACTGGACGTGATCGTGGTTGATCACCACACCGGTGAGGCGCGGTTGCCCAAAGCTTTCGCGGTGGTCAATCCCAACCGTCTGGACGACCCCAGCCCGCACGGCCAAATGGCGGCGGTGGGGGTGGCGTTTTTGTTGGTGGTGGCGGTGAACCGGCGGCTGAAAGAGGCCGGCTGGTACGCGGATGGGGCGGCCCCGGATTTGCTGCAATGGCTGGATATCGTGGCCCTGGGCACGGTCTGCGATGTGGTCGCGCTGACCGGGGTCAACCGGGCGTTGGTGTCGCAGGGGCTGAAGGTTCTGGCGCGCCGCGAAAATGTTGGTCTGCGGCTGCTGGCGGATGTCGCCGGGGTTAAGGAAAAGCCGACGGCCTATCATTTGGGATTTGTGCTTGGCCCGCGCATCAATGCCGGCGGGCGGGTGGGGCAATCGGATTTGGGCACGCGGCTGTTGTCGACCCACAACGACAGCGAAGCGGTGGCCCTGGCTGAGCGTCTCCAGGACATGAACAAGGACCGTCAAGACATCGAAGCGGCCGTGCAGGACGAAGCCATGGCCCAGGTCGAAGGCGGATTGGGGGATGGGGAACCGGGCCCGGTGGTGATTGCCCACGGTGACGGCTGGCACCCCGGCGTGGTCGGCATTGTGGCATCGCGCCTGAAAGACAAATACCATCGCCCCAGTTGCGTGATTAGCTTTAATGGAAATTTGGGCACCGCATCGGGGCGTTCGGTCAGCGGCGTGGATTTGGGTGCGGCGGTGATCGCGGCCCGACAGGCGGGATTGGTGGTTAAGGGCGGCGGTCACGCGATGGCGGCGGGGTTCACGGTGGAACGCGATAAGTTGGCGGAACTCGAAACCTTTTTGACGGACCGAATGCACGCCGCACTTGGCGATACGCCGCCGCCGCCGGGCCTGTATATCGACAGCACCACGGGGGTCGAGGGGGCCAATATGCAATTGGTTAAAGCCCTGGAGCGGATCGGCCCGTTCGGTGCGGGCAACCCCGAGCCGCGCTTTCGCATCAAGGGGGCGTTGATCGCCAAGGTCAACACGGTCGGGGCGGACCAAAGCCACGTGCGCTTGATCCTCACCAGCCCCGGTGGTCGGGGGCGCTTAACGGCGATTGCCTTTCGCGCCTTTGATACCGATTTGGGGCCGGCTCTGATGAACCACGGCGGCGAACCCTTCGATCTGGTCGGCCGCTTGCGCGTCAATATCTGGAACGGCTACGAAAGCGTCCAACTGATGGTCGATGATGCGGTCAAAAACTGGACGGTCTAAAATAGAAGGGGCGACCGTCGCCACCGTGGCCACCGTGGCCACCGTCGCTACCGTCGCCAACCAGCCCACCCCCCAGCCTGTACCGAAAACACATCCGTAAAAATATTGTGTCGCGTTTTAGGGGTGTTCCCGATTTCGGAGGGTTATGGTTCTTGCGTTTCGTGAAATTAGCCCCAAAGATTCAAGTTCGGCCAGCGTTCGGTAGAAAGTTTCGTGGGTCAAACCAATGTCACTCGCAATGTCTTTGAGGGGGCGGGTAAATGTAACGTGCATGTCCGGTTCACTGATTTCGAGTTGGATAAATTGCATAACCCGCTCTTTAGCGGACCGGATATTGCGAACTTCAAGCCGGGACCGTAAGCCAATAACTTGTCTCGCCATGTGCGCCATGAACACCCTGGATGCCTCGGTGTCTCCCTCAAGGGCTTGAAGCAGGGGGGCTTTGGCATGAATTTCGATGTCGCAATCCACGTCTGCAATGGCATCGCAGTGATAAATTTCGGAAAAAAGCGCGGCTTCGGAAAATGTGTCGCCGTCGTGGGCGATGTACAGCGCCATGGTCCGCCCATCCGCCAAATGACGCACCAGGCGCACGCGCCCGCGCCGCACGACAAAGATGGCAAAGGTTGCATCACCTTGGAAAAACAGGGTTTCCCCTTTTGCCAGCGTTTGTCGGCGGACTGCAGATGGCGGGGTCGGGAGAGGGGACGGCTTCATGTGATTTCTTCAATCTTGTATGATTTCAATCATATTTTAAAGGCAACACATCAGCTATACCTCCGCTGTGCCCCAGGGGCCAATCCTTTAACGCATGCGGAGTGCCATCACATGAATACTGCAAAATTAATGACCGCCTTGATCGTGGCCGGGTTCATGGTGTTGGGGAACATCGATGGGGCCGTGGCGCAAACACAATCGCCTCACCAGATGATGTCCGGTAATGCACCGTCTTCGCCCGGCTCAATGCCAATGCATCTGCCAGGGATGTCTAAAATCCAGGGCAATGCCATGCCCACGTTGCCGGGCCAGGATGCTTTTGGGGCGATTCAGGAAATTGTCTCTATTTTGGAAGCCGACCCTTCGACCAATTGGTCTCGGGTGGATATTGGGACACTGCGGGCGCATTTGCTCGATATGAACCTGCTGGTTCTGGATACGGTTGTGGATGAAAAACCCATTGATGGCGGGTTGGAGATGGTTGTTACAGGTCAAGGCCGCACGCGCCAGGCAATATTGTCCACGGTTCCTGCCCACGCCCCGATGATTGATGGCATGAACGGCTGGGAGGTTACAGCCGAGGTTAATTCCAGTTCGGCCACGCTCACCGTGACATCCACCGATGCCAAAGACATCGCCCGCATTCGGGGACTTGGGTTTTATGGCCTGATGGTGTTGGGCAGCCACCACCAAATCCATCACCTCGGGCTGGCCCGGGGGGATAATGTTCACGCTCAATAAGCGGGTCTGAAAATGGCCGACACCGCCCGGCTTGCCATATGGCAGGTTGGGTCATTTTTTTGAGCCAAAAATTAAGGCTGTTCGGCTTCGTCGATTTGATGTCGGAGAATCAACGGCAGTTGGGTCAGGCTGAACGCAATGGTCAGCGGCATGATGGCGAAGACCTTGAAATTGACCCACATATCGGTGGTTTGGGTGCGCCATACCGCTTCGTTGATCACCGCCAACAGCAGGAAAAACCACGCCCACCGCCACGTCAGCTTGCGCCAGCCTTCGTCATCCAGAGACAAGGCGCTGTCCAAAACCGACTTTAGATAGCTTTTCTTGAACATTAAGCCGCCAAACAAGATCCCCGCGAACAAGGTGTTGACGATGGTGGGCTTGATCTTGATAAACATATCGTTTTCCAGGTACAGCGTCAGCCCGCCAAACACCAACACCACCACCCCGGTGACCAGGGGCAGGGTGGGAATATGCTTTAACTTGAAATACGAATAGCCCAGCGCGATCACGATCGCGACCATGAACACCGCCGTGGCGGCGAAGATGCCCATCTTTGCGTTGATCACAAAGAACAAAACCAGGGGGCCAATTTCCAGGATCATTTTGAGTGCTTGATTCATAGCCCCTATATATCAAGCCCGGCAAGATCGGGGAAGACCAAGATTTTTTTTGTCTCAAGGTCGCGCGTCACGGATGCAATAAAAATGCAACCATGGTAAAAATGACAGGTCACACCAACACCATCACTGTGGCCCGCGCTGCTTGGAGAATTCCGGATGCACGATATAATTGAAGAACTTGAGAATCGTCGCAAGCAGGCCCAACTGGGCGGTGGCCAGCGGCGGATCGACACCCAGCACGCCAAGGGCAAGCTGACCGCGCGCGAACGCATTGAATTGCTGTTGGATCCGGGCTCGTTCGAAGAATGGGATATGTTCGTTGAACACAACTGTACCGATTTCGGGATGCAGGACCAATCGATCCCCGGCGATGGCGTGGTCACCGGATACGGCACCATCAACGGGCGTTTGATGTTTGTGTTCAGCCAGGACTTCACCGTGTTTGGCGGGTCGTTAAGTCAGACCCATGCCGATAAAATTTGTAAAATTCTCGATCAGGCGGTCAAGGTTGGCGCGCCGGTGATTGGGCTGAACGATTCGGGCGGCGCGCGCATTCAAGAAGGCATCGACAGCCTCGCCGGTTATGCGGAGGTGTTTAAACGCAACATCACGGCATCGGGCGTGATCCCGCAAATTTCCGTGATCATGGGGCCGTGCGCGGGCGGGGCGGTGTATTCGCCGGCCATGACCGATTTTATTTTTATGGTCGAAGACACCGCGTACATGTTTGTCACCGGTCCCGACGTGGTCAAAACCGTCACCCACGAAGATGTCAGCCAGGAAGAACTGGGCGGCGCGTCGACCCACACGGGGAAATCGGGCGTGGCGCACAATGCGTTTCCCAACGATGCCGAAGCGTTGCTGTATCTGCGCCGGTTTGTCGATTTTTTGCCCGCCAACAACCGGGAAAAGTCCCCCGTGCGGCCCACCAGCGACAATCCCGAACGCGTCGAACCGTCCCTGGACACGCTGATTCCCGACAACCCCAACAAGCCCTACGATATGAAAGAACTGATCGAAAAAGTTGTCGATGAAGGCGATTTTTTTGAACTGATGCCGCACCATGCGGGAAATATTTTGATCGGCTTCGCGCGGATGGAAGGGTCCACCGTCGGCATCGTCGCCAACCAGCCCTTGGTGTTGGCGGGGTGCCTGGACATCAACAGTGCCCTGAAAGCGGCACGGTTTGTGCGCTATTGCGATGCATTTTCCATCCCCCTCGTCACCTTTGTCGATGTGCCGGGGTTTTTGCCCGGCACCGCCCAAGAACACGGCGGCATCATCACCCATGGGGCCAAGCTGTTGTACGCGTATGGCGAAGCCACGGTGCCCAAGGTCACGGTGATCACCCGCAAGGCTTATGGCGGGGCCTATGACGTGATGAGTTCCAAGCATCTCGGCGGCGACGTCAATTTTGCCTGGCCATCGGCGGAAATCGCGGTGATGGGGCCCAAGGGTGCGGTGGAAATCATTTTCCGCACCGATGTTGGCGATGCGGAAAAACTGGCCGCGCGCACCGAACAATACCGCCGGGCGTTTGCCAACCCGTTTGTTGCGGGCAAGCGTGGATTTATTGACGACGTGATTATGCCGCGCAATACGCGTATGCGCATTTCGCGGTCTTTGCGCATGTTGAAGGACAAAAAGGTCGAAGGGCCGTGGAAAAAGCACGGCAATATTCCGCTGTAAGCGCACCGATCAAACAGGCCGGGGGAGGGACTTTGATGACACCGAGTGAACAAGACCACCAGGCGAAGATGAAAGAACTGGGCCGTTTCGGCGCCTGGGTGGTGATTTTTTTCGCCGTCTCTTATGGCGCGGTTTATCTGAACTTAACCTACAACCCCAGTGTGCCCTGGTTTTTGTTGGTGTTGATCATCGGTGGCTACATCATCATTCCCAAAGCCAAAAATATCATGTCGATGTTCGATGACCCGAAACCGTGAAAATATGACAAGGATCCCGCGCATGTCGGCTGGTAAGAAAACATCCCCCAAAACGGCGGCCAAACGGCCCAAGATGTTTAAAAAAATCCTTATCGCCAATCGTGGCGAAATTGCCTGTCGGGTGATCCGCACGGCGCGGCGCATGGGGATCAAAACGGTGGCGGTGTATTCCGAAGCCGACCGCGATGCGTTGCATGTGACGATGGCGGATGAGGCCCATTGCATCGGCCCGGCGGCGTCGTCCGAAAGCTACCTGCGGGCGGATAAAATCCTCGACGTGATCAAGAAATCCAAGGCCCAGGCGGTTCATCCGGGGTATGGGTTTTTGTCTGAAAATGCGGCTTTTTGTCGGAAACTGAAACGCGCGGGGGTGGTCTTTATTGGCCCCAATGTGTTGGCGATCCAAGCCATGGGCGACAAGATCGAGTCCAAAAAACTGGCCGAAAAAGCGGGTGTCAGCACCGTCCCGGGGTACACCGAAGCCTTAAAAGACTTCAAGGAAGCCAAGGGAATTGCCGCCTCGATCGGCTATCCGGTGATGTTGAAGGCGTCCGCCGGGGGGGGTGGCAAGGGCATGCGGGTGTGTGAAAACGATGGCGACCTGAAAGAAGCCTTCGTGTCGGCGGTGCGCGAAGCCAAGTCGAGCTTTGGCGACGACCGGGTGTTTTTGGAAAAATTCATCGTCAATCCGCGCCACATTGAAATTCAGGTGATGGCCGACAGCCACGGCAACACCATTTATTTGGGCGAACGCGAATGTTCCATCCAGCGCCGCCACCAAAAGGTCATCGAAGAAGCCCCCAGCCCGTTCATCGACGCCGCCACCCGCAAGGCGATGGGCGAACAGGCGGTCACATTGTGCAAGGCGGTCAAATACGTCTCGGCGGGCACGGTTGAATTCATTGTCGATCAGGATAGAAATTTTTATTTCCTGGAAATGAATACCCGTCTGCAGGTTGAACACCCGGTGACGGAATACATCACCGGGCTGGATCTGGTGGAATTGATGATCCGGGTCGCTGCGGGGGAAAAATTGGCGTTGGGCCAGGACGACGTCAAACTGCAAGGCTGGGCGATGGAGGCCCGGATTTATGCCGAAGACCCGTTCCGCAATTTTTTGCCCTCCATCGGCCGCTTGACCGGCTACCGGGCACCGCAATCACCGCCCGGGGACAACACCGTGCGGGTTGACAGCGGGGTTTATGAGGGCGGCGAAATTTCGATGTATTATGACCCCATGATCGCCAAGCTGGTCACCTATGGGGTGGACCGGGATGCGGCCATTATATCCATGCGTCATGCCCTGGATGGGTATTACATTCGCGGCGTGCGACACAACATCGCGTTTTTGTCGGCGGTGATGAACCACCCACGGTTTGTCGCCGGGCGGTTGTCTACCGGATTTATCGGGGAAGAATATCCGGACGGATTTCAGGCTTCGGATGTGGTTCACGACGACCCGTCGATATTGGTGGCGGTGGCCGCCGCCATGCATGTGGCGTATCAGCAGCGCGCCGCGCGCATCAGCGGTCAGCAGGCCGGTCATCACCGCCAGGTGTCCGCCGACTGGACCGTGTTGATGGGCACGGCTGTGCTGCCGGTTACGGTGGCTGTGGTGGACGGTGGTTTTGATGTGACGCTGATGGGGGCGGGGACGGCGGCGGACCCGCTTCTCGTGCGCAGCGATTGGATCCTGGGCGCGGCGGTGTTCGAAGGCACCGTCAATGGTCGCGATGTGATCATCCAGTGCGACCGTTTGGCGGTTGGTTATCGGTTGCTGCACGCGGGGGCGCAAGCCGACCTCCGGGTGATGTCGGCCAGGGCCGCGGCGTTGTACCAATTGATGCCGGAAAAAATTCCACCCGATACGTCCAGGTTGCTGATGGCCCCGATGCCGGGCTTGCTGCTGTCGGTGTCGGTTCAGCCGGGCCAAGAGGTCAAAGCCGGGGAAGAACTGGCGGTGGTCGAAGCGATGAAGATGGAAAACGTGCTGCGTGCCGCCCAAGACGGTATCGTCAAGGAGGTTAACGTCGAAACCGGCGACAGTTTGGCGGTTGACCAGGTGATTTTGACCTTTGAATGAAGCTGTGATGAAAATGGCGGACGACGATCAGTCAGATAATATTGTGCCGTTTCGCAAATCTGCCCCAACCCGGCGACCGCGCCGCCGGGTGCGTCGTCATCAAGGTCCCAAAATGCAATTTCAACACCACGACAAAGTGGTGCGTCTGCACGTGCGCGGCCTGGTCCACAACGACACGTTCGTGCGCTGGCTGGTGGAAATCGCGACCTCGTTACGGCTGGACGGGTGGGCGCGTTCGGTGGCCGGGGGAACGATGGATATTTTGATTGCGGGCGAACACGGCGACGTGGCGCAGATGCTGGAACTGTTGCGCGAAGGCCCGCGTCCGGTCGAGATGATTTTGGTCGAAGAGGTTGTGTTGAAAGGCGACGAGCCGATGTGGCAAGGTTTTCATCACCTTTCGCCGCACGACCACCCGTGAGTTAGACCCTTTCCGGGTTCATATGAACCCGGAAAGGGTCTAACGCGCAGTGGGGGGATTGACGGTGCGGCGTTCAAACACCGTTTCGAAGGTCTGGCGCAAAACTTTGTCGACATCCTCCAGGCGGGCATCAACGCCCAAATCGTGCAGCGAGGTGACGCCGTGTTCGGCAATTCCGCATGGCACGATGCCGTCGAAATGGCTCAAGTCCGGAGCCACGTTCAGGGCCAGGCCGTGGAAACTGACCCATTTTCGCACCCGCACGCCGATCGCGCCGATTTTGTCTTCGCGACTGTGCCCATCGCCCCGGCTGTGTCCACCGGGGACGTTGCGTTTGACCCAAATGCCCACCCGTCCGGCGCGGCGTTCGCCGGTGATGGCGAATTGGGCGATGGTGCGGATCATCAGGTCTTCCAGATTGCGCACGTAAACGCGCACGTCGCTGCGGTGGTGTTTGAGGTCCAGCATGATGTAAGCAACCCGCTGTCCGGGACCGTGATAGGTGTACTGGCCGCCGCGCCCGGCCTCGTACACCGGAAACCGTTGAGCGTCCAACAGGTCGTCGGGGCGGGCGCTGGTGCCGGCGGTATACAGGGGCGGGTGCTGCAAAAGCCAGACAATTTCCGCGGCGGTCCCGGCGCGAATGTCGGCGACGCGCTGTTCCATAAAGGCATGGGCCGCGTCATAGTCCACAAGGGTTTTGGACACGCGCCATTCTACATTTGGTAAGGGGCTGTTTTTTAACATTTATATTTTGTTCTCATGGATCGGCGTCAGGGGACTTGATTGGGCAGACAGTATTTGCTATTCCCCCCACAGGCAACGTCTGATGAAGACGATGTCGTCACGAAAATCATATGCGGTCGTGGCGGAATTGGTAGACGCGCAGCGTTGAGGTCGCTGTGGGATAATATCCCGTGGAAGTTCGAGTCTTCTCGACCGCACCAGGCTTCAGAAATCTTATGATTTCAATGCTCTATGAGGCCTGTAACAGAACTTTGTGTTACAGGCCTCAGGAGCGACTATATCTCACATGACAAACAATTTTATCAAACGGGGCCATTTTTGGTCAGTCCGTTACATCATCCCGACAGCGATTCGTGCCAAAGTCGGTAAATCCGGGAACTGAGCTGCTCCCTGGCAGGAACTCACATCGGCGTTACTCCCACTCGAACCCGTCCTTCTCGAAGAGCTCGATACAGGCATCAACCGCATCTTTATCATAGGCTGTACCGGCCCCCCGGCGGATTTCATCCAATCCCTTGTCAATGCCCAGGGCGGCACGGTAGGGGCGATGGGATGTGATGGCCTCGACGACATCAGCAACGGAGATAATTTTTGCCTCCAGGGTTATCTCACCAGCCTTAAGTCCCTGCGGGTAACCCGTTCCATCCAGGCGCTCGTGGTGTTGGTGGATCATCTCCTTGACCGGCCACGGGAAGTGCACGTCGTCGACAATGTCATACCCCACCTGAGGGTGACTTTTGATCATGCCAAACTCGTGTTCCGTTAGCTTCCCCGGTCGATTGAGAATTTCTGAGGGAATGTAGATTTTCCCTATGTCATGGATGGTTGCACCGAGCCGAACGCCTTCAATTTGATCGTCATCAAGGCCCATCTTACGGGCAATTTTAGAAGCCAATTGGGATACCCTGTCTTGGTGACCGGCCGTGTAGGGGTCACGTTTTTCGACGGTCAGGGCAATGGCGCGGACGGTCTCTAAAAGGGAGTTTGTCAGCGCCTTTTGGGCCTCTTTACGGTCTTCTTTACGCTCTAGAGACCGGATGCCATAGGATAGATCTTGTGTCAGCTGCTTGAGCAGTGCGACCTCATCTTCATCAAAGGCTTCCGGCTCGGTGGAATAGATAGTAAGGCAGCCGAAAACCTGATCTTCTTTTTTCTTTAGCGGGATGGCGATTTTGGTTTGGAAACCGAGGCGGGTCGCATCCTCACGCCACAATGCGTAGTTCGGATCTTTCTGGATATTGGAAACCTGAGTCTGTCCGAAACGGATCGCCTTTCCTGTCGGCCCGCGTCCATAGTCGTCGTCGCTCCAATGGACGATCACCTTATTCAGGTAATCTCTTTGTTCGCCGGCGCAGGCGGCCACACTGACTGTTTTTTCCGGGTCATTTTCCGCGTTGCCAACCCAAGCTATTGAATAGTTGGCGCTGCCCACCAGGATGTTGCAGATGTTTTGCTGTAATGTCTCAATATTTACCGCATACACCAACGCCTCGTTACACTCACTCAAGACCTTAAGCGCCCGGATTGACCGTAAATTAGAATTTTCCAAAGCCTTGCGCTCGGTAATGTCCTCGACCTGAGACGCCACGCCAATCACCTTTCCGGCGGGGTCAACCAAAGTCGTGTTGTGCCATTCGCAATAAATCATTCTGCCGTCTTTGGTGACGTTGGGGTTGGTGCTTCGTCTGCCGCCTTTTCCTTGCAACAAGGCTTGCCAGATTTCATTGACCTGTTCCGCCGCCTCCGGGGGTACGATTATCTCCAAGGCTTCGCACCCCATTGCTTGTCGTGCGCTGAAACCGAATATTTTTTCCGCCGCCGGATTCCAGGCGATAACTTCGAAATTCTCGTTCCATTCGATAATGCCAAGGGGGGTTTGCTGAAAGTGGAGTGAAAGCCGTTGTTGAGTATTCACCATATCGGCTTCCATCTTTTTCTTTTCGCTGACATCCACCATGAAGCCGATGATTTCAAGGGGGTCGCCGTTTCCATCACGCAACAGCCTCAGGCCATCGTGTATCCAGCGATATGTGCCGTCCTTGCTTTGATAGCGGTATTCGTGTTCATGGGTCCCCTGATCGAACACATTGGATAAGCCTGAAAATACACGTTCCTTGTCGTCGGGGTGGATGTTGGCGGACCAAAAGGCGGGGTCGTCGATAAATTTCTGCGCATCGTAACCGAGGATGTGTCGAACATTCTCGCTAACGAAAGTCGCGGCATAATCACCCCCGGCCTGGCAGCTATAAATGATCGCCGGGCTTGCTATGAGCAGATGTTCCAAACGTGAGTTGGTTCCGGCGAGGGCCCTGCCGGTCTTTTTGTGAGCCTCGACCTCATGGTTTAATTCTTCGACATGCTTGAGCTGCAGCGCCTCACGTTGGCGCCCTTCTTCAATGAGCTTGTCATGTGCTGTCAGCAATTGTCGTTCTATTCTTCCCAGTATCAGGTAAAACAGGCCGATCAGAAACAGCGCCACGGCGAAAAATATGAACCCGAGGCGTTTTATCTCGGTCATGGTCACGACAATATCGTCACTGATGTCATACAGCATCAGCTGACTTCCGACATCACGACCAGCAGCATCCATGAGGGGCAAGAACCAGTATGAGAAGCTCCGGTCGCCAACCCGAACCACCGAATTGGCGGGATCAATTTCGCGGGTGCCTTCGGCAAGGATACGTTTCACCTCGTCCGGCACCTTCCCCAGGGTGTTCGATACGAGCACCTTGTCGGGAAATTGCTCCCAGTCGGCCGGGCGGGACAGCATGGTCATCCCCCTTTGCCAGTCAGCACGGGTCAGGTATTGCTTGTTGATGAGGGTGAATAATTCGACCCTCGCCATATCCTTAAAGTCGAGCATGAACGCGTCGATGTCCTCGCCGAGTTCAAGGTATCCCAACAATTTTTCTTCCCTGAAAACAGGAGCGACCACCCGAAGCGTAAAGGTTCCCAACGGCCCGAGTTCGAGCCCTTGGGCCATCCTTCCGGTGCGTTCCGCCTCCAGCATCGTGAAGCGGTCGATCGTATCGCCGAACCGGTTGGGTTGATGAACGCGCAGAAGATTGACCCGTTCGCGATTATGGAAATAGAAATGGCTGATCCCATACTTTGAACGCAATTCTTTGAATGTGGGTCGCGCACTTTCCAGCAGCGCATCCCTGTCGCCCGCTTCCAACGCAGCGAGAAGCCGCTTGTCGTTTTGAACAAGACTCATCGCGACACCCAGCTTTTGCGCTTGTCCATTGACCGACATTTGGAAATGGTTCTGTGCCGACTGGGCGACGAACGAGAGGTGCTCGGAGAGGTGTCGCTTTTCCAGGGCGTAAAGGCCCGCAAGGACAGCCACAAACAGTAGGAGTAGAGACACGATCAGTGGGGCCAGGACGCGGAGTCTGAGGCTGGACATTAGCTTCCCATGTTTTATGCAGGTCCCATGTTTTATGCAGGGTTGCGACCAATTTTATTTATATAAAATATGACATTTTCAGCAATAAATGAACCCTGATTTTCAGGGCCCACCGCCCACAATAGCACACATCAAATGTCCGGGTGAGATGCCCCTGGATTTGCGGACGCCTTGCTTGTTAATTTTGAAACCAAGTGGAGATATGCAATGTCAGGATATATTCGTTACCGGGGTGACTTCAAAAGAGATGCGGTTTCGCAGGTTGTTGAGCGTGGATATTCGGCGCGCGACATTCTAAAAAAGGCGGCAGCGTACTTCGCCAGAAAATCCCGGTGAGGTCCGCATTTATCGACGGCCATCGCGCCGAGTTTGCAGTCGTTGCCAGTAATGTCGTTGCACGGAACTTTAACATCTCCGATCGGGGCAGCCAGTTTTCCCGTGGTGAGGGGGTGCCTGGAAAATCAGGGGCATCTCGGTATTTGTGTTACAGGTCTAAGGCTCGAAAGTCTGAGGATTGTGCAGCTTGGAGGCTAGTCGATTGGAAACCCTTCGGTTTTTTCCCGATTGCACCAAAATGATAGCCCCACCCGGTCTCCCTTTGTGGAAAACCCCGGGCGGGGCTTTTTGTTGCGGCCATTTGTTGCGGTGGAGCGGTGAATTGTCTAGGTTGATGGCGAATTCACGGGTGACGGAATGCTTTTGGGCAAGGCCGTTGCTTTTTGTCGGTTATCCTTGCCTGTGCAAGGTGTGATGGAGGTCGTGATGAGCGATCAAGACCCAAAAACGCCCCGTCCGTTGCCGCCCGGACCATCCCAATCTGGCCCATCAGAACCAAAACCACCGCTGATGTTGATGGCCGACAGTCTGTCCGGTTCCAGCGAGGCCCCCAGCGACATTTATGACGGCCTGCACGTCGGCGATGTTGACGCGGTGATCAACGCGTTGGCGGCCGGTGAGGTTCAGCGGGTTCGTGATCTGGTCGGAAAATTGCACTTTGCCGACGCCGCCGATTTGACCGAACGCCTCAGTCCCGACCTGCGTCGCGCCCTGTTGCGCGCCACCCATGATGTGATGGAGGCGGACTTTTTCACCGAACTGGACGAAACGGTTCGCGATGAAGTGGTGGATATCGTGGGTCTGGACGCGGTGGCCGAAATGATCGCGGGGTTGGACACCGACGATGCGGTGGAAATCGTCGACGAGTTGGATGCGGACGAAAAGCTCCACGTTCTGGATGCCATTCCCCATGCCGACCGGACCTTGATCGAAGAAGGCCTGTCTTACCCCGAACAGTCCGCCGGGCGGTTGATGCAACGCGCGGTGATGACCGTTCCCCAAGCCTGGAATGTTGGCGAAACAATTGATTTTATGCGCGAAATTGCCGATCAGGATGAATGGGAAACGCCCAACCTTTTTTACGACATCGTGGTTGTGGATACCCAGCACAGGCCGGTCGGCACGATCCCGTTGAGTGTATTGCTGCAAAGCAAACGCTCGGTTGCGGTGGCCGGGATTATGCACGAACAGATGAAATTGATTCCCGTCGATATGGACCAGGAAGAAGTCGCGTTTCTGTTTCGTCAACGCGATTTGGTGTCCGCCCCGGTGGTCGGCGAAGAGGGCCGCCTGGTCGGCATCATCACCATTGACGATGTCGTCGACGTGATCGATGAAGAAGCCGAAGACGATATTTTGGCTTTGGGTGGGGTGAGCGAAGACGATTTGTATTCGGCCACTTTGGCGACCACCAAACAACGGTTTTCATGGCTGTTTGTGAATTTGCTGACCGCGATCATGGCGTCTGCGGTGATCGGATTTTTTCAGGCCACCATCGAACAGGTGGTGGCGTTGGCGGTGTTGATGCCGATTGTCGCCAGCATGGGCGGCAACGCCGGCACCCAGACGCTGACCGTTGCGGTGCGGGCGTTGGCCACCAAAGAACTCACCGCCACCAACGCGATGCGCCAAATTGGCAAGGAAATTTTGGTTGGCGGCGTTAACGGGGTGATTTTTGCGGCGCTGATGGGCGCGGTAGCGTGGGCGTGGTTTTCCGCACCGGACATTGGTTTGGTGATCGGTCTGGCGATGATCGTCAATATGATTGTGGCGGGCTTTTTTGGCGCGATCATCCCCATTTTTCTGCAGCGTCGTGGCATTGATCCGGCGGTGGCGTCCGGTGTGTTTTTGACCACCGTCACCGATGTGGTTGGGTTTTTCGTATTTTTGGGGCTGGGCGCGTGGGTCTTGATATAGGCGGGGCTGGGTCGCGGTCATGAACGTTCATCTGATGAAATTGGCGGTGGGGGTCGAAGACGTCGATCACCTGGCGCGTCTGCAAAGACAACGCAGCGCGGATTTTCAGGCCCGTGGGCTGTCGCCCCAGCCGCGTCATTTTACCCGTATGACGCCCAAACGGGTGGCTGAACTGCTCGACGGCGGGTCGATGTATTGGGTCATTAAAGGCGTGATCCGGGTTCGTCAATTGTTGTTGGCATTTGACCGTTACACCGATGAGCACGGCGTGAAACGCTGTGCGATTGTCTTGCACCCAGGCTTGGTGGCAACGCAAAACCGCCCCCAGCGCGCCTTTCAGGGGTGGCGCTACCTGGACCCGGCCAAGGCACCTGAGGATGCGTCGGGCGGCGGCGGGGACGGCTTGCCCGTGGATTTGGCGCGGGAGTTGGATGCGTTGGGCTTGCTGTGAGGGGGAGCGCATGAAACGGTTGGATGCGGCCCGGGGAATGTTCCGTGAGTTTCGCCCCGAAACCCTTGCAGGGGATGGCCTAAAAGACTGGTCATCATGGCGCTGATCCGTGCTAAAGTCCGGGCGAACGATTCCGCGACGATGATCTTATTTTTTTAGGCAGTGGGGGCCCCATGGCAGGCAGTGTGAACAAGGTTATATTGGTTGGGAACCTCGGCCGGGACCCGGAAGTGCGATTTTCCCAAGACAACAAAAAAATTGTCAATATGAGCATCGCGACTTCCGAATCCTGGAAGGACCGCAACACCGGCGAACGGCGCGAACGCACCGAATGGCACCGGGTGGTGATCTTCAGTGACGGCTTGGCCAACATCGCCGAAAAGTATCTGCGCAAGGGCTCCAAGGTGTACATCGAAGGGCAGTTGCAAACCCGCAAATGGCAAGACAAAAGCGGTCAGGATAAATATTCCACCGAAGTGGTATTGCAGGGCTTTAACTGCACCTTGACCATGCTTGACAGCCGCGAGGGTGGCGGTGGCGGCTTTGGCGGCGGTGCGGGTGACGGTTCGGGCTCGGGCTCGGGCTCGGGCTCGGGCGCGGACGACGGCTTTGGCGACGGTTCCGGCGGCGGTTCCGGCGGCGGCGCACCGGGGTCTGATCTGGATGATGAAATCCCGTTCTAGAACGGCCCATGGGCCGCGACCCACGTGGCGGAAATTTTGGCTTTGGTTCGGGTGGCTGGTTGGGTTGCTGGCTTTGATGTGGGTGCTGAGAAATTTTGATCTGCAACAACTTCAAACCAGATTGGCGGCGGCGGATTACAGGTGGCTGTTGCCTTTGCCGTTTCTGGTCGCCCTCGAACAAGTGATCCGCGCCTTCAAATGGCGGCAATTTCTGTTTTTATTGCGCCCGATTGGCGTCTGGCGCCTTTTTGGCGCGATCATGGTCGGCTATTTGAGCAATTACGTGGTTCCGGTGCGGGTAAGCCCGTTCGTGCGCGCCTGGCTTGTCGCCCGGATCGAAGACATGCGTGTGGGAACCGTGCTCGCCAGTATTGCGCTCGACCGCATCATCGACGGGTTCGTTTTCGTCGCCATAACGGTGGTCGCGCTCACCTTCGTCGTCTTTCCGGATGATACGGGAACCGTGCGGGACGGTCTGATCTGGGGCGGTGCGGGCAGCATGGCCGCCTTTTCTCTTTTGGTGGTGGGGTTGTTGTGGCTGCGACGCGTCGGCGCTCAAGAAAACATTTTACCGAAAACGCTGTTGGCATGGTTGCCCGACCGTTTGGCCCGGTCGGTCAACGCTTTTGGCACCCTTTTCGCTGAGGGAATCGTGCTGCCGCACGAAGGCTGGCGGCGCGGGGTGATCATCGCCGCTTCGGTTGCCATCAAGATAACGGCAACGCTGCAGATGGTGTTTGCCGGGCTCGCCTTCGAGGTGGTGCTGGCCCCCATGGAATACGTTTTTATCATGGTTTTTCTCGGGTTTCTGTCGCTCTTTGCAGGCTTGCTTCGGATCGTTGGCGGTTTTGTGGTGGGCGCTGTGTTTGTTCTGGGCGGTTTCGGGGTGGACGTGGAAACGGCGCTCGCCATGGCGGTCATCGTCCAGGCGGCATCATTTTTGACGTTGGCGGTCACCGGGGCGGTTGCGCTTTGGGTCGAGGGTATCAGTTTAAGCAACTTGCGCGAAAGAGGGGGGAAACGGTCCTCACGCAACCCCACCGATGGTTCCAAAGACGATTGAATTTGGTCAAACGACAGGGATATCTGGTTTTGCGCGGCGAGGTTTTTGGGCGCTGCCTTCCCCTTTGCCCAAGGCCCTCAAAGGGGGCGTGCGGGGCGGCGTCATAAAGCCGTCATAAGGTTGTTATCCGGGCCTTGAAATGCTACATTTTGGTGATCAGGAGGCGGTCTGAACGGGCCGCTTTTATTTTATATTAACTTGTTGATTTTATAGGGATAATTCCTTGACGTCCGAATCATCCGCACCGCCGCCTTCGCCCGCTGAAGGATTCGAAACCATCGCCATCGAAGAGGAGATGGAAAACGCCTACCTCGATTACGCCATGAGCGTGATCGTCAGCCGCGCCCTGCCCGATGTTCGTGATGGTCTGAAACCGGTTCACCGGCGCATTGTCCATGCGATGAACGAAGGCGGCTACGACGCCACCAAACCGTACAAGAAATCGGCGCGCATCGTCGGTGACGTGATGGGGAAATACCACCCCCACGGCGACAGCGCGATTTATGACGCGATGGTGCGCATGGCGCAAGACTTCTCGCTGCGTCTGCCGTTGATTGACGGGCAGGGTAACTTTGGTTCGATGGATGGGGACCGGGCCGCGGCGATGCGCTATACCGAGGCCCGCATGGCCAAGTCGGCTCACGCCTTGATCGACGACATTGATAAAGATACGGTTGATTTCAGGCCCAACTACGATGACAGCCAACGCGAACCCAGCGTCCTTCCAGCGCGCTTTCCAAACCTCTTGGTCAACGGCGCGGGCGGCATCGCGGTGGGCATGGCGACCAACATTCCGCCGCACAACCTGGGCGAACTTCTCGACGGTTGCATGGCCCTGATCGACGATCCTTACATCACCATCGAAGGCTTGATGGAACACATCAAGGCACCCGATTTTCCCACCGGCGGGCTGATTATGGGCAAACAGGGGGTCTATTCCGCATTTCACACCGGGCGCGGTTCCGTGGTTATGCGTGGACGCACGGAAATCGAAGACCGTCCCAAGGGCCGCGAAGCCATCATCATCACGGAAGTTCCCTACCAGGTGAACAAGGCGCGGATGGTCGCGACCATGGCCGAATGCGTACGCGACAAACGGATCGAGGGTATTTCCGATATTCGCGATGAATCGGATCGTCACGGCGTGCGGGTGGTGGTTGAAATTAAACGCGATGCGATGGCCGAGGTGGTGTTGAATTTGCTGTTCAAGCACACCCCGTTGCAAACCTCGTTTGGGGTCAACATGCTGGCCCTGAATGGCGGTCAGCCGCAGTTGATGAACCTGAAGGAAATCCTTCAGGCGTTTGTGGCGTTCCGCGAAGAGGTGATCCGCCGACGCACCATTTTCTTGCTTGGCAAGGCCCGCGACAAGGCTCACGTGTTGGCCGGTCTGGCGATTGCCGTGGCCAACATTGATGAGGTCATCGCGCTGATCCGCAAGGCCCCCAATCCGCAGGTGGCGCGCGAACAGTTGATGGGTCGGGCGTGGCCGGCGGGCGATGTGACCGCGCTGATCGAATTGATTGATGAACCGGGCCGGGCGGTCAATGCGGATGGCAATTATGAACTGTCCGAAACCCAGGCGCGGGCCATTTTGGAATTGCGCTTGCACCGTTTGACCGGTCTGGAACGCGATAAAATCGCCGATGACCTGCGTGCCCTGGGCGAAGACATCAAGGAATTGTTGTCGATTTTAAGTTCCCGCGACAAGCTGTATACGATTTTGCGCGATGAACTTGAAGAGATGCGCACCAGATTCGCCACCGATCGCCGCACCTCGCTGCATGAGGCGGAATTCGAACATGACATCGAAGACCTGATCCAGCGCGAAGACATGGTCGTGACGGTCACCAACACCGGCTATATCAAACGGGTTCCGCTGTCGACCTACCGGGCGCAACGGCGTGGCGGCAGGGGGCGTTCGGGAATGTCGACGCGCGATGAGGATTTCGTCAGCCAGGTGTTCGTGGTCAACACCCACACCCCGGTGCTGTTTTTCTCCTCCACCGGGATCGTTTATAAGCTCAAGGTCTATAAATTGCCGCTGGGCAGCCCCACCGCGCGCGGCCAGGCTATGGTTAACATCTTGCCGTTGGACAAGGGCGAAACCATTTCCACCATGATGCCGTTGCCCGAAGACGAAACCACCTGGAACGAAATGTTCGTGATGTTTTCGACCGCATCGGGCGGGGTGCGGCGCAATTCGCTGTCCGATTTCACCAATGTCATGGTCAACGGCAAGATCGCCATGAAGCTGGACGACGGTGACCGTTTGGTCGGGGTGCAGGTGTGCACGGAAGACGACGATGTGTTGTTGGCGGCAAAAAATGGCAAGTGCATTCGGTTCCCGGTGTCGAAAAAAGACGATAACGGCACCGAAAAAGGCGTGCGGGTCTTTGCCAGCCGGGCGTCCACCGGGGTGCGCGGAATGCGTTTGGCGGGCGATAACGAAGTCGTCACCATGTCGATTCTGCGCCATGTGGATTTTTCCACCGAAGAACGCGATGCCTATTTAAAAGTGCAAAGTGCGCGTCGTCGTGCGGCCGGGACTGAGGGGGAAAGCGGTGAAGACCTGATCACCGATCCGACCCAACTGGGCCTGTCCGAAGAGCGTTTCGCCCAGTTGCTCGGCAGGGAGGACTTTATCCTCACCATCACCGAAAACGGCTTTGGTAAACGCACCTCGGCCTACGAATACCGCATTGCCGGGCGCGGCGGGCAGGGCATCACCAACATCGAAACCAACGCCCGTAATGGGGCCGTGGTGGCGTCATTCCCGGTCGAAAACGACGATCAGCTTGTGATGGTATCGGATGGCGGTCAATTGATCCGCACCACGGTGGTGGATATTCGCATCGCCGGACGCAACACCCAAGGCGTGACGCTGTTCAAAACCGCACAAGGCGAACACGTTGTCTCGGTTACGCGGTTGACCGAAGTTGACGATGAGGATGACTTTGAGCAAGGCGACGGTGCCCCGGGTGCCCCGGACGCTTCGGGCACCCCGGACACTCCAGACACTCCAGACACTCCGAAAGAGGATGCATAGCGGTGCCCAGTCTTTCCACAGCCAAATTGCGCACCGGGGTGTATCCCGGCACCTTTGACCCGCCCACCAACGGTCATATGGACATCATCACCCGGGCCACCCGGGTGGTTGATAAATTGATTATCGGGGTGGCTGTGAACGCGGGCAAGGCACCGTTGTTCACCCTGGACGAACGGGTTGCCATGGTCGAGGCCGAACTGGCGGTCGCCAAGCTGTGTGCGGGGGTCCGTGTCGAGGTCCGCCCATTTGACAATTTGCTGGTTGAATTCGTCTGCGATATGGGCGCTTCGATCATCGTGCGCGGTTTGCGCGCGGTCTCGGATTTTGAGTATGAATTTCAAATGGCGGGGATGAATTCGCACTTAAGTCCAGACCTGGAAACGGTTTTTTTGATGGCTTCGGATAAAAACCAATTTATTTCCAGCCGGTTCGTGAAAGAAATTGGCCGCCTCGATGGCGACGTGCGTCACTTCGTGTCGGATGCGGTCGCGGCGCGCCTGCAGGACCGTTTTGAGGCCGACCAGGGGCGTTAGCAGAGCGGATAAAAATTAGTTTCCTTTTGGTGCGACAGGGGCTTGACCCGGACGCCCGGGCATCTTAAGTTCCGCTCCGCAGACAAGCTTCGGACATAACCTGATGTGATTTGGGGGCTCTTAGCTCAGCTGGTAGAGCATCCGACTTTTAATCGGACGGTCGTGAGTTCGAATCTCACAGAGCCCACCACATTCAAAACCCCGGTTCCAAATTGGTGCCGGGGTTTTTTTTATGCGGGTGGCGACGCTGGTTTTGCCGCCGGGATCCTGATAATTTAAACGGCGCGCCACACTGAGACTGAAAAGGGATATTTATGCAATCCATCTGGCAAACCGTTCAAGTCGGGGTTCCCATTCTTTTGGTTGATCTGGGCCTAACCATCGGCCTGTTTGTTTTGGGTGTGTTTGTGTATGTGCGCATCACCCCGCACCACGAATTTAAACTGGTGCGTGAAAACAACCTGGCCGCCGGCCTGTCCTTGTCCGGGGTGGTGATCGGCATGGCGTTGCCGTTGGCTTTTTCACTGGCGGCCAGCGTCAATGAATTGGACATTTTGTTTTGGGGTCTGGTGGTGGTGGTGCTGCAATTGGGGGCGTTTTTTGCCGCCAACGTGGTGCTGCGCGACTTGTCGGCGCGCATCGAAGCGGGCGAGTTGGCGGCGGCCGCGGTGTTGTTCAGTTTTAATATTGGTTTGGCGATGTTTTTGGCGGCGGCGATTTCCGGATAGGCTGGGTTATGCGTAAAATCGACCGAATTTTGTTGGCTGTGGTGTTCGTGGTTCTGTTTGGCCGGTTCGCTGAACAACTGCTCAATAGCGATGGGGAGGGGGTGCGTACCAGGCCGCGTGCCAAGCCGCCCATATCGCGCCCCCCGCAAGCGGACGGGCAACCAGGATTGCGCCCGAATTTGGCCGATAGCTACATTCAACCTTCCTCCGTGACCCCCAACAGCCGCTACACCGGAACCGCGTTTTCCGTGTCCAGAGACGGCTATTGGGTGACCGCAAACCATGTTACCGAAGGCTGCAAGCGGGTTGATATCTTGAAAGAAACCGGGTTGCGGTCGGTGCGCCGGGTTGCCGTTCAGGGGTGGCGCGCGATTGAAAACATGGATGTCTCCGTGATGGACAGCGGCCAGGGGGAGGCGGGCCTGACGTTGGCGACAAACCTGGTTCAAGAAGGCGATTTGGGATTTTTCTTCGGCTATCCCCAGGGGGTGGCCAGCGCCGGGTATGCGGTCAATTTGGGACGCTCGCGGATGGTTCGCCAGCGCGGTCGGGTCGTTGAGCCCAGCGATGAATGGGCTGTTTATGAAATGCTTCCGGGACGAAAAATCGCGCTGGGCGGCAACAGCGGCGGGCCGATCATGAACGCCGCAGGCGAAGTGGTCGGGGTGGTGTCGGCGGGGTCGGATCGGCGCGGCCGGATGAACACCTCTATCGTGGTTGATTTGGACCCCTTGCAGCCATTTTCGAGGCCCGAATACCGTGTTTCAAGTCCGTTAACGGTGCAAAATTACGCCGCCGTCGGTGAAAAACTGCGTCGGTCCGGATTGGTCACCAAGGTTGACTGCCGCACCTGAGATCAAGCCGGTTCGGCGTATTTTTGGTAATTGGCAACCCATTCGCTGGCATGACCGCCGCCGCCGGCGGTGTTGTAATGGTCTTTCCAATAGTGTCCCAAGGCGTCCAGATCGGTGGCGTCGGTCGGCATTGGAGCCGACTGTCGCCAATAAATCAGCCGCGCCATGACCACGCTGTAACCGATGTTCCACACCAACTGTTGGGCACCGTGATCCGCCCCGGCCGAAACCGCCGTGACCACCGCGGCCAATTCAGTGCGAAAATTCAGGTAATTGGTCCAGACGTCGTCATGGGTTTGGGGTTCGATTTGCATCACGCCCAGCGCCGGTCCCCCGCCCAGTTGGGCCAGATAGGTCAGGTGGCTTTCCTGAATGGCGGTGCCGACCAGGAGGTTTTCAGCCGCGGGGCTGTTCATGGCCCCGTTGAAGGTTGCCAAATGGTGCAGCATGGGCTGAACCACCCGTGTGCGAAACTGAGGCACGTCGATCATGGAGATACTCCCCTTTTATGAGTGCTTTTCCCAATGACGCACGACCCGTTTGCATTGTGAAGCCAGGGACGCGGCACGCCTGGCGGGTGAACTGTTCCTTCCCGGCAACACCGGGAATTTTTTATGGCCTTGAAGGTTGATAAACACTTTGACTTGTGCAAAAGCTTTGTTAACGATTTATGACCACACTGGTGGTGTGAGAATTTCTGCGGGTGCAGAAAAAACACCGAACAAGCGCCCAGACCGGCGCGATGTTGAGAACACAATTAAAGGGGACAAGGGATGCTAAATCCCAGCATTAACCAGGTTTATTTGGTCAAACTGTACAATAAAGTGGTGCGGGCACTGGTTAAAGAAAATCAGAGCCATTCTCTTTATGAGGACCATTGGGCCGACATTCACACCCAAGATGTGGTGGCCGCGACAGAAGACGAGGCGCGCCGTAAAATCGCCCTGCGTTATCCTCCCGGTGACGGCTTTGTGATCGAACAGGTGACGCCGACAACGCATTGAGCACCGCGTCGGTGACGATGGTGGTGTGATGGTGATGGTGGTCCATGACGCGCGATGAGTTTGACGCCCACTGCGGATCTTTGCAAGCCGTGAGCCACGTTGTGCAATGGCACGGGACCTCGGTGTGGAAGATCGGGGGGAAGATTTTTGCGCTGTGTTTTAAGCCCGACCAGGGTCGGGCCAGACCTGCCAGACCTGCCAGGCCTGCCAGGCCCGCCAAGACACACCAAGTGACCGCTTGGGATGGGTTTTGCCCGATCAGCTTTAAGTGCAGCCCGGTCAGTTACATGGTTTTGCGCCAACAACCCGGGATCATTCCGGCACCCTACCTGGCCCGCGCTCAATGGGTTCAGGTGATTTCCCCGGGGGCTCTGACGGATGATGACTTGCGAGGATATCTGCACGATGCCTACGGGCATATTGTCCTCAAACTCAGCAAAGCCAAGCGCCTCAGTTTGAGCTTGTAGGGCTTGATACCAAATTGCGGCAGTTTGGTCTTACGACCCGTCTTCGCCGCCGCTTTCAAAATAGCGCCAGCTCTCGGTGCCTTTGATGATCACGCCGTCAAACCCCAAATCAAAAACTCCATAGACAAATGACGCGGTGCCGCCCAGCAGCACGCTTTGCCATGCCGGGTCCCAATACAAGGTCCGGTAACGGTCGGGGTCTTTGCGGTAGGGTGCGCCCACGTAGGCGGGGGACCCGGGCCCCCACCCGGGTTGCCAGAAATAGTCGTAGGTGGCCGCCGAGGCGACGTTGATTTCGGCCAACACCAAACGCCGGGCCCCTAAATTTTTGTATTTGAGGCGCTCGACATCCAGCTTGCTCAACGGTGCGCGGCCATGGAACACGCTGGTGATGACGATATCGTTGTTGGTGGTGCTCATCGCCTGAACATAATCGGCGGCACTGCCAAACCCTTGGGATTGGGCCACGTAGAGGTGGTTTTTCGCTTGGGCTGGGGTGCTCAATGAGGTCGGGTTGGCCCGAAACGCGGCTTTGGGGTAGGGCGGGATGCGCCCCAAAACGGGGCTGTTGGCGACAAATGGGACGAACCCCCTGGCGGCGCTTTGGGCGTACAGCGCGTCAATTTTTTTTGCCTTGGTGGCAAATTCAAGATTGAAAATTCCGATCCCGTAGAGCTTCGCCATCTGCACGTTGGCGATCAGACGGTTGCGGCGTTCGCTCAGCACGGGGTCTTCTTTTTTGATGCGGACGTCTTCAGGTTGGGTGGGAATTTCAAGTTTCGGGTGGGGTTGGTTTTCCAGGGGGGCGCGGGGGTTTTGCCTGGGGGGAAGTTTGGCCGTTGTCCTGGGCGCCGGTGTGACGGTTTTGGGGGGCGTGACGGCGGCCAACAGGTTGGTTTGTAAAACCGCGTCGATGGTGCGCATGTACGCGCGCGCGGGAAAAAATTGGCTGTCGTCTTCGGGGTCGACTTTGCTGATCAGATCAAGGCCATTGTCCACCATCACAACGAATTTGGGATTGAGGCTGCGGCCATAGGTGCTGATGGCCTGGACCAATTGGCGCATCTTTTCGCGGTAATCGAGCGGGGCCGCAGTCGCGGCCGGACCGGGCAGACCCAGTGCCGGGGCTCCCTGGGCATGGGCCGGGGACGCCATCAACACCTTGAGCGACAAAATCCCGACCGCAAGGGCCGAAACGCTAAATTTGACGGTGTTCGCTATGGTCACGACAATCGCCCCTTTTCCCTATTCTTCTTGTAGCCGATTCGCGCCCCAACGGAAACCTTGTGGTGGGACCGTTGAAATCCCATGTTTAAGCCATGGTTGATACAAAACGCCCAAAGCGCTTTTCACGCCGCGCCGTGCTTGGTTTTGCCACCGTTTTGATGCCCGCGCTGGTGACAGGCCTGTGGCGACCGCCAAGCCTTATGGCCGCAGACCGGATCGCCGCCAATCCGTTTGCCGACGTTGTGCCGGGGACTTGGCGGGACGAATGGCCGAACACGGATTTTTCCCAAACCACGGTCAAATACGGCGAAATCCAGTCCGGCGGTCCGCCCAAAGACGGCATTCCCGCGATTGATCGGCCAAACTTCACGCCCCTGGCCGAGGCCGTGGATCTGCCCGCCCGCGAACCGGTGGTCGTGGTCAGTGTCAACGGGCAGAGTAAAATATACCCGTTGCGCATTCTGACGTGGCACGAGATCGTCAATGACGTCATCGGTGGCGTCGCGGTGGTGGTGACCTATTGCCCGCTGTGCAATACCGCGATTGTGTTCGATGCGCGTTTGGACGGGCAAATTTACACCTTTGGCACCACCGGGAAACTGCGCAATTCGGATTTGGTGATGTATGACCGTCAGACCGAAAGCTGGTGGCAGCAATTTTCCGGTGACGCGATTATTGGCCGGATGGTCGGTCGCACCCTGGATATGGTGCCGTCACGCATCGAATCCTTTGATCGCGCGCGGACGCGCACCCCAGGCGCGCTGGTTTTGGCCGCGCCGACCGACACCAACCGCCCCTACGGCAGCAATCCGTATGTCGGCTATGACACGGCGCTACAGCCGTTTTTATTTGCCGGCGATCTGCCCGGCGATATCGCCCCGATGATGCGGGTGGTGGCGGTGGGCAACCGCGCGTGGACGCTGCCGTTGCTGCGCGAACGGGGCCGGATCGAGGTCGATGATCTGGTGTTGAGTTGGACCGCGGGGCAAAATTCGGCCCTGGACACACGGACCATATCCAGGGGCCGCGATGTCGGCAATGTCACCGTACAGCGGCGCGGTGCGGCGGGTCTGGTGGATGTGGTGCATCATGTGACCTTTGCGTTTGCCTTTTACGCCTTTCAGCCGGATGGAACCCTTTTTCAGAACTGATTTGCCCCTTTTCAATCGCGGACCACGGCCCTGGAGCAATTCCGGGCTAATATGAATCACACTGATGGGGTGGATCGGCTCGCTCGGGTAGGCGTGGCCCGCCGCGCGATGTCACCGCATCGGGCAAGGGCCACAACGCCCCCGACGGGCCGATATACCCCACCGAAGGCCGTGTTATTTTGCCCCGTGACGTCGTCGCGCGCCTGACCCGATGCGATGGTATCGGCTTGCAACGCGCTCCTGTTCACGAACCAAAATAACACGGTCAGTGTGGTTCATATTAACCCGGAAATGCTCTAAAGTGCGCTCATGAAAACACATGTGATCGTGATCGGGAACGAAAAGGGCGGCAGTGGTAAATCCACCACCGTGATGCATCTGGCGGTCAGCTTTTTGCGGTTGGGAAAGCGGGTGACCGTGGTGGATCTGGATGCCCGCCAGGGCACCATCAGCCGCTATTTTGAAAACCGCAAACTGTATGCGGACACCTTGCACCCAAGCCTGCCGATCCCCGAACTGGTGACCCTGCGCGCCCAGGACGGGGGGGGCGACGAAGAAGGCATCGAAGCGCTGTTGGCGGGGGTGTTCAAAGACGCGGGCGACAGCGCCGATGTGGTGGTGGTCGATACCCCCGGATCGGACACCGTGATGTCGCGTCTGGCCCATTCGTTCGCCGACACCTTGATCACGCCGATGAACGACAGTTTTATTGATCTGGATGTGTTGGCGCGCATCGATCCGGCCACCATGTCGATCAAAAGCCCCAGCCACTATGCCGAGTTGGTGTGGCAGCAACGCATGATCCGGGCCAAGCGCGGCGGTCGGGCCGCCGATTGGATCGTGATGCGCAACCGCATGGGCCACACGGATTCGAAAAACAAACGTGAAATCGAACGCCTGGTGGCCGAATTGTCCCGGCGGGTGGGCTTTCGCACCGTCCAGGGGTTTTCCGAACGGGTAATTTTTCGCGAATTGTTCCACCATGGCCTGACGCTGATGGATGTGGCCGAAATCAAAGGCGAAAGCGCCCTCAGCATGTCCCATGTCGCCGCCCGTCAAGAGATCCGCGCCGTGGTTGAGGCGATCAATATTTGATTGCCGGATAAACTCGACTACCTTGTATTCCAGATGGTTTTCAGGACGAAACGTAAGGACATTGCCATGGGCTTGGAAAGTACCTTTGCGCGGATCATTGCGATCTTCATTTTGGCGGTGACGCCGGGGCCGGGCATTTTTGCGATCATCGCCCGCACCTTGGCGGGTTACGCGGGCGCGACGCGCGGTGCTGTGGCAGTCAGTTAGCCAATGACGACAGATAAAAAAAACCTTCCTGACCCTGCGTCCAGGTCCAAAAGTGTGGATGCGTTTCTTGACGATCTGCACACGGTTGTGGCGGTGCAGGGGGCTGAAAACGGCGCTCGGGTGCTGTTCGCCATGGACGCCACCGCATCGCGGGAGGCCAGTTGGGACATGGCGGCGCAAATTCAGGGCGAAATGTTCGAAGCCACCCGCGAAATCGGCGGGCTGGCGGTGCAATTGGCATTTTTTCGCGGCTTTGGCGAATTCAAGGTCAGCGGCTGGTTGACCCGTGGCCAGGACATTCATCGCTTGATGAGTGCGGTGTTTTGTCTGGCCGGACAAACCCAGGTGGAAAAAGTTCTCAAACACGCGCGCAACGAAGCGCGTGGGGCGGGCGGTGTGCGGGCGGTAATTTATGTGGGCGATTGTTTTGAAGAAAACATCGACCACGTCGGCCAGATGGCGGGTGAACTGGGGATTTTGGGGGTGCCGGTGTTTGTCTTTCACGAAGGCCTGGACCCACAGGCGGAACGCGCGTTTCGCCACATCGGGAAACTCAGCGGCGGGGCTTATGCGCATTTCGACGCGACCAGTGCGGACACTTTGAAACGGCTTTTGGCGGCGGTGGCGGTGTTTGCCGCGGGGGGGCGGGAGGCCTTGGACGCCTTTGCCGACAAACACGGCGGCGATGTTTTGCTTTTGAGCCAACAGATGAAGGATCGCAGCTGATGGCGGTCTTGTTTATTTTGGGCATTGCGATTTTGCTGGCGGTGATTTTAGGCGCACGCTGGTACGTGTCCACGTCCCCCGCAAGTTTGGCCAAGGGCCTCAAGTGGCTGGTTTTTGGCGGATTGATCGCGCTGCTTTTGGGGCTCTTGCTGTCGGGCCGTTTGTGGGCCGCGGTGGCGGCGTTGCCGGCGGTTTTGGTGTGGGTGATGCGGATGTTTTCAGGCCTGCGCATGGCGCGCATGTTTGGCGGTTTTTTTACCGGCGGGGCGGCGGGGCGGGGATCACCCGGGGCGGCGGGGTGGACAACGCCCGGTGGACAAAATGGCCAAAACCAGGCGTCCGAGGTGCGCACCCGGTTTGTTGAAATGAACCTGGACCATGCCTCGGGCGAGGTGTCGGGGCGCGTGTTGGACGGTCGCTTTAGTGGCCGCACATTGGCCAGCCTGAACCTCAAAGACCTGTTGGAACTGTATCAGGAATCCCAGGCCGACCCCGACAGCGCCCGGGTGATGGAAGGCTATCTGGATCGTCGTGAGCCAAATTGGCGCGCCCAAAATTCGCAAGATCGGGCGCACGGCCATGACGCGGGCGGTGGCGGGCGCTCGGCGGTCATGGACCGTGCCGAAGCGCTGAAAATTCTCGGCCTGAAAGCCGGTGCCAGTGCCGCCGATATCAAGTCCGCGCACCGCCGCCTGATGACCAATTTGCACCCCGACAAGGGCGGGTCGGACTATTTGGCCCAACAAATCAACCGCGCCAAGGATGTGTTGCTGGCGGGCTAAATCAACCCGCGACATCCCGCGACATCCCGTGACATCCTGAGGGAGCTGTGGCACAAAACCAACATGACTTTTTCGACGTTTTCCATTTTTGTGGCGTTCGGGGTGGCCTTGACCGCGCTGTCGGCGCTGTTCACGTGGCTTTTGTTGAGGCGGGCGGGGATGATGGATGTGCCCAACGCGCGCTCTTCGCACACCACGCCGACCCCCCGGTCGGGCGGGATCGCCATCGTGGCGACGTTTTTTATCGGCTGGGCGGCGTTGTGGGCGTTGGGCGATGATGTGGGGGTGCGCCAAAGCTCCTTTGCGGTCTTGGCCGGGGCCGCCCTGGTGCTGGCTGCGGTGTCGATTGCGGACGATCTTGGGGAACTTGGTTTTCGCACCAAATTGCTGGCGCAAATCGCAGCCGCAGGGGCGTTGATGGCGTTTGGCGGGGTTGTCGATCAGATCACGGTGCCCGGTGTGGGGGGCGTGGCGCTCGGCTGGTGGGGCTATCCGCTGACGTTGGTGTGGATTGTCGGCCTGACCAATGCATTTAATTTCATGGATGGCATTGACGGCATAGCTGCGGGCACGGCGGTGATCGCGGCGGGCTTTTTCGCCGCCATTGCGGTGGATCTGGGCGCCGTCGCGACGGCGTGGGTGAGCGCGATAGTGGTGTTTGCGGCGCTGGGGTTTTTGCTGTGGAATTGGCCGCCGGCGAAAATATTCATGGGCGACACCGGCAGCCAGTTTTTGGGTTTTGTCTTGGCCGGCCTGGCGGTGATGGCGGTGCCCGGTAGCGGCACGGGCGCGGGCCTTGGGGTGCCTTTTTGGGTTATGGTGGTGTTGTTTTTTCATTTCATCTGGGACAGCGCCTACACGTTGGTGCGCCGCTTGCGGGCGGGCGACAACATCACCCAGGCGCACCGCAGTCATTTATATCAATTGATGAACCGTTTGGGGGCCAGTCACGCCCGGGTCACCGGCTTGTATTTGTTGATGGGCACGTTACAGGGGCTGGGCGCGGTGGTGTTGGTGCGCCTGGACGGCGGCTGGCAAATGGCGGTGTTGGTGCCGTTTGTCGCGGTGCAATGGTTCGTCACCCGCGAAGTGACCCGCCGGGCGCGCGAGGCGGGGTTGATCGGGTAGGCGGCGCAGTTTGATTTTGCCGCGCCCTTGTGGCACAAAGACCGCCATTCATCAGGGCTGCCAATCATTGGGAATACATATGACAACATCGATTACCAAAGTGGTGTTTCCGGTTGCCGGACTGGGCACACGGTTTTTGCCGGCGACCAAGGCGATCCCAAAAGAAATGTTGCCGGTGGCGGATCAGCCGTTGATCCAATACGCGGTACAAGAAGCCCAAAACGCGGGCATTGACGAATTTGTTTTTGTCACCAACCCCGCCAACCGGGTCCTTTTGGAATCCCACTTTAGGGGCAATTCGAGCTTGAATGCGACGCTGACGGCGCGCGGTAAAAACGCTGAATTGGACCGTGTCGGGGCGGCAAGTTTGCCCGACACGCAGATTAAGTTTTGCTATCAGGACGAACCCCTCGGCCTCGGCCATGCGGTGTGGTGCGCGCGCGAATTTGTGAGCGACGGACCGTTTGCGGTGATTTTGCCCGATGACCTGATCCAGGCGCAACCGGGGTGTTTGAAACAAATGGTCGATGTGCACGCGCGCCTGGGCGGCAATGTGGTGGCGGTTGAAGATGTCGAGCGCAAATTGACCGCACGCTATGGAATTTTGGACGTCGATCACGACGACGGCACCCTGGTATCGGCCAAAGGTCTGGTGGAAAAACCCAGCCCCCAAGACGCCCCATCGACCCTGTCGATCATCGGGCGGTATATTCTGGATGGCCAGGTCTTTGACCATTTGGATAACAAAATGACCGGTGCGGGTGGTGAAATTCAACTGACCGATGCCATTGCGGCGACCATTGGCGCGGTCGCGTTTCACGGTTTGCGGTTTGCGGGAACGCGCTTTGATTGCGGATCCATGAACGGGTTTATCGCCGCGAACGTGGCTTTTGGGCTGGCCAGATCGACTCATCCGGATGATTTGCGCAACACGCTGTCGGGCTATCTGTAGGCTCTTTTTCTTGCAAGGTGTGAGCCCATCGCCTAAAAACCCTCATGCCTTTTTGGTGATCGGGAAGCCTTTCTGGCGGTCCCTTTAAATTTAAGGAATATGCGATGCATGTAGCGATGATCGGCACCGGATATGTCGGCCTGGTTTCGGGGGCGTGCTTTTCCGAATTTGGCGTGGATGTCGTGTGCGTTGATAACGATCTCAAGAAAATTGAGATGCTGGAAAACGCGGTGATGCCGATTTATGAACCGGGCCTGGACGATTTGGTCGAAACCAACGTCAAAGCCGGGCGTTTGACCTTCACCACCGAACTGGCCGGGGCGGTGAAAGCCGCCGATGCGGTGTTTATCGCGGTTGGCACGCCGACCCGGCGCGGCGGCGGTCATGCGGATTTGAGCTACGTCTACGCGGCGGCCAGGGAAATTGCCGAAAACATGGATGGCTACACCGTGGTGGTGACCAAATCGACGGTGCCCGTGGGCACCGGGGATGAGGTCGAACGGATCATTCGCGAAACCCGCCCGGATGCGGATTTCGACGTGGTGTCCAATCCGGAATTTTTGCGTGAAGGTTCGGCCATTGCCGATTTCACCCACCCCGACCGGGTGGTGATCGGCACCGACAGCGAACGCGCCCAGGATGTGATGCGGTTGCTGTATCGGCCTTTGTCGTTGATCGAAGCGCCGATTTTGTTCACCTCGCGGACCTCATCGGAATTGATTAAATACGCCGCCAATACGTTTTTGGCGACCAAGATCACGTTCATCAACGAGATTGCCGATTTGTGCGAAAAGGTCGGGGCCGACGTCCATGACGTGGCCCGCGGCATCGGTTTGGACGGACGCATCGGCAAGAAATTTTTACATGCCGGCCCGGGATATGGTGGGTCGTGTTTTCCCAAAGACACCTTGGCCCTGGTCAACACCGCACGCGATGTCGGATCCCCGTTACGGATTGTCGAAGCGGTGGTGGAGATCAACGATAAACGCAAAAAATCCATGGCCGGACGGGTGGTGGACGCGTGCGGTGGTGCCGTGGACGGCAAAACCGTGGCGATCTTGGGGGTGAGCTTCAAACCCAACACCGATGACATGCGCGACGCGCCCAGCCTTGACATTATTCCCGCCCTGATCGAAGGCGGCGCACGGGTGCGTGCGTTCGACCCCGAAGGCATGGACGAAGCCAAAGCACTGTTGGATGGGGTCGAGTGGTGCGCGGATGCCTATGCGACCATGACCGATGCCGATGTGTTGGTGATCATCACGGAATGGAACGCGTTTCGCAGTTTGGATTTGGACCGCGTTAAAAGCTTACTCAAAGCGCCGATCCTGGTGGATATGCGCAACATTTACGAGCCCGCCGAAATGGCCGAAGCCGGGTTTGATTATTATTGCATCGGTCGCGTCAAAGGCTGACCTTTTATGACCTCTGCGCACGGGCGCACGCTCGACCCTGAAATTTTGCGTGAATACGATATTCGCGGCCTGACCAATAAAAACTTTGGTGCCAGGGACGTGCGCGCCATCGGTCGGGCTTTTGCCACCATTTTGGCGGGGCGGGGCGGGGCCAGCTGCGCGGTGGGTTATGATGGGCGGCTCAGTTCGCCCGATCTTGAAACCGCATTGGTGGACGGCTTGACGCAAAGCGGCATCGACGTGGTGCGGGTCGGCCTCGGCCCCACGCCGATGCTGTATTTCGCCGGGGCCACATTGGGTGTGGACGCGGCGTTGATGATCACCGGCAGCCACAATCCGGCCGATTACAATGGCATCAAAATGACCATTGGCGGAAAATCGTTTTATGGGGCGGACATTCAGGAATTGGGCCGGGTGGCGGCTGCGGGGGAGTTCGTCGATGGTTCGGGCCGTGCGCGAAATCACGATATTTTCGCCACTTACGTGGCCCGGGTGTTCAGCGATTACCGGGGTTCGAAACCGCTCACCGTGGCGTGGGATCCGGGCAATGGCGCGGCCGGTGATGTGATCGCGGATTTGGTGACCCGATTGCCGGGCACGCATCACCTGATCAATGAAAAAATCGACGGCACCTTCCCCGCCCACCACCCCGACCCGACGGTGGAAAAAAACCTCGATCAACTGAAGGCCCTGGTGGCCGATAAAAAATGCGACCTGGGCTTTGCCTTTGATGGCGACGGCGACCGGATCGGCATGGTCGATGGCCGGGGGCGGGTGCTGTGGGGCGACCAAATCATGGTGATCGCGGCACGGGAAGTGCTGGCCGATCATCCCGGCGCGACGATCATCGCCGATGTGAAAGCCAGTCAGGTGTTTGTCGATGAAATCACCCGCATGGGCGGGCAGCCGTTGATTTGGAAAACCGGGCACAGTCACATCAAGGCGAAAATGCAAGAAACCGGCGCACCGCTGGCGGGCGAAATGAGCGCGCATATTTTTTTCAAGCACCGCTACTATGGCTTTGACGACGCGGTGTATACGGCGGTGCGGTTGTTGAGCGTGGTGGCGGCGGGCGATGAAAGTCTGGCCGATATGTTCGATGCCTTGCCGCAGTTGCTCAACACCCCGGAAATTCGCATTGAATGCCCGGAATCCCGCAAATTCGAGATCGTTGAAGAGGTGCGCGCACGGGTTAAAGCCGATGCGAACGTCACCGTCAATGAAATCGACGGGGTGCGGGTCAGCACCCCGGACGGGTGGTGGTTGTTGCGGGCATCGAACACCCAGGCGGTTTTGGTGGCGCGCTGTGAAAGTGCCACCGCCGCCGGATTGGCACGCCTGAAACAGGCCCTGGGCAATGAATTGCGGGCCAGCGGCGTTGCGCCGCCGTTGATTTAAGAGCCTGTCCCCGGCGGCAAAAATTTGTCCGGGGGGTTACCGAGCATCGGGCAAGGGGGCATCGGGCAAGAGGGCGAGGCGTTGGTATTCGATTTTGGGGCAGTGGTCCTGGATCACCACCAACCCGGCGGCCTCGGCTTCGGCCTTGGCGCGGTCGTTGCGGACGCCTTGCTGCATCCAGATCACCGTGATGCCTTTTTGATCGGCCAGTTGGATGGCCGCGCGGGTGATCTCGCCCGCCGCTTCGCTACTGCGAAAAATATCCACCATATCGAACGGTGCGGGGGCCTGGTCCAGGGACGCATAGACCGTTGCGCCCAAAATTTTTTCGCCCGCGTGCCCGGGGTTGATGGGGATCACCCGAAAACCGTGCTGCTGTAAAAACGCCATCACCCGGTAGGATGGCCGGGTTGGCTTTGGCGATGCCCCGACCATGGCGATGGTGGTGACGGTTTGTAAAATGCCGCTGATGAGGTCGTCTTGGTCCTGTGAGGTCATGGGGTCCGTTTTTCATTTGAGGGGCGGGGGGCGGCGGGGCGTTTGTTCAAAAACGCACCGATCCCGTTCTGGGCATCGGCCCCCTGGAGGTTGTCGGCCATGGCGCGGGCGGCGATGGCGTAGGCTTGGTCCAGGGGGCGGTCTTGGTGGTCGCGCAACACCTGTTTGCCCTGGGCGATCGCGGTCGGGGATTTGGCGGCAATTTCGAGGGCCAGGTTTTCGACTTCAGCGGCCAGAATTTCGGCCCCGACGGCGCGGTTGATCAGACCCAGTTTGGCGGCTTTATCGGCGCTGATAAAGGTTCCGGTGTAGAGCATTTCCGCCGCCGCTTTGCGGCCCACAGCGCGGCTGAGGGGAACCGATGGGGTGGCGCAAAACAGTCCTAAGTTGATCCCCGAGGTGGCAAATTTCGACGCCGTGCTGGCAATCGCCAAATCACACTGGGCGACCAACTGGCAGCCGGCCGCGGTGGCGATGCCATCGACCGAGGCGATCACCGGCTGGGGCAGGTGATGGATTTTCAGCATCATCGCGCTGCACGCGTTGAATAACCCCAAGGCACCGTCCGGGTCGGGGCAAGGGTGCAGTTCCTTAAGGTCATGGCCGGCAGAAAAGGCCTTTCCCGTGGCCGAGATCACCACCACCCGCACATCGGGGTCGGTGGCAAGTTCGCTGAACGCGTGGTCAAGTGCGTCGATCATCGCCCGGCTGAGGGCGTTCAGCCGGCCCGGACGGTTGAGCGTCAACCACGCAATTTGGTCGCGGTCCTGGCGCAGCACCGGCGCGTCGTTATCGGGGCGGAGCATTGGCATGGGTCCCTATTGTCTGTTTTAAAACTGCGGCACGTCGAAAATGTACCATGTTCAAGGTCGGTTTTTTGCAGTTTGCCTGTCCGGGGGACAAAAAACAGTCAAAAACAAGGGTATTCAGATACCATTTAAATAAGTATTTGAAATTACTGGCACTTATGATCTCGGTTGAGAATAAAAGGTTTGACAGTGCGGCGGGAGTGGCCTAAAACCCGCATTCCTCATGCGCTCTGGCGGCGATGCCCGGTCGTGTGGTCGAAATTTTTTAACATCCGTGAGACGGAGCAGAATATGAAAACTTATTCCGCTACACCGGCCGACGTTGAAAAGAAATGGTTTGTCGTAGATGCCGAGGACGTTGTTCTCGGTCGTATGGCCAGCCAGATCGCGATGCGTCTGCGTGGTAAGCACAAACCGATGTTCACCGCGAACATTGATTGCGGCGACAACATTGTGGTCATCAACGCTGAAAAAGTGAAACTGACCGGTCGCAAGCGCAGCGATGAAAAGTTTTATTGGCACACCGGTCACCCGGGCGGCATCAAGGAACGCACTTTGGGCCAAATTCTTGACGGCAAACACCCCGAACGGGTGGTCATCAAGGCTGTGGAGCGGATGATTTCCCGTTCGCCGTTGGGCCGTGCGCAGATGAGGAAATTGCATGTCTATGCCGGGACCGATCATCCCCATGGTGCACAAAACCCCGAAGTTTTGGACATCGCCGGCATGAACCCGAAAAACAAGAGGAGCGCTTAATCCATGGCTGATCTCGGAGATCTTAAAGATCTGGTCGAAGGCGGCGAAGTGGCCGCGGCCTCCCCGGCGGCTGTTGAAGCGGCTGCGGTTGTGGTTGAACCGAAAATCGACGCCCAGGGCCGTTCCTACGCCACCGGCAAACGTAAAAACGCGATTGCCCGGGTGTGGATCAAACCCGGTTCGGGCAAAATCACCGTCAATGGTCGCGAACTCACCACGTACTTCGCCCGTCCGGTGTTGCGGATGCTGATCAATCAGCCGTTTTCCACCGTCGAGCGGGAAGGCCAATACGATGTGGTCTGCACCGTGACCGGTGGTGGTTTGTCCGGTCAGGCGGGTGCTGTGCGTCACGGCATTTCCAAAGCCCTGACCTACTTTGAGCCCGCCCTTCGCGGTGCGCTCAAGGCCGGGGGCTTCCTGACGCGTGACTCGCGTGTTGTTGAACGTAAAAAATACGGCCGCGCAAAAGCCCGCCGCAGTTTCCAGTTCTCGAAACGCTAAAACAGCATTTACAAAATTTTGTTGTTTTTTCAAAAGGGTCCGCTTCGGCGGGCCTTTTTTTGTGTTTACAACGGATTGACGGGAGTATTCCCGGTATTCTTGGGGGGGGAACCTTAATGATCCAGGACGCCCTTGATGGCCTTAATCACATTCTCGGCATCATTCGGCCTGGTTATGTAATCGGAAAATCCGGCATGGCGCCCCCGCCGGATCTCGGCGTTGGTCGCTTGTTCTGTCACCGCGATGATGGGTATGGAACGGGTTTCTTCAATTATCCTCAGCCGCTCAAGGGCTTCATATCCATCCATTTCAGGCATGTTAATATCCATCAGGATCAGATCGGGCCGATGTTTTGTGGCCAGATTAACTCCGAGCTCTGCGTGACCAGCCGTTAACAATTTGATGTCTTCGAATTGACCAAGCATTGTCTCCATCCGTTTGACGTTCATGGGGTTATCGTCAACGCAGAGAACCACGTGCCTGGAACCTGAGGACGTTAGCTTTTGACGCGATGACAGGCTATTTTTCCACACCTCAGCCCACGCAATAAATTCGTTTGGTGGGATCGGTCTGGAAATGAAATACCCCTGAACGAGATCGCAGTTAAACCCTTCAAGTATATCCATGTCTTCTTGTGTTTCGGCACCCTCGGCAACGGTTTTCAGCCCGAGGCCCCTGGCAAGATCAATTGTATTTTTGACGATTGCCCGCGCACCGGCCTCAGCATGAGCCCTGCCAACAAAAGACTGGTCTATCTTCAATTCACTGAACGGCATTTCGTTTAGGCGCGATAGAGATGAATGGCCGGTGCCGAAATCATCGATCGATATCTCAAAGCCCTTCATACGAAGGCGCGTCAGAGCGTCTATAATATAGGTAATATCTGCGGAAAGGGACGTCTCCGTCAGTTCCAGCGTGATATCCGATGAGGACAAGCCCGCGTCGATCACGATGGCCGATATTCTTTCGGGGAAACTCAAATTGCCAAAACTGCGCTCCGATATGTTGACGGAAATCGTCAAAGAGTGACCAGCCGTGCGGCATCGTTTGAGAAAGGCACAAGCTTCGGTCAATACGAACAACGTTAGATCGTCGATAAGATCGTTTTGTTCGGCGAGACCGACAAAGTACTCAGGGGAAACAAATCCTTTTACCGGGTGGTTCCAGCGAACAAGGGCCTCGGCACCAACGACGGCTTGATCTGACAATCGGACCTTGGGTTGGTAGTAAACGTCCAGATTTTTCTGTTCGATGGCTTCACGCAGGTCCTCGACCAACGGCAATTCTTTGGTCATGGATCGCTTGGCTTTATTTTTACCCGCTTCAGGCGCATTAAAAGCGACCTCCAGGGCTTTTTCCAATTCGCCAGGATCGAAGGGTTTTGATAAAATATCGACAATATTCAGGCCCTGTCGTTTGGCCAAGGCCCTTGCCGCGGTAAGGATTTCCCGGTCGTACCCACTGATGATGATAATGGCTGCCCGGCACTTGTTTTTTCCAAGAAAACGGAGCACTTCAATGCCGTCCATGGCGGGCATATTGAGATCGAGCATGATCAGGTCTGCATTCGTGTGATCGGTTTTTACAAACAGTTCCGGATCGATATGAGTTTCAACATGAAACCCCGCACTTTCGGCAAACGGCTTTATGAATTCACAAATTATGGGATCGTCATCAATGACGATGGCGGACTTCAGGGTGGATGGCGTCTCAAAATGGCCAAACACGGTGGCCGTTGCGGCCTCGCTCCCTCCTGCCCTTGTCGGCTGTTGGCCATCGGTCGTTTCCAGGTCCGTCGATGAAACAGCACTGTCGCGTGGTCTTGATTCTTCTGCGTGGACAAGTACGGTCTTGTTGCGGCCCGTTTCCTTTGCCTCATAAAGAGCGCGGTCGGCGGCTTCAGCCAATTCGGATGCTGATGCGTACCTGGGAAAAGCAGCTATTCCACAACTCAACGTTATTGGCTTATCGGAGCCGGCTGCATTTTGGGAAATTTCGGCAAATGATAACCGTATCCCTTCCATGACAGAACGGGCCTGATCAACCGAGGTGGAGGGAAGGACCACGCCGAATTCCTCACCTCCAAGGCGGCCAACGATGTCGCCTTTGCGGAGGCGGTGCATCAGAATTTTCGACAATGCCTTCAGTACGGTGTCTCCCACCCCGTGACCCAAGGTATCGTTGACGGACTTGAAATGATCGATGTCGACCATGGCGAACGAGACGGGCGCATTCGACCGACGGGCTCGGGATAACTCGGTTTCAAACAACTGCCACGTCGTTGCATGGTTGTAGAGACCCGTCATCGAGTCGCGGCGCATAAGGTTTCTGAGAGCGCGGAACCTTTCCACCCGTAGCCGTATGGTGGACACCAGGTGATTGGGGTTAATGGGTTTAATCAGGAAATCATCGGCACCCGACCCCAAAGCTTTAAGTTGGACGTCTTTGTCCGTTTCAGCAGACAAAAAAACAATAGGGATGCCCATGAATTCAGGTCTCTGACGGATGATCGCGGCCACTTCCCGGCCGTTGCACTTGGGCATCAGGAGGTCAACGATGACCACCTCGGGACGAAATTCTTCCATTTTTTCTAATGTCGATGAAGGATCGGAAAGACACTCCACAATCATTTCCGAGGATTCAAGCGTCGCTTTCGTGAATTCCAAAATATCGAGATCGTCGTCGATGACCAGAACATGTTCCGGTTCCGCCTCTTTCGGCGTTGTGAAATTTTCAAGAACCGAAACAACGTCATCCAGCTTGACGGGTTTGGTCAAAAACTGATCGCAGCCAGCCCGAACGGAAGCCAATCGGGACTCAAAAGTGCTATAAGCGGTCAATACAATCAGCGGGCAATCTATCCCTACAGATAATCTGGTTTTTTGGATCGATTGTGCTCCCGATGCGCGCCCGTCGCCTAATTCCAGGTCCAGGATGATCGCGACTGGTTTACAGGTATCAATTGCATCTTGTATTTTTTCAGGCTTATCAATGGTTTTTACGTCATACCCGAAGGCGCTGAGACCTATCTTCAAACGCGCGGCCTGGTCAGGATTGTCCTCAGCCAGGAGGATGGTTTTGGTCTGATTTTTTTTGACAATTGGTTGTTTTGCCGGGGCAGAAGTATCTGTTTGGTTGTCACTCTGTGGCTTGTTGCCCGCCATGATGAGGTTTGACAACAGCTTTTCGGTTTTCCGGTATTGTTCCGCTGTGGGAAAAACGCTCTCATCAAGAAGAGAAATCGTAAAAAATTCCAGTTGTTGCGCAGCATCACTGAGCGCGGCGAAGCCAAAAGTCCCACCAGAACCCGCCAGATTATGGGCCTGTGCATGTATGTCATGCAGAGCCTGGTGGGTTTTTTCAACTGTATCACTGTCAACAACCCGTGCAACCAACTCTTCCAGCTCATTCAGACGCCTTGGTAGCTTGGCCGCATAGGACGTGCGGAGCTTCTTCAGTTTTGCTCTGTGTCGGGCACGTTTATCTTCCATCAGCAGATTTCCACATGTCTACGATTTGCTCGCACAGTGTCTCCGGGTCATATGGCTTGCTGATGACTCCGGCGGCGCCAAGCTCAATATAGTGCTCTACTTCGTGATCCTGGACCTTGGCCGTCATAAAAATAACAGGTGTTTTTGATGTCACATCTATTTTTCTCAGCTCTGAAAACGTCGTCGGACCATCCATGCCCGGCATCATCACGTCGAGGAGGATGAGCTCTGGTGCAAAGTCGGCAGCCTTGTTTAGGGCCTCCTGGCCCGAGCTGCAAGTCTCGACCGTAAAATCACCCATCACCTCAAGAGTTGCTTCGGTGACCTCCTGGATGTCGGTCTCGTCTTCGACATAAAGGATGCGTTGTAATGAGGTCATAAGATCGGTCTCCGGTTTCTATCAGGTGTCGTCATAAATAACTCAGGCATCGCTTTTTTTGGACATTTGTTGCTGGGCATCGATTGATGATCTGATCGTGCTCAGAAGAGACTCGTTAGAGGTCTTGGATTTAACCAATGTCGCATGGATGTTCGTTACAGTTTCCGGGGCAACATCCTGGGCGGAGAATATGATCACTGGCGTTGATCTCCTGGTCTCATCTTTCAGCATGGACAAAAGCTCCTCGCCTTCACCGTCCGGAAGTGTCAGGTCCAGAATAATCAGATCAAAGGTGTGACGTGCCAACAAGGCTTTGGCCTGCAAAAGTGTTGTGGCGGGAACAATCACTGCGAGGTCTGCGACAAGGGCAGAGACAACCTGAAGAATATCCGGATCGTCCTCAACATGAAGGATCCTGGTCTTGTCGCGAGACGAAGATGCCACGGCCTTGCGCAGGCCTTCCGAGAGCCGTTTCTCATCAATTGGTTTTTCGAGCCAGTCGATGACCCCGATCGCATCCCCGTTCAGTTCCGAGGCTCCCCTGGCGGCATCAGCAGATATGATAATAATTGGCAGGTTCCTGGTCTTGGGATTCTGTCGGAGTTCTCTGAGCAAGGTGATCCCGTCTTTGTCGGGTAACCCGAGGTCCAAGGTCATCGCGGCGTATGTCTTCTTGCTGAGTAACACTTCGGCTTCTACAGCAGTTTTAGCAATGTTCGTGACATACCCGTCTTGTTGAAGCATGACCTCCAGCAACATTGCGGTGTCAGGTTCACCTTCACAAATCAGAATTTGAGACGGGCTGTTCGTATGTGCAACTGTTTTCTGAACCGTCTCGTCCTTCTGTGCAGCAGGCAGGTCGAAGAAGAATGTCGTCCCCTTACCCGTTTCGGTCTCGAACCCGATGGTGCCGCCGTGCTGTTCTACAATTGCCTTCGTTATATTCAACCCCAAGCCAGTGCCACCTTTTTGGCGGGTGTCTGACGAATCGGCTTGGGCAAACTTGCCAAAGATCTTATCGCGAAACTCTTTTGGGATGCCGTCGCCTCGATCCGTAACGGATACACGATAGCCTGGGCCCTGGTGGGACAGTGATATATCGACGTTGTCGCCCTGAGGGGCAAATTTGGCCGCGTTGGACATGAGATTGGCAAGGACTTGCATCAAGCGGTCATGATCGGCGAAAACCATAGCGTCCGCCACAGACGCTGACAGGATAAAGCCGACGTTATGCTTATCCCCATAGCCTCTGTTTGCCTCAATTGCCTGCTTTAGCAGTCCGTTGAGTTCAAGGGGCTTTATGTGAAAATCCATCTTTCCGGCAGCAATTTTTTCGATGTCCAGGATGTCGTTAATCAAACGCACGAGACGGTCGCTGTTGCTGTAAGCGATTTCGAGCATTCTTTTGAGCTTTTGCGGCAAGTCTCCGAGACCACCCGTCCTGATCAGGCCGAGGGAAGCCTTAATTGAGGTCAACGGTGTTCTCAACTCATGGCTCACCGTTGAGATGAATTCTGTTTTCATCATCTCCGCCTGCTTGCGGTCACTGATGTCGCGGACGATCCCGGTGAACATTTTGACGCCTCCGACCTCCATGTCGCCAACCGCCAGCTCCATCGGAAAGGTCGAGCCATCCTTGCGCTGACCAATCACTTCGCGGCCAATTCCAATAATTTTAGCTTCGCCACTGTTCTGAAAGTTTTTAAGATAACCGTCGTGCTCGCTGTGATAGGGCTCCGGCATCAGGCATTTGACATTGTGTCCGACCACCTCGTCAGCGCCGTAGCCAAAGACCCGTTCCGCGGCTGGGTTGAAGGTCTCAATGATGCCTCTTTGATCAATGGTGACAATGCCATCGACCACATTGTTGAGGATGGCCGACATCCGCTCTTCACGGTCACGCAGAGACGCCTCTGACACCTTGCGTTCGCTAATGTCGCGGACGATGCCGGTGAACATTTGGGTGCCGCCAATGGACATTTCGCTGACCGCCAACTCCATCGGAAAGGTCGAACCATTCTTGCGTTGACCAATCACTTCGCGGCCGCTGCCGATGATTTTGGCGACACCACTGTCATGGAAATTTTTGAGATAGCCGTCGTGCTCGCTGTGATAGGGTTCCGGCATCAGGCATTTGACATTGTGTCCGACCACCTCATCCGCGCGATAGCCAAAGATCCGTTCCGCGGCAGGATTGAAGGTTTCAATCAAACCCTTTTGATCAATGGTAACGATGCCATCAACAACCGTATCCAAAACGGCCCGCAAACGAGATTCTTGCGAGGCTAAAACCTGAGTGGCATCCAGAAAGGCCGCTTGTCCCAGTTCTTGCTCGACGCAATCAGCGAGGTCACGGAGTATACGCGCGTCTTCTGCAGACCAACTTCGGGGCGCTGTATCAATGATGCAGAGCGTGCCGATTTTCATGCCGTTTGATACAGACAAGGGGGCACCGGCATAAAAACGAATACTGGGCGGGCTGGTGACCAATGGGTTGTCGCAAAAGCGTGGGTCTTCGAGGGTATCGGGGACACAGAAAATATCTGTACCGAGGATTGCATGACCACAAAAGGAAATGTCACGCGGTGTTTCCGTCGCGTTGAGGCCCTGCCTGGACTTGAACCATTGGCGGTGTGAATCAACCAGACTCACCAAGGCAATGGGAACCTTGAAATGGCTTTGAGCAAGCCGCGTTAACCGATCAAAACCTTCCTCTGAACCCGTATCGAGAATGTTCAGATGGCACAACGAGGCGAGGCGTTCGTCTTCATTTGCGGGAATAACAGGCGGTTCCAATCTGTGGTCCTCTTCACGATCCGTACAGGAGAAAAATACTGCGGCAATAGCCCATTCTTAGGGGTGATGCCGCCGAAAGCTATATTGGAGGGGGCGTCGTTGTATGTCCATAATCAAGCTGTTGCCGCTGTTTGCACCTTTTCGATGGTTTCAAAGATATATGGGTTCAGCCAATCTGACCTGAGCTCCGATTTTTCTCCATTTTAAAGGAGCATCCATCACCTTGAGAAGAGATGGATATGAAACGTTCACATTTCACGGAAAATCGGATCATCGGGATTTTGCGCGAGCACGACGCCCTGGCCATCTTCGGGGACTTAAATATCCCCGGGGGTCGTCTGGGCAGAAGACGGCAGACGTTTGCCGGGGTGAATGTTTGCGGGCTGTGGCTTACAATAGACCAGGGGTGGGATCAGGGGATTGCGAAAAGGTGCCGGGTCCGTTAAGCAAGGCAGAGCTTTTCAAACAATCGGGATCGTCACATGAGCGCGCGGGTTTTTATCGATGGAGAAGTGGGCACCACCGGCCTGCAAATCCGTGCCCGGCTACAGGGCCGGGCCGATATTGAAATCGTCAGTCTGTCCGAAGCCAACCGCAAGGATGCCAATGCGCGCCAGGATATGATCAATGCGGTCGATTTGGCGATCTTGTGCCTGCCCGATGCGGCGGCGCGCGACGCGGTGGCGATGGTGGAAAATGATCGCGTCAAGATCATCGACGCCAGCACCGCGCACCGGGTGGCGGAGGGCTGGGCCTATGGTTTTGCCGAATGGGATGGCCAACACAGCGCCCGGATCGCCGCGTCTAAACGGGTCAGCAATCCGGGCTGTTACGCGTTGGCGTCGATCGCAATTGTGAACCCGTTGGTGCGGGCCCGATTGCTGGCGACGGATCAGGCGGTGTCGATCCATGCGATTTCGGGCTATTCGGGCGGTGGCAAGAACATGATCGCCAATTTCGAAGACGAAACGTCCGCGACCTACACCGACGCACCTTATTTTGTGTATGGCCTGGGCCTGGCGCACAAGCATGTGCCGGAAATTCAGGCTCACGGCGGCTTGAGCAAACGGCCCTTGTTTATGCCCAGCGTGGGTCGCTTTGCCCAAGGCATGCTGGTGCAGGTGCCGCTGCACCTGTGGGACCTGCCGGGCAGTCCAACGGCCCGCCAAATTCACGAGGTTTTGGCGACATATTATGCCGGGCGGCCCTTTGTCAGGGTTGTCGGTTGGGACCAAAGCGCGGCGATGGAGCAAATTCAAGCCGAAGACGTCAACGACACCAACACATTGCGGTTGTTTGTGTTTGCCAATGAAGACACCGCCCATGCGGTGGTGATGGCCCAGTTGGATAATTTGGGCAAGGGGGCGGCGGGATCGTGCGTGCAAAACCTCAATCTCATGTTGGGCTTTGATGAAACCACGGGGCTGTGACATGAGCCCGCAAAGCTTTGAAGTGCAGTCGAAAAACCTTGGCCCGGTCGAGGTTCTGCACCGTGATTGTCCGCTGTGTGGACGCAACAACGACGACCAGTTGGAAAATGAATACAGTTACGATGTCTGGACCTTGCGCGATTGCGCGGGGTGCGGTTTTGTGTACATCGACAAAGGCCCAGATTACGCCAGGCTGTTCACCGAATTGAGTTGGGAAAACACCACCAAAATCGAAGAACAGCGCCGCGCCAAGTTGCGCCCGGTGACCTATAAAGCCAGTAAATTAACCCGGGCACGGATGCGGATCTTGCCGCGCAAGCAGATGCCCTTTTTGGTCGAAGTGTGGGCTCAACCCGGTCCGGTGGTGGATTTGGGGTGTGGTGATGGCGCGCAAATGCACGACATGTCACCGGCTTTTGTTCCTTATGGCATTGAAATATCCACGGAACTGGCCAAGGCGGCCGACACGCTGTTCAGCGCCAGTGACGGGGGCTGTGTAAACGCGCCGACCCTGGCGGGTTTGCGGCGCTTTGCGGACGGTTTTTTCACTGCCGCGACGCTGCGGTCCTATCTGGAACATGAAATGCATCCGCTGTTGGTGCTCAAGGAAACTCACCGGGTGTTGGCACCGGGGGGGGTGGCGATTGTCAAGGTGCCCAATTACGGGTCCCTCAATCGCCGCGTGATGGGGGCCAAGTGGTGCGGCTTTCGCTATCCGGACCATCTGAATTATTTCACCCCCAAGACGCTGCGCCGGATGGGCGAAAAGGTCGGCTTTCGCGCCCACTACGGCCTCACCTATACGCTGCCCACGTCGGACAACATGTATGTGGTGTTTAAAAAAGACGGTGGCCGGGTGTCGCGCTACAGCCGTTGCCGTGGCGGCTGATCAGCAAAAACCCTTGCAGCATTCATCGGTCAAATAAGCCGTCACCGCGCTGATGGTATCAAAATTGGCGGTGCAGATCACTTCCCGGCCTTTTTTGTCCTGATGGATCAAGCCCGCCTGAACCAGGGTCTGGATGTGATGGGCCAGGGTTGACGGCGCGGTGCCCAGGTGATCCTTGATTTGGCCAATGTTCAAGCCGTCCAGGCCCGCGCGCACCAACAAGCGGAACACCTGGAGACGGGTGGGGTTACCCAGTGCGGCCAAAATATCAGCGGCCACTTGATCGTTGGGAAGAGGCTTCATATCGTTTCGGTCGATCTGCGAATAGGGTTGATCTGCGTCTGGGGATGCCTACGTATGGGGATGCAGGGGTTTGACGCACACACAAACACCCTTTTTTACCCGCCAGCCATGGTGACGTCAAAGCCTGCGTCGCGCAACCGCGCTAACAATTGTGCCGGGGAGACGCGGGTCGGTGTGAATTTTACCAAAATCAAGCGGGACGAAGTCTCTTTTTGATGAACCAGGACCGACTTGTCGATTTGCATCAAGCAGGTTTTGGCCTGAGACATTTCTGTCGGGCTGGGCGTGGTGGGGAATAAGATCAGGATGTCCGATTGCATCGATGGCCTCGCCTGGGTCCTTGGGTGAAAGCAAAACCTTAGACGGGATTGCCCCCCCGATGGTAGGACCGGGATATTTTTATTGCAGAAGACGTTTTTGAATTTCGCCCGGCAACACATGAATTGGTGATGTGACAAAGCTTATGGATGTTTCAGAAAAGACGGTTTCCAAATTGGGAAAAAATTTGGCGGCGTGCAAGGATCGTTTTTCAAAGATCTTTGATGCCAGCCCGTCCTCGATTGCGATTTCAACCCTGGAAACGGGCTATCATTACGCGGTAAATGATGTGTGGTTGAAGACCATGGGCTATGAACGTGATGAGGTGGTGGGAAAGACGGCAGGGGAACTGGGCGTTTGGCTGACCCCGCAAGACCGGGTGGAGTACATCAATGCCTTTGTGTCCGCGGGGGCTTTGCGCAATTACGACCACCAACTGCGCACCAAAAACGGTGAGGTGCGGTCTTTTTCAACCTCATGTGATGAAATCAATTACGATGGCGAACCCCGCTTGTTGATGGTGTTTCACGACGTTACGGAACGCAAAAAAGCCGAAGATGCCTTGCGCCGGGCGAATGAAAACCTGGAACGGCAAATTGCCGAGCGCACCCAGGAACTCCAGCGTCAAGTTGAGGCCACCGAACGGGCCATGGCCGATCTGGAAGGCAGTGAACAAAGTTTGATGGACGCCAATTCAATGCTCACGGTGGTATTGGACACCATTCCCGTGCGCATTTTTTGGAAAGATCTGGACCTCAATTTGTTGGGATGCAACGGCTTGCTGGCGATGGATGCGGGGTTTCAAAATCCGCGCAAAATGATCGGCAAATCGGATTATGAAATGGGCTGGCGCGACCAGGCGGACCTTTACCGTGCGGATGATCGGGAGGTGATCAACAGCCAAAAACCCAAACTGGGCTTTGAGGAACCTCAAACAACCCCCGATGGGCGTAAAATTTGGTTGCGAACGTCGAAAAGTCCGCTGCGCAACCTGGACGGGGATGTGATTGGCGTCCTGGGCATGTACGAAGACATCACCCAGCGTAAAGCTGCGGAAAAAGAGCTGCGTGACGCCCACCAGGAAGCGGAGCGTGCCAACTTGGCAAAAACACAGTTTTTGTCATCCATGAGCCACGAACTGCGCACCCCCTTAAATGCGATTTTGGGCTTTGCCCAGCTTTTGGAATATGACCCGGCCCATCCCTTGAGCGAAGCGCAAAAAGAAAGTGTCGAGCACATTAAGACTGGTGGTCAGCATTTGTCGAAGCTGATCAATGAAATTCTCGAACTGGCTAAAATTGAGGCCGGTCACCTTGAATTGAATGTGGAAAGCATCGATCCTCAGAGGGTTTTTAAAGAAATTATCCCCATGGCGGAAACCATGGCGAAAAAATATGATCTGAAATTTATCGCTCCACAACCAACCCAGCCTTGGCCCCGTGTTTTGGTGGATGCCATGCGTTTAAAGCAAGTTTTATTGAATTTGTTGTCCAACGCGATGAAATACAATGTCGCGGGGGGCTCTGTGTCCATGTCGTGTATCCCGGTTGAGGGCGCGTTGCATTTCAAGGTGAGCGATACGGGGCTTGGGATCTCCGCAGAGGGGATGGAAGACCTGTTTCAGCCATTTGCGCGGTTGGGCCATGAAAATAGTAAAATTGAAGGCACCGGAATTGGGCTGTCCATCACCAGGGAATTGGTGGAACATATGGATGGAAAAATTGGCGTGGATACGGCTCTCGGCGAAGGTTCAACCTTTTGGGTCCGGTTTCCTTTGGCGCAACCGGGCGCATCGGGGGGGGCGGTTGCGGCGAAAGCAGATCGCCAACATGTGTCCGATGTGTAGCATTCAGGAACCGTTTTGTATGTTGAACACCCTTCAACAAGACACCAGCCATGCCGCACCTGGTTCAAGCTGGCCTCAACGCTGGTTTCGTTGCTTATTTGACCCAGCCGTTTGAGGTGGAACAGCTGATCGAACAATTGCAACGGGTCTTTGGCAAGGCCGCGTTGGCGGATCAGTGAGCGACGGCTTTGGGCTGTTTGCGGTCCGGGTGTAAATGGGTTTCCAAAAACCGGATCACCAGCGTCAACGCATAGGTGATAACCAGATAAAACGCCCCCGCCGTGACGTAGGTTTCCACCGGCAGATAATTTTTCGCGGCAATGGTTTTGGCTGTTCCGGTCAAATCCAGCAAGGTGATGGTGCTGGCCAAGGCACTGGCTTTTAGCATTAAAATTATTTCGTTGCCGTATGCGGGCAGCGCAATGCGAAACGCGCGCGGCAAAACGATGCGGGCGTATACCTGGTGGGTGCGCATGCCGCTGGCGTGGGCGGCTTCGATTTCGCCCACCGGCACGGCCTGCATGGCCCCGCGTAAAATTTCCGAAATATAAGCCGCCGTGTGCAGGGAAAAGGTGATCACCGCACACCAATAGGCATCGCGCAACACCGCCCACACAATGCTGTCGCGGACCGCTTCGAACTGGCCCAGGCCGTAGTACACCAGGAACAATTGGACCAGCAGCGGGGTGCCGCGAAAAAAGAAAATATAAGCGCGCGCGATGGCGCTGATCCACCAGCTTCTGGACACCCGCGCCAGCGCCAGCGGCACCGATAAAACCAATCCGGCGATGCCCGACACCAGCAACAACTGGATGGTCAGCCCGGCACCTTTGGCGAGCAGCGGCAACATGTCCAGCCACGTGTCCAGGCTCATTGGGCCATCTCCCGCAGACCGACGTTGGCGCGCTGTTCCATGCGTTTGAGGCCATAGGATGCGATCGAGGTCAGCACCAGGTAGATCACCGCGGCCGCCAGATAAAAGGTAAACGGTTCCTTGGTGCGGCCAACCGCGAAGGCGGTGACGCGCATCAATTCTTGCAACCCGACCACCGACACCAACGCGGTGTCTTTCATCAAAATCATGAATAAATTCCCCAACCCCGGCAACGCGATGCGCCACACCTGGGGCAGGGTGATGCGCCAAAATGTTTGTCTGCCGGTCATGCCCAGGGCATGGGCGGCTTCACCCTGGCCTTTGGGGATGGCGATGATCGCGCCGCGAAACAGTTCCGATGCATAAGCCCCGAAAATAAACCCCAGCGCGGCGGTTCCCGCAGCAAAGGCGCTGACTTCGATGTACGCGTCATAGCCAAATTTCGAAGCAATCGCCATCAAGATATCGGTGGCGCCAAAGTAAAACGTCAACACCACCAAAAATTCCGGCAAGCCCCGCACCAGGGTCGAATAGCCGTTGGCCAAAATGCGCAATGGTGCCACCGAAGACAATTTTGCGGTGGCCCCCAACAGACCCAACACAAGCCCCAGAACCAAGGCGGACAAGGCCAGTTGCACGGTGACGAGGGTGCCCGCCAAAAGTTGTGCAGAAAAGCCCTGGAGGTCGATCATGGCGGCCCTAAACAAAAAAATCCGGCAGGGCTTTCCAAGCCCCGCCGGACTGGGTTCACATCAATAGATGGAGAACGGGAAGTACTTCGCGTTGATTTTGGCGTAGGTGCCGTTGGCGATGATGGCCTTGATGGCTTTGTTCAGCTTGGTGCGCAGTTGGTCTTGACCTTTGCGCACGGCGATGCCGATCAAGTCACCGTCAAACACCGGATCGCCTTTGAATTCAAAGCCCTTCCCGGCATCGGATTTCAGCCATTCGTAGTTCACCAGGGCGTCAGCCAAAATCCCGTCGAGGCGGCCCGCGGCGAGGTCCAAATAGGCGTTTTCCTGGGTGTCATAGAGCTTGATGTCAGCCCCGGAACGATTTTTTTCCAACCAGTCGCCGCTGATCGTGGCGCGTTGTGCACCGACGACTTTGCCTTTTAGTCCGGCCTTGGACACATCCAGCATTTGGCCGGTTTTGCCGACAAATTGAAGTTTGTTGGTGTAATAGCGTTCGGTGAAATCAACCGCTTTTTTGCGTTCTTCGGTGATCGACATGGAGGCCACGATGGCGTCGAACTTGCGTTTGTTCAGCGCCGGAATGATGCCATCCCAGTCTTGCGCCACAAACGTGCAATCGGCCCCCATGCTGTCGCACAAGGCCTTGGCGATGTCGACATCAAAGCCTTGCAGCTTGCCGTCGCTGTCAACGAAATTGAACGGAGGATAGGCGCCTTCGGTGCCGATGCGCAGATTTTCAGCGGCGTTGGCGGCGGTGCTGATGGCGATGACGGCCAAGCCGGTAATGGCCAATCCTTTGATATAGCTGGTAAGTTTCATATCGGTTTCTCCCTTTTACTGTCGGTGGTTTTTTCAATTATCCTGACACCATCAGTGCAGATGGCTGGACATGAACTGGCGAACGCGCAAAGAACGGGCGTTGTTGAAAATTTGATCCGGTGGGCCTTGTTCTTCGACTTTGCCGTGGTGAAAAAATTGGGCCCAGGTGGAGACCTCGCGGGCAAAGCCCATTTCGTGGGTGACGATCACCATGGTGCGGCCCTCTTCGGCCAAGGATCGGATCACCGCCAGAACTTCGCCGACCAGTTCAGGGTCCAGGGCGGAGGTCGGCTCATCAAACAAAATCACGTCCGGTTCCATCGCCAGGGTCCGGGCAATGGCGGCGCGTTGTTGTTGCCCGCCGGACAGGTGTGCGGGGTAGTGGCCCATATGGTTTTCCAGTCCGACCCGGCGCAAAATTTCTTCGCCGCGTTCGGTCGCGTCTTTTTTACTGAGTTTGCTCACCTGCATGGGCGCTTCCATGACGTTTTGCAGCACGTTGAGGTGCGGCCACAGGTTAAACGATTGAAACACAAACCCGATGCGCGCGCGCAAGCGGGCGAGTTGTTTGGGGTTCGACGGCGCCAAAGGGCCGGCTTTGGTCGGCTTGGTGAGGATTTCTTCGCCGTCAATGCGGACCCGGCCCTGGTCGGGGTGCTCCAAATAATTGATGCAGCGCAAAAAGGTGCTTTTTCCCGACCCGCTGGACCCCAGTATGGAAATCACATCGCCGCGCCTGGCGCTGACGCAAACGCCGTTTAAAACATCCTGCCCGCCAAAGCTTTTGTGAATGTCTTCAACAAGCAGCAGCGGTGGGTTGGTGCCTGACATCGGGAAGTCCATGGAATGACGTGTGAAAATCGTGTTAGACAGTATGCTGCCAGGTGCCCGTCTGCAATACTTGATTAAGCCCGTGGGCAGGGGAGGGCGAACAATAGGAAAATGATGCGTCGTTTACATGCCAATCTTTTGTTGCTGACCACCGCCTTGATTTGGGGGGTGACGTTTGTTTTTCAGAAAATGGCGATGGACGACATCGGCCCGCTGTATTTTACCGGGCTGCGTTTTTTGCTGGGCGCGGCGGTGCTGGTCCCTTTGGTGGTGATGGAATGGCGTCAAAAAGCGCGGATGGCCGCAAAACCGCTGTCCTGGGGCTCTTGGGTCGGGGTTTTGGTGACCGGAACGGTGTTGTTTTTGGCCGCGACCTTGCAACAAATCGGGGTCACGGGGACCTCTGTCGCCAACGCCGGTTTTTTGACCGCGCTGTACGTGCCGATCACCCCGGTTTTGGTCTATGTGGTGTGGCGCAAATGGCCGCATCCAGCCCTTTGGCCCGCCGTGGTCGCGTGTTTGGGTGGGGCTTATCTGATGGCGGGCGGAAATTTGGACAGTTTGCGCAGCGGCGACCTCTGGGTGGCCGCGGGGGCTTTGTTTTGGGCCACGCACATTTTGTTGGTGAGCCAGATGATCAAGCGTATCGGGGCACCGTTTTTGATTTCGTTTGGGCAGTTTTTTGTGTGTGGGCTGCTGGGCGTGCTGTTCGGCCTGGCGTTAGAAACGCTGAGCGTGGAAATGGTGTGGCACGCCTTGCCGTTGTTGACGGTTTCCGGGGTGGTGTCGGTGGGGGTGGCGTTCACCATCCAGGTGATGGCGCAACGCTACACGCCGCCCGCAGATGCATCGATTTTGCTCAGTGCGGAAACCGTGTTTGCCGCGCTGGCCGGGTTGGTGTTGCTGGGGGAACGGCTGGGGGCCCTGGAAATCGTCGGTGGCGGGTTGATTTTGGGCGGCGTGCTGGCGGTTGAAATCGTCCCGCTGTTGATTTCCCGCAGGCTCAATTCACGCGATCCAGCGGTTTCCTAGATATCGATATCTTCAACGAATTGGGCGTGTTCCTGGATATAAGCGTAGCGCAATTCTGGTTTTTTGCCCATCAGGCTTTCCACCAACTGTGCGGTGTCGTGGACATCTTCCCAGTCTTCGGCACCATGACCGGCCGGCACGGTGACCCGCAACAAGATCCGGTTATCGGGCTTCATGGTGGTGTCTTTCAACTGGGCCGGGGGCATTTCGCCGAGGCCCTTAAAGCGACTGATTTCAATTTTACCGCGTCCGGTGAAGGTGCTGGCCATCAATTCATCCTTGTGCGCATCGTCGCGGGCAAAGGCCACCCTGGCCCCTTGGGCAATGCGATAGAGCGGCGGCATGGCAATGTAAAGGTGACCATTTTCAATAAGTTTTGGTGTTTCCCTAAAGAAAAAGGTCATCAACAAAGAGGCGATGTGCGCACCATCCACGTCGGCATCGGTCATGATGATGATTTTTTCATAGCGCAGCGCATCGTCGTCATAGGCTTTGCGGGTGCCGCAGCCCAGTGCTTCGACCAAATCGGACAATTCCTGGTTGGCTTTGAGTTTTTCCAGGGTTGCCGACGCGACGTTGAGAATTTTGCCGCGTAACGGCAAAATCGCTTGGGTTTTGCGGTCCCGGGCCTGTTTGGCGGAGCCACCGGCGCTGTCGCCTTCGACGATGAACAGTTCCGTGCCGTGCGCCTTGGTTTGGCTGCAATCGGATAGCTTGCCCGGCAAACGCAGCCTTTTGGTTAACGATTTACGTTTGGTTTCCTGGTCCAGGCGCCGACGGGTGCGGATGTTGGCACGTTCCACGGCATTGTCGAGCAACACCTGCGCCACCTTGGGGTCCGATGACAGCCAATGGTCAAATCGGTCGCGCACGGCGTTTTCAACAAGTTTTGCGGCCTCGGCGGTGGACAGCTTGTCCTTGGTCTGGCCTTGAAATTGCGGTTCGCTGATGAATGCCGACAACATCACACACGCTCCGCCGATCATGTCGTCGGCAGATACCTTGGAAGATCGTTTATCGCCAACAAGTTCTGCGTAAGCCTTAATGCCCTTGGTGAGGGCAGATTTAAACCCCGATTCGTGCGTGCCCCCCTGCGGGGTCGGCACCGTGTTGCAATAGGAATTGAGAAGCCCGTCTTCATCCAGGGGCCACGCCACGGCCCATTCCACCCGACCGGGGCCTTCGGGAAAATTGGCCTGACCCTCGAACGCCAGCGGGGTGACGGTGCGGCGATCTTTCAGGAGGCCGGTGACATAATCGGCCAGGCCACCGGGAAAATGCAATTCGGCTTTTTCGGGGACGTCTTTGTCGTCTTTGTCTTTGAGCAGCCCGGGATCGCAGGTCCAGCGGATTTTTACCCCGCGATATAAGTATGCTTTGGAACGCACCATGCGAAACAAGGTGTGGGGGCGAAAATGCCCCCGGGTGCCGAAAATATCGGTGTCGGGCACGAACGTCACCGTGGTGCCCCGGCGGTTGTTGACGGGTCCTAAGCTTTCCAGCGTCGATGTGGGCAGGCCGCGCGAATAGGTTTGGCGGTAAAGCTGTTGGTCTCTGGCCACCTCGACAATCAGTTCCGAAGAGAGGGCGTTGACCACCGACGAGCCAACGCCGTGCAACCCGCCCGAGGTTTCATAGGCCCCGCCGCCAAATTTGCCGCCCGCGTGCAAGGTGGTGAAAATGACTTCCAGGGCGGATTTATCGCTAAATTTGGGGTGCGCATCAACCGGGATACCGCGCCCGTTGTCGCGCACCACCAAACGGTTTTCGGGCAACAGTGTCACGTCGATCACAGTGGCGTGGCCGGCCACCGCTTCGTCCATGGCGTTATCGAGAATTTCCGCAGCCAGGTGGTGGTAGGCGCGTTCATCGGTGCCGCCAATGTACATTCCAGGGCGCTTGCGCACCGGTTCCAGGCCTTCCAGGACTTCGATATCGGCGGCGGTGTAGGCATTGTTCTGGGCGGGCCTGGGTTTGGCGGCGGGGGGCGTGGCGGCGGTTTTGGGTGTTGGGGCTTGCGCCGCAGTTTTGGTGCCAGGCGTGGGTTTTGGGGGGCTGTCGTCGGTGTTGAACAGGTCGCTCATGGATGGGCGTGTCTCTTGAGGGTTGAAAACGATGGGCGGTGATTTTCACAACGGCGGACGCTTGACGGTGGCGGCTTGTTTTTAACCCAATTTACGCGGCACCGCATTGGTGTCATCATAGGGTAGTTTGGTGCATTCAAAAACACCAAATGTGGCTGATTTACCCACAACATCGAGGTTGAGATGAGCGAATCGAGTGATCCCGAACCGTCCGGCCCTGCCGCCAGGCGGTCCCGCCCTGGTGGTTCCCCCAGCGTGGGCCGACCGCAAGGTGAACTGGCTATTCGTCAAGTGGCGATGCCGGCCAACCTCAATGCCGGGGGCAATGTGTTCGGCGGCTGGATCTTGTCGCAAATGGATTTGGCCGGGGGCATCACCGCCAATGACCGTGCCCAAGGGCGGGTTGCGACCGTGGCGATCACGGCGATGGAGTTCCACCTGCCGGTCTTGGCGGGGGATGTTTTGTGCTGTTACGCCGACGTGACCCATGTGGGGCGAACATCGCTGACCATCCATGTCCAGGCCTGGGTGCATCGCCGCCAGGGGGCGGTGGCCGACCAGTTGAAAGTCACCGAGGGCGATTTCGTCTTTGTCGCCCTGAACGAAGACGGCGTCAAACGCGCGGTGCCGGATGAACCGTTCGACAAACCAACCGGTGACGAACGGGCCTAGAGCAGCATCAACAAGACATATCCGGCGGCGAACAATGCGATGGCGGCGGCTGTTTCGCCAACAATGCGTTCGATATGATCGTAGGTGTTCATGGTTGTTCTCCATCTAAAGGGGGGATCGTCCAATAAGAACAAAGCATGAACATTAGGGCTTCGTCAAGCCCGTTTTCAAGACGACGGGAGGGACGGCTTGTTGAAATCAAAAAAATCTCTTTCATGTTTATCCGCCAGATGAGTTATTAACTTCAAACACTTTTATGCTTATGGTGAGTTTCGACGTTTGTTTTTTTTCGCCTGCCGCATTGGACCCTCTTCTTGATATTTTCTAAATTACCTCCTGCCGTGTTGCTGACTTTGGCCGCGCTGATTTGGGGGGGGAATTTTGTGGTTGGGCGGTGGGCGCACAGTGATATTCCACCGTTGAATTTAACTTTTTGGCGGTGGCTGACCGCCGGTTTGGTGTTGCTGCCGTTTGTCGCCCGTTCGATGTGGGCGCAGCGCCGCCTGATCCGCAAAAATGTCGTTTTGCTGACGGTTCTGGCGGTTTCCGGAATGGTCATGTTTCACAGCTTTACCTACATTGCCCTGGGCACCACCACGGCGATTAACGCGGCGGTGGTTTTGGCCAGTATGCCGATGGTTATTCCGTTAATTTCAATTTTTTTGGGCGATGAGCGCCTCAGCCCACGTCAGGCCCTGGGCATCGCGATATCGGTGTTGGGGGTGGTGGTGATTGTGTCGCGGGGCGACTGGCGGGTGCTGGTGAATTTGAGCTTCACGCCCGGTGATTTGTGGGTTTTGGCCTCGGTATTGGCATGGTCTCTTTATTCGGTACTGCTGAAACGTCTGCCCAAAAAAACCGGGGAAAAAATGTCTCCTCTGGTGGTTTTGGGCACCACCAACTGGATTGCCATTTTTGTGCTGTTGCCGTTTTATCTCTGGGAATACCAAACCGTCGGCGGGTTTGAACTGACCACCGCGACGGTGGCGGTGATCGCGTATGTGGCGGTGTTTGCCTCGATCGTTGCGTTTGTCAGTTGGAACGCGGCGGTGGCCCAGGTGGGGGCCAATAAAGCGGGCTTGTTCATCCATTTGATCCCGCTGTCCGCATCGGTTTTTTCGATTATTTTCCTCGGCGAAAACCTGGAAATTTATCATTTGATCGGCATTATCCCGATTTTGCTGGGGGTGTATTTGACCACCACCGCCAAGGTCCACGGTGGTCTGGTGCCAACGGCCAAAGACGTCTAGTCATGACCGGGCAGAATTTTCGTTTCAATATTGCGCTGCTGGCCACCGCCCAGGGTTTGTACCTGGTGTCGGGGGTGACGTTTATTATGTTTTCCGGCCTGGTTGGACAAAACCTGTCGGACACGCCGCTGTTGGCGACTTTGCCGATTGCGGTGATGACCATCGGCACCGCCACCAGCACCATTCCGATGTCGATACTGATGCGCCGCATTGGCCGTCGATGGGGTTTTTTGCTGGGGGCGACGGCGGGGCTTGTGGCGGGGTCGTTGGGTGCCTATGCGATCGTGCAAAGCAGTTTTGTGTTGTTTTGTATGGCGACCTTCATCATGGGAATTTATCAGGCCAGCACCCAGTATTATCGCTTTGGTGCGGTGGAAAGCGCACCGCTGAGTTTCGCCAGTCGAGCGGTCTCCCTGGTGTTGTTGGGGGGGGTGATTTCGGCCCTGTTTGGGCCATCACTAGCGGTTTACAGCCAAAAATTTCTGGCCCCGGTGCCCTTTGCGGGCAGCTTCCTGATGTCCGCCGTGATCAGCGTGGTGGCGATGATCCCGTTGGCCCTGGTGCGCATTCCGCGCCCGCTGGAAGACGCCTGCCGTGAAGGGGCGCGGTCCTTGCGGGTGATTGTGCGCCAGCCGGTCTTTATCGCGGCGGTCCTGAACGCCGCCACCGGTTATGGTCTGATGGTGCTGGTGATGACCACCACGCCGCTGGCCATGATCGCGCACGGTTTTGCCATGAGCGCCACCGGGATGGTGATCCAATGGCATGTGCTGGCGATGTTCGTGCCGTCGTTTTTTAGCGGCTGGTTGATCCACCGGTTGGGGGTTTTAACCATACTGTTCACCGGCATGGGGTTGTTTGTTGTGAGTGCGCTGGTCGCCACGTCGGGGTTGGCGATGATCAACTTTGGGGTCACGCTGGTGGTGTTGGGGGTGGCGTGGAATTTCATGTTCGTCGGCGGCACCACCTTGTTGATCGAGGCCTACCGGCCGTCTGAAAAGGCCAAAACGCAAGGTGTGAATGAATTGATCGTGTTTGCGTCTGCGGCCACCGGATCGTTTGCCTCTGGCGGGTTGTTCAATATGTCGGGATGGGACGCGGTTAACTACGGCGTGGTGCCGTTCTTGTTGGTGACCTTCAGCGCCACGGTTTGGTACGCACGCCAGCACGCACGCCAGCCCGATTGCCCCCCAATTCAAAGGTCCCCTGACTAAAACCTGACTGGTGCAGGGCCTTTTTATGAGTTGGGGGGAGCCGATCAGTTGCCGAACAGGCCCTTGACCGCACCGCCCAATTTATCGCCGACGCCTTTGACCGCGTCCTGTGCTGCGTCTTGTGCTGCGCCTTGGGCCGCACCTTGCACGGCATCTTGCACCGCGCTTTGCGCCGCCGCGCCAATTTCCGCAGCCTTGCCGGAAATATCAGACAGCCCCAGTTGCGACAGGTCCAATGTTCCCGCCGCGCCACCGGCAGATGTGGTGATGGCGCTCATCAGCTGGCTGATCACTTCGACCGGGGATGCTCCGTTTTTATCTTTGCCGATATCTTTAAGATGAATTTCCGGCAACGCCGTGGTGATGGTTTTGTCCTGCATCAGGCTGGCCGATACGTTGACTTTGCCATTTTTAAAGTAGAAATGATTGATGATGATTTTGGGCGATTGCTTGCCGTTATCATCCTTCATGGCCGTGCTGGCGGTGTCGTCGCTCATGGATTTCATAAAGCTTTCAACATTGCTTTGAATGGCGGCGATGTTCGATCCGTTGGCACCGATTTCATAGGTGATTTCGGGTCCATTGACGATGATTTCGTCGATGACAATCACATCCAGAGACCAGTCCTCGGAGATTTTAGCGCTGATTTCGCCAAGACGGATGGCGCGCGGGGTTTTGAAACCCGCCGGGTTGGCCACCGTGAGCCCACGCAAGGCGGCCTTGAGGTCGGTGAGGCGAATGTCCACCGTGTCCACGGCAACGGCCACCCGGGTGGCACGCGAACCTTGCGTTTCGATCATCGCTTCGACGATCTTGCCGGCGTTTTGGGTCAGGTAATAAATCCCGCCGGCCAAAACGACCACCACCACGCCCAATCCGATGATGATTTTCTTGAACATGGTACACTCCTCGCAAAAATGGTTTTGGATCATTATTCCAAGTATGTACCGGGTGTTGTCCTGGTGCAATGAGTGGCTGTAAAATAGCTCTGTTTTATGGGGGACCCCCACACATGCACCGAAATTGTTTTGACGAAATAAAAGGCAGGCCTCCCCAGATGACGACCGATCAAAACGATCCAATCAACTGGGGTGCCCTTGTGCCCACCGGTTCACGCGAAATTGTCGGTGTTTTGTTGGCCGGCGGACGGTCCAGCCGGTTCGGCGGTGGCGACAAATGCCGACAACGCCTGGGCGGAAAAACCTTGTTGGAGCATGTGGCGCTCAACGCTGCGGCGCAGGTGGGGGCGTTGATCTTGAATGTCAACGGAGATGCGGACCGCTTTCCTGGTTTGGGGCCAGATTTGGGGGAAAATTTGGGGCTGGCGGTGGTCAAAGACACCATAGACGGGTTTTGCGGCCCGCTGGCCGGGGTGTTGGCGGCGATGGACTATGTTGCCGAACATGAACCACAGGCTCGCTGGGTGGCCAGTTTTGCCACCGATGCGCCGTTTGTTCCGGTGAACTGGGTTCGCCTGGTTCACGCCGCAATCATCCAGGAGGGTGCTCAATTGGGCTGTGTGGCATCTCACAACCGGGTTCATCCGGTGTGTGGCCTGTGGCCGGTGGATTTGCGATTTCAGTTGCGCACCGCGATCGAAGACGAAGCCATACGCAAAGTCCGTGCCTGGACCGCGCGATACAAGATGGCCACGGTGACGTTCGAAAGCGATCCGGTCGATCCCTTTTTTAACATCAACACCCCCGACGATCTGGCGGCGGCGGAAATCTTGCTGGCCCAGCGTCAAGCCCGTTCGTCCATATAGGTCAGGTCTTATAGATTGGAAAAGTGGACCCGTTCTGGCGGGAAGAAAACCGTGACGGTGGTTCCCTGATCCGGTTTGCTGTGTATGCTCAGGGTGCCGCCGTGCAGTTCGGCCAAATTTTTGGATAACGGCAACCCCAAACCACTGCCTTCATGGGACCGGGACATGATGTCTTCGACCTGCTTGAAGGGTTCCAAAATGGTTATGAGGTCTTTTTCGTTGATACCGCGCCCGGTATCGGTGACCAGAATTTCAAGCCCTTTGGCGTGGGTCAGGCGGGCGTGAAGGCAAACACGACCGTGTGGTTTGTTGAACTTTATGGCATTTGATACAATGTTGAGCAAAATTTGTTTAACGCGAATTTCATCCGCAAACAGCATGGGCAGGTCTTGGGGAAAGTCGATTTCAATCGTCACGTTCGCAGCTTTTGATTTTTGATGAATTAATATCATGCACGTTTCAGCCAGCCCGCGCATATCAATATCTGTTTCGTGGAGCTTCATGTTGCCGCTTTCAATTTTTGCGGTGTCCAGAATGTCGGCGATCAGGCCCAAAAGAAGCTGTCCGGAACTACAAATATCTGAGGCATACCTTTGGTAGGTCTGCGACAGCGGGCCGACCATCTGGATGGACATAATTTCCGAAAAACCGATGATGGCATTCAGGGGGGTGCGCAGTTCGTGGCTCATATTGGCCAGGAACTGGGTCTTGGTCTGGTTGGCAAGTTCGGCCGCTTCTGTGGCTTTTTCAGCGTCCTCTTTGGCTTTTTGCAAACGGGCCTGATAGGCCTTGCGTTCGGTGATGTCGTTGATGATACCGGAAAAATACGTTTTTCCAGCGGAGCTCCACGCGCCCAAAGACAGTTCGATGGGGAATTCGTGACCGTCTTTATGGAGCCCGGACAGTTCAACGGTTCTGCTGACAAAGTGTTGCAGGCCGCTTTCTCGGGCTTGGTGTAGTCCCGCATTGTGGGCATCGCGGAACCGTTTGGGCATTAAAGACGCTAACGGCTGGCCGATGATTTCGCGTTCCAGGTAGCCAAAGGCCTTTTCCGCCCCGGGGTTCCACATCGACACCAAACCAAGGTCATCAATCGAGATGATCGCTGTGAGGGATTGGGATTTGTGGATGGAGGCAAACTTTTTCTCACTGTCGGCAAGGGCCCGTTCCGCCTGCGTGCGGGCGGTGATATCGGACGCCAAACCATCGTGGATGCGAGCCCCCTGGTCCGACAAATGGACGACGTTGCGGTCGTGAAAATAACGCCATGTTCCAGCGGCATCGCGGATTCGATAATTGGTCTCAAAACCTTCCCCCGGGACCGCGCGGGCGATGGCATCGTCAACAGCGGGGCGGTCGTCATTGTGGATACTGTCGCGCCACAAAGTCGGGTGGTCGAGCATGTGCTGGGGTGAATAGCCCAAAATATCCTGAACCCGGTGGGACCAATATAACCCGCCGGACTGATCGGACACGGAATAGACAATTTCCGGTGCGTTCTCGATAAGTTGGCGGTATTTATTTTCGCTGTTTGTGAGTTGGGCGCAATATGATGCGCGTTCCAGGTTGCGCTGTTGTCCGCGTTTTGCAAGACCCCCCATCACACCCAGCCCGATGATCCACAGGCCGCCGTGGGCAGCCAAAGCCACGTTGCGGAGCGGTTGCATGGCTTGAAAATAGGGAGTTAAGGGTATGGTGATGCTGACCCCGCCGCGAAGCGCGTTTGGCGTGCCTCCGTCCGGGGCGGGAATGGCGGGCGGGTCAAGGGTGTTGGGGCATTTTGGGCAATTTTTCGGCCCATAAATGGCCATCATCATGCGCAGGTCCGGGTGGCCGTCCTGGCTGGTTTGTTTGACCATTTTCGTGCTGCCGGCGGCCAGGCTTTGGAGCGCCCGACGCTGCCAAGGGTCTGCCTCGGGGTCTTTTAAGGTCAGGATTTGCATTGTTATTTTTTCTGTGCCGGGAAACCGATCGGTGAATTTTTGCTGCACTTCACGGGTCATTTGGGACACGGTTATGGGTGAAAAGCGAAGCTTGTCCGAAGGGGCCATACCCGGGCTTTGATTTGTGCCTGGGGCGGGGCTTTGATCTGTGCGGGTCGCCACGTGGACCCCGTCATATTGGTTGGCCCAGTCGCGAACGGCTTGATCTTCATTCCAGGTCAGGTGAGCCTGGGCGGTCGCCATGGTGACGGCTTGCTCATTAAAACCTTGTAAGCTCCAAGTCATGGAACCTAAAACCAAAACGGTCCACAGCGCCACGGACAGGGACGCGTAAAAGCGTACCGGCGTGTTCATCAGGACCCTTGAGGTTGGGGTCTCTGATGGCGATAACGGGGGCAATGGGATCGACGTGGTTGGCGGCGGTGGCAGCAATGGGGGGCCTTTCTATTTGGAGTGTTTAGGGTATTTTGGTGTTGCATGGCGATGTTACAAGCCCTTAGGGTTGCAACTTGGCGGTTTACCCTTTTTCAGGTGTTCTTGATAGTCCATGACCCACTCAGACACGCGCGCGCAGGGCCCCCGGCACATCATCGGCATCGTCGGGTGGAGCGGCAGCGGCAAGACCACCTTGTTCAGCGCCTTGATTCCGGTCCTCATTGGGCGAGGCTTGACGGTTTCGACGATGAAACACTCCCACCATGATTTTGATATGGATCAACCGGGCAAGGACAGTTATCGCCACCGCGAAGCGGGGGCCAGGGAAGTGTTGTTGACATCGCACAAACGCTGGGCGCTGTTGCATGAATTGCGCGAAGAACCGCAATACGATATCGACGCCTTGATTGGCCAGATGGCCCCGGTGGACCTTTTGCTGATCGAAGGGTTTAAGGCGCACAAGTACCCGAAAATCGAAGTGAACCGACCGTCGCGGGGGAAAAAAATGTTGTGCGCATCCGACACCAGCGTGGTCGCCCTGGCCACCGATGTGCCGGTTTCGGGGCTTGATCTGGTGCAATTGGATCTGAACGATGTCGACGCGGTGGCGAACTTCATCATCAACCACCTGGGCCTTAACACCAAGTGACGTCGCGGACGAGGTGAGCTAAGGAAGTCCCGTGGGGCCCGCAAGCCTAGTGGGGTAACCCCTGGTCCAGGCGGTCTTGTATTTCCTGTGTGACGCCGTCCCAGGAGTTTTCACGGCACATCCGCAGGGCGTCATCCACACCCAGACGCTGAACCAAATCGTCGGCAAGGTGGGCAATTTCGTCGCCGCTGTTCTCATAAATTTTCAGATAGTATCTCATGGTGGAGCCTTCTGGTCCGTTCGGTCATTCTTGACCACTTGCTAAAGTGTACAAGGAAAAACTTTCCTTGACGTTAAGGGGTGCACAAGGCCCTGGTCACTTTTTGGGGGGCAGGATGGCGTTGATGGCAAACAGAATTTCACTGACTTGAAACGGTTTGCAAATGTAGTCTTTAAACCCGGCGTTGAGCGCATGGGAGATGTCACGTTTCATGGCGTTTGCGGACACCGCGATAACCGGAATTTCATGGGTCTCCGGGTTCGATCGAAGCTGTTTCAACGCTTCAATGCCGCTCATCCCGGGTAAGTTTATGTCCATCAAAATCAAATCGGGTTGCTCATGTTCGGCGATCTCCAGCCCCAATTCAGCGGTGTGGGCGGGAATCAGCCGGACATTGTCGAGGTCTTCAAAAATCATTTCCATCAATTGCAAATTGGATGGGTTGTCTTCGACATACAAGACCGTGCGATGGGTGGTATTGCGCAGTTCGATGGCAGCCATGTCTTGCCCGGCGAGGGTAACTGTTTCGCTCATATCGGGCTGATCTTTGGCGATGGGGAATTCGACCCAAAATTGGCTTCCGTGGCCTTCGAGGGTGGAAAAACCAATGGTGCCGCCCATCATTTCGGTCAAGGTTTTGGTGATGGTCAGGCCAATTCCGGTGCCTTCGATTTCGCCGCGTTCGGCCCCCAAACGATTGAACGGTTCGAACAGCCCCGCCTGCACGGATAGCGCAATGCCAAGGCCCGTGTCGCTGACGGTGAAACGCATGCGGCCATTGTCCTGGAGTGAACAGGTTAACGTCACTTCACCGCCGTCGCGGTTGTACTTCACCGCGTTGCTGAGCAAATTCAACAACACCTGACTGAAACGACTTTGGTCGACCATGATTGCACAGGGGGCGGCACACATTTGACAGGTTTTTGTATGGTCTTTGTTCAGGTGCACATTGTGTTTTTGCGCCATGGTCTCGATCAGGCTCAAGGCATCGGTGATGATTTTTGCCGGTAGGACCCGTTCAATGGATATGGCCATTTTTCCCGTCTCGATCTTGGCCAAATCCAAAATATCGTTAATCAGGCTCAACAAGTGCCCGCCGCCTGTGGCAATTTGCTTTACCATGTCGGATTGGCGTTCGGTCAGGGGGGGCTTGCGGTCCATTTCCAAAAGTTGGCTAAAGCCCAGGATGGCATTGAGCGGGGTGCGCAGTTCATGGCTCATGGACGATAAAAAATCAGACTTGGCCTGATTGGCCGCTTCGGCGGCGGTGCGGGCTTCACGTGAAAAAATCAGCCGGGCGCGCATGGTGTTGAAGGTCTCGGTCAGATTTTGAAACTCTTCGGGTCCATCGATGGTGATGGGCCGCTGCAAATCTGCGGTCCCGCGAATGGAGCCCATCGCCGCATTCAAGGCCGATAAGGGGTGGGCAAAGGTGCGCAGCGTGATCACGATGGTAATGGTGATCATCAGCGCCAACAAAATGCCACTGAGCAACAAGGCAATGTCGATGCTTCGCAGCGCGGCAAAGGTTGTGCTGTCGGGCAGGCCAACCAGTAACTCTATCCCGTTCAGCCCCTCGACCGGAATTTGCGTGACACTCCATGTGCTGTGACGTTCACTGTGATCGTCGGAAGCGTTTTCCCCTACGGCAATAAAATCGGGTGTTGTCGAGATGATAACGCGGTCCTGGTAAAGGATCGCGCGACCGACGTTTGATTGCTCCTGTTGAAAAATTTCCAAAAACGTTTGTTGAGGAAATTCAACCACCATAAAACCTTCAACCAGGCCATTGTAGAAGACCGGAATGACCAGCGTCATTTTATCGGCTTGAAGGTTCAAAAGGGGTTCGCCCCTTGAAACTTGACTGTGCCAAGGCTGTTGGGTGTAGTTGGACAACTGTTCCTGGGTGCTGGCGAGGGGGCGACCTTTGTAATCGGTCAAGGTGATGTACGTCGGACCGGTCACCGGCATCCTGAGAGAGGCAAAAAATGCGGCCAAACTGGTGCGCGATTGCACGTCGATTAAGGCGTTGACCAAAATTTCATTGGCGGCGATGGCGGTTGCGGATTTTTCGATGATGTTGATGCGATTGCGCAGTTCCTGGACGTTTTGGATGGCGATGCTCGTAAGGTTTGATCTGGCTTCGTTTTCAAGCTGTGATCGCACCACTTGTTCGATGATGAGCCCCATGGAAAACAATACCAACAACGCCACCGGCAGCAGCTTGAACAACAATCCGCGGGCGGTTTGGGAACTGAGTAAAATGGTGGGAAAAAGAGATTTTACCACGTGACTTACCTTTCGATGGGCACAATGGCCCCGTTTTTTGAAAATTCAGCCAAGGTGAAATCGCTGCGCTTCAAGGCATCGTGGCGGGCGGCGGTGAACGGGCGGGTATAGCGTTTAACCAGGCCGTCATAGGGGGCCTGGTTTTCCAGGGCTTGGCGCAGTCGGTCCGGGTCTACCGATCCCGCCTGGTCTGCGGCACGGGCCAACAGCATCACCAGGTCATAGGCATGGGCGGTGCCGGCCGGGGACAAAATATCATTTCGCTGACCAGCTTGGGTTTGACCGGGAAACAGTTTGTCGTAGCGGGCCAGGAAAGCCTTGGCGGCGTCTGGACGGGTGGGGCGTAAAAACGAATAAGTTTGCAAAAAAGATAAATCAACGGCGTTTAAATCATCTGCCAACATGGCCGGGAATGTGCCCCCGGTGATCCCCCAATGGGACAGGATCGGCAGGCGTTGTGGGGCGGGCATTTGGGCAATGTTGCGCACCGCCACCGCGCCTTCGCGGGTGTTGGCGACCAACACGATGGCCTGGGCTCCGCTGGCCCTGAGGGTATTGATTTTTTGCGTTAGATTTTTGGTTCCCCAACTGAACCACTGTACATTGGCGATGGTCATGCCCAATGCTTGCGCGGCGCGGTTTAAGGCCGCTTCGTTGGACCGCCCCCAGCCGGTCTGTTCCAGCAACAGGCCGATTGTGTCATAGCCGCGCTTTTGCGCCCGTTCGACCAAAAAACGTCCGGCTAATTGATCGCGGACCGAAACGCGAAAGACGTTGTTGGGGCTGTAGCCATTATCAACCACAGCCGTGCCCGCCGCCCACGGCACCAAAAAAATGAGATTGTTGGCGTGAATGGCTTTCAATTCGGCCATCGCCACGGGGGTGTGCAGCCCCCCCATCACGGCGATAACGTCGTCTTGTTGGGCAAAATCTTCGATGTTGTCGACGCCGCGCGCCGGGTTGCCGCGATGATCCTTGACCACCAGTTGCAAGGGTTTTCCCAAAACGCCCCCGGCGGCGTTGAGTTCATCGATGGCAACCGCCATGCCGCGGCGAATGGCTTCGCCCGATTGCGCCGACGCCGACGACATATCCGCATCCAGGCCAATTCGGTAGGCATCGCTGGCCATCGCGGTGGGGGGCAACATGTTGATGGAAAGCCACATAAAAAAGGCAAACAACAGTCGGGGTATCCTGGTCATATGGGGCCCCTTTTCAAGCTCGTTGGTTGCGCGATATGCCGACGTCGTTGATATGGGTATGAAGACGATGATCGCAAATGATTTTAGGGTGGCGGGAAGGGATCGGACAACCACGCCAAGTGGACACAAAAAGGCCCCGTCAATGACGGGGCCTCAGACTGTTGACAAACCCCGTCGATTTTTCGGCGGGGTTTGTTTTTTCCGGTATCGGCGCCGGATCTGAACGGGGCGAGCGGAAGCCGAGTGCTCAGACCGGCCTGGGGTCGGGTTTCGG
>Ga0316208_1000061_pt1 | contig 161641 bp, 145 predicted proteins | sample 3monopyrite_MG_FD_204944 | JGI IMG/M metagenome (GOLD analysis project Ga0316208, IMG submission 204944) | Microbial mat bacterial communities from mineral coupon in-situ incubated in ocean water Damariscotta River, Maine, United States -... | ecosystem: Environmental > Aquatic > Marine >... | reverse complement strand
TGATGAGTTTTTCTACCGATTTAATCGAAAAGCATTCCCAGCATCAAGTTTTAACACTTTAATTAGTCGAATGATGAATCAAAAACCTTATTTTAGTTGACAAAGGGAAGTATGTGGGTGATTCAATTAATTTAATTTCTGGTAACCTGTGATTCGTAGAAACTAAAATTCTCTATTTAATAAATTCTAACACTTGATAAATTGATTTACATTTGTAGTACAAAATGTCGAAGCGAAAAATCATACATATTTTTGTAGGCGTTGTATCGCTTGCTTCGACGTTGATAAGTTGTGGAAGTATAGCACCATATGCTCCAGAAATTGAGATTCAACAATTCTCAATACCTCCGCAAGAGTTATCTTCAATCTCTATCCCTGTAAAAGTCGATCTTACTCCCTATTTTAAAGAAACAAATCAATCAATTCCATTCACCTTTAAAGGTGAAGAGCAAATTTGTGAAGGTGTGAGCTATTCGTACCAATTTATTCGAGATTCGATTAAATTTAGTGGAATTGGATCTAAATTACTGTTTGATGTTGATGGAAAATATGCTTTAAAACTTAACTATTGTCCAAAGTGTACAGAATTATTTAGTGACAAGGGAAATTGCATCATCCCTAGAGTATATTCATCTTGCGGTGTTGGTGAGTCGATGCGTAAGATAGAAGTTGGCTATTCTGCAGCTATTGTGCTTACTAAAGACTACAAGTTAACTTCGACAACGCAATTAAGAAAAATAAAGACAGTAACTCCTTGTCTGGTTACAGTATTCAATTATGATGCAACTACTACATTAAAAGAAGAGGTTACAAATGCGTTACAGGATTTGGAGAAGGATATTGACGCAGAAATTTCAGCGGTTGATTTACGACCTGAAATGGAGGAGACTTGGACTGCGCTTTCGGATGCAATTGATTTAGAAGGATATGGCTTTTTACATATGGATCCACAATCGGTATCAATTAGCAAAATTCATTTTATCGGAGATACCGCCTATTTCAATACTATAATTACTGCAAAACCTGTAATTCTCTCAAATGAAGTGGTAGATTCAATCAATGTCTTACCTGATTTGGTAGATTTCAAAAAGAAAGAAGGCTTCGATATTACGATGGATGTTTTCGCAGCGTATGATAGTTTAAGTTCAATAATTACGCAAAATATTCATGGAACATCAGTAGAGTTGAAAGGAAAGAATATTGTTTTTGAGAGTGTCACTATACTTGGCGCAGCAAATAGTGGTATTCATTTAGAAGTTCAGTTTTCGGGAGACAAGAAAGGAACCCTATTCCTTACAGGTACTCCTCAGTTTGATTCTACCACTCAAACAATTGATTTTCCAGATATGCAATTTGATATAAAAACCAAAGATGCTCTACTCAAATCTGCAAAGTGGATGTTCAATGATAAAATCACAAAAACTATCCGATCAGCATCTCAAATGGATTTGACTCCTTACCTAGATTCTCTCAAAACAATGATTGGTGAAAGCCTAAATGGAGAACTAACAGATGGGGTTTTTATGAGTGGAAGTGTACAGGAACTAATCATAAATTCCATACAACCCATCAATAAAAAATTGTTTATTAGAGTTAAAAGTAAAGGTTCTCTCGGAATCTCTATGTAACTATCGATTGACCATGTGACTAGCAACCTGGGGGAAACAATTGTATAACGCATCGCCCAACCCGTCTTCAAAATTCATAGAATCTATAGAAATACGCATACAACGAAGCCATTCGTCTTTCGCTTCAACTGTGATTGCGTGAGGTAAATGTCTCATTTTCATCTTTGGATGTCCATATTCTTGTGAATACAATTGAGGACCTCCGAGAAATTGAGAAAGAAACAGAAATTGCTTCTTTTTTATTAATTCATGTTGATCCAATGCAAAGAGGTTTTGAATAGACGAATCAAAAAAAACTTTTGCGTAAAAAATATCTAATAAGCTTCGTAACCTGTCAGATCCAATACGTTCATATAATGTCTTCATAAAATTCTCTAAAATAATATCCAATCTTTTCTGTATCTTTGATTAGCAAATACGATGATAAAATTACTTTTTTTCTTTACTCTCGCCATTTATTCCTTCGGAATATTTGCACAAAAATCCAAGAACATTGCTTCTGATGGAATTAATACGTGTGCAGGCGCTGTCAATATTTTTGAAAATGGTGATTTTAATCTTCAATTTACTGGAAAAAAATCTCAAAGTTCTATTTCTAATTATTTTTCTCTAGAATCTGTTGAAGTTGGAAACCAGTTATGGGTAGCTTTCATTGCTCCCTCAACTGGTGAGTTAACTTTTAGCGCAGATAAGCATTCTGGGTTTCTTCAGATGGTGGTTTTTGAGCAAGATCGTAAAGAAATTTGTACAGAAATTAATTCGGGTATTGCAGAAATTGCAAGAATGTATATTAAAAAAGAATCGCATCATATTGGACTCGATTTTAAAACCGGCAATGGATTTATGTACACTTTGAAGATGCAGAAGGGTAAAAAAATTAACATTCTTTTTGCCACTGAAGAAAAAAGTACTGATAAAATGCATCTCAAATGGCATTTTGAGCCTGAAGTAATTGTAGCATCAGAACCTAAGGTATTAGATAGAAGATTTGACGACTTCGCTCCAACATTTAGTATAAAAGTGAGGGACGCTAAGACTAGAAAACCGATTGTTGCCTCAATATCCATTGAAGAATCGAGAGGAGTGGATGGACTGTATGTTGCTTCAGACCTGTTCTTAAACATTGATAGAAAAGCCGACATGAAAGTGAAGTGTGATGTTGAAGGTTACTTTTTTAAGGATAGCATCATCAAAACAACTCCTTATAAAGATCAACATATACTTTTTACTCTCACAAGAGTGTCAAAAGGTATGAGTGTCAAAATTGAAGACATTGAATTTAAAGCTGGGACTAGCATAATCACTGATGCATCTACTCCTAAACTAAGGAGATTGAAGGATTTCTTGCTACTCAATTCACAGATAAGTATTGAAATTCAAGGTCATGTCTTTGCTATTGGAGACAATTCTATAATGGGTCAAAAGATTTCCGAAGCTAGGGCAAAGCGTGTTCGGAAATATCTTATTGATAATGGTATTGATAAAAATAGGTTGAAAGCAAAAGGCTATGGCAATACCATGCCTGTTTTCGAAGAGCCTAAATTCTCTTACGAAGAACAGGCAAATAGAAGAGTGGAGATATTGGTGCTTTAAAGACTGATTAAATCGTCATTATCTCATTTTCCTTCACATTAAGAATACCCTCTGCTTTTTTAGAAAAAGAGTTCGTCATATTTTGAATTTCACTTTCTCCATCTTTCATCATATCCTCAGATAAACCATCATCTTTTAATAACTTCAGCATGTCGATGGCGTCCTTTCGGTTATTTCTAAAACCAATTTTTGCGTTTTCCATTTCGATCTTTGCTTGCTTTACCAAGTCTCGTCTTCGCTCTTCAGTTAAAGGAGGTACCGATATCAATACGCTTTCGCCATTACTTTGAGGAGCAAAACCAAGGTTCGCATTAATTATTCCTTTCATAATTTCTTCAAGCATCGCTTTTTCCCAAGGTTGAACTGTAATTGTTCTTGCGTCCATGGTGTTAACATTTGCAACTTGTTGTAATGGCGTTGGAACCCCATAATAATCAACCACAACAGCTTGTAGCATCATTGGGGAAGCTTTTCCAGCGCGAATTTTTGAAAGTTCCGTCTCATAATGAGAAATTGTCTGAGTATTTGAGCTTTTCAGTTCCTCATATACCATATTTAATTCTTCAGTCATCCTTTGATTTTAATAGTTTAGTTACGAACAATTGTACCAACTTGTTCTCCTTTCAACACTTTAAGTAGATTACCCGGAGTATCCATATCAAAAACAATAATGGGTAAGCTATTCTCTTTACACAAAGTAAATGCGGTCATATCCATAATGGTCAACCCCTTAGCATAAACATCATCAAAACTAATCATGTCGTATTTAGTTGCATTTGGATTTTTTTCAGGGTCAGCAGAATAAATTCCATCTACTCTAGTGCCTTTTAGAATTACGTCAGCATTGATTTCTATAGCTCTCAACGAAGCCGCAGAATCAGTTGTAAAATATGGATTCCCTGTTCCTGCTCCAAAAACAACAACTCTCCCTTTCTCTAAATGCCGTACCGCTCTTCTTCTTATAAATGGTTCAGCGATAGCTTTCATTTCTATTGCTGATTGCAAACGAGATTGAACTCCTTCGGATTCCAATGCTGATTGTAAAGCCATAGAGTTAATCATTGTCGCGAGCATTCCCATGTAATCTCCATGCGTTCTATCCATTCCACCTTCTTCAGCTTGTACACCTCTAAAGATATTTCCTCCTCCTATTACAATAGCCACTTCAATACCAGCATCATAAACTTCTTTAATCTGTTGCGCGTATGATTTAAGACGTTTATTATCTATTCCAAAGGATTTATCTCCCATTAGAGACTCTCCACTTAGTTTTAATAGAATTCTTTTGTACTTCATAGTGAAATTTTCAGTTGAGCAAATATACAGAATTAATGTTTTAAAGATTGAATGATTTACTAAACAATGAAGCAAAAAAAAACCGTTTACTTTCGCAAACAGTTTTTTTAATATAATCGAAGATCAATTAAGACAATGCAACTCTTTTAAAATCAACTACTGTTAAACCTGCTTCCGCCTCGTTTAACATCTGTTCAACTGACTGTTTGTTATCTCTAACATTCATTTGGCTCAACAAGGTGTTTTCTTTGAAGAATTTATTCAAGCGACCATGAGCAATTTTCTCCGCCATTTCAGCAGGTTTCCCTTCTTGAATAGCCAAATCTTTACCTACTTCCAACTCTCTTGCGATTGTTGCTTCATCAATGCCCTCTTTACTTAATGCCAAAGGATTCATTGCAGCGACTTGCATTGCTACTTGCTTACCAGCATCTAAAGCTGAATCTGATGCTTTATTCAATGCGACCAATGTCGCCAATTGATTTCCTGGGTGGTTGTAAGCTACTACTGCATCAGCACTAATAATTTCAACATTAGAAAGATTCAATTTCTCACCAACAACACCAACTTGCTCAATAATTTTCTCAGAAACAGTCAATTTATCATCGTATGCTTCCGACATCATTGCCTCTGTTGATGATGGTCTTTTATCCATTGCGATAGTCATTAACGACTCAACAAAAGCCATATAATCACTATTCATTGCAACAAAATCAGTTTCGCAGTTTAACGATAAAACAACACCTGTTTTTCCATCATTCGTTACTTTTGCTAAAACTAAACCTTCTTTTGCATCGTTGTCACCTCTTTTTGCCGCCACTTTTTGTCCTTTCTTTCGAAGAACATCAATTGCTGCTTCAAAGTCACCGTCAGTTTCGACAAGTGCCTTTTTGCAGTCCATCATTCCGGCACCTGTTTGTTTTCTTAATTTATTTACATCTTGAGCTGTAATCGTCATGATATATTATTTTAATGTGTTTTATTTATTTACTTAAAGCTTCTATCAAATCAGCTTTCTTCATAGCAGAGATTCCCTTCACTCCCGCAGTCTTTGCTAATACTTTTAATTCTGCAACACTGTTAGAAGAATAATCTTGTGCTTCCACTTTAACCTCTTCTTTTACAGCTTCAACTACTGGTTCAGCTTTTGCTTCAACCTTCACTTCTTCCTTTTTTGAAGATCCCGTTTTTACTTCTTCAGCAGAAACTGCCGCTTCAGCTTTAGGAGCTTCGTCTGTTTTTGTTGGAGCTTCCTTTTTTGCTTTCGCATCTTTATCGGCAGAATCTTTTGCGTTCTTTCTTTCCTCTAAACCTTGTTTAATTGCTTCACAAACGGTGTCAAGAATTAAAGTGATTGATTTTGTCGCATCATCATTTGATGGGATTGGAAAATCAACCAATTTTGGATTAGAATTCGTATCTACCATAGCAAATACAGGAATGTTCAAACGTTTTGCTTCTTTCAAAGCAATGTGCTCTTTAATAATATCAACAATAAAAATAGCTGCTGGTTGACGAGTCATATCAGCAATAGAACCAAAATTCTTTTCTAATTTATCACGTTGACGCGTTTTAAACAAACGTTCTCTTTTGTTTAACGTTGACCAAGTACCATCCGTTTGCATCTTATCAATAGAAGACATTTTACGAATAGACTTACGTGTTGTAGCGAAGTTAGTTAACATTCCTCCTGACCAACGTTCAGTAACGTAAGGCATGTTTAATTCTTTCACTCGATCAGCAATGATATCTTTTGCTTGTTTTTTTGTTGCAACGAAAAGAATTTTTTTACCCGACTTTGCAATTTGCTTTAATGCAGCGCTCGAATTTTCGAGGTGTACAATTGTCTTATTTAGGTCAATAATGTGGATACCTTTTTTTTCCTCAAAGATATACGGCGCCATTGCTGGGTTCCATTTTCTTTTCAAGTGTCCAAAGTGCACACCTGCATTTAATAAGTCTTCAAATTTTAATTTTGACATTTTCTTTTTATTTAATTGTTCACGTTCCTTTAGTAATCAGTTTCAAGAGGGACTTTTCAGCAGTACTCAAGAACTTGGATACTAAACAACTTGCAAAATATTTTTTTAACGTTTCGAGAATTGGAATTTCTTTCTCGCTTTTGGCTGTCCTGGTTTTTTTCTTTCAACCATTCTTGGATCACGTGTCATCAATCCTTCTACTTTCAATAGAGGTTTGTTATCTTCGCTCACTTCAACCAATGCTCTTGATATTCCCAATCTTACAGCTTCAACTTGTCCGTTAATTCCTCCACCTGCAACATTTACATTCAGGTCATATTTACCTTCTGTATCCGTTAACTGAAATGGTTGAAGAATTTTCGCTTGAAGAACTGCTGTTGGAAAAAACTCTTTAAAATCTCTCTTGTTGATAGTAAACTTACCTTTACCTTTTGACATATAGACTCTGGCAACGGCAGTTTTTCTTCTTCCTAATGTGTTAATTATTTCCATAATTTATTTGAATGTATCTAAGTTAAGTACTTCAGGCTTTTGAGCTTGTTGATCATGCTCTGGTCCTACATATACTTTTAGGTTTCTAAATAATTGGCGACCAAGTGTGTTTTTAGGAAGCATTCCCTTCACAGCTTTTTCTACCAATCTTCCTGGATTTTTAGCCAACATTTGTTCGGCTGATGTTTGACGTTGTCCACCTGGGTACCCAGTATGACGGATATACGTTTTATCCACTAATTTTGTACCTGAAAAAGATACTTTCTCTGCATTTAGAACAATAACATTGTCCCCGCAGTCAGCGTGAGGCGTGTAATTCGTTTTGTGTTTCCCACGAATTAATTTCGCCACCTTGCTTGCTAAACGACCTAAAGTTTGGCCTTCTGCATCCACCACAATCCACTTCTTTTCAGCAGTTTCTTTGTTAGCGGAAACGGTTTTGTAACTTAATGTATCCACAATTTTTTTTTTAATTAATTAAGATAATTCCCCAAATATGGGGGTGCAAAGATATGATTTCTAGGCTTATTAACAAACCTTATTTGAAAATAATTTCAAGAAAAGGAAAAGTAATTTTATCCTCTCTTTTTTATTGATAATACGCAGGCTCAATGAAGCTCAATAAAAAAGATTACTTCTTCTTAAATTGATTAATCGCATTAACAGTAAACTCAGACAAAACTAGTTGTCCACTTAACTCAGCACGGTCTTTTAATAACTCATCCCAGTGGTCTGTTCCTTCCCAGAAAACGTTTTTTAACAAAATCATTGCTTCAGGATTAGAATTAGAAAGAGTCGTTGCTAACTCGCCAATTTTAGTGTCCATTTCTTCCACATTGTCAAAAACCTCTGCATATAAACCTTTTTCCTGAGCCCAAGAAGCAGTTTTCCATTCTGTTGCATTAATTGCTAACTGACTCATCGCAGAAGTTCCAATTTTTCGTTCAACTGCTGGGCCAACCACAAACGGACCTATTCCAACTGCTAATTCTGATAATTTTACTGCAGAGAATTTAGTTGCAAAGCAATAATCGACAGCTGAAGCTATTCCTACTCCACCACCAACCGCTTTTCCTTGGACTCTTCCGATGATTAATTTAGGGCTCCTTCTGCACGCATTTATAACATTCGCAAAGCCCGAAAAGAAAACCTTTCCTGTTTCAAAATCTTTGATCGAAATTAACTCATCAAAACTCGCGCCTGCACAAAATGCTCTTTCCCCTGCCGATTTTAAAACAACTACTTTAACATCGTCATTCTGTCCTAATTGGGTGATAGATAATGCCAGTTTTTCTAATATTTTTCCTGGTAAAGAATTGCTTAACGGATGGCCAAATTCAATTGTTGCGATTCCTTTATCATCAATTGACACATTTACATGTCCTTCATCTACTGCTATTGACATAAGATTATTTCTTCAGTTTTTTTACGCGATTCTCTTTAGACGATGCAATTTTAACGTCGATTTTTCTCTCGTTAATTTCCATCCCGTTTAAGGCTTCAATTGCATTAATAGCTTCTTCAGGACTTTCCATTTCAACATAAGCAAAACCTTTGGACCGTTTAGTATCCTTCTCATATACAACATGTGCATACTTTACTGTTCCGAAAGTAGAAAAAGTTGCTTTGATATCCTCTGATGTTATGCTCCAATCTAAATTGGCGATAAAAATATTTACCATTCTACCATTTATTTTAAAGTGAAACTATCTGTGCCTATTAATTGGCCTTGACAATACACTTTTACTTTGTAATTTCCTTTTGTAGCAATTTGATTTCCTAATTTATAGAAAATTGCCATATCTATTCTTTGATTCTGATAATTGATGTCTTTATAATCGGAAAAAGCAATGGGACCATCTTCTGTGTCAACAACATTTCCAGAGCTCGCTTGTAAAATTTTACCGGTAGGCTCAACAATTTGCAAATAAACCGTTTTATTACCAGCTGATGCAATTGGGTTTTCTGAAATAGTGAAACTCGATTTAATTTGCACCACGTTTCTCGCTCTTGTTGTCTCAGTCATAGAGCTGTTCATTTTTTGTTTTAGTCCAATAGTATTGAAATTGTATGCTTGTAGTTTCGACCCCTTCTTAACCTGAGCAGCACTCTCTTCTGCTTTATTTCTAAAGTCATCTCTTTCATCTTGTGTGCTAACTAAAACTGTTTTTGTAGAGTCAAGGTTATTTGTAAGTAATAGATTTTTAGTGTTTAGTTCGTCAATTTGCACAATGTACCCACGCATGATGCTTTTCATTGTCTCAATTTCCTTTCGTGCTTTGAATAATTGATAAGCCGACATTTTTCCGCGTTTCACTTCATCTTGAAGATCTTCTATTCGTTGTTGCTTAACGAATAATGAATCTTTGTTTATAGAACCTTCATCTTTTAATACATCTATGGTTTCAAGAATAGCGGTAAAATCTGTTTTGATGTCATTGGTCATTGTTCCCAAATAACTAGACATCATCTGATTCATCCCCTCCATATCTGCTTGGAGCATCTTGTTGTCATTTTGACTAGCATTCAACTCCTTGTTTTTTACAGATAAGAAATAAGCCATCAAAGCAAGTCCTAACAATAGAATTATTATTATACCAACAAATGCTCCGTTGCCTTTCTTTTTGGGTTCTTCAAGTTCTGACATACTGATTGATTTATTTTTACCTATACTATAAACAGAATAAACTTTTTCTTAGTATACGAAAAAAATTCTGATTTCACAATTTATCATAAATTGTAATCTAGCTAAACTAAACTTCTTCGATTTGATAGGAATAGTTTTCCATAATTTGATTGGCAAGTAGTTTTTTACATGCGTCTTCAACCATTATTCCAGCTGAAGCTGAAGAATCAGCATCAACAAATAAGCGAACATGTCTTCCAACTCTCACTCCAGTTATTGCGTTTAACCCAATATTACTCATGCTACTTGTAACTGCCTTTCCTTGTGGGTCAAGCAATGCGTCTAACGGCATTACATCGATTTCTGCTTTAAATCTCATTCCTTTTTTTTATTTTTTTACAAATGTATTCTCTACAAATGACATAATCAAATACAAAATTACAATTAATGCGATTGACCATACTCTAAAAATGAAAATTAATACCAAACTTATTAACAAAAACACGAATCTTATTTCGTTGCCTTTCCATTTAAAATTTTTCATTTTTAAAGAAAATAATGGGATTTCTGAAACCATTAATAGCCCCATCAAAATGATCAAAGTAACTATTAAATAGGGATTGAAAAGGAATTCACTCACGGGGCTTGCCCAAACATCAGTATATACAATTGCTAGAGGGAAAGTTGTAAAAAACAATGTATTAGCAGGAGTTGGCAGACCAATAAAAGAAGTTGTTTGCCGGGTATCTATATTGAACTTTGCTAACCTGAACATGGAAAAAAATGGAATAATCAGACCAAATAGAGGTAAGAGGATCAATTTCCCTTGAGAAAGCAAGGAGAACCATTGAGTAAATTCAAAATAAACAAGACCTGTTGAAACATCATTTAAATTTGAAGGTTTTAAAGTTAATACTACCATCATCATCACTCCAGGTGCTACACCAAATGTGACCATATCAGCCAGGGAATCGAGTTGCTTGCCCAATTCTCCGGAAGTTTTCATTAACCTGGCCGCAAATCCATCTAGAAAGTCAAAAATAGCTCCAGCATAGATGGCAAAAACCGCTAAATGTAGTTCCCCTAAGATAGCAAAAAGAATGGAAAATATCCCAAACATTAAGTTCGCAGAAGTCAATATATTTGCTAAGTTAAACATGTTCTCAAAAAATATTTAAAAAAAGTCAACGAAATGCGTTAACTTTACGTCTTACTACTATAAATTAACACTACAAAGAACACAATATTTTGCAGAATTTACAGTTTATGAGTTACAAAAAACTATTTTCTATGAAAACAGGATTGAAAACAATTCTATTTATTGTGCTAGGGTTTGCCTCAAATGTATTCTCTCAAGAAACTAATATAACAGAGACTGTTGCACCAAAATATTCGAATGAATTTCTACAGATTGGTGTAGGTGCAGATGCTCTCGGCATGGCTAATTCGGTAGTTGCGCAGACAGACAATGTAAATTCTGCCTATTGGAATCCAGCAGGACTTGTTCATGTTGATAAATGGTTAGAAGTTAGTTTAATGCACTCTGAGTATTTCGCAGGAATTGCAAAGTATGACTATTTGGGTCTTGCCCATTCTATTGACGAAAAGAGTTCACTTGCTTTTTCTGCTATTCGTTTTGCAGTTGATGACATCCCAAACACAACACAATTAATTGACAACAATGGAAACATCGATTACGACAGAATCACCACTTTTACAGCTGCTGATTATGCATTTTTACTTTCTTACGCAAGAAAAACGAAAATAGAAGGCCTTAGTATAGGTGGTAGTTTTAAAGTGATTTACCGGAAAATCGGAAGCTTTGCTAAATCGTGGGGATTTGGATTAGATGCAGGTGCGCAATACCAAACAAAAAATAAATGGAAATTTGGATTGATGGCAAGAGATGTAACCTCTACTTTTAATGCGTGGGTATTCACTTTGGACCAAGAAACACAAGAGGTGTTTTTGGCAACAGGAAACTCACTTCCACAGAACGGACTGGAACTGACGCTACCGAGACTAATTTTGGCGGGTTATAAGAAATTTGATTTGGGTAAAAAAGGATTTCATGCTTCAGGTGAAATCAACCTAGAAGTTACTACAGATGGAAAAAGAAATACTATTTTGAAATCCAATTTTGTTTCAGCCGACCCAAGATTGGGAATTCAAATTGGCTTCAAGTCATTCGTTGCTTTACGTGCAGGTATCTCAAATTTGCAGTACGTTAAAAACTTCGATGATACACAAAAACTAAACATTCAACCTAACATTGGTATAGGTCTTAACTTTAAAAATTTCTATTTAGACTACGCATTTACAGATATTGGTGACGCATCTGTTGCTTTGTATTCTCATGTTATTTCTCTCCGAATCAAGCTGAAAAAACCAAAAGGACCCCAAAAAGATGAATAAGGTTTACATTTATGGCGTTTTTGTTATCTCGCTGCTTTTTTTTAACAGTGGGATTTCTCAGACTTATGGTAACGAGTGGATTCAATATGATCAGGAATATTATTCTTTTAAAGTTCATCCTAGTATAGTAGTTCCAACCTCTTTCAGTGATGCCTCAAATTTAGAAACAGGTATCTATAAGATTGATTATACTGCTTTGGTCAATTCTGGGATAGATCCTACTTTATTCTCAAGTGAGAATATTCAAATATTTGGAAGAGAAAAAGAGATTCCTCTTTTTATAGTTGATGGAGGAGATTCTAGTATTGATTCTTTGGATTACATTCTATTCTATACAGAAAGAAATGATGGATGGTTGGATTCAACAATCTATAGTAATCCAGATGAAATTGGCAACCCTTATTTTAGTATTTATAGTGATACTATTGAGTACTTTTTTACATGGAATAATTCAACAAACAACTTACGCTTTACAGAAGAAAGCAATGCGAATTTTGCATCATTTACACCTTCCAATTACATTTTTTACGATAAGTGGCAAGCCTATCATCAACAGTACCAAGAAGGTGCAAGATTATCTAAAGGTTCTAGTTCGTTTTACAACTTGGGAGAAGGATGGTCTAGCTACAAACAAAATGGCGCTACAGGTTTTACGTTTAATATAGGGGCTATTCAAATTAAATACCCTTATCAAGGTGTAGGTGCGCCTAATGTCTTATTTGATGCCATGCAAACTGGAGAATCTAATGCCTCATACTCTTCTTTGGGGAATCATCATGCTCTTTGGTCAATAGGGGCATCAAACTATGTCATTAACGATTCTATTTGGATTGGTTATAATGGAATCAAAATAGAGAAACAGTTTCCGACAAGTATTTTGCCTGCTTCTGGAAATTCAAACTTACGGTGTCAAATTATTGGAGACCAAGGTGCTCTAACGGACTACCAATCGATTTCCTTCTTTAGATTACGTTACCCCCGTATTCCTACTTTTGACGGAGAAAACAAAATTGAATTTGATGTGGTTAACAGCACATTGGAGCCAAGGATTAGAATTGATCTTGCGAATGTAAGTTTCAATAATCCTATTGCCTTTGTTCTGGGTGATGTACCCAAGAAAATTAATTTTTCTTTAAATGGAAGTGTTTACACAACCTTGATTACTAACTCTATTAATGGAGAAAAGCAACATGTTGTCTATCAAGATTCTTCAACAATAACATCTGTTAACTCATTGAGGCCCGTAAACTTCAATAGTACAACTCCTGGTTTTTTTACTAATTACGGCGCTATAAGTAATAAAGAAAGAGCACTTCTTATGATTACTCATGAGAAACTAAAAATTGCTTCTGACAACTACATCGCATACAGAAGGTCAGTTGCTGGAGGAAGTTACAACGTAATTGAAGGAGATATTGATGAATTATACCAACAGTTTGGAGCGGGGATCCCACAGCACATTAATAGTATTCGTCGTTTTTCTCATTTTATTTTTAATCAATCAACCGAAAAACCTGTTGGTTTATATCTGTTAGGAAAAGGAATTAAACAAGCTACAGTAGGTGAATTATTTGGAACGAGAAATAATGCTATTTATACTGAAGAATCATTAATTCCATCTTTTGGGGAGCCCGGTTCTGATATTTGTATTACGTCAGGACTTGAAGGACCGTACAGATGGAGTCCATTAATTCCAACAGGGAGAATATCTGCAAGGACAGATAATGAGCTACAAGATTATTTGGATAAAGTTATCAAGAATGAGACAGAACAAGATTCCAATTCTGTATATGATACGCCAAACAAAGATTGGCAAAAACAGATTCTTCATTTTGTTGGAGGCAGTACAGGACCTCAACAGTCGCAATTCAAATTTTACATGGACAATATGGGGAACACCATGGAAGATAGTTTATTCGGAGGGAATGTATCGAGTATTTATAAAACAAATAGCGATCCACTTCCCCCAAGTACAATTACATCAATTACTGACAGGATAGCGAATGGGGTGAGTCTTATGTCCTATTTTGGACATGCAACTGCTAGCACTAGTGGTTTTGAAATTAATCTGGACGAACCTAGCAATTGGAATAATTCTTCCAAATTCCCAATAATGCTGGTTAACGCTTGCTATAATGGGAACATTTATCAATATACCAATTCTTACTCTGAAGATTTTGTCCAAGTACCTAATTATGGAGCTATCGCCTATTTAGCTTCTGTTAATGTTGGTTATGATGTTTATCTTAATTTATATTCAAGTAAATTGTATAATCAATTTACCAAGTACGCTTATGGTGCTACTATTGCTGAACAAATGAAGAACACTATTGAGACCATTGAACCCACTGGAGACAATTTATATCTGGAAACAACTTGTACTCAAATGGTTCTCAATGGTGATCCAATGATTCGCTTAAATTATCACACCAAACCTGAAATAGAATTATTACCTGAGGATGTTTGGTTTACCCCAGAAAACCCTGATTTAACGGTTGATAGTATTGAAATGCATATTTTACTGAAAAATCTAGGGCGCTCGCTTGTAGATACCTTCTTAATTGAAATAAGAAGAAATTTCCCATCTACATCGACCGACTCTGTTTATGTGTTTAAGTTGGCAAATCTTCATTATACAAAAGAATTCACTTTTAAATTTCCACTACAACCCAATATCAGTTTAGGATTAAATTCTTTTGACGTTTCAGTCGACTTACCCAATCAGAGAGATGAAGTATATGATGAATTAAATAATAATAGGGTCACAACTACTCTTTTTCTTGATATTGACGGTATTATTCCAGTATCTCCGTTCAAGTTCGCCGTCGTTCCAATAGACAGCGTTACCGTTAGCGCATCTACAAATAATCCAATTGCAGATTTCAATACTTATCGTTTTGAAATGGACACTATTGATTTTGAGGGCATACCGAGTCCTGCTCATCGATTTGCTACCATTTCTGGATTTGGTGGTGTTAAAAGTGTTAACCCATCAGAATGGACGTTGACATCTTCTGGAATGAGTAATACATTAGTTTGTGAAGACAGCGTTGTTTATTTTTGGCGAGTCTCAATTGTTGGAGATACCAATTGGAAAGAAAGCTCATTTCAATACATTCCGAATAAAACAGGTTGGGGACAAGATCATTTTTTTCAATTTAAGGATAATGGATTTAACGGTGTGACCTTTAATAGAAGTGCCCGAACAAAAGAGTTTAATCCAAAACTTTCTGAATTAAGATGCCAAATTAGAAATTCTTACGCCAATGCCTCTGATGCTCTTTATGAAATAGGTACTATTCAACAAGAATATGGTGCTTGCAATGGTTTGCCAACCCTTCACGTTGCTATTATAGACCCCATTACTCATATTCCTTGGGGTACTCGATATGTTCCTACAGGAGAAAACCTCGGAAATGATTTTGGAAATGCAAACGACAATGGCTTTTGCGGAGGTGGATATTTTTTAAACCGCTCTTTCAAAGTGTTCTTGTTCGAAGAAAATGACCCAGCTCAAATTGCATCCTTCCAGAACTTGGTCAACAATATCGTTCCAGATGGTCATTACATTCTAATTTACTCTCCTTTTCAAACCTCTTATACTTCTTGGAACTCTATTGACTCCATCGGTATGTATTCTACTTTTGCTGAATTAGGTTCCGACAGTATAATTCCTGGGCGACCAAATCTTCCTTTTGCATTTTTTGTGAAGAAAGGTGATTTTACAACTGTTGAAGAAAGAGTTTCACAAAATAATTTAGACGATTTTACCTTACTCGCAAATCTTTCAGGCCCTTTAGATAGAGGCTCTGAAACTTCTCCAATAATTGGTCCTACAACGAATTGGGGTACTCTTCACTGGAAACAAAATCCTCTAGAAGTTTCTTCTAATGATTCTACCCAGCTTATTATCAAAACATACGATTTAGCTGGTAATTTTCAGACGCAAATTGATACATCGTTCACATTGGAAGACTCTATTTTAAACTTAAATGGATTGATAGATGCTAGTCAATACCCTTTTATCAGTTTAGAAGGTTATTACAAAGATACAACAGCATTAACTCCTGCTCAAATTGACAGATGGCACGTGCTATATTCTCCAGTTCCTGAAACAGCCATCGATGGAACATCTCAATATTTCTGGACAGCAGTAGGAGACACAGTAACGGAAGGGGAAGTAATAAGTTTTGCTGTTGATGTTAAAAATATCTACTCTGTTGACATGGATTCCTTGCTCATTACTTATTGGGTAGAAGATATGAATAACGTCAAGCAGTTTATTAATTATGCACGACAAGATTCTTTACGAGTGGGAGAAACTTTAAGGGATACAATAACATTTTCAACCATTGGACTTGGAGGAGCTAACATTCTTTGGATGGAGGTTAATCCTTATGTAAACGGAAGTGTATTTATTACCGATCAGCCAGAGCAAGAACATTTTAATAATCTTTTGCAGCTGCCTTTTAGTGTTCGACCAGATGATGAAAATCCATTGCTCGATGTTACATTTAATGGAAATCATATTCTAAATGGAGATATTGTTGATCCGAACAGTGAGGTCTATATCACTCTTAAAGATGACAATGAATTCTTAATTATGGATAATATTGCAGACACATCCAGATTTGGTATCTATTTGACAGATCCTTCTGGGGTACAAACCAGAATACCTTTTGTTGATGCAAGTGGAAATACTATTATGCAATGGGTTCCTGCCAACTCTTCTAATAAACGTTTTAAAATAATCTGGCCAGCTGGCTTTGATAAAGATGGAATTTACACACTTTTTGTTCAAGGTTCAGATAAATCAGACAACTTATCTGGAGATATTGAGTATCGAATTAGATTCGAAGTTATTCATGAATCAACGATAACTCAGATGATGAATTATCCAAATCCATTTAGTACAAGTACGCGTTTTGTTTTTACATTAACTGGCTCCGAAGTGCCTGATGATCTTATTATTCAAATCATGACAGTTACAGGACGAGTTGTTCGTGAAATTACAGAAGACCAACTTGGTCCTTTACAAATTGGAAGAAATATCACAGAATATGCATGGGACGGAACGGATGAATTTGGAGATCCTTTAGCAAATGGCGTTTATTTGTATAATGTCAGAGCTAAAATTAACGGTGAAGATATTAAACAAAGAGAATCTGGCGCTGATCAGTATTTTAAGAAAAACTTTGGGAAGATGTATTTGTTAAGGTAGGTTAGCGGCTTTATTCGATTCACTCAATGTCATAAGACTTCTCATTTCGAGCTATTGGAAAGAGGTAATAAAATTTAGTTTATCTAAAAGAATCGGCAACTAAATATCGCGGTATCATCTACTAAGTTTAAATCTCCTTTCCACTCATCAAGCTTTGAAAATATTAAACTGTTCATGTCTTCCATGGAAAGAGGATAATAACTATTGACTAATTTGACCAACCGTTCTGAACCAAAAAATTCTTCTTTCTCGTTCTCTAATTCTACCACTCCATCCGTGTAAAGTACAATGGTAGTATTCGGAGCCAGTGTTTTCTTTCCAATATTCATAAAAGGCAATTCATCTAGCATTCCTAAGCCTATACAGCCTTGATCTAATTCTTCTACTGATTTACCATTTGTAATAAATGGGTGATTATGACCAGCATTTACATAAGTGAGTTTTCTAGAAATGACATCATAATGTGCCAAAAAGAAAGTGATGAATTTTTCTCCTTTTGCATTCTTCATGACTTTCTCGTTCAATTCTTCCATCAATAATTTGATGTCAAAATTTCTGTGTTCAAACAACGTTCTCATAGTAGCTTGAAAATTTGCCATAAGCATCGCTGCAGAAACTCCCTTTCCTGAGACATCTGCAATGCAAATCACATATTCATCATCTTTTAGCTGGATAAAGTCGTAATAATCCCCGCCAACTTCATGTCGAGGCTTGTATTTGGCAGAAATATCCATCTGCTTATTGGTTGGTAAGTCATCCGGAAACAACATCTTCTGCATAGATGAAGCGATTTCCAATTCTCGTCTATAACGCTCTTGATGGATATTTATCTTTGCCATCCGTTTATTCTCAACTGCTACAACAATAATATTTATTAAGGTTTGAATAAAACTCATATAGTTGAGTTCGTTGCTATAATGCCTCCCGTCGTATTCCACACCTTTTACCAAAAAGTAAGCCAACGCTTTTTCTTTGTGAAAGACAGGTACAATAACATCGAATTCTTTGAGTAAATGAGATTGGGTCGATTCTATCATTGTAATTTCTTTGAACCTTCCTAATTCTGAAGAAATATCAAAATCTTTCACACGTCCTTTGTGTCCTTTCCTGAGAATACAGTCCCAAGAGTCTTGCTTATTGAACAATACAAACTTATCGTAACCCAGCTGCTCATGCACAATGAACTCAAACAGTTGCATTAACTGTCCGACGTTTTGATTCACATTAATTGCATTCGTTATATCTAATAAAGAATTCAACTTAAAGTCTTTAAGTTGCAATTGATTTTCTAAATTTTTAACGAATGATTCTACCATTATATTTTTTCAATAATTTCAGGCAATTTTTTAACCGCTGCTAATTCTCGAAATTTCATTCTAACATCACCGCTGGGGCTCCCAAAGACAGTTTTTCCTTCTTCTACATCCTTTGTAACTCCTGATTGAGCGAGAACCGTACATCCATTTTTAAGCGTGATATCGCTAGCTAATCCAACCTGTCCCCAAAGTGTTACATTGTCTTCTATGATTACACAACCTGCAACTCCGACATTCGCTGCCATTAAACAACCGGCCCCAACCACGGTGTCATGACCGATATGAACTTGATTATCTATCTTGGTTCCCTCTCCTATTTCTGTGACGCCTGAAACACCCGAATCAATGGTGCAAAGTGCTCCAATTTCTACGTTTTTCTTTAAATGTACATGACCAATGGAGTACATTCTGTCATAACCAGTCTCTTTTTTCTTATAATAGAACGCATAATGACCAATTACAGAGTTCGCACCAATAATTACGTTCTCCTCTAGGATAGAATTATTACCGATCACTGCTCCTGGATGCAGAATAACATTTGCCCCTATAGAACAATTGTGACCCACAAACACATTTGGAAAAATAACGGCAGAAGAATCAATGAGTGTATTCTCACCGACCAAACTTGTCTGTGGAACAAAAGGAGAAAAATGTTTTGCTAGTTTGTTATAATCATCAAATGGATTTTCTGATACAATCAGTGCCTTCCCTTTTGGGCATTCGACCTCTTTATCAATAAGAATCGTTGTTGCCTTGCTATTTAGTGCTTTGTCATAGTACTTGGGGTGATCAACAAACATCAAATCACCGGATTCCACTTTATGAATCTCATTCAATCCTGAAACGATGTGATTTCTATCTCCAACAAAAGAGCAATTTATTAGTTCTGCAATTTCTTTGACGGTAAAGTTCTTATTCAACTTCATATATAACGCTTTATCTTAGTAAAATTAAGGGGAAAGGAGCTTGATGTCAAGACAACTGTGAAATGTTATGAGCGGAAGGTTGTTAATAATACGTTGCGCTTTAGATTCATCGCTAACGAATCCAGTGGGAGTTTACGATCATTTTAGTGAACCTTTCTCAACCTCACCTGTACTAGTAAAAAACAACAACTATGAAAACAATAACGCTTACGATTATCTTATTAGTCGTTTCAACGACTTACGCACAAACAAATGTTATTTCTAACAAAAGCCACAGTGGCGATTTAGCAGAACTCTATCTTGAATCTGATGACTTTGGTGAGGTTTATATGCCACCATCGGTTGATACAGTAATTTTGTATTCTTCTACATGCATTATAGAAGTGAAACGAAGCGTCTATTTTATTGAAGATAGTGGACCTCAAAATTACCACGATACCATTTGTAATCATAATTTCTTGCCGATTAACAAAACAGAATATGTACAATTCAAAAATAATTACGCTAACGGAACAACCTTTATAGGTTTTGATAAAGTGAAAAAATCGAATAAGATAAGAGTTAATAATTTTAACCAAAACGGAATTTCATGGTTCTTCGGAAGTATCATTCTCTTGATTGCTTTTTACTCATTACTACCTCTTTTGAGTCTACCTGTCCGCAAGGAAGGAAAAAAAGCATAACTTGAAGAATGGACTTAAAATAGGGTTGGGCCTATGGCTATTGTTCGCAATAATTGCCATACCCTTCCCTTTTCTGTTTTTTCCAAAATTTAAGTACACACACTCTGACACAATATTGTTGTATCAAGTAGTTGGAGGTTTACTTCCAGTTGGTTTCCTCTTTGGTTTTTTAAGTCTAAAAATGAAAAGTAAGCAAGAATTCCTTCTTGATGCATTGTATGTCTCTTTATCACTTATTCTTGCCTTTTACTTATTGCAATATGGATTTGATAAGGTTTTCAAAAGTCAATTTTACTTTCCAGAATCAAACACACTACATACTCCTTTGGGTCACTTATCAAAAGACATCCTTTTTTGGTCGGCTATGGGTTCATCTTATTGGTATAATCTATTTATGGGAACAATAGAAATTATACCTGCCTTGTTTCTTTTGCACAATAAAACCAGAATGCTTGGTGCTTTTGTCGCTTTTGCGGTTTTACTGAATGTCTGGATGATTAACATGAGTTTCGATATTACCGTAAAGGTTTTATCAACTCTGTTGGTACTAATCACCATTTATTTATTGTCATTCTATTGGCGAAAGTTGATCTCCTTTTTTACTGAGAATGAAATAATTGAAACAAGAGAAAGAACTCTTTTTTTGAATTCCAAACCCATTTTAAAGAGAGCGGTAAAAGGAACTATTATTGGTTTGTTTTGTATTGAGATATTACTGCCATTTTTACAGGAAGGAGAGTTTAACAGAGATACTCGAAGAATTTCTGACATCACTGGCAGTTTCACTGTAATTGATGCGCCAAGCGACGCTATAATAAACAACAACACCAAACGTATTCACTTTCACAACAAAGGGTGGTTGATTTTAGAGGATCAAAATCAAGAATTTGAAGATTATAAAACACGAAGTTCCTCTGCCTGCGGAAGAATTGAAATGCTCAACGAAAACATCACTCTATCTTTGTCAAAAACGAATCAAAATTATCTCCTTTCTTGGGAAGAAAATGGTATTTCATTGACGTGTCAACTACAAAAAATTGATTTGAGTAAAATGAAACTGTCAAAAGATGAATTTCATTGGACGGTGGAATCACTGTAGGTTTTTTTAAATTTCGTTAATGGAATTAAATACAGTCATCTGCAAAAAAAAGTTATACATTTATAGAAAGACAGGCTGTATAACCACCTTTTTTTACTAAAACGAATTTATTATGATAAATTTTTTCGGAAGATTATTTTTTTTTGTTGCACTGATAACATCGTTGTCAGTAAATAGTCAAACTTATCCTTCTTATGGACCTGAGATTGATGTTACTGTTAATGGGATAAATTTTGATGCCATGGAGCCGTTTATATCGGCAGACGGAAGTGTTTTATTCTTTAACAACCTGAATGATGGTGTCAATACTCGACTATATTTTGCAACAAGAGTGAATGATTCGACTTTCAATTTAGCTGGAGAAGTGAATGGAACAAATAGACCTACACCTCCTCATTTAGATGCGGTTCCTGACATGGATTTATTTGGTGCGTTTTATTGGACCTCAGACAGAAATTACCCAGCTGATTTAGATAACCTGCATCATGGAACATTTAATGCCGGGAGCGTAACGAGTATTGGACGTGTGCGAGGAGATTTTAATAAAAATATACCCGGTTGGTTAGTGATGGATCATGGAATAAGCCTTGATGGTCAGTTTCTTTATTATAACAATGCCAGATTCGACGGAATTGTTCCAAGTCCACGTGAAACTGAACTGGGAATTGCACAAAAAGTAAATGACTCTGTTTTTAATACGATTCCAAATTCAGATATTATCCTACAAAACATAACAGATACTAATTTCATCTATTACGCACCATGCGTTAGTAGTGATAATCTAGAACTCTATTATACACGCTATTTAAAAGACTCCATTACCGCGAGTACGCTCTTTGAAATTTGTGTTGCGGTTAGAAATACCTCTACAGATATCTATTCCGTTCCATTAGTTTTATTTTCTGAACCTATTGGTGATTTGATTGAAGCTCCCACTTTAACTACAAACAAGCAAATAATGTATTACCACAGAAAAATTATTGGTTCACATAAAATAGTCATGAGATACAGAGATACTACCCTCAGTCTAGAAACCCTATCTAAAGATAAAATTTTCTTCACAGTATATCCTAACCCAAGTAGTACTGATATTACTATTGAGCACTCCAACTTTTCTAGTAACTACTCTTATTCGATTGTAAATGTTTTGGGAGAGGTAGTCAGAAAAGAGCAAAACATTTCGAGTAAGAAATACCTGATGAGCACTTCAAATCTGAAGGAAGGAAATTATTCAATTCAGTTCTTTGATGGTGGTGTATTGGTTGAAACTGCTAAGTTTATAAAGATACCATAGAGGAGTATGCGAACAATCAATAAGCTTTATCAAGATTTCGAAAAACTTCCCCTAAAACTTCTTACGCCTCATTTTTTTTTGTAAAAGTTGACTGTTTTGGTCAAAATCAAAAAAAAACACTTCATCGCAATTCTTCTGCCAAATATTGAGCAGTGAATGAATTGTCCATACTTTTCTTGACGATCTCTTCAGGTGTTCCTGAGCAAACAATCTCACCACCATACTTCCCTCCTTCTGGGCCAATATCAACAATATAATCAGCTATTTTGATGATGTCCAGATTATGCTCAATGACCAAAACCGTATTACCGTCTTCAACTAACCGTTGCAGAACTTCAAGCAACATTTTAATATCTTCAAAATGCAAGCCTGTTGAAGGCTCATCAAGAATGTACATCGTATTTCCTGTTCCTTTTTTAGATAATTCTGCAGAAAGTTTTATACGTTGTGCCTCTCCTCCCGATAAAGTAGTCGAGGGTTGTCCTAATTTCACATATCCTAAACCGACAGAAACCAATGTTGAGAGAATTCTGTGAATCTTTGGTACACTGGCAAAGAAATCCGATGCAGTTCCTATGGTCATTTCGAGTACGTCACTGATTGACTTACCTTTAAATCGAACCTCTAAAGTCTCCCTGTTGTAGCGTTTTCCATTGCACGTTTCACACTCCACCAAAACATCGGGCAAAAAGTTCATTTCAACAACTTTCATTCCTCCTCCTTTACATGTTTCACATCTTCCACCAACTACATTGAAGGAAAAACGACCAGGTTTATACCCTCTAATCTGTGCTTCTGGTAAACTGGCAAAAATGCTTCTTATTTCATCGAATAATTTGGTATATGTGGCAGGGTTAGAACGCGGTGTACGCCCGATTGGACTCTGATTAATTTCAATCACTTTATCCAAATGATTAATGCCCGTAATGGATTTATACGGCAGCGGTTTTTTAACTCCGTGATAAATTTCTTTCAACAGAATCGGATACAAGGTCTGATTAATCAAAGATGATTTTCCACTTCCAGATACTCCCGTAATACACGTCATCGTACCTAAAGGAATCGTCAAATTTACATCTTGTAAATTTCTCCCTGACGCTCCTTTCAAAACTAACTTCTTGCCGTTTCCTTTTCTGCGTTTCTTAGGAAGTTCTATTCTTCTCTTTCCAGTTAAGTATTGATTGGTGAGAGAATTCTCATTCTCCAGCTCACCAATTGGTGATGCGTTAACAATGTCACCACCATTCTTTCCAGCTCCAGGGCCTAGATCAACCACAAAATCAGCTGCTTCAATCATTTCTTTGTCGTGCTCGACGACAATTACTGAATTTCCAGTGTCTCGCAATCGCTGTAATGATTTAATTAACCGTGAATTATCTCGTTGGTGCAAACCAATAGAAGGTTCATCCAAAATGTACAATACATTAATGAGCTCACTTCCAATTTGAGTTGCCAAACGAATGCGTTGCGCTTCACCTCCTGATAATGTTTTAGCTGAGCGATGCAAAGATAAATAGGTCAAGCCAACTTCAACAATAAAGCCTAGACGTGCATTAATTTCTTTGAGAATTTCAACCGCTATTTTCTGTTGTGTTTTATTCAACTTCTTGTTAACGTCTTTGAACCAATCAGCCAACTCAGCGATATCCATGGTGGCCAATTCACCAATGTTCTTGTTATCAATTTTAAAGAAATGGGCCTCTTTTTTGACTCTCGTTCCTTTGCAAGTCGTACAAACGTTCTTATTCATAAAACTTTGCGCCCAACGTTGAATAGGGGCAGAACTTTCTTCAGAATGCCGAGAAATAAATGGAATAACACCCTCAAAACTAACTTCAGTGGATGCGGTCGAAGTATGCGAACGTTCCAATCCCTCATTCCCATTAAGAACTACCTCAAGCACTGATTCCTCAATATCTTTCAAAGCGGTAGTTAAAGAATAGCCTTCTTTCGTTAAGTAGGCTTCCAGACGTTCAAAAATCCATTTGCGTTTGTACTCTCCCAATGGAGCTAAACCACCATTCTTGATTGACTTTGAAGTGTCAGGAATGATTTTATCTATGTCCACTTGTGACACTTCTCCAAGTCCATTACATGTTTTACAAGCTCCGTATGGTGAGTTAAATGAAAAAAGACTAGGTTCAGGCTCTGGGTAACTTATTCCAGTACTTGGGCACATCAAAGAACGACTAAAGTGCCTGACTTCTTCGGTTTCGAAATCTAAAATCATCATTGACTTGTCACCATGTTTCATTGCGGTAACGACGTCTTCATAGATTCGTGTTCTGTCCTTTTTAGAAACAACTAATCGGTCAATTACTATCTCGATATCGTGAATTTTATAGCGATCCGTTCGCATTCCCTTTTCAATGTTCTTCAGTTCTCCATCCACACGAACTTTAGTAAACCCCATTTTGAGAATTTGCTCGAACAACTCTCGGTAATGCCCTTTTCTGCCTTTGATTTTAGGAGAAAGCACACTGATTTTTTTGCCATCGTAGTTCTCAATAATCAAATCCACAATTTGATCGTCCGAATACTTAACCATTGCTTCGCCCGTATTGTAAGAATAGGCTGTTCCTACTCTTGCAAAAAGCAAACGCATAAAATCGTAAATCTCTGTAATGGTTCCAACTGTTGACCTCGGAGAACGAGAAACAGTTTTTTGTTCGATAGAAATCACAGGGCTTAGTCCATCTATTTTATCAACATCTGGTCGTTCTAACCCACCTAAAAATTGTCTTGCATAAGACGAAAATGTCTCAATATAACGACGTTGTCCTTCTGCAAAAATAGTATCAAAAGCAAGTGATGACTTTCCACTACCACTTAAGCCAGTAAATACTACTAATTCATTCCGTGGAATTTTTAGGTCAATGTTTTTAAGATTGTGCACACGCGCACCGTAAACTTCTATGTACGATTTCTTTGCCATTACTTCGGTAAATGAATTTTATAAGACTCGTTACGATAGGTTAGCTTGATTCCGATAATCCATGGATTTAAAAGTCTCAACATTCGGTAAGTTGAACCATTTTCTACTGCCCAATCGGACAAATTAGCAATCGAAGAAGTAACGTTGAGCGTTTTTGTTACAATTGGCTCATATAATTCAAATTTTTCTGGATTGAAACCATACGCTTCTGGATTTTCCATCACAATTTTCAAAGCAATTATTCTAAATACGTATCGATTAGTTTCTTCTGGCATTTGCAAGTCAAAATAGCTGGTAACTTTTTGTGCGTCGAGGTCTCTTTGAATACCTCCCGTCCCTCTATTATAAGCTGCCGCGGCTAAGAACCAATCATCGAATTTTTTGTTTGCCGCATTCAAATACTTGCAAGCCGCTGAGGTACTTTTTTCAACGTTCATCCGTTCATCAATTTCAGTATTGATTTTCAAACCATATTCTTTCGCTGTTGGAGACATAAATTGCCAAAATCCTTTCGCACCAGAGCGACTAGTTACCTGCGCTAGCCCACTTTCTGCAACACAGAGATATTTCATATCTTCAGGAATTCCATTTTTAACCAACGCTTTTTCAATTTCTGGAAAGAATCTCTTCGCTCGTTTTATGTATTGGATAGTAGCACTGTGTCTGTATGTATTTACTATTAACTCTCTGTCTAACCTCTCTTTTAAGTCAAAATTATCTATTCTCACAGTGACTCCACAAAAAGAAATAGAGTCAGGTATTGGAGGCATTTCAAAGTGATCTGCTTTGACTTCTACATCTGAAATTCGTTGAGATGTTGCTTTCTCATTCTGAGAAGAACAAGAAGAAAATTGAAGGATAATTATTGCACTCGCAATTAATTTATAATGAAATTTAAATATCATGACACGAAAATACGAATTAAAGAATACTAAATCCCGAACAAGAAACAATAAATATTAAAGGGTAAAACTCCTACTTTTCGGGTGCAGAATACTTAATCGTATTTTTATAGAGAAATCCAAAAACGAACACTGTATATACTACAAAAAATGCGACAGGATAATAAGTATCCAAAGAGACTAAATTAACCATTGCTACTGCAAGCAATGTTGAAAGGGCTCCTATTAAAACAAAAACCAGCCATACTTTTCTATCTGAAAGTCCTGCATACACTAAGTGATGTGTTGTATGATCTTTTCCTCCAACCATTGGAGATTGACCTATTTTGAGACGGTTAATTACCACTGTTAATGTATCTACCAATGCCGGTGTAAATGTAACAACAACAACTGTGAATCCCAACCATGACGGATGAAGACGGCTAGGGTCTGCGCTCCCAATATTCCAGAGGTACTTCATACCGAAAAAAGCCACGAATAGTCCAATAAACTGAGATCCTGCGTCTCCCATAAATAATTTGGATGGATAAATATTCATAACTAAAAACCCAGCTACTGCACCCAGAACAGATACAACTATAAGCATCCATACATTGATGTTAAACGGAAAAATGATCCAACTTGAAAAAACACAAGTCAATAAAATAAAGAAAACAGTAGTACCCGTAATACCATCCATATTATCTAGCATATTGAGTGAATTCATGATAACAACTACCCACAAGACAGTCAAAATTGCATCGGCCGACCAAATATGAAAAAAATCAATTGTTGAATCCGTGAATACAAAAATAACTCCACAGAATAGTTGAATAAATAACTTAAACAATGGGCGAGTGTCATAAGCGTCATCAGCTAATCCCATTCCAAAAGCAAGTGATCCAGCAATAAAAAGTCCTACATATTGAATGTTTTGAAAAACATTGGGTGCGTCATTAAAAATGATAGAATAAGCGATAGCAGAAAATATAAATACAACAAAAAAGCTAACGCCTCCGAGAGATGGTTTTGACTCGTTACTCCACCGTATCATAACATCATTTTTATTTCTTATACCTAAAGATCTAGAAAAACGCAATAACAAAATATTTATGACGTATGCTATTGCAACACCACCAAGAGCGAATCCGCTGAGTTGAAGTAGTTTAATTAACACCTTGTTCTAATTAAAAGTGAGAGACAAAGTTACTAAATTCTTCCCCTTCTTTGTCTTTTTCAGAAATCATTGTTGGAACGCCTTGCCAATCAATCATTAAATCAACATCATTCCATTGGATTGTGCCCTCACTTTCAGGAGAATAATAATTTGTGCACTTATAAGAAAAAATAGTTTCATCTTCTTTGGCGAAGAAGCCGTGAGCAAAACCTGGGGGAATCCAAAATTGCACATTATTTTCTGCTGACAATTCTATTGAGAAATATTCACCGTAAGTTTTAGAGTTTTTTCTAATATCAACAGCAACGTCTATTACAGATCCATGAATTACTCGGACAAGTTTTCCTTGAGCATATGGCGGGTTTTGAAAATGCAATCCTCTCAACACTCCTTTCTTAGAGATTGATTGATTGTCTTGGATAAAAGTAAATTGTCCATTAGTTGCATCATTAAAAGCCTTCTGATTAAAACTTTCAAAAAACTCACCTCGTGTATCTTTAAAAATTCTTGGTTTAAAAACAAGTAAACCTTCAATTGGTGTATCTAATTTCTCCATTTACTAAATAATTTACGATGCCATCTATTTTTTTTTGCCGCTTGCTTGAACATTTTCGTATCATCCTCCATGTAACCATTATTATAGTTTCCATAGCCGTATCCATATCCGTAAGATGAAGATTTCGATGCTTGAATACCATTTAAAATTACATTTAGACTTTTCAACTGCTGCACTTCGAATAATTCTTTAACTCGATTCGTGAAATTACGTTTGGAATAATGAGATTTAAATACATAAATCGGAATATCTGCTTCTGTTAAATTACGTACACCATCAGATACAAGACCAACTGGTGGGTTGTCAATTACAATGACATCATAAACTTCCTTCAATTGGTCTAGAATATTTTTAAAGCCATCACTCAAAAGTAATTCAGATGGATTCGGAGGAGTTGGACCCGCAGTAATAAAATCAAAACCTTCAACCTTCGTTTTATGAATACACTCTTCTAATGATACTTGACCTACAATTAGAGAACTCATGCCATTAATATTATCTGTATCCATCCCTAAGTGGATCTTAGGTTTTCTTAAATCCAAATCAAGAAGCACAGTTTTTTTCCCAGACATGGCAATAATTCCAGCAAGATTTAACGCCACAAACGTCTTCCCTTCTCCAGAAATAGAAGACGATATAGCGATTGTTTGATAGTTTGGATTGATGTAACTCAAGTTTGTCCTTATCTTTCTCATGGACTCAGCCATAGAAGATTTTGGAGCTTCTGCAACAATCAACTGAGAATATTCCATATTGTATTTAAACATGGGGACACCACCTAAAATAGAAGCCTTTTCGGGAAGTACGCTTTCTAAATCTTCAATCAGATTAATTTCATTGAACATTACATATTTCAAGAACATTACACCCAAACCTAAGATGATTCCAAACATGATAAACGAACTGTAAATAAAGTTTTTGCTTGGCTCAACTGGAGTCAATGCCACTTTAGGCATACTAAGAACCCTGTTAGAAGATGCATACCCCGCATCAGATATTGCATAGAGCACCTTTTTCTCTGTCAGAAGAGTAAAGTATTTTTCGTTCAAATCCTGAATATTCTTCAAACGATTAAATTCCATTTTCTTTTCAGGTAACTCGAAAATTTCATTCTTATACTTTGACATGTTAATTTTCAAAACTTTTGCATTTTGCATTAATCTATTCTCAATCGCAGAGACGCTGTTTTGAATCAAGCTTGTTTTCGACTTGATTTTTTTGTCGAGTAATTTAACTTCAGAATTCTCCGGAGTGACCCTGTACAACAAGTCCTCCTTTCTCTCCAACAAAAGATGTAACTCTTCAATGTGTTTCACCAAAGACGTTTCGTAGCTTTTACCTAACATTTCAGGAAGCATTTTGTAAACTTCTAAACGATTTGGACTCGAGCCTATCATTTTATGGACAGTCAGCAAAGAATTTAACTCATCTTCAATCAAATAAAGTTGGTCCTGCAATTTCCCTATATTTTCAGTAATATCCGTACTAATCCCTTCAGGATCAGCTAAATTAGATTTTCTTTGAAACAACATCAAGCTATCTTTGGATGATTTAAGTTCATTTGAAAGAGAATCCAATTGAGAGTCGATAAAATTCAAAATGTTTTCCGACCCTTTACGCTGCATCTCCTCATCAAAGGAAATATAAGATTTAGAAATTGCCAAAGTAACGTCTTTACACAACTGGGGATTATAACCTCGATAGGAAATTGAAATTGTTTTTGCTCCTACCTCCACTGGAGAGACTTTAAGCCCATTTTTTAATCTTTCGGTAACTGACTCAATACTATTAAATGTAAAGTATAATTCGTTAATAGTTGAAGCATCTTTCAACGCATCTTTACTTATAACCTTTACAACGACATCAAAATCCTTATTTTTTAAATGTTCGTTAACAAATCCCTTGATTGTTTTTCTCTTTTCGTTTTTGAGATAACTAAGCGAAATAGCTTTACCATCATAGCTCACTCTAATTTCTTGACCAATTAACGTTGAATCATACAATTCATATGGCTGAATATAATAACTACTGGTTAAATATTTTTCTTCTGTTAGAACGTTTCCTCGCGAATACAAACTAACATCCAACGATAAGCTTTTAACAGCTCGTTTGAATAGCAATTCTGAGCGCAATAATTCAACAACACTGGACAGTTGATTATCCCTAGATCCCAAATTCTTAAAATCCAATACTTCTTTTGCCGAATCTTTTTCAGACAATTGAAGAATCATAGATGACTCGTAAATTGGTTTGGTATAACGCAAATAGGCAAAAGCGAGAATACTGAACACCAAGACGAAAGAAAACGGCCACCACCAATATCTTTTTAAGATAGTTCTCAGTATGAGAGGATCGTAATTTTTATTTATTATGAAACTTTTATTGCTCAAATTATTTCAATAAGTTAATTGCGGTAAAAATAATAACTGCACCCGAAAGAATGGAGACTATCGGAACTACATCTTCTGCAATTTCTTTAGCTAATTCTGGTGTTGGCTCTACATATATATAGTCGTTTGCTTGAACAATCATATCTACATATCGAAGCCCTTCAATAGTGGAAAGATCAATAATGTAAACTTGACGCTCTCCACCAACTCTTCTCATTAACTTCACCGAACTTGCCTTTCCTCTATCTGTAATTCCTCCAGCCAGTGCTAATGCTTCCATAAGTGTGGTATTAGTGTTTTCCAATTTAATCACAGTAGCATCAGAACCGTTTCCTGGAAATACAATAACACGTTGATTGGTGATTTGCACCTGAACAAAAGGTTCCTGGTATTGTTCAGAAAACAATTCGCTCATTTTATCTTCACATTCTTCAATTGTTAATCCCTCTACTTTAATCTTTCCGAGCACCGGCAATTCAACTTCCCCATTTGTTCTAACCAAATACTCTAATGTTCTCTGATTACTATTATTATCTTCAGAAACACCACTAATTCCCTCAATAATATCCTTTCCATCTAAAGTTGAAAGGGTGAATGAAATTTTGTCGTCTTTAGAAATTCGATAAGCCTCTGTTGGTTTAAGAGGAATTGAATCACTATTGACCACCGCTCCTTTCTCTTGCTTGAACATCAAATTAGAATTTACTCCGCAACTTTGGAGTAATAAACCTGCTCCAAAAAAAAGCAGTACTGATATTCTATAAATCAATTTCATCCCTTTTTCTTTCAATTAATTCATCATAGAGTTTTGTCATGTTTTTGACTAACGTCTTATAATGGAACTTTTCTTCTACGAACTTCCATCCATTTTGTGACATTATTTGTCGTTTATTTTCATTTTCGACTAAAAAAAGTAACTTTTCTGAGAATAATTCGGTTTCATTTACAGGCACTACATACCCTGTTTCCTCCTCTACTATTATATCTCGGACTCCTCCAACATCCGTTGATATAAGAGCTACACCAGACGCTTGCGCTTCTATTAAACTCACCGGAGTACCTTCATTTTTAGATGTTAGACAAATAATATCCATTCCTGCATTAAAGGAAGCTACGTCCTCTACCCAAGACGTTAGTTTGATGGAATTATTGTGCTTTTTATTGATTAAAATAACTTTCGCCTCGATAAACTCACGCTCCGGCCCGTCGCCTACAATAAAGCACTTTACGTTTTTGCTTGTTTTTGCTAAAACATATTCCATCACATTCAAAAAGAAGGTATGATTCTTCACAGGAGCTAAACGACCGATTATTGCAATAGCCACTTCATCGTCCTCGATATTTTGTTCTTTTCTAATCCTTGCTCTTTCCGTTTTCGCTTTATCATGAAACTGTTTCAAATCGAAACCAAGCGGGACAACAGATACTTTATCTTCGCGACAAATATTGTGTGTTTCTATTAATTCTTTTTTTTGAATTGAGGATATTGCTACTATCGCATCTGACTTCTTGGCTAATTTTCGTTCGATTATCTTGAATAAATTCGTTTTGATATTCCCAAAATAGGAATGAAAAACATGGCCATGAAAAGTGTGAACGATAATGGGAACTCTGCAAGATTTAGCTGCTTTTCTACCTAACGCACCAGCTTTAGATGCATGAGTATGGACTATATCTGGTTCAAATTCTCTAATTATTGCCTTTAATCTTTTATATGCGGCTCTGTCACTTGCGAGATTGGGAAGTCTAACCATTTCTTCAATAAGAACAGGCTCAATATTGTATTTTTTGAGAATATATAATGAGTCAGATTCACCAACATCTGGCAATCCTCCGACAAGTTTAGTCTCAAAATCATCTCCCAAAAACGCGGTCAAAAAAGTAGCATTATAGGTTGGTCCACCGATGTTAAATCGATTGATTATCCTAAGGACTTTAACCTTACGTTTATATTTTCTTGGAGATGATGTCAACACAAATAATTAGTCAATACATTGTTAATTGTTCAAAAGTTTTCAGTCTTTGGCACGTTCATTGACAATTCTTATCGAAATTTATCAAAAAAAGTTCGATGAAGATACTAAGTCTGTTTCTAATAACCCTCTTCTATTGTGTAAATTTATCTATTGGTCAAAACAGTATTCAAACAGAATTGGAAATTTTTGTCAATGACCCAACGTTAAAGCATGCTTCAATTAGCTTTAATTTGATTGAATTGGATGGTAATAAGACCATTGAATCATATAACCCACAACTGATTCTGCCGCCTGCATCTACTACTAAGCTTTTTTCTACAGCAACAGCTCTAGAAATTTTAGGGCCTGATTTCAGAGCTGAAACACGCCTCTATGCTGATGGGGAAATTGATTCCAATGGTGTTTTAAATGGCAATCTATGGATACGTGGTGGTGGAGACCCAAGTTTAGGGAGTAAATATTTCAATTCTATAGACAAGCAGCATTTATTCTTAGAAGCTTGGGTAAAAGAAATTCAAACTTTAGGAATAAAATTAATTTCGGGTTCTGTTATTGCCGATGCATCAGAATTTGGTTACAATGGATCACCGGATGGATGGAATTGGGTAGATATGGGCAATTACTACGGTGCAGGTCCTTCCGGATTGACGATTTACGACAATCTTATTCAACTTAAGTTTAAAACATCTCCTGCCCCCAATAGACCAACTGAGATTACTAGCGTTGAACCTACCGTCCCTAAATTAGTGATGCACAACTACGTACTTTCTTCTCAAAGAGGAGGAGATAACTCGTATGTTTATGGTGCACCTTATTCTATGGATAGATTTATTACTGGTACGCTACCCGTTAATGAATCAGAATACATTGTCAAAGGAAGTCTTCCTGATCCTGAAAGTCAAATGGCATACGAGTTAGTACGACAACTTTTGAAAAAGAATATAAGCGTTGAAGGCATGTCAAAATCTGTTAGAAGCCACTTTAATACGCAGAAAAAAATAGAATATTCTGATAAAAAACTGATTTATACTCATCAAGGTGCGAAATTGATCGATATTATCAACATTACCAATCACAGAAGTATTAATTTGTTTGCCGAACACATGCTTTGCCTTATAGCATACCACAAAACGGGAGAAGGTACTACGAAAAAAGGCCTGGCAGTTTTAGAAAACTATTGGTCGTCTAGAATCAATGTGAGTTCCATGCGCATGAACGATGGAAGTGGATTGTCGCGAACCAATGCTATTTCTTCAGAAAACTATACAAATTTATTGGCGTACATGGCTAAAAGTAAATATAAAGATGCTTTTTTTAATTCTCTACCTATTTCTGGAGAAAGTGGTACATTGAAATCTTTCTGTAGAAATCAATCCGCTCATGGAAAAATTCATGCAAAAAGTGGCACAATGACACGCATAAAAAGTTATTCGGGATATTTAGATGGAAATAACGGAAAGGGTTATGCATTCGCAATAATTGTCAACAATTTCAATGGTAGTTCAAGCATTGTTAAAAAGAAAATGGAACGATTGTTAAATAGCGTAATTAATTCAAAATAAAAATCGGAGCTTAAAAAATTAAACTCCGATTTAGTAGACTGATAAGTACTAAAAAGTTAATTGAAATATCTACTAATTAGCACTTTGTAAAAATTCAACTACTTTCCTTGTCTCTTCTTGTGTTAAATTCGCTCTTAATTGCATGTGCATCCCGGCTACTTCCCATTCTGCATCTGAAAATGCGTCAGGTGATACTCCATTGTGACATCTAATGCAATTTTCTCCCCAAATTTGAGCTCCCGATTTCATAGAAACTCTTGGAGAAACCTTGCAACTACTAACTGTAAGAACAGATCCTACTATTACTGCGATAACTGACGTTATAATGATTATTTTTTTCATGATCTTTGTATTTAAATTAAAATCCCATTGCCCAACGGAAGTAAAACATATCTTGTGTAAGCGTTTCTCCTGAATCGTGATCTCCCAATCCACTAGTTGTCTGATATCCAAATTTTATAACAGTCCTCCAATCAAGCCAATAATTTAAGCCAACTGTTATTTGAGTTGGGTTTTGCTCCCAAAGAGCACCTTCAGGAGTTTGTAAAACACTGTATCTACCTACCAATTCTAGATTTCTAAAGAATTTATTTTCGATTAAGGATGGCCTAACAGTAAGCTGAGCATAATATCCGTTGCTGATATTATCGAAGCTATAGAACCCTCCTAGTGAATCTTCAAAATCTAGATATTCTGCACTACTTATTTGAGAATAATTGTACTGACCTTTGATATCCACTACACTCTTCATGAAATTTAAGTCTTTTACTAGAGAGAAATCTACAGCGTACAAGTTGGCAGTAACATCTTTATATCTACTACCTTCAGTTCCTACTTTGCCTATCATTGTTGAAAAACCTACTTCCATCATGGAATTTGAAAAAGGAAAAATACCTAATCTACCACCGACTGTTTTGTCTTTGTTGTTATCTCTCATGTAACCAAACTTCAGCATTCCAGCCTCATCTTCTTCGATAGAGCCATCTTTTATTTGAGGTCCATTTACAACGTAAACTTGGTAGTTAAGCTTCAAAGGTCCTGTATAAAAAGCACCTCTCAACTCTAACCCTATATCACTTGAAGGAGCGATGCCATCATGACCAAAACCTAATGGTGCATTAACGGATCTATTTATCCATGCAGGATGCAGTTTCTCTGTAAACGTACCGAAGGGGAGTAAGAATTGACCTGCACGAACAGTGACATACTTATTTAGTATAAACGATGCATTTGCATATCCTAATCCAAGTTCAAAGCCATCACCGCCATATTCACCTTCGAGTTCTGCTTCGAAAAATAATCTATCCGATTGTTTATATAAAAGAACGGGACTAAAACCTCCACCGATAAACCCAAAATCTGTTGTACCTTCAACATCAACGGCATCAAAACCAGTGAAGAAAAATCCTCTAACCATGAATTTTGATTTCCCTGGCTTTAATGTTTTGTAATTCTGAAGCGCCTGTCGAGCTATCGTGCTCAAAGAATCCTGCGCTTGCACCGCCAATGAGGCGAATAATACTAATACTAATAATATACGTTTCATATTTTATTTTTTAAAAGTTCTAATATAATTTACCAATTGCCAACGTTGTTCTTTCTTCAAGATCGTTTTGTATGATGCCATTGGAGCACGACCTTCAGTCAATTTCCAATAAAGAGCACCATCACTTTGTGCTTGAACTTTACTAATTGTAAAATTTGTTGGTCTCGGAGTTAGACTTGACCCAGCCATTCCATCTCCTTTACCATAATTACCATGGCAAATAGCGCACATCTGCTTAAATAATTTTTTCCCTTTAGCGGTTGCTGATGCATTACCTTTGTAAGGGTTTTTCAAATTATTAGCACTAGCCGGTGCTTTCCACTCTTTTACGCTCGCATTTCCTGTATCCGAACCGACTGGTCCGAAACTGAAGAAAATTATTCCCGAAAATGCTACGAGGATGCTTAACTTATTCATATTGTTTTTTTTTATGTTAAACTTTTTTGTTTTATTCAATTACTCATTGTACTACACCACAAATGTATAGCCGAGAGTTAGCTAATTCTATGACCTACGTCATGTTTTTAGATGATTATTGATATGGAAGTGAAATTTATTGGAAATAACTCACCTATAGTGAGCAAAATAGGTTCTTTTGAACGATTATTTTTTCCTTAATCTTTGGTCTATTCTCTTAGTAATAAGACTAAAGAGCAACTGTGTGTCTTTGTCATTGAGTTTTTTTCCCAATTTTACTAACTTCCCAAGGTATTCAAATTCTATCCTGTCTCCACCGACAATCCAAGGAGATTTTTCCCAAGCAGCTTGAATAGATTTTTCTTTTGGTTGTTGAATTGATATTTTTGAAATATTTTCCAAGTAATAAGGCACAGAATTACCATAGCCTCTAATAGATTTCTTATAATACAACGCCACCTCATCTATTTTGACTAATTCCTTTCCCCAAAGAATCCAAAAAAACGAACGTATTACTTTATAAGCAAAATAGGCCCAGAATGATAGAAAAATAGCCATTATAACCTGCTCTTGCTGAGCAAGAGGCAAAGCAAATAGTGACCAAATTACAATTCCTCCAATAGCCAACCACATCCCAACCCATGCTCCCATAACTGCTTTTAACCATACAATATCCTCTGGGTTGATGATAATCGTAGTCTTCTGCTTTCCGTCTTTAAAGCTAATTCGCTTCCCTATCCACTTCATAGTGCAAAAATAGTCAAAGTAGAAGGATTGAGCAAGAGAACTAAATATGAGCGAGATTAGAGAATAAAAAAAGGGGGGAGGGATTTATTCGCCTAAACTCTGGTCGATAGGGTCAAGGTAAGATGCAAATTTTAACTTTCTATTACTCACAATGCAATGCTGATAATCTAATTTTCTATAAAAAATAAACGGGCTATCTAATTAGAGTAAAATTTCCTTTAATGATACTCTCAACGTTGTCAATGCAGGTAACTTTTAAGTAATAATCGTAGGTGTCTGGATTCAGTGATTTCCCTCTAAAAGTTCCATCCCAACCGAACGGTCGTTCAAATGATTCAAATACCATTTCTCCCCATCTGTCGTAAATTCTAAACACCATTTCTTTAATTGCAGGTCCTCTTACGTATAAAACATCATTTTCCCCATCTCCATTTGGTGTAAATGCATTTGGCACAAACAAATAAGGATCATCACACTGAAATTCATAAACAGTGATAAGAACAGTGTCAGACTTGGTACAAATACCATCTGATATGGAGAATGTGAATAAAGTCGTTTGATCTATCGTTGCGTTTGTTTGTTGAGCCGTTGAATTAATTAAATCCTGTGATGGTGTCCATTGGTAAGTAAAACCTCCAGGCTCACCAATTAAAGTTACCTCCGCTCCAACTGGTATGGTATATTCTGAAGCAGTAGCAGAAACTAATCCATTTGGTATTGATCCTACTGAAATCAGAAGTGAGTCTGTTGCTGTACAACCCGTATTAGAAGTTGCCGAAACATAAATATATTGGGTCGTTTCAGGGTTAACAGTTACCGTGCTACTCGATGATGGAGTGACTAAAACAGAATCTGGAGTCCAAACAAAATTATTAAATGTGATAGATGGGTTTAAACTTGTCGCTGTTAAAATTGATTGATCTCCAATGCAGAGCATATTATTGCCCGATATTTGAATACCCGAACTTGTAATTTGAACCTCGACACTATCCACCATTGAGCATCCAGAATTACTGATTTGAACATAATAAATCGCATTCCCAGTCGGTGTTAATGTATAGACGGAATCTGACAAGTTGGTATTCAAAGTGTCTGTAAAATTACTAGAAGAGGACCAAACAAATTGATTGCCCGTTCCATTCGAAAATGCTGTAAGTGAAATAGGAAGAGGAGTGCATAGAACTTGATCAGGAGAAGTAGTCAATTCCAATGAATCATAGACAGTAATGGTTATTTGCGCAGTATCTGAAAGTTGACATGCACTATCGGTAACGTATAAATACACATCGAATACTCCCACAGAATCATAAACTCGAATCGGCTCGAAAATAATAGATGTTGTATCCCCATTCCCAAAATCCCATAAATAGACATCCGTTACATTAGATGAGTTGGTGAAATTCACCGTGAATGGTCGGCATCCAATAGTATTATCTGCGGTAAACTCTGCAACAGGAATTATTTCAAAATCAAATTTAAAGACAAGGTTGTTGCAGTTTGAACTTAAGTCAGTTTCTGACCATGCTCCAGATGTTGTTGCCGCTCCTCCAACAGAAGAACCACAGGCACCACAAACAGATTGATAAATCACACCATTCTTATCAAACCGTGAAGTTCCTCCATCAACATGCTCCCTGATGTTTCCTGGTTCGCCGTAATATGTCCCATATAACAAGTTGGAAAATTGATTATCAATCGCAATGAGATAAAAATCAAAACCATTTGGAGCAGTACTGTAAATTGCATCTGGAGTTATTGGCATATTTCCGAGTACATCTGAAGACTGAAGAAGGTGAGCACCCCAGCCAGAGACATAGATGTTCCCACATATATCTACTAAAAAAGCGGAAGGCGAAATATCAAACATCGGGCTTCCATCTCCAAACACTGTAGAATTTAAAGCTGTTGAAAGGGTAGAATCCATTTTTAAAATATACTGCCCACTGTTGGGGTTAACAAAACTTGCATTGATCACTGGAAAAGCTCCGCCCTCAGATTGCCCAACTAAATAAACATTATTAACTCTGTCCGTTTCCACTAAGAATGCTTGATCATAATTAGGAGTACCTATGTAAGAAGCGTTAATAACAGAACTCCCATCACTGGTTAACTTAGCTACATAACCATCGGTTTCTCCCCCGTTGTATGAAGATTGCCAACCAGAAGCCGTGTTTTGCAGATCAGCAGAGTTTGTTCCTCCGCTGAAAACTATTTTATTACTCGCGTCAAATTTAACAGAATAACAGGCATCATTATTCGAACCCCCAAAGTAACTTGACCATTGTAAAGAAGACAAATCAGAATTAAGTTGAAACATAACTCCATCTTGCCTACCTGCATTTGCAGGTTGGAATGGATTCACCGTGGGAAAGTCAGTTGATCTAGTACAGGAGGCAATTAAACAGTTACCCAAAGAATCCAATATTATTTCTCCCCTAAACTGATCTCCGTAATTGGTAACCAATGAGTCATAGATTGCAAATGTGTTATAGGGCAAAGAAACAGGATTGTAATTAACTCCATCATCAGCGCTACCTCCAATGTATGTTGAAGCAAGTAAATTCTGACCATTAGCGCTGATTTTCACAACATAAATATCTATTCCCTGATTTGTGAAATAAACTCCATTTTGTAAAAAATTAGTTCCTGAAACACCCCCAGCATGTGCTGTTTGATACCCTCCTTGGATAGGAAAGTCAAGACTCGAAGTTGAACCATAAAGATAAAGGTTATTATTCTGGTCACAAATCATACTCTGAGCAGTTTCCGTTCCTTGTGTTCCATCTCCTCCACCAATAAATGTCGTCCAAATCATTGTTGAACCATCAGGAGAGTATTTAGACACAAAAGCATCCGTTATTCCATAAGTTGCATTCGAAACAACTGTAAAATTAGACGTTGTATTATAAGCCAATGGGTCTGGTGTAGGATAAGCATTCCCGTATATCATTCCTCCAGAATAAGCCGTTCCATCATTTCCGTATGTCGCAGTCATTCCAAAGTTGTCAGTAATAGAACCTGAATAAGTAGCAAAAATCAATACTGGATCAATTACCAACGTTAAATTCGGGTTGTATCTCCCTAAGTCAAATTTCACTTCATTATTCTCCAACACAAAGTTACATTCCACCTCACGAATGGAACCATTTACAATTTGATATGCATACGGTTTTTGTTCAATTATCTCTCCTAAATCAGTCTTAACAACCAAATCCCCTCTCTTATTAATTGATATTTTTTTATGTCCAACATATTGAAGAAGCAATTGCTCAGGGTTTGCATTTGGTTGAACATGAAATTCATATTTCAATTGCTCTTTTTCTTCAATAATTTTCAAGTCTATACCGTCATAAAGATTAGACATTACAGCTTCTGCGTAACCTCTAACATTAGAAGCCCAATGAGCTTTATCCTTACCAATGAAATAGTTGAAATAATTAGATGTTGGTATCATCTTCTCTATATTATTTACCTCATTTGAACCCAAAAAATTAAGGTGTAAAACAGTTTGTGGTATTAGAGGTGTTACGCCGTTATTATTTTTCCCACTTGCATGTGCTTCTTGCAGTGCAGAAAAATCTTGCAAATGAAACATCATTTTATGTTGCTCTATCCAAAGATTTCCACCGTCAAAATGACTTTTAAATAAAACTTTCTCTCCCCATTGACCCTTATTTTCTATGAAAGAATGAGGTGTAGAATGTTCATGCTTGACTTCTTGTGAAGTAGCAGAAAATTGTAGTAAGAACGCAACTAAAAAAATTGTTATTCTCATTCCTTTTGATTGATAGAATTCGCTCTAAATTAGTGAATTAAATAGAAGACGCCAAAAAAGAGTATAAAGTTCGCTAAAAGGAATTAAATTTGTGTCAATGAAAAATAGAATAATATCACTTTTCGATATACAATATCCACTCATTCAAGCAGGTATGATTTGGTGCTCAGGTTGGGAATTGGCTTCTGCTGTTTCTAATGCTGGTGGTCTAGGAATTATCGGTTCAGGCTCAATGTACCCGGAAGTTCTAGATGAACAAATCACAAAATGTAAAAACGCAACTGATCAACCTTTTGCAGTTAATTTACCGATGCTCTATCCAGATATTGATAAGCATGTCGCAACAATCATTAAACACAAAGTTCCCATTGTATTTACTTCTGCGGGAAATCCGAAAACTTGGACGAAACACTTAAAAGAACATGGAATTAAAGTAATTCATGTTGTTTCCAGCGTTAAATTTGCAAAAAAAGCAGAAGAAGCGGGTGTTGATGCAGTTGTTGCAGAAGGCTTTGAAGCTGGTGGACACAATGGACGTGACGAAACAACAACCTTATGTTTAATCCCCATGGTTGTGGAAGCTATCAATATTCCAGTTATTGCAGCCGGTGGAATTGGAACAGGTCGAGCGATGCTCGCTACAATGAATCTTGGTGCCGAAGCTGTGCAAATAGGAAGTCGTTTTGTCGCTTCAATAGAATCTAGTGCTCACCAAAACTTTAAAAATGTAGTTGTGTCGGCCAATGAAGGAGATACTCAACTTACATTAAAAGACATTACCCCAGTACGTTTAGTAAAAAATGAATTCTATCAGCAAGTAGAAAAGGCTTATCAAAATTGTGCTTCTCAAGAAGAAATAAAAGAACTTTTGGGTAGAGGTCGTGCAAAAAAAGGTATGTTTGAAGGGGATTTACTTGAAGGAGAACTCGAAATAGGGCAAGTTTCAGGGCTTATTCAAGCAATAAAACCTGCCAAAGACATCGTTGATGAAATCATCACAGAATTTAAAGCAACCATTCAGGAACAAAATTCTGATAAATACACATTTTAGTCAATGATAAAATACGAAAAATTTATTCTGGAAAATGGCTTGAAAGTCCTTTTCCATCAGGATACGACAACTCCAATGGCTGTGGTAAACACACTTTACAATGTTGGAGCAAGAGATGAAACTGAAGAACAAACTGGATTTGCACATCTCTTTGAACATCTGATGTTTGGAGGCTCTGTGAATATCAGTGATTTTGATAAACCTCTGCAATTAGCAGGAGGTGAGAATAATGCCTTTACTTCTAACGATATCACCAATTACTATGATGTTCTTCCTAAACAGAATATAGAGACTGCTCTTTGGTTAGAAAGTGATAGAATGCTCTCACTTGCTTTTACAGACAAAAGCTTAGAAACGCAACGAAGTGTAGTTATAGAAGAATTTAAACAACGGTATCTCAACCAACCGTATGGTGATGTATGGCTAGAATTGCGCCCTCTTGCCTATAAAGTACATCCATATAAATGGGCAACGATTGGTAAAGAAATCAAACACATAGAAGATGCATCGATGGATGATGTAAAAGCATTCTTCAAAAAATTCTATTGTCCTTCGAATGCGATTTTAACCATTGCAGGAAATTTTGAATTGGAAGAAGTCAAAAAATTGGTTAATAAATGGTATGGAGATATTCCAGCAGGGCAAAAGAACGATAGAAATATTCCAAAAGAGCCTGAGCAAAAAGAATACAGAGAGAAAACTATTGAAAGAGAAGTGCCTACAAATGCCTTTTACTATGCCTTTAAAATGAAAAATCGGTTAAATCCAGATTTCTATATATCCGATACTTTATCAGATGCGCTTGGCCGAGATAAAAGTTCACGCCTTTACATTTCTCTCAAAAAAGAACAACAACTAGTTTCTTCGATTGGAGCTTATATAATGGGAACAATAGAAGATGGATTGCTTGTGATATCTGGAAAATTAAATGACAATATTTCTTTCAAAGAATTGGACGTTGCCCTTTGGAAAGAACTGGACGAAATCAAAAAGAAGGAGCTTGAGGAGAATGAGTTAAAGCGAATTATGAACAAAATTAGAACCTCCAAAGAATTTCAAGAACAAGGAGTTTTGAACCGAGCAATGAATTTAAGTATGTTTGAATTATTAGGAGACGCTAATATGATTAACGAAGAAAGCACATCTTATCAAAGAATAACACCAAAAGACATTCAGCGCGTTGCGAAAGATATTCTACAAAAAGAAAAATGTTCTTTACTTAAAGTTAAAGCACTTCCAAATGATAAATAGAAAAGAGCAACCAGTTATTAAGAAGATAGAATCTGTCGATTTTCTAGCACCAAAAAAGCTGAAAATAACACCAAAAGTATCTCTGTTTCATACTAAGAATGTCAAAGATGAAACCACTCGTTTTGATCTCTATTTTGATGCAGGAAAGGTGAAAGCAGAAAACGGAATAGCTAGTTTTGTTAATGGATTGATTCTCTCTGGGACGAAAGAAAAAACATCTGTGCAAATAAACAATGATATAAATGGACTAGGTGGCTTCTACGAATCAGGAGTCTCTATCGAAAACGCCGTAATTTCTATGCATTGCTTGAGAGAAAACATTCTGCCCATTTTTGATACGATTATAGATGCAATTAAAAATGCTAATTTTCCAGAAAAAGAAGTGACCGAATATTTTTCTGATAGTAAGCAAAGAATGAAGATAAATTCAGAAAAAGTAAGTTATTTGGCCCAAAAAAAATTCCAAAAATTGCTCTTTGCTAACAATGACAAATATTCTTCTACTTTATCCTTGGAAGATTACGACAAAGTGAGTGTTGAAGACTTAAAGGAGTTCCATAAAAAGAACTATTTAAAGGGATTAACAAAAGTTGTTGTTGTCGGTAATGTAGAACAAAATAAAATCACGCACCTCGCTGAATCTTGTTCACAGTTTATCGCTGATGATGGCGCAACATTTTCTAGTGAACTTAAAAATCACTCAACGGAAGAACGAATAGAAAAGAAAGGTGCTATCCAATCTGCCATTCGAGTCGGTAGAACGCTCTTCAATAAAAATCATCCTGATTATCTGGACTTTTTAGTTCTCAACACTATTCTTGGTGATTATTTCGGGTCTCGTTTGATGTCGAATATCAGGGAGGATAAAGGATACACTTATGGCATAGGATCGATGATTTCTGAGTTACAAAAAACTGGTTATTTCATCGTAGCAACAGAGGTTGGGCATGAAGTGAAAGATGCAACATTGCAAGAAATTAAAAATGAATTTAAACGATTGCAAGATGAAATAGTAGCAGAGGAAGAATTGCAGCTTGTAAAAAATTACATGTTGGGACAACTGCTAAAAAGTGCCGACGGCCCGTATGCAATGATGGACTTATATTTAAGTGCAGAGATACACGGTAAAAATCTGAATTTTTACAACAAAGCAATCGAAAGTATTCAAGCTATTTCTTCTGAAAGAATTAAGGAATTAGCTGTAAAATATTTAGACTGGAAAGAAATGAGCGTGGTTGTGGTGGGATAGTTGAACTTTGCTATCTTTTTCATTCCCATCAAAAAAAGCTAAAACCCTAATGGAGAACTCAATAAACCTTACATCCATTCAGCCTAGTTTTCTCTTTGGATTAGGGATTGAGAGTAAAGACACAAGACAAAAACGATTCTCTTTTATTTTTCTCAAAATAAACAACCAAAACATCAACTTTTCGTCTTTATACTACGTATAAGATAATTACGTTATACTTAATATGCTCTATAGGTACATTTTTCTTCTCGGGTTTATACTCTCCTCTTTTTGGAGTAATGCGTCACACGTTCTTGGGGGAGAAATCACATGGACTTGTCAAGGAGGAGACTATGTTTTTCAATTAGTTGTTTATCGTGATTGCAATGGAGCCGTTCTCAATACAATTTCTGAGGATATTAATATTTGGGGACACCCAACGCTGAATGTCATCACTTTGCCTTTTGTGTCAAGTTCAGATGTTTCTCCTACTTGCACACAAGTTGCTGGTGGTCCGAGTCCATTAATTTGTGGTTCGGGAGCCAATGGCGGGAACGGGCAAGGAGCTATCGAAAAAATAATTTACAGAAGTGCCCCAACAACATTAACTGGGATTCCCCCAAGTTCTGGCTGGGTTTTTACCTACCAGAATTTTTCTAGAAGTGGAGCTATAACCAATCTCGTGTCGCCTTCTTCAAAAGGAATTACTCTTATCTCAAAAATGTTTGCTATTTCGGGAGCAACAACAGGGTGCATTGATAATTCTCCGCAGTTCCTGCAAGAACCGTATTTTGTAAGTTGTGCTGGAGATGCATATGAATACAACATGAATGCTGTCGATCCAGACCTCGATTCTTTGGCTATATCTTTTGGCATTCCTTACGATCATTTTCCTTCTGGAGTATATGTAGAAGGAGTAACTCCACCTCCTTTGAGTTTTGTACCTGGATTTAGTTATACTTCACCGACTCCCGATGTGAATATGAACGCTGGAAATATACCTGCTTCCTTAGATCCAAGTTCTGGTAATTTAACTCTACTTTCTAATAATACAGGTAGCTATAATGTCAAAATAGTAGCACAATCCTTCCGAAATGGTGTTCTCATTGCAGAAGTCTCGAGAGAAATGCAAATAATCGTTGTGAATTGCGCTGGAACCAATAACGCCCCTGTAATTGCGGGTCCTTTTGGGGGACTTTTTGAAACTACTATTGTTGCAGGAACTTCGGTTAATTTTAACCTTAACTCCACCGATGTTGAGTTATTGCAAGACGGTTCTCCACAAAGCAATATCCTCTCTGCAACAGGTTTAATGTTCGGTACAAATTATACAAGTAATGTTGGTTGCGCAATTGCTCCATGTGCTACTCTTAATGCAACTCCTCTAATCACAATGTCTCAAGGAGTTACGACTACCTTTGATTGGCAAACAGATTGCGACCATTTGGTCAATCCTTTTGGTTTTATCGCAGAATCTATTCCTTATCATTTCGTATTTAAAGTACAAGACAATTATTGTCCTGTTCCGAAGGTGAGTTATGCAACAATTACTATCAATGTTACTAACCCTGGTATTGTTCCTGCGCCGATTATTGATTGCATTCAAACGGATGCTGCAGATAACGTTACAATTAATTGGAGTCCTGTGGTAGATCCTCTAGGTACATTCAATTCTTATCAAGTTCATTCTTTACAAGATGGATTAATTGCAACAATTAACAATATTAATACAACAACCTATACAGATCCTGCTGTTGGTACCCAGAAAGATTACTTTTTAGTGACTGCATCTGCTTGCAACGGAAGTACTTTGCGTCATTCTGACACCATATCTAATATCTATCTCACACTGAACAATCCAAATGATGGAACGGCCTTTTTACAATGGAATGATCCAATTCATCCAGTTTTTCCTTCAATGAATGCCTATACGCATATTTACAGAGAATACCCGGTTGGAACATGGAGTTTATATGACAGTGTGCCATACGGAACTCATTTCTACCGAGACACCATTACGATTTGCAGTGTTTTCTTGAATTATCAGATAGTTCTGCCGAATCAGCCGTGCGACTATACCTCAAACATTGCAGGAGATAACTTTACTGACCAAATTGCACCAAGCATTCCTATTTTAAGTCTTGTGACTATCGATAGTGCAACAAATTTAGTTACAATTACATGGAATCAGAATCCTGCACCTGATACATTTGGTTACATTATTTACGTGCAAGATGCAAATGGAGCCATCGTTCCGTTAAATCAAGTTTTTGGAGCTGGAAATACATCATACACTTATAATCCAGATGTTACTCAAGGACCACTTACGTATTCTGTTGCGGCTTTCGATTCTTGCCTAGTTACAACCGTTCCTCCTGTTTATCAGACTTCCGCAAAAGGAGAATTGCATACAACCTCCTTTTTATCAACCACTCTTGATGTTTGTTTAAAGCAAGTAAACTTATCATGGACTTCCTATATTGGATGGAACGCAGTAGATCGTTATGAAATTCTAGGAAAAACTGCTACTTCTGCATGGATTAATTACGGTAATACGACCAGTAATTCTTTTGTTATTGATGTCATTGGTGGAGAAACATACACCTTTCTTGTTCGACCTATTTCAGATGATGGAAGAATATCATATTCCAATACGAGCACTTTATTTATTTCTTCTCCTAGAACACCGAATTTTAACTATTTACAAGTTGCAACAGTCGTAGGCAATGATGTTGAATTGAGGCATTTTATCGATGCAACTACCAATATTTCTGAAATAGCAATTCAAAGAAAAACAACAGGAAACTTTGAAGAAATAGACAGAATAGCGATCGTAGGAAACTCTATAAGTTATACTGATACTGATGTTGATGTAAATGTAAATTCTTACACTTACCGGGTACAATATATTGATAGCTGTGGTTTGCTAGGTGGAGTCTCTAATGAGGCACAAACAATTTTACTCGATATCAATTCTGACGATCTCATTAAAATCAATTATTTGAATTGGAACTCTTATCAACAATTTTTCGGGTCTATTTTGGAATATAACTTATACCGAGGGTTTGATAGTGTTTTTAATAGTCCATCTTTAGCTGTATTTACTTCTGGAGAAGTTAGTTTCTCAGATGACGTCAGCAATGTTATTTCAAAAGGAAAAATCTGTTATTATGTCGAAGCAGTAGAATCAATGAATGTTTATAATTTTTCAGAAATAAGCCGTTCCAATATTCGTTGTATGACCTTACCTCCAATTATTTACATTCCTAATGCGTTTACTCCTGATGGACTAAACCCTGTTTTTAAGCCCGTTCTTTCTGATTTTGATCCAGCAGATTATGATTTCACTATTTTCGATCGATGGGGACAAGTTATTTTTAAAACCAATGCTGCTGACGAAGGTTGGGATGGACGAACAATTCTATCGGGAAAAATAGCTGCAGCCGGTACTTATGTTTACATGGTCGTTTTACATGATGCTGATGGCGTTGAAGTTGTGAGAAGAGGTCATGTTTCTTTGATTCGGTGATTTAATAATTTAAGAAACGCTCATTGTAAGTTCTCTTCAAGATAATTGTAAAAAAGAAAGACGTCCACTTCTCCTTTAATCATGAATTCATTCTTCCATTAATTCCTTTATCTTTACCTCGTGAATAAGATTCTCATCATTCAAACGGCTTTTTTAGGAGATGTAATTTTGGCAACGGCTGTTGTTTCTGAGTTAAATCGCTTATATCCAGCTGCTAAAATTGATTTTTTACTCAAAAAAGGGAATGAATCATTGTTGGAGAACAATCCAAAGTTGGATTCGATTATTATTTTCGACAAAACATCGAGCAAGTGGAAATCCATTCTTCGATTAATCAAACAATTCAGAAAGGAACGGTACGATTTGGTCGTGAATTTACATCGTTTTGCAAGTTCAGGTATTATTGCTGGACTTTCAAAAGGCAAAAAAAGACACGGATTTAAAAAGAATCCTTTTTCGTTCTTATTTACCAAAACATTTGAGCATCATATTGGAGATAGCACACATGAAGTGGAACGAAATTTATCACTTATTCAAGAGTTTGGAGCAGAAAAATTAATACGCCCTGAATTGTTCCCTTCTGAAAAAGATCGGCATGTAATTACGAAGTACGTTTCGGAAGAATATTATTGTATTGCCCCTGCCTCAGTCTGGTTTACTAAACAATTACCGAAGCACAAATGGGTAGAATTAATTGAATCACTTCCTAATCATACCCACATCTATCTCATTGGCGCATCTAACGATTCAGAACTTTGCACAGAAATAATCACGACAAGTAAACAAGAAAATGTCTGGTCCTTGTGTGGAGAATTAACTCTATTGCAGTCTGCAGCCTTGATGCAAAACGCAACACGAAATTTCGTCAACGATTCTGGGCCTTTGCATCTGGCGTCTTCCGTCAATGCAAACGTAACGGCGTTCTTTTGCTCAACTGTTCCTAAATTTGGTTTCGGTCCATTATCTGAAAATTCTGAAATAAAAGAAGTCCAAAATTTAAGCTGTCGTCCATGTGGTTTACACGGGCATAAAGTTTGCCCAAGGGGTCATTTTAAGTGTGGGGAGATTATTCTTTGATTATTTAACCTTCAACTCCATCACGTAATCTTCCATCAAAAAACCTTTTCCGATATCAATATCCTCCTCCTTTATAATTTTAAATCCCAGATTTTTATAAAATTCGGATGCTTTATTAAAACGGTTGACATTTAAATGCAAAGTATGGCAGTTTAGATCAAAAGCAACATTCATGGATTGGTTGAATAACTCTCGTCCTAAGCCTTTGCTTTGTTTTTCTTGGAGAATATATAGTTTGTGAATTCGTAAGTAGTCTGCATCAGGGAAATTTGGTTCTAAACCTAAAAAACCAACTGCTCTTCCATTCTCAGTTATGATATAATAGAGAAAACCTGTGTTCACTTGTTCTTGAAGTGTAGTCACATCGTACATCCAATCAAGCATGTATTCTATCTGCTCTTTAGAGAGAATATCTTTAAATGTGACAGGCCAAATTTGATGGGCAAGTTGATTGACAATAAAAATTTCTTCGGCATGTATCTGTTTGACTTCAATCATGGCTCGAAGGTAAAAAAAAGAGTCGATTTAAAAACCTACTCTCTAATTATTTATTTTCCACCTATTTTCTTTCCTACTGAAGTCTTAGGTTTTGGTGTCGGCCGAGGAGATGGTTTAGACCGTGGTGTTGGTTTAACTACCGGTCGTGGTTTGGATATCGTTCTAGGCTTCGTTGTTGGTCTCGGTGTAGGTCGTGGTTTGGAAATTGTTCTAGGTTTCGTTGAAGAACTTGGTGTAGTTGTAGGTCTTGGTTGGGCAGTCCCCGAATTAGTTACCGGCTTTTTGTCCTCAAGAGCTACTGGTCTAGGAGTTGGCTTTGGTGGAGTTGGACGATCTGGATTAACATTAATTGGATCACTAGGAGAAACAGGTCTTAGAACGGTCCCTCTTGTAGGATCTTCAACTATTGGTGGATTACTAGGTCCAATATTTAAATAAGCGTTGTCGTAGATGCATCCATTAATATCTGCTCCTCTCACTCCTGCACTCTCACAAGTTCTCCGTGCTCTATCTCGTTGTCTCTGTGATAAACTATTTAGATCTCTATATATTCTAGGATACGAACGATCAGTATAATACATGGTAGAGGTTCCAATTCTATAATCGAACAAAGAAGTCGCTTGATTTATTCTGTGAAAATCAGCAAACTCTTTCGATAAAAAAGCTTGTCGTTCTTTCTTAAAATAGTCTGTGTCTGCTCTTCCCAATCCTGCAATAGAGGGAGTAGAAAATCCTCTTATATTAAAATCATCACTTCTTACACCATTCGCATTACCCAATAGTCCGCTGTAATCAGGAATATTACAAGAAGAAACTTGCACAGAAACATTCATAAAATCTCTTCGCATTCCAACAGTTACTACTTCTCCTGAAGGAAAATAAATGGTGTAACTTTTTGCTGATTTTCGAATTGTTCCACCATGTGGTAAGAAATAAGTATTCCCTTGAAGGTGAACAGATAAACCATTCAATCGCACAGGTGTTGAATAATCTGCATCTGGATAGTCTTTTGCATAAATAGCTAATCTATCTCCTCCAACATTCATAGCAATTGCTGAATTTAGTGAAAAGTCATTTCTTTCTGCTCTCTGACGCACTTGAACTTCCATATTCTGAGAAGGTGATTTAACCATCACAAACTCTCCAACAGTCTGAAAAGAAAATCGTTCTCCATCAAATGAAACAAGATGTGGATCACCATAAGAACGACCGCTTCGAACTTGTGTTGTGCAATTGGATCTACCTGAAAATCTTCTCACATTATTCCATTGAGCGGCGTTTCTCTGGTCAGGATTAACCGACTGAGCATGCGTGTTTATAGTGGCTCTTGTACCAGAAGGAACCATCTGCATCATCTGATTGGGTGTGAAATTCTCAGGGAAAGGTCTATCCGGAATAGGCTCATTAAATGACATGGCTTCAATACTGGATGCCAACCAGTCTCCTCTAATTGGATCCCAATTCTGTAACTCAGAACGAATCGGTTGATATTTTTTTTGGAAAATTTCTCTCTCCTGCCCATAGGAAATGGAAACAAGAGTTAACAGAAACGATGCGAGTATAGTGTATTGTTTTTTCATAGCGACATGTTTTATTAGTACGACTGAAGCAAAAAGAGTGCCATTAATGATAATCTTGAGTTAAAAAGTTGTTAAAATTAGGTAGCTCAAGGTAGATATCCAGTTCAAGGAGAAAAAGAAGATAAATTAGTACGAAATATTGAGATCACTTATACTCTTCTAATACCCCAATAACTTCTCTAACTCAACTTTCACCTTCTCAGCATTCGGTAACAAAGCCGTTTCCAAATCAGAATTCAATGGTATTGCCGGAGTATCCACTGAACCCACGATAGCAATCGGAGCATCCAAAGAAGTGAAGTTGTCTCGCTGAATTCTTCCAGCTAAACCAAGGGTAAAGCTCGCCTCAACTGACTCTTCAGTCACGAGCATTATTTTTCCATGTTTTTTGGCCGCTTCATTCATCATCTCATGATCCAATGGATTCAAGGTTCTTAAATCAATGATCTCTAACTGGCCATCAAACGCTTTTGTTGCTTCTAACGACCAATAAACGCCCATCCCATAGGTAATAATAGCGCAAGATTCACCATTTTTCACTTTGTCAGCATCTGCTTCTTGCACGATACGTCCTTTTCCAAAAGGAATCACATAATCTTCATCTGGTTCGATGGACATTGCACCTTCAGTACCTTTTATTTTGGACCAATACAAACCTTTATGCTCTAATAAAACAATAGGATTAGGGTCATAAAATGCCGATTTTAATAAACCTTTCAAGTCAGCACCAGTTGAGGGGTAAGCGATTTTAATTCCTCTAATATTCGTCAAAACAGACTCCACACTGGAAGAATGATAAGGACCTCCAGAGCCATACGCACCGATTGGGACTCTAATCACACAACTAACAGGCCATTTTCCGTTCGATAAATAGTAAGAACGAGAAACTTCCGTGAATAATTGGTTCAATCCTGGCCAGATGTAATCGGCAAACTGAACTTCAACGAATGGTTTCAGTCCAACAGCTGACATTCCAACTGTGGAACCAATAATAAATGCCTCTTGAATAGGTGTATTAAACACACGATTGTCGCCAAACGTTTGCGCTAAAGTAGCTGCCTCGCGAAAGACTCCACCCAATCGTTTTCCAACATCTTGACCATATAATAATGATTCTGGGTGTTTTTCCATTAATTCTCTGACCGCAAAGAGCGCAGAATCGACCATTACCGTTTTCTTTTTCCCTTTTGGTTCTCGCTCTCCTTTCTCCTCTGTGATTGGAGTTGGAGCAAAAATAAAATCAGTAATCGATTCAGGTGTTGGATTTTCCGCATTCAATGCTCTATCATAATCTATATCTACTAATTTCTTCGTGTTGGCTTCAATATTTATTATATCTGCTTCATCAACTCCAGCGTCACGTAATAATTCTTTCAGTTTTGGATACGGATCTTTTTTGGACTCTTCCTCCAGATCATCTCGGTACCACTCTTTTCGCACACCGGAAGTGTGATGCCCTAATAAAGGAACTTTCGCATGAACAATGAAAGGTCTTCTTTCCTTTCTGACGGTGGTAATAACATCCTCCATTGTTTCGAAAGACTCATTAAAATCACTGCCATCAATTGTTCTCACTTCTACACCGTTAAAACCTTGTGCATATTTTGTAATGTCTTGTGCTCTTGTTTCTTCTGCGTTTGCAGAAATATCCCAACCGTTGTCTTGCACTAAATAAATAATTGGGTATTGCTTCAATGCAGCCATTTGAAAAGCTTCAGAAACTTCCCCTTCTGTGCAAGAAGCATCTCCAAGCGAACAAATAACAACTGGATTTTCCCCTTTAAAATCTTCCGCTAATCCTTGTAATTCTTTGTATTGTATTCCCATCGCAACTCCTGTTGTTGGTATTGCTTGCATTCCTGTTGCAGAAGACTGGTGAGGAATTTTGGGCATATCTTCTCTATTCAAAGATGGATGACAATAATAAGTTCTACCACCTGAGAATGGATCTTCTTTTTTAGCAAAAACTTGTAGCATTAATTCATAAGGCGTCATTCCCATAGACAGTAGAAGACTATCATCACGGTAATAAGGTGACACCCAATCTTGAGGTTTAAGAAGTATCCCACATGCAATTTGAATCGCTTCATGGCCCCGAGAAGTTGCATGCACATACTTTGCAGTTACTTCTTTGTTCGCTTCGTATTTTTCAGCCAATGTTTTTGCCGTGCACATCACTTGAAATGATTGCAATAAAGTTTCTTTGGTGATTTTATTTTTGGGAGATTTCGGTTTTGCTGCTGTAGCCATTTCTATTTTAATTATTCAGTATGCGAATATACGGAATCTATGCGAATTCACTCACTCACATATTTCCAATCCTTCACTTCCTCAAATCTTGCTCGGGCTTCTATATTAGATGGGTGTTGAAGCATAGCGTTTACTGTGGTTTTGGATTTTATTTTGAACCCACTATTCAGTCAATTTACTCTTTAAATATTTGGTGTAGATATTTGCTCCATTATCATTTAAGTGCATATTATCATACCACATCTCTGGTTGCTCAAGTCCAGTTATTAACTCCTCATTAAAATCGACATAGCGGACATTCTTTTCTCGACAGAATTTCTTCATATAGTTCGATGCATAAATAAACTCAGGGTGATACTTGAAATACGGGGCATTAATAAAGATCAAATCAATATTCATTTCATCACAAGTATTAATAATGCCTTCGAGCAGGGCAATGACTTTAGGATTGATTTTTTTAAAATTGTAGGGTTTAAAATCATCAATTAGACTTCTTGAAAGTCGTGCACTATCATTTGCATTGGGGATAAGGGGTACGTAACCTGTTTCTGAAACAGGTGAACACAAATTTGTTCTTGGATAAGCAATCAACTTCCAACCTTCTCCGTTGTGACGATAAACAGAAGACAAAAACTTCAAACTCTCTTGGTATCCTTTTCTATTAATCAATTCTTTCGCTAAACCATTCTTCGAATAGTAATATTTAAGGGAATACAACTGCTCAAGTAGTCGAGGTTCGTACTGGATGTATAGATCTTCCATTTCAATATTAAAAATCAAGACTTTTCTCGGCAACTTCTGTTCTTGCTTTAATAAATCAATGATAACAGCATTATGATAAATATGTTTATGCTGAAAAGCGAGGGTTTTAACTCCTTTTCCAAGAATATTAGGCTTTATTGTGTGTAGTACTCGTGAGGATCCTACAATAATTGTGTCCACATTATCTTCTTCAAGAAACACATTTAGTTTACCATTAGAGAAGTCACACCTGTTTTTTTTATATAAGCCATCTAAATAATGACCAACAACTTTGTCCGTCACTACAATTAGGATAATCACAATTAATAGTCTATATATAATTTTCTTAGTCATTAAAATTGAAAATAAAAGAACGCTTCTGAACTACTGTCCCCAATAAATAAAATGAGAATTATAATAACGGTTACCCAACTGTACTTAAAAATAGAATTAAACTTATGAATGTCCAGAATAGATCTTTTAGCAAGAAATAAGTCAGTCAAAAATAAGACGGCAATTCCAATTGCACCAGGCGTGTATATATTCTCAGCTACCGTCAAATAAAAATCTTTAAAATGGAAATTAGAAATTAGTTGTAAAAGGTCTGAAAGATGAATTAAATCAGTTGAGCGAACTGGCAGCATAGTCATTGTAATGATTCCAAATGTAAAGACTATCTTTAGGAAAGAGAAGAAACGATGGTTAACATTCTTATTCCACCCTGTTATTTTTTCTATTACAACAATAATTCCATGCAGACAGCCCCAAATTAAAAAGTTCCATGAAGCACCGTGCCAAATTCCAGCGAGGAAAAAAGTAATAAACAAGTTTCGAAGCGTTGCAATTTTTGACAAACGACTTCCTCCTAAAGGAATAAAAACGTAATCTCGCAACCAAAAAGACAGAGTGATGTGCCATCTTCTCCAAAACTCAGTGATATTTTGAGAGAAATAAGGTGTCCTAAAATTTAGACTTAATTTAATACCGAGCATCCTTGAGCTTCCAATTGCCATGTCAGAATAACCCGAAAAATCGGCATAAATCTGAACCGTGAATGCAAGTAGTGCAAAAATAATGCTCCCTCCATTTTGAAATTGAGAGTAATCAATATAATGGTCCGCAAGAATTCGGATATTGTCCGCGACTACCACTTTCTTAAACAACCCCCAGACAAACAACAAGGCACCGTCTTTAAAATCCTCGTATTTCAATTTCACTTCCTTCTTGTTTAATTGAAAAAGTAAGTTCGATGCTCTTTCTATTGGTCCGGCTATCAATTGAGGAAAATAAGAAACAAAAAGCGCAAATTTTCCAAAATGTTTTTCAAATCTATAGTCTTTTCTATAAACGTCTATAGAATAACTAAGCGTTTGAAAAGTGTAAAAACTGATTCCAACTGGAAGGAGAAAAGAAGATTCTCTTATTTGATAATTGACATTTACTAAATTGAGAATAGATGCCATTATTTCTTGAAAAAAATGATAGTATTTGAAAGTAAAAAGCAGGCCGAGATTCATTATTACACTCAATCCTAATCCTATTTTCCTATTTCTACTATTATTGCTTGCGGTCAAATATCGACAAAGAAAATAGTCAATGGATGTAGAAAAAAGAATGAGCAAGATATAAATCGGCTCCCAGCTCATGTAGAAAAAATAACTGGAAACAAGCAATAAAAGCCATCGAAATTTATTCGGAATTACCCAATAGAACACAAAAACGAGTGCAAAGAAGAGAATGAAATCGACACTGTTAAATAACATATTCCTGTTAGTCTATTTTACTGTTAAAAGAATTGCTCAAGTGTTGTTCTATAATTTAGGCTAATATACAAAAACAAAGAAATTTACTCACTCACATATTTCCAATCCTTCACCTCTTCAAACCTTGCTCTCGCCTGTATGTTAGATGAATGTTGTAATACAGATTCCACTGTGACTTCTAATAGTTCATTCTGCAACAAGTCATTGCGCACATAAATCAAGTTAAAACCAAGCTCATTTGCACCTACCAATCGGTATCCTTTTTTCTTGGCTAGTTTAGTCATTGCAACAGGCGATGCGCCATGATAGGTGGGATGTTTTCCAGGGTAAAAATAAGCAGCATCGTAGGGCACAATGATGTCATTCATCCCAAATTCATTGTGTGTTTCGATTATAACTACTTGAGGAGAAACAACATCAATAGCTTTCCAAACCCAATAATCGTTACCGTCAATATCGATAGAAAGCAATCCTATTTCTCCAGAAAATCCTGACTCCTCAAAAAGAGCATTAATATTCTCCGCATTGATAAAAGCTTGTTTAAAAATTGGGGCTTTGATATTTTTATTGCCATATTTCTTAAAAAAATAGCGTCCTCGCTCTATTGCTTTTTCATTCCCATCAATAAAAAGTCCTTCAAAATTGTGATGATAATATAGGTTAGCCGAATTACTGTTTATTCCATCGTCTGAACCAAATTCAATGAACGTTTTATGTGTCATTCCTAACAAAGAAAAAATATAGAGTAAAAGTCCGTCTTCTTCGAATTGAGAAAACAATTTAAATCCTGTTTCAGTTAAGTTTGGAAGTCTTTTTTCTATTAAACCCTGCTGATATTGGCGAACTATTTTTTTCTGTCTTTCTGACTCTGAATAGTCTAGCCTAGACTTTACCTTGTAATATTTTAGGTGCTTTTTAGCGATATGTTTCAGAGTAGAATTCATTCTTGCCTCAAAAGTAGGATTTTGTTAACGAACAAAACTCTTTTTGGAAAAAAAGTTGTAACGCAATTACAAAATTGACGTTCTCTTAAAAAATCCAACTCATGAAAAAAACATCTATCGCTTTTTGTTTTATTGCCAGCCTTATAATGCTGGGCTTCACCTCTTCTAAAAAACCTTCCAAAAAAAGGGCTTTAAAAACACTGCAAAACTTTTGTGCTTTTATACCTAGTGGTAATGCGTTAGTTGGAAAGGATACAATTTCTGTTCAGTCCTTCTATACCAGTAAAACAGAAATAACTAATCTACAGTATCGAGAGTTTTTATTTGATTTAAAAAAGAAAGGGGAAAATGCCAAACTGAAAACTGCACAAATTGATAGCTCAACATGGAGAAGTAATTTTGGCAATAATGAAAAGTACTCCGAATACTATCATGTTCATCCGGCTTACAATAACTATCCGGTTGTTAACGTAACAAAAGAAGGCGCAGAATTATATTGCGAGTGGCTTTCTAAAAAATACGAAGATTTGTCCAATGGAGAACTAAAAATAAAATTTCGATTGCCTCAAAAATCGGAATGGATTCGAGCAGCAAGAGGTGATTCACATTTTGCAAAATACACATGGAAAAATCCTTTCTTGAGAAACACAGAAGGTCTATTTCTAGCTAACTTTGTCCGAATTGGTTTAGAATCCGTTCATTACAACAATGAAAAAAAGAAGTATGAAATCATAAATATTCCAATAGACTTCAATCTAAATTTACAAAATGCAACCGCTGATGTCACAGCTCCTGCGAAGTCATACTGGCCAAATGAATTTGGACTTTATAATATGAACGGGAATGTTGGAGAAATACTTGCCGACAAGGATGAAGTAATAGGAGGTGATTGGGCCTCACCAGGATACGATATTAGAATAGAGTCCATAAAAAAATACGTCGGAGCTTCACCAACAGTTGGATTTAGAATAGTTGCTTCATCCATTGAATAATTGGTTCATAACAATTGAAAACTTAGTTTGATTTTTTGAAAAGCAATTTCCATTTTTGCACAAAGAAATGAACATGGAACTACAAGAAACAATTGCAGCAGTCGAAACTTTTCACAAAGCTTTCAAAATAGAGAACAATTATTCTCCAACATCCGATTTATCGATTAATGACATCGAATTGCGTCATCGTTTGATGCAAGAAGAGAATGAAGAATATTTAGAAGCAGCAAAGGCTGGAGATTTAGTTGAAATCGCCGATGCATTAGGAGATATGTTGTATATTCTTTGTGGCACGATTCTAAAACATGGCTTACAGGGCAAAATTGAAGACGTTTTCGAAGAAATTCAACGGTCTAACATGTCAAAACTAGATGCGAATGGAGAACCCATATATCGAGAAGACGGAAAAGTGATGAAATCAGAACTCTACTTTAGACCCAATATTAAAGAAATTTTAGAAGTGAAATGATGAGAAAGAGTAGTTAGCAACGGTACTGTATTTTCGTTAGAACTTTATTTTTTTTACGTTGAACCAGTCTAACTTTTTAAGTTCTCAATTCCTTAACAAGACAATGTTCATTCTTTAAATCACGAGCTTAAGTTCGAAGTGCCATTCTTTGTACTTTTGAAGTAAATCTACAACAATGTTCGGACGAATTCTTTTAGTTTTAACAATCATCGCTAGTATTGCATGGATTGGATTTGTTGGGTTCGATATTTTAAATGTGAAGAGCAATTATAGTCCTGAAACACTATTCACAACAAGCGACCAGCAAATTTTAATCATCAACCGGCCTTCTGAAACTCAATTAGACCAAATAGCAGAGTTCGAAGAATCGCCTATGTTTGCTATTACTGAGTCATTCTTAAAGAAGAATTTTGAAGTTGCTTTTGTTAGTTTTAAGCAAGGTCATCTACTCATCAAGGCTGAGAAAAACTGGTCGGAATCATCCATTTCTTCCTTCTTTGAAAAGCATGCACAAACGATACAGTTTTCTGGTTCAAATTTTACTTTTGGAGATTATGATGGACGTTATTTTAAAGCTAGTCTTTACCTAAAAAAGGGAGAAATAAAAAAATCAGATGTCATTTTGAATGACTTTAGTTATGACAAAAAGTCAAGCGTATCTGTTTTTAGTTTTGAAAATACTGGACGGTCGAATATCATTTCAGACATCTACTTTTTAGAAAATGGCAAAATAAACTACATTACACGGAATGAAAAAATAACACAAGGGAAGAAAATTAAGGATGAAGAAGTGTTCGCTAATGTTTTGAGTTCTAAATTTTCTACTTATCATTTTTACGAACGAGATTATTACGCAACAATTGATTCTGTTTATAGTCACGGAACGATGTCTCAATGGTTACAGAATGGGTTTGTAATATTGAATTACAAAGGTAATACGGCAATCATTACTGATTATGTAGATGGCCAAGATCCTGTTCTAATTTTAAACGACTTACATCAAACCCAAGGTGAAATTAAGTTTTCTGACCAATTGATAGAGGGGTTTCCAAAGGAAGGAAACTCTTACTTTATTAAATATTTAGAAGACTTAGTCGTAATCTCAGAATCTGAAAATACGTGCGATAATGTCATTGCAGACTTCAAGTTAGGTAATACGATTGCGCTCAATCAACCTGTTCATTTCAAAGTATATGGTCAATTGCCCAAAAAAGTCTCTGAAAGATTCATTTCTAATGAATCAAGCTATTCGAAAGCCGTTTTTCAAGGCAAAATTCTTCAAACACTTTTTGGTGCAGTCAAACAAGAGAAAGTCGCTCAAAAGCAGGAAACGATTACCATGAATGTAGGATATGATATACTTGACTTTTCTTCGTTAAAAGGCAATGGTAACGTAGTTGTTCTCGGAAAAAATGGAGAACTGTCATTCTATGAAGATTCTAAACTTACATGGAAAAAGACAGTGGAAGGAAAAATCACTGGTGGATTGAAAACTATTGACTTATATAGCAACGGAGAGATTTGCATCCTTTTAAATACAGAAGATCGAATTCATTTATGGAAAACAAACGGAGAATATTCTTCAGGTTTCCCGATACAACTTGAAACAGCTGCTAGCAACGAAGTGAAGTTCTACCGTTGGAAAGGAAAAAGCTATTTTTTGATTGCCAATGATAACAAACAAGTACTCAAATTTGACGGTGAAGGAAGAGAACTAAACATCTTTAAGAGCAAAGAGCTAATTTCTCAACAAATAGACGTTTGGTCAAGTCAGAATAAACTATTCGCAGGCTTCTCTAATGATCTCTTTTTTGAAATGTACAACCTTGAAAAAAACAGAACGCACAGAGAGTTTAATCTCCCAACAGCAATGATTTCAACAAAAATACCCAACGAATTGATTCAATTTGGATTGGATGAAAGCAACAGTCTGATCAAAATCAATCAAAAAGGAGGTAAATTAAAGTATTCGACCTATGATAATTCAGAAATAATCAAAGTAGAAAACACCAATAAAAACCCAGTTATTGTTCTTAAATCTTCCAATGAAATTCACTTAATCAATAAAGACGGAATGTCCTTCTCATCCCTAAAATTACCCTTCAACGAAGTGGATGACGTTGTCGTTTTTACGTCAACTTCTGGAAAAACTATTGTGGGTATTGTGGATGGTTTAGAGAATAATGTATATTTGTACAGTTCTAGCGGTGAAAAAATCATTGCTAAACCGCTTGAAGGACAAGTTAAAATACAACTTATGAATTTTAACAATGGCCTGCAAGTCACAACTATTCTTGATCAATTTATTGTACAATACTTTGATTAAGTATAATTTACTTTTAATAAACTATTAAAAACTACTTAGAATGAATTCAATTAAAAAATTGTTGGCGGTTGCCATCATCCTTTTTTCTTTCGTGTCTTTCTCTCAAAATTACTTGGGAACTTTAAACAGCAATTATGCTGGGGTAATGGGCACTGACATCCAACCAGCGAGTTTTGTTGATGGTCGATTTAAATTCGATTTAAACTTGGGGAGTTTCAATTTTAATTTCTACCAAAACATTACGGCTTTTGATACGAGAGACATGCCTAAATGGTGGACGAAATCATTCAAATCTGATGTAAATAATTTGGGAGAGAAAGTAACGGTCCTTGGAGGTTCTAATCCTTATAACGATTGGTTATTGCCAGACTCTACCATTACGGACCGTTATTTAGATAGTATTGACTATACCAAGGATAAAGCATTGGGTTTCTACAACAATATTCAAATTGATGTCTTGAATTTCATGTTTCACATCAATCGAAAAATCGCAGTCGGTTTTGCAGCAAAATTTAGGTCCATTACCAATTTAGATGATCTTGATCCGAAATTAGCTTATTTGGCAAATGAAGGATTGGAATATTCTCCTCTTTGGAACCAACAGTTTAATGAGCAACTATTGAACGTCAACTCCATGAGTTGGATGGAATATGGAGTCATTTATTCTCAAGTTTTAAAAGATGATGGGGAACATTTCATGAAAATGGGTGGTAAGGCTAAATGGCTTTCTGGTTACGCAGCAGCTTATGTGAATACTGACAATTTTAGTTACAACCTTCTAAACGAAGATACCTCTCAACTTTTACAAGGTGACTTTGAATATGGATATTCTACAGGGCTACTTGAAGAGTCAAATTCAACTGGAATACCTAAAAGTGCATCTAAATTTGGTCTTGGATTAGACCTTGGTTTCGTTTACGAATGGAGACCTAATTGGAAAGAATACAAATATGATATGGATGGTGAAACAAATCTGTGGAGAAGAGATAAGGAAAAGTATAAATTAAGAGTTGGAGCTTCTGTACTTGATATTGGAGGGATGAAATTCGAAAAGGGTGGTTTAAGCCGTGATTTTACAGTTAACACAAATAATTTATTCGATTTAACCACCTTTGACCAAGCAAGCAGTCTTGTGAGCTTTGATAGTATTATTGATTCTCTAACAACAAACAATCCTGGTTGGACGGCGAACAATGATGAAGGAACGTTCTTTATGAGCACACCAACTGCACTTAGTTTACAAGTTGACTACCACATTTGGAAGTGGTTTTATGTGAATGTAACAGGGATGTTAAATTTAAACAATAGAAAGAAACCACACAGAGTTAGAGTGGCTAACCAAATTGCCGTGATACCTAGCTTTGATTATTCTTGGTTCGGTTTATCGGTTCCTGTTTCCATGAATAAATATTCTGGATTCAAAGCAGGTCTTGCAACTAGACTTGGACCATTAACACTAGGTGTAACTGATTTTAAAACTTTATTTGCAACTGGAAAAGTGCGTGGGGCTGAATTCTATGCTGGTCTTCGCTTACCTATTCTTTATGTTCATCCGAGTGATATAGATGGAGATAAAGTTTCTGACAAAGTGGATGAATGTTTAGTTGTTCCCGGATTATGGGAATTTAGAGGTTGCCCTGATACGGATAGAGATGGTATTAAAGATATTGATGACCACTGTCCAAACGAACCAGGTTTAGCTATCTTCAATGGTTGTCCAGATAAGGATAACGATAGTATTCCAGACAAAGATGATGATTGTCCAGATTTATTTGGAGAAAAAAGATACAACGGCTGTCCTGATACAGATGGCGATAGTATTGTTGATCCTAAAGATGATTGTCCAGAAATTCCAGGAATTGCAAAATTCAAAGGTTGTCCTGATACGGATGGTGATGGAATTAAAGACAGCGATGATGCATGTCCAGATGTTCCAGGTCCATTAGTAAATAATGGTTGTCCAGATACGGATGGTGACGGATTATTCGACTTCGTTGATAATTGTCCAGAAGTTTTCGGCCCTAAAGAAAACAACGGTTGTCCTTGGCCAGATACGGATGGAGATGGATTGCTAGATAAGGATGATAAATGTCCAAACTTAGCGGGTCCACTTGAAAACGAAGGTTGTCCTTATCAAGATACGGATAACGATGGTGTATTAGACAAAGATGATGAGTGTCCTGCAACACCAGGTCCTGTTGAAAACAAAGGTTGCCCAGTAATTGAAGATGAAGTTCAAGAAATCCTGAAAACAGCTTTCGAGAACTTAGAATTTGAAACTGGAAAAGACATCATTAAAGAAGAGTCTTTACCATCATTGACTGAGTTAGCGGAAGTTCTTGTTAAAAAACCAGAATGGAAATTGCAAATTGCCGGTCACACCGATAATGTTGGTGCGGCGCAAGGTAATCTAGTTTTATCTAAGAAACGTGCAGAGTCTGTGAGACGATTCATGGAGTCTAAAGGAGTCACTTCTGAAAGATTATCTGTTCTTTACTTTGGTGAAACAGATCCAATTGCAGATAACAATACGAAAGAAGGACGTCAGAAAAACAGGCGTGTGGAAATGACGATTATATTTGAATAATTGAATCGATACAAATGCAAAAGGGATGCTAAAATTTAGCATCCCTTTTTATTTTTAGCAACATCCTATCAGGTGTCATTAATTTCTTCTATTTTTAACCTGTGATAAGTTTAACGAAAAAACATCGCTATTTATTAAGTGTCCTGTCTGGGATATTGATGGTTATTTCCTATCCTTTTTCGGGAAGTCTCACACCGCTGGTTTTTATTTCATGGGTTCCCTTGCTATTCTTAGAAAGTTACATCGCCAAGAAAAGTTACAAATCAGGAAAAGTCTTTATACACGCGTATATTTCATTTATTATATACAACGTCGGTACAACTTGGTGGGTCTGGAATGCAGAGGCCTCAGGAGCAATGCTCGCATTTATTCTCAATAGCTTATTGATGACCATTACTTTTTATGCTTTCCATTTGGCAAAAAAGCACATTGGTGAGAAAGAAGGTTATCTTGCTTTAGTATTCTATTGGATTGCATTCGAATATTTTCACTTAAACTGGGAAATGTCCTGGACTTGGCTAACACTCGGAAACTCATTTAGCATAGTTCCATCTTGGGTGCAATGGTATTCTTTTGGTGGTGCTTTGGGCGGTTCTTTTTGGATTCTTCTCATTAATCTTTTATTCTTTCGAACGGTTCAAAATGTGTATCTAAAAAAAGAAAGTTGGAAAATTCAAACACCTATCTTTTACTCCATTGCTTTCTTGATTATTTTCCCCATTGGTATTTCTCTTTATACGTATTATAACTACACAGAAAAAGAGTACCCCATTGAAGTTATTGCCTTGCAACCTAATATTGATCCATATAATGAAAAATTCAACCCTGCCAGTTTTTCAAAACAATTAGAAACACTTATTTCTCTTGCGGATTCATTGGTAACAGACCAAACTGACTTAATTGTTGCACCAGAAACTGCTTTTAGTATGAACTTTAACGAAGCTGAAATTCAAGCGTTGGATTTCTTCCGATACTTTATCTCCCAAAAAGCAGAAAAACTAAACGATGTACCGTGGTACATTGGCGCGTCAACGTATCGCTTGTTTTCTAAGAAAAATTCAAGAGCTTCCCGTATTCAAGGCGATGGAACTTATGTTGAGTTTTACAATACTTCAATGCTAATTGATAAAAACAACGACGTTGAGTTTATTCATAAGTCTAAACTTGTTCCTGGACCAGAAGTTGTTCCTTTCTCAGAAGTGTTTCCGTTTTTAGAAGAATTATCCATTCAAAATGGTGGAACATCGGGTACCTTAGGTATAGAAAAAGAGCCGCGAATTTTTGAACTAGATGAGTTTAAATTTGCTCCTGTCATTTGTTATGAGTCCATTTACGGAGAATGGGTAACTGAACAAGTGAGAAAGGGTGCACAATTAATATGCATTGTAACCAATGATGGCTGGTGGAAAGATACTCCGGGCTATAAACAACACTTAAGTTTTGCTAGCTTAAGAGCTATTGAAAGTAGAAGAAGTATTGTTCGCTCTGCAAATACAGGTACAAGTTGCTTTGTTAACCAAAGAGGAGATATTTCTCAAAAAACAGAATGGTGGAAAAGGGATGCCATTAAAGGTAAAGTGAATTTGAACTCAGAAATTACATTCTACACTCAATATGGCAACGTCATGGGGAGAAGTTTTTCTTTCGCAGCAATATTGTTACTTTTATTCACGTTTTCTAAGAAAATTAGAAAGAAATATATCTCCAAATAAATTGAGTAACAAAACTAAAATAGATCATACTGAATTAATAGAAGAGCACAGTGACTATCTTTTATCGTTTGCTATGTCAAAGTTAAAAGACATAGAGCTCGCTAAAGATTTAGTGCAGGACACCTTGGTTTCAGCGATCACTAAACTTGATACTTTTGAACACAGAAGTAAGTTGCGTACTTGGTTGACTAGTATTCTTAATCGCAAGATTATTGACCATTGGAGAAAAGCCGAGACTCGCTATACCGACCCCGTTTCTAGTTTTTTTGACCAAGACGATAGTCAAAGGCATTGGTTTCTAGAGAAACAAGAAGGTTTTACTAAAGAGACAATAGAAAGTAAAATGGACCAAGATGAAACGATGACAGAATTAAAAGCTTGTCTGGAAACACTCCCAGAAAAGTGGAGAGGAATTATTGCCTCCAAGTATCTTCAAGAAAAAGAAAGTGAACAAATATGTAATGATTTTGATATAACTCCTTCTAACCTATGGGTGATTATACATCGAGCTAAATTACTATTGCGCGATTGCCTGAAAAACAAATGGAACCGATGAAGAATTGTGAAGAAATATCAAATGATATTGAAAAAGGTCATTATGAAAAGCTTTCTGTCAAGGAATTGGTTAGCATTAAATTTCACCTTTTGATTTGCAAACCATGCACAAATTATAAAAGAGACAGCGATTTCATCGACCGACTCTTGGAAAAAAAGTATGCTGAAGGTGCACCGAAATTTGAATTCAGCGACGAAGAAAAAACACGACTGAAAAATGCTTGTAATAAGGAAAAACAATAAAGTTATTCTATTCTCAATACTCCAATTTTTTCCTTTCTCCCCCAAATGGAATACAAAAGCATCTCTTTTGTTTGGTAATCCATTTGAAACAATTTTGGAACCGCTAATGCATTTATTTCTCCCCGCCCAAAAAAAGAAGATCGTATAGTTTCACCGGTTGATAGATCAATCTCGGCAAGAGCTACTGTATTTCTCTTTCTTGTATAATTGGCAGTAAAAAGGTGTTCTGGGTCTAAAAAATTTCCATTTGCGTCATAATTCCGAACGTGGTCGTTAAAAATAAAATAAACCTTGCCTTTATCGATGAAACTGGCATAACTACTGTAAGGACCTTCATCATTGGTTGAGACTTGGTACTTTCTAATTTTTTTCACCCATGCAAATTCTCCTTCCGGATCTACTTTAAAGACTATGATGTCGTTATAATAGTAGTAATAACTCTGTGAAACCGTACCGGTTCTTGTGTCGGTGTTAGATCGAATTTGCACGTAAAACTGCTCCATACTTCCAATAATACTTCCATCATCAAGAATAGTAATATCCCTCATTTTATAATTGAACAGTTGTGGATCTCCCTTCCCTCTACTTTGTTGTCTTTCAGCCCTTTTTATAGCTCTTTCAGACCAATCTTGCGTTATAAACGACTTATCAAATTCTTTAAAACCTTCGTCCTTTTTTTTCATCGATAATAAGTCTATTCTTTGATGAAAAACTCCCTTTACACCAGCTTCATCAGGTTTTCCATACAAACCTGTTATGGTAAATATGTTTTTATCATCTGAATGCATGCTCATTGCCTCTACCCTTTTTTCACCTAGGTCAAGTTTGTAATCCTCCAATCCATCATCATTGATGTGAATAATGTGCAACGCTTTGTACGTATGGTAATTCTTAAAGAAATGAGTCGCTTTTTTATCCTCATATTCGGTCACCGCCATGAAATAATCACCATTATTGGAAATATGCTGTGCGTTGATTGTTGATGATTTTGGGTCAAATGGCAAGGGGTATTCACCCTCATTTACTATTTCTAATTGATTATTAAAGACTTTGAAACCGTATAAATCTCGCTCTCCTTTTTTTCCTTTAACTTGCCAAACTACTCCAAAAAATTGTTTGTTTGAAGATTGCTCTATATTAAACCATCCTTTACTCCTCTTTTTTGTCATTGCATAAGACGCTAACTTAACGGTCTCACCTATAGGCTTAAGCTCATCATCGTATTTCTGCATATAAAAGTGATTATACCCCACTTGTTTATCAGAGAGAAAAACAACCAATTTATCGCCAATTACTTTTGCTCCTTCAAAATTGGCTATACTTTTATCTGCTACTAGTTTTATTTTTCCTTTTTTCGTAATTTTAAGTTCTTCGTGTTGTGAAACTTGGTAAGTCCCTAAAATTCTACCTCCAACCCATCTTAGGGCATAGAAATTATTTTCTTTATTCGGTAGCAGGTAAACCAAACGACCTTGTTGGCTGATCATTTCACTCCATTCTATAGAGTACGATTGAGTCTTTGCAAAAAATGCAAAAAACACGAGATAAATCAAAACAAGTGTATATTTCATTCTTTTGTTTGCACTACACCTTCAAAAATTAATCCAAATTACTGAACGAGCTGAATTCCTGTGTAGTTTTGAGGTGTGATTCTTTTCAATTCTTCCTTTAAAGTTAAAGAAATTTCCAAGTTATCAACAAAACGATGAACGGTTTCTTTTGTCACCGCTTCATTCTTTCTTGTTAATCCTTTTAGCGCTTCATAAGGTTTTGGGAACCCCTCTCTTCTAAGAATGGTTTGGATAGCCTCAGCAACCACTGCCCAATTTTTTTCCAAATCAGCATCAAATGCGGGAACATTAAGCAACAACTTGTCTAAGCCTTTTAGGGTTGATTTAAACGCGATAAAGGTATGCGCTAATGGCACTCCTATCGTTCTCAAAACGGTTGAGTCAGTCAAATCTCTTTGCAAACGAGAAACAGGAAGTTTGAGGGCTAAGTGTTCAAAAATGGCATTCGCAAAGCCAATATTTCCTTCAGAATTTTCAAAATCAATGGGATTTACTTTATGAGGCATGGCAGAAGAACCAACCTCTCCTTCCCTCAGTTTTTGCTTAAAATACTCCATCGAAATGTAGGTCCACATATCTCTGTCCAAATCCAAAACTATCGTGTTAATTCTTTTCATGCAATCAAATAGCGCGGCAGTATTGTCATAATGCTCAATTTGTGTTGTGGTTTGACTTCTTTTCAGTCCAAGAGTATTGTTAACGAAATTATTCGCAAATTTTACCCAATCTTCACTTTCAAATGCAACATGATGTGCATTAAGATTACCCGTTGCTCCACCAAATTTAGCAGAAAAAGGAATGGCTATTAATTGCTCTCTTTGAATCGATAACCGTTCCGAAAAAACCTGAATTTCTTTACCCAATCGAGTTGGAGAAGCCGGTTGTCCGTGTGTCTTTGCTAACATTGGAATGTCTTTCCATTCTTTGCTGTATTCTTCCAATTTATCAATTAACTGATCCAACAATGGCAAATACTCATTGTTTATAGCATCTCTTAACGATAGAGGTATAGAGGTATTGTTAATGTCTTGGGAAGTTAGTCCAAAATGAACAAATTCGAGGTGCTTTTCCAAGCCTAGCTTGGTCATTCTATCTTTTACAAAATACTCAACGGCTTTCACATCATGATTAGTTGTTTTCTCAATGTTTTTAACCCAAAGTGCATCTTCCTCAGAGAATGAAGTACAAATACCTCTTACGTCATTGAACCTTTCACGTGGAAAATCTGCCAACGCTTTCACCCCACTTTCAACCATGGCGATGAAGTATTCTACCTCCACAATAACTCTATACTTAATGAGTCCGAATTCAGAAAAATACTGTTGTAACTCTTCTGTTTTGCTTTGGTACCTACCATCGATTGGTGAAATGGCTGTTAAACTGCTAAAATTCATTGTTTTCGCTTATTTGGGTTAAAAATGAAAGCCTGCCTTCTACAGGTAGGTGCAAAGATACGAAAGTATTGTTTTTGAGTGTTGGAGAATTCGAATAATCGAGTATGCTCTATTTTTAATGGGCGTAGATTTTAGATGATTAGGAAGCTAGATTACAACTCTCTGTGCTTCACCCTTAACATTACTCATTTCTTTATTCTTGTAGCACTTACCTCACCACCGTAACACTTCCCCGTAACTTAGCTTCGAGAGCCTCAACCGCCGTTTCGGAGGCGTTTGGATTGTGAAACGTTTCCGAAGAAGGGTTGTCGAGCGTAGCCAAGTTGCGGGGAAGTGTTACGGTGATTAGATAGACTTGATGCTTTAACGATTATAATTTATTAGCTAAAACAATCAATTGTTTGTGATTAGAACGCAAATAGGAGTAGTTTTGTACAGTGATTTTAAATTATTCCCGAAATTTTTGGATTATTTGCTTTTCGTTGCTGTTCTTCATGATCAGTTTCAATCTTATTCTACCCGAATTGAATGAGTACATTACCTCTATGGGTGGTGAGAATGAAAAAGGAATGATCTTTTTCCTTTTTTCTGTTTCAGCAGCAATTTCTAGACCGTTTTCAGGGAAGCTATCAGATACTATTGGACGTAAAAAGGTGATGTATATCGGAATCATTATCAGTGTGCTGGCATTACTTATTTATCCTATTGCGAATGTTGTTTTTTACTTTCTGTTCATGCGTTTTATGCATGGATTTGGAGCTGGTTTTCTGCCAACTGGGGCAACAGCTCTTGTTACAGATATTCTCCCAGAAAATAGAAGAGGTGTAGGAATGGGGCTTTGGGGTGTTTTTATTTCTTTAGGCTTTGGGATAGGACAGTTTTTAGCATCTTCAATTCGAGAAGAAATTGGCCTAGACGGCTTATTTTTTGTTGCTGCCGGCTTTGGTGTTTTTTCTGCAATTCTTATCTCGTTTGTGAAAGAAACTTTACCAAATCCTGTGAAATTTAGTTGGTCATTACTTAATGTGAAATGGAACGATGTGTTTGAGCCGACCGTTGTACCTGCCGCAATTGTAATGTTTTTGTCTGTAAGCTCATCCGGAATCATTTTCGTTTTAACACAGGATATGTCCACCTATTTTGGAATAGATAACAAGGGATGGTTTTTTGGATTTTATGTGCTATCAACAATTGTTGTTCGTTTATTCTCAGGTAAACTTTCGGATAATATTGGTAGAAGGAAAACATTGATTTTGGGAATGAGCATCATGCTAATTAGTCTGATTTTACTTGCTTTCTCAACAGAATGGATTCAATTTACAGTTGCAGCGGTTGTTTTTGGTGTTGCAACAGGGATCACAAGTCCAACATTGTTTGCATGGACTGCAGACCTTTCTCCTTCTCACAGACGAGGAGTTGGTGCTGGGACACTATTTATTGCTTTAGAATTGGGCGTTATGCTTGGCTCTGCGAGTACAATGTTGACCTACGATAACTCGATAGAATCGATTCCAGTGGTTTTTTCGGTTGGGATTTTCTTAATGTTGTTGAATATATCTTATTTGCTATGGCATTTATTTTACAGAGAATCAAAAACTTAGTTGCCCTACTTTTTTCAACCTTTTTTGCTAAATAATTCCTATCTTCGAGACTTAACAATCAGTAAATTGGGCAGAATTAACGAAAAAGACTTAACAAAACTGTACTACTCTATCGGAGAAGTAGCTAGGATGTTTGATGTCAACACTTCATTGATTCGTTTTTGGGAGAAAGAATTCACGACCGTAAATCCAAAAAAAAACAAGAAAGGAAATCGCTTATTCACACCGAAAGATGTTGTAAAAGTTGATCGAATTTATGAATTGGTTAAAGAAAAAGGCTACACCTTGGACGGTGCAAAAAAAGCATTAAAAAGCAAGGTAGATATACAGATTGAAGAAACTAGTACTAATCAATCGTCTGTTATTTTAAGACTAGAGAATTTAAAATCATCGTTGCTGCAACTTAAATCTTAGTGGATAACATACACTTTTAACGATGACTGCTTTTTTTCTTTGAGCCATTTTAGGAACTCATTAGTTAAGATTAATCTGTAAGTTTTTAAAATGTAAAAACATTTCCATAAATGATTTCTCGTTTAAATAATTATCATAAGTGCAATTTCCTATTGATTTTAACAAACATACATTAATCCGCCCTTTGCTATTCTTCTTGTCATTCGAAAGCATTGAAATCATCGATTGTATATCTTTATCGTTTAATTTGGGTATTGAAAACTGACTAAATAATGCCTTCTCTATAGAGGAATAACTTTTTTTATTGAGCGTTGAGTGTTTGGTTGATAAAAAAGCTTCCATCACCATGCCAATTGCGACAGAATGGCCGTGTGAAATTTGCAAAGAATCCATGAAATGACCTTCAATCACATGTCCAATAGTATGTCCGAAATTTAATATCTTTCGAAGGCCTTTTTCTTTTGGGTCTTTCTTTACAATGTCATTTTTTACTTCTATAAATTGAAGCAAAAAAGCCTCATCAATTTCTGACAAGGACTCGCTTTTTGTAAGAGCTGTAAGATATAATTCTTGTGAAGTAATCAACCCATGCTTTATGATTTCTGCATAACCGTTTTTTAACTCTTCTGTTGGCAATGATTGCAAAAAGGAGGTGTCGATATACACTATTTTTGGATTAGCAAAGACACCTATTTGATTTTTGTAATTATCGAGATTGACTCCTGTTTTTCCTCCAATTGATGCATCGACCATGCCTAACAAAGAAGTTGGGATATTGATAAAATCACATCCGCGCTTATAACATGACGCTATAAAGCCTCCCATGTCAGTAATCATTCCACCTCCTAAGTTGATGATTAAATCACTTCTAGAAATTTGATATTCGGTCAATGCTTCCCAGACATTAAAGACAATGGAAAATTGTTTGTTTTCTTCACCCTTAGGCAGGACTATAACTTCTGCTTTTGACAATTCAGAGAAAGTAGTAATTAAATACGGAAGGCAATGTTGATGTGTATTTTCATCGACAACAATAACGATTGCCGATTCTTTATAAGATGCTAAAACGGAAGAAAAAGAAGATTTTTCTAGGCTTCCAATCTCCAATTTATAATCGCTTGCGTCTATATATTTCATTTTCTCTTCCCTATTTACCTTTCAAAAGTAGTGAATAGAATTGCATTCCTACCAAATTAAAATTAGAAATAAAAACGAACTAAAACGAGACAGAATACTAAAAAGCTTTTATTTTTGTACTATGGTATCTTTTGACGACACGGAAATAGCTTTCAAGGGTAAATCTACAAGAGATTTGAAACGCGCCTATTGGTTATTTAAAATGGTATCGAGTAGGGTAATGGTTAAGTTTGGTAAATGGTCAACCAACATCGCAATTAAATTACAACTTCCTATTGACAGCATCATCAAGAAAACCATTTTTAAACAATTCTGTGGTGGGGTATCTATTGAAGATTCTCTAGCAACCTCAAAATCACTTGCCGAATATAATGTAAAAACGATACTTGATTATAGTGTAGAAGGTAAAACCAAAGAGGAAGATTTTGACACTACAGTTGCAGAAATTATACAAACTATCGTGGAAGCAAAAAAGACTCCTCGTATTCCTTTTGCGGTATTTAAAGTAACTGGAATTTGTCTTTTTTCCACCTTAGAGAATGCAAATAATGGAATAGAGAATCATTCTGTTGAGGAATTAGTGCATTACAATAGTTTAGTTAAACGTATAGATGAAATTTGCTCGAAGGCTCATGAATTTAATGTTCCAATTTTTATTGATGCAGAGGAGAGTTGGATTCAAAACACAATCGATGACTTGGTGGTTAAAATGAGTAAAAAATACAACCAAGAGAAGGCGATTGTTTTTAACACCTTGCAAATGTACAGGCATGATAGATTAGACTATTTGAAAGAGGAAATAGCGCTTGCAAGAAAGAACAATTATAAAATTGGAATGAAGTTAGTACGTGGTGCTTACATGGAAAAAGAACGTGAACGTGCAGTAGAAAAAGGGTATCCTTCTCCTATTCAACCGGATAAGGATGCAACTGACAAGGACTTTAATGAAGCTTTAAAAACGGTTGTCGAAAACATTGACATAGTTTCTCTATGTGCAGGCTCTCACAACGAAGAAAGTGCAAATATTCTCACAGAACTGTTAAAAACACATGGTATTCCTTCAGATGACTCACGTGTTTATTTTGCACAATTATTAGGAATGAGTGACCACATTTCGTACAATCTGGCACATGCCAATTACAACGTCGCTAAGTATGTTCCTTATGGACCTGTAAAGGAGGTACTGCCTTATCTGATAAGACGAGCAGAAGAGAATACTTCAGTAGCAGGACAAACCACAAGAGAATTGTCATTGATTATTAAGGAGAGGAATAGAAGGAAAGAGAAGTAGGATTTCTATGCTGATCCTATTTTAGTTCTCCGTTCTCATTTGGTCCCAAATACCCAGGCCAAGTAATTGTCTCCATTTTCTTATTCAGTTGAATGCATTCAATGATAGCATACTGTGCTTGTGTCTCAGATTCAAACGAGGTAGTTGCAACAATAACTTCATGTTCTCCATCATTTTCTAAATCCACAATTCCAGGTGATGACGCCATTGAAATTCCTGGACGAATCCCTCCAACGAAATAACTTTCATTTTTAGCGATATTGACAATACGCAATTGATTAACAGTCGAAAATGTAGTTGGATCAAGCAGTGTATTGTACGTATAAAGAATTTCGTCAATACCGTCGTTATCTATGTCGAGTGTTATTGCAGGAGAAAATTGATTAAATCCTGAATCTTCTGTCCATTCTATTTTCCCTGTTTTACCGTCGATAACAACCAATTTGAAAGCTGAATACCTAGGGAATGTTCCTCGAGCAACAATGGTAAAGAGATCCAGCGTAGAATCACCCACTAAATGACCGAGGGTCGGGGTAACGTAGCATTCATAGCCTGGAAATGAATTTTCCCACAGAATGGAATGATTGACACCATCAATAGCAGTTATTGTTGCGTTCAATCGAGCTGCAATGATGTCAACTTTAGAATCATTGTTTAAATCAGTAAGTACAGAGTTTAGAATAAACCCTTTTATTGAATCATGCAGAATGAGAATCGCATTTTTTAAGTTCTCTTTTTTCGTTAAGTCCGTCAATGGAACCTCCCAAATACCTCCATCAATCGTTTCTCCTCCTGTTCCGAACAAGATAGTCGGTTCAGAGTGGTTAAAATGTATAGTCGGTGCATAATAGGCTTCTCTTTCTTCAGGAATTTTAGCAGAAGCAATGATTTCTCCATTGTTTCCACTTAAAACCATAAGTTGAGCCGTTGGACGTTTTTTGTTGTCTGGCATTGCTAAATAATCACCTCCATTGGTTACCAAAAGATCTCTAAAACCATCTTTATTCTGATCAGAAATCCATTGCGTAGAAAAAAAATTGAGCCAACCTGTAGCTCTTGATTCTTTGTCGCTCCCCTTCCAAAACTCCCAAACAATTTCACCTGTTGCACCATTAATTGCATAAAAGGAAGCTGCTCTACCTCCAATAAATACTTCTGGTATTGAATCGCCTGTGATATCTTGAAATAATGCAGAAGTATAAATTTGAGTTCTAGTTGGAATTCCCCACAGTACTTCTCCATCCACACCATTTAGAGCAACAATTCCATTTGATACTGGAGAACTTTCAATTCCTGCACCTATAACGACATCTTTTATACCATCACTGTTCAAATCAACAAACCGTGGAGATGAGAAAATACTTGCGGAATCCAGTCTAACTGACCACCTAGTTTCTTGACCGCTACCGTAAAAGCAGAAAATAGTAAATAACAAAAAAGAGAAGTATTTCATACGAAGGGTTTGAGGCGAAATTAATTAAAAATTAGTGTAAATTTGTTGAAACCGTTGAAAATGAAGAAAGCCTTATTGATATCAACAATCTTACTGTTTAATTTTGTTCTTTTGGCTCAGAAGAACGAGAGTGTCTCGAGTGAAATAAAAGATGATTGTTTGTTGGTACATCGTCAATGGCTTGAGGAGGCATACATTCTAACTAAGAATACGGTTGGCTTCACTGCTCCGGTGAGTGGAAGAGCTTATTCTTATCTTGCCATAGGGATGTATGAAAGTACAGTTGAAATTACTCCAGAACTACAATCTATTCATAGCCAATTGGATGGATATGATAGAAACACGTGGAATGACAACGAATTGGACTATCGACTCGTTGCAAACAGTGTGGATTATGAATTGATACAGTATTTGTACAGAGCGATGCCTCAATCAAATAGAGAACGAGTGGTAAGTATTGTTGATTCGATCGAAAATAAGTACGCCAAAGACTGCTCCAAGAAAGTTAGAAAAAATTCTATTGCATACGGAAAAAAATTGGCCATTGAGATTCTTGAATGGTCAAAAAAGGACGGTGGAGATACTGGTTTTAGGAATAACTTTCCAGAAGAATTCGAGCCGCCATACTGCCCTAGTTGTTGGATAAAAACGGTTCCAGGATATCTTCCGTCTCTTTTGCCTTACTGGGGAGAGAATAAGCAAATGCTTAAAGAAAGTAATGTTACAACAGATAGTTGTGTTGTTTTTGAATTTTCGGAAGATAGTTCTTCTTTTATGTACCATGAAGCAATGCGTGTATTGGAGAATTCAAAATTAAAAGACCCTGAATATGAAATAATTGCTGAATATTGGGATGATGGTGCAGGTTATTCAGGAACACCAACAGGACACTTTTTTACAATAGCCAATCAAATAGCAGGACAACAAAACCTGAAACTAGATCAAGCAATGGAATTATATGTGAAGCTCGGTGTTGCCGTAAACGAAGCGTTTATTGCAGCCTTTCGATTAAAATACAAGTACAATTTTATTCGTCCGATTACGTATATTCACAGATTGATAGATTCAAAATTTAATACGCGAATTGCTAGCCCGCCTTTTCCAGAATTTCCATCTGGTCATTCTTTTCAATCTGGCGCTGCAACAGAAATAATGAAGTCTATCTTTGGTGACAGCCTAACTATTGTTGATTCAACAAACATCGACCGAGTGGATATTGATGGTACTCCTAGAACATTTTCCTCTTTTACAGAAATGTCTGAAGAAGTCTCGATATCTCGTTTGTACGGAGGAATTCATTTTCTGAAATCCTTAGACGAAAGCCTAAAATATGGAAGAAAAATAGGAAAATATGTTGCGACAGAATTAAAGTGTAGGAAATGATTAAACGCTCAATCTATTTTTTTGTTCTGCTTTTATTTTCTGCGGAAACACAAGCTCAAAATTTCTCAGAAGTTAGCAACGAAATAGGTGTTGACTATATTTATCCAGGGAATGATTTTCAAATGGCGGGAGGAGGATTAATGGTCATTGATGTAAACAATGATGGCTGGGAAGATTTTTATCAATGTGGTGGAGTCTTTCCTTCTAAATTGTGGTTAAATAACAAAGGAACGTTTAGCGATGCAACGCATGAATATGGCTTAGATTTATTGGAAGGATATTTTATTCAAGGGGCCATTGGTGCAGATTACAATAACGACGGATTTCAAGACTTCGTGATTGTTAATTTTGGTTCGGGCTTAGGGATGGGGGATAAAAAATCTCCCGTTTTGCTCAAGAATATAAATGGGAAGTCTTTTGAGTTGATTTCTCTAGAGAATTTAGTGCCACCAGAAGATTATGCTTCCGCAAGTTGGGGAGATTTCAATAACGATGGACACGTGGATTTGTATCTGTTGAATTATGTCGCATCAATGGGAGTTCTTCAGGATTCTACAGGTAAAGAGATCGGTTACCTTCCCATTTGTTTTGAAAACAGATTGCTGTTGAACCAAAAAGGGGAGAAGTTTATTGAATGCGCTGAAGAATATGGGCTGAATGATGGAGGATGTGGTTTAGCATCTAGTTTTACCGACATAGATAACGACGGTGATCTTGATTTACTTTTGCTAAATGATTTTGGAGAATGGACGGGAGAGGGCAATAAATTCTATCGAAATGATTACCCTTTGAAAAGTTTTTCTGATTTGAGTGACTCCAGTGGATTTAATCAAAAAATGTATGGAATGTCGATCGGTCCAGGTGATTATGATCTTGATGGAGACATTGACTATTACATTACGAATATTGGGCGGAATTATTTATTTGAATTCAGTGACAATCGATTCATAGATGTTGCTAAAAAGTTGAATTTAGATGAAAGTTTTGTGTATGATTCTGTAAGAAGCACAAGCTGGAGCGGATTGTTTTTTGATCTAGAATTTGACGGGGATTTGGATCTCTTTATTTCACAAGGTAACATTGCGACCTTAATTCCTAAAACGACTATTTTAGATTCTAATAAGTTCTTTCTCAATGAAGGAAGGAATTTTAAAGATGTTTCAAACTCATCAGGTATTGCTGATGTACTTTCTCATCGTGGAACTATTATTTTTGATTACGACCACGATGGTGATTTAGATATTATTTCTTCGGTTGTAAAATTACCTTGGGGAGCCTATGCTGGGAGAGAACAGAAAATAAAAGTATATCGGAATGACACCAAAGCGGCAAATTGGGTGGGCATTAAGCTGGTCGGAAAGGGAAAACTTTGCAGAGATGCCTTTGGTGCAAAAATTTTAGTTGAGCAGAATGGAATACGTCATATGAAAGAAGTGGATGCTGGAACAGGGCATGCGTCTCAGTCAACTCGGATTCTGTATTTTGGTTTAGGCAAGGATTCTAAACTTCAAAAAGCAACAGTTTTTTGGCTTGATGGAAGGACAACTGAACTTTCAAATTTAAAAAAGAATCGTGTCTATGAAGTGACATCAAAAGGAAAAGTAAGACAAGTTGATTGGTAAAACAAGAACGCAATTTTAATGATTAAGAAATCTATTAATGGGTGAAGGAATAAATGTTTTAATGTTCTAATGATTTGCACCGACTATGGGCATTCATTAGAACATTAGAACATTAAAACATTAAAGTCTTGTTTACTTGTATCCTTTAAGAACCTGTACACCGGCACCAAAGACATTTGATTCTCCATAAGGAGAACCGATACCGTCCCATTTTTCCCATTTCTTTAATTCGATATAGGCAGGGCTTTTGGCAATTTGTGATGCTTCTAACTGAATTGCCTCTGCTTTAAATTTTGCAGAAACAATCAAAGAAGAATCCCCACGAGCTTTTTCAATTCTAGCATTGGCTAAATATTCTTGCTCTTTTTGTGTTTCTTTGGCAGTAAGATTTTTTTGCTTTTGCGTTTCTTTATTGATAATTTCTTGTGCAATGTTTGTCGGTAAATCAACATCTTTAATTTCGATGTATTCTAACACTAAGTAGTTCTTACCAAATTCTTCGGTTAATTTCTCTACGATTTCTCCCTCTAAAGCATTACGTTTTGTGCTGTACACTTCCTCATAGTTATATTTACCAATAACATCTTTAATGGCACCTTGAGCTTTATCATCGATGAAAGTAATATATCCTTTACCCCACTGAAGGTGTAATTTTGCTGACTTAGATCTCTGTACAGAATAGTTCACCGCAATTTCTACTGTAATATCAGTACCATTCTTATCCATTACAGTTGACTGATACGTTTTTGATTGCTGAAGAACATTGTATGTAATCATTTCGTTCCAAGGAGCGATGAACTGCGTTCCCTCGTTGTATGAAACTTCGGTATCAACGCCACCGCCATAAGGGCGATAAATAAATCCTTCTTCTCCTGGTTCTACATCTTGCCAAGACATAAAAAACATCACTATTAAAATCAAGGCTAATACTCCGATAACTACAAATTTCCCAATTTTCTTAGGGTCAATATTGAAGTCAGGCATTTGTTGTCTAAAATCACTCATTGTTTTTTTCTTTATTATGTTTAATTAAATTATCTACCACGAGGTAGGCTGTTCCAATAACCAATCCTATTGCCAACACTTTTATGAATGGTGGTCCTTTCAGTAAGTAACGAAAAGAGAGGAAAAAAACCGCTCCAATGATTACGATTCCAAAAAGGAGACGATACAAAAATTGTGTTTTCTTATTCATGGTTATTAAATGTAGTGTAAATATACGCAGTTAAATTAGAACAACAGAAATAATTGGGAGGTACGGCGAAAAATAGTGGTGGAAAGGGATAAGGTTGGTTTTACTGAACGGACTCATTTTAGTCTTTAGAGTCCAATTTTTCGCAAAAATCAATTGATTTTTGCGAAAAAGAGGTTGGTTTTGATGTTTTTTAAAGGCAAGAGTAAGAAATTAGTATTAATCGCAGTAGCGAATAAATTAATTAAGCAATCTTTTAGTATAGCAAAATCTGGATTAGTGTATGATGAAATTGTTTGGAATTTACCACAGTTTATTGTTAACTACTAACTTTTAAAAAGTTTTTTTCATAAATCCTATATAATCAGCAAGAGTTCCAAGTCCAACTTCAGCTCTTCTTTTATCTACATTTTCTGGGTCTATTAATGGAGCAACGAATTTTTCTCCGTTTTTGTCGCTGTGTATTTGGCTTCCATATATTTGCCTTTTTCATTGTTTAATTAACTAGAGCTGTTTTACCAAGACCTTGTGAATCAATAAAATACACAAAATTCTATTCCTAAATAACTATTAACCTCAAAACAATCCATCTATTATATCATCTTCAACGATGGCCGGAACAGTCACTTTTAAATTGGGTTCAATTTCCATGGCACGATTTATCGCATAAATGGCTCCTTCATTTCTTGCCCAACTTCTCCGTGAAATTCCATTGTTGACATCCCAGTGCAACATTGATTTTAATCTTCTTTCTGCATCAGAAGATCCATCGAGTAGCATCCCAAAACCTCCATTAATCACTTCTCCCCAACCTACTCCGCCTCCATTGTGAATGGAAACCCAAGTTGCTCCTCGAAAACTATCACCAATTACATTTTGAATGGCCATGTCTGCTGTAAATTTTGAACCATCATAAATATTGGATGTTTCTCTATAAGGAGAATCAGTTCCAGATACATCATGATGATCTCGGCCTAAAACAACAGGTCCAATTTTACCATCGGTAATTGCATCGTTGAATGCTTTGGCAATTTTCATTCTTCCCTCTGCGTCAGCATACAAGATTCTTGCTTGTGAACCGACCACTAATTTATTTTCTTGGGCACCTTTAATCCATTGAATATTGTCAGCCATTTGCTGCTGAATTTCATCCGGACTTGTTTCTTTCATTTTCTCCAAAACGGCACAAGCAATGTCGTCTGTTTTTTGTAAATCTTCTGCCATTCCAGAGGCGCAAACCCATCTAAAAGGACCAAAACCGTAATCAAAGCACATCGGCCCCATGATGTCCTGCACATAAGATGGGTATTTAAAATCGATACCATTTTCAGCCATGACATCTGCTCCTGCACGAGATGCTTCTAGCAAGAATGCATTGCCATAATCAAAGAAATAAGTTCCTTTTGCTGTATGTTTATTAACTGAATTGGCATGTCTAACTAATGTTGACTGGACTCGTTTTTTAAATTCATCGGGATCATTGGCCATCATCTCATTGGATTCTTCCAAAGTCATGTCTGCCGGATAATAACCTCCTGCCCAAGGATTGTGTAAAGAAGTTTGATCAGAACCTAAATCGATGTATATGTCATTCTTATCGAATGCTTCCCACACATCTACAATGTTACCTTGGTAAGCAATGGAAACAATCTCGTTATTAGCTTTTGCTTGTCGGACGCGAGCACACAACTCATCCACATCTGCAATAACTTCATCAACCCATCCTTGAGAATAACGTGTCTGAACGGCTTTTGCATTGATTTCTGCTGTAACAGAAAGACAACCTGCGATATTTGCTGCTTTTGGCTGTGCTCCTGACATTCCTCCAAGACCGGCAGTTACAAAAAGTTTCCCTTCTAAACCTTCTCCATTCTTGGAAATTTTTCTACCAGCATTTAAAACAGTTATAGTCGTTCCATGCACAATTCCTTGTGGGCCAATATACATATATGAGCCCGCTGTCATTTGTCCATATTGGGTAACACCCAAAGCATTGAACTTCTCCCAATCGTCTGGTTGAGAATAATTAGGAATCATCATTCCATTGGTGACCACAACTCTTGGTGCATCTTTATGAGAAGGAAATAAACCCATTGGATGTCCAGAATACATCACCAATGTTTGCTCGTTAGACATTTCAGCTAAGTATTTCATAGTTAAGCGATACTGAATCCAATTTTGGAATACAGCTCCGTTGCCACCATAGGTAATTAGCTCATGAGGATGTTGTGCCACTGCATAATCCAGGTTGTTTTGAATCATTAGCATAATGGCCTTGGCTTGTTCACATTTTCCGGGATAATCACTGATAGGTCTCGCTGTCATTTTATAGTCAGGGCGAAACCGGTGCATATAAATACGACCCAATGTGTCGAGTTCGTTTAAAAATTCCTTTGCTAAAACTGAATGTTGTTCTTTTGGAAAGTACCTCAACGCGTTTTTTAGTGCCAATTTCCTTTCTTCTTCAGTTAGAATCTGTTTACGAATGGGTGCATGATTTATTCCTTCTTCTTTCTTTTTAAGCGCTGGAATAGAGGTAGGAATTCCTTCTAAAATTTGATCTTTAAATGAACTCATCATAATGCGTGATTGTTTGGGTGCAAAAATAGAAAGAAAAATGGCGAAATATCAAATAATACAAAGGGGAGTTAAATTTTGGTGGATTGGTTGAATATTTTAAGAGAACAACATCAATCAAAATAACGCGTTTTGCAGAACAAAAATTAGTTAACCTTAAATCCTATAACACAAACATCATCTACTTGCTCTTCATTTTTCTTCCAATTGGTAAAAACGTCTATCAGTTTTTCGCCTTGCTCTTCAAAACTCAGCGTTTTCATTTCGAGCAATGTTTTCTTCATCTGAGATGATTTAAACTTTTTGTTTTTCTCTCCACCGAATTGATCTGCATAGCCATCTGTGAAAAGATAAAAAGAATCGTTTTGTTGCAACGGTATTTTTCTTTCTGAGAAGTCTTTTCCGTGATCAAAATGACCGATTGGCTGTTTATCTCCCTTTATCTCATACATAACAGTGTCTCCCTCTGATATTTCATTATCCGCTATGATTTTTTCTCCGCTATCCCTTACTACCCATAATGGATTGTTGGCCCCTGCAAACAAGAGTTCTTTTTTTGCCTCATCAAATACGCAAAGTGAAATATCCATTCCATCTTCCACATTTTCGCTGTCGGAATTAAATGTTTCAATGACCAATTCTCTTGTCTTGTTGAGAATAGCCGCTGGGCTTGATAGTTCAAATTCTTTCACAGATCGATTGAGTGCACCACTGCAAACAACACTTACCAAAGCCCCAGGAACTCCATGACCTGTGCAATCGGCAACAGCAATCATTGTCAGACTATTTTTTTTATGAAACCAGTAAAAATCACCGCTTACAATATCTTTTGGCAAGTACACTAAAAAACTATTGGGGAGATGTTCTTTTATAACCTCACCAGTTGGTAAAATTGCTGACTGCAATCTTCTTGCATAATTGATAGAATCCGAGATTGATTTATTCTTCTCATCTACAATCTCTTTTTGTTGTTTAATTAGATCATTTTTAGTTGTCAAAACAGAGTTTAACCTTTTCCTTCTTTTGTTTGCTTGAATAAAAAATAAGAGTGATGCAACAAGAACGATAAAACCAATAACACTCAAATAAATGACATTTTGTTTTTTTGAAAGCTCTTCCTGATGTGCTAATCGCTCTGCTGCAAACTCATTTTGCACTTTTAAGCTATCATTGAAACTCTTTGTTTCAATTTGTTTTCTGATTTCTCGTGTAGCTAAATTTTGACGTTCTTCTCTCTTTTGGAAAATTTCTTTTTGCTCTATTGAAATCATTAAAGATTTGAATGCCTTTTCATACAATCCAATTTTCATATAATAATTCGATAGCACCTCATGGTAATTCCAAATCAAGCTTTCAAAATTGTTCTCCTTTATCAAAAAATCAACTCTACTAAGTATTTTCTTAAGGGAATCACCAGATAGTGTACTCAATTGCAGCTTTGCCACATCCAATAATATTCGTGCTTCTGCATCCATATCTCCAAATTCCTTTCTGATGCTCAAGGCTTCTGCTAACATCTTATTTCTATGATTCTCCGTGATACCTACGCTGTCTAAAAGAGAATAGGAATGTAACACAGAAGAGTAGCCGTAAGGATAACTATTGACTTTATATATTTCAATAGCCTTCTTGAAATAAAAAATGGCACTGTCTTTTTGATTCAATGATTTATGAATTTTGCCTAATAAATTATATGATATTGCTAAATCTACTTCATGACCTGCCTCCATCTCGTATTCTAAACTCCTGAATTCATATTCCAGTGCCAATCTATATAACTTGACCTCCAAATAAATGCCTGCAATGTTGTGTAATGCAAACGTTTTTCCTTCTTTGGCATTTTCAAGATTCGAACCTTCAGCTTTATCATTCAATATTTCTTCATTTTTCTCCAGAGACAAAAATTGATAATCTAAACTTTTGGAATAATTGTTCAGGTCCAGATAAGAGTTCCCAATGTTACCATAAGAATCTGCTATTCCTTGCTTACTCCCTAGTTTTTTAAAATACTTAAGCGAATTAAAAAAAGAATCATTTGCTTCACTAAACTGTGAAGTATTTTGCAAAAACCAACCTCTCATTTGATAAGCTATTGCCAATAAATAAGTACTGTTCACTTTTTTTGCTAAAATCAATCCAGAATCCGCATATTTTCTAGCTTTTAATGAGTCGCCATATTCATTCTCAACAAATAAAACAAAATACTGCTCTGCACGAACCGAATCCTCATCTTGAGAATAAACAAAAGAAGGGACTACCAATAGACAAAAAAACAATGCTCTTTTCATTGAAAACGTTCTAAATCAAATGTAGCGAATTCTGTTGGAACTTCTGTAGTTTTATTTTTACCTTACATTTTGTAACTTTGGCACAAATTATGGAATAACCTTTCACAAATAAAAACACTATGAAAATTTTACCTAAATTATTATCAGCAGTCGTAATGACAATTTCGTTATCGGCTTTTTCTCAAAAGAATGATTCTTTCGAGAAAATATACTATAGCAATCCTGAGATACCAAGTACAGAGGTCGCAGAAGTAAGCACAAAAAATATAGTTGCACAAAAGGAACTTTGTAAAATGGCGTTGAATATCAAAAATTTAACCGATGACTTTCTGTTGTTTGTACCACAAGAAAGTAAGTTTATTTATCCAGAAGGAGATAAAAGACCTAGCTCTAAAGAGTACTTTATAGAACCGAACAAGTCTAAAACTAAAACATTAGAAGTGAATGGTGGCAATGAATTTCTGCAAGAAAGTTTTTCAGTAGAATTAGGCTATTTATTTCAAATACCTACAGATGGGAAGCCCGAAAAGACACCTGATTATAAACTTCCCGCAGAAAAAAACAGTTTTACTGTAGGGAACTTCAAAGTAAAGCTTTTAAAATATAGTGCCTCAACAAAAGAGGCCAAAGCGACATTTGAGGTTGTCTATACTGGAAATGATATGGCTATTATCAGTCCTGCTAATCTTTCTGTTTCTGCAACAAGAAAAAAATCTGATGAGACCGTTGTTTATTCAAATGACAACAAAAAAGCAAAACCTGTTCTTTTGAGAAATGGTAACAGCACAAAAGTAGTAGCCGTATTCCATATTCCTGGGAAAATTGTTGATATGCAATTTGCTACAATGAATCTCATTTGGAACAATACTTTTGTTGAAACAAAACCAGTTATGCTGCCGAAAGTGAAGTTTGACGTGATGATGAATAAAGAACTAACAGAGGAAAAGAAGTAATTGCAATTTGTAAACTAATTTAATAAGAAGGATAGGATGTTGATTCTATCCTTTTTTTGATTCATATACATTAAAACAATTCCTTTTGAATTGTTTTTTTTTACTATGTTTATCCCTCATAATTAAACAACTCGTATATGAAATTAATTAAGCTTTCTCTTATTCTTCTTTTTGCACTTTCAGTTCATGATGTAAACGCTCAAAAACGCAAGAAAAAGAAAGAACCTGTTAAGAACGAACAGAGTAGCAAAGATAAGACGAAGAAAATATCGGAAGTCACAAAAAAGTCAAAGAAATTTGATGGTTTATTCACCATTTATCAGGATACTGTTGATGGTTCTATAAAAATGCAAATTGACGCTGATCAAATTGATCAAGAGTTCATCTATTTTAGCCAAAGTACTGATGGGGTAACAGCAGTAAGAGGATTTAGAGGAAATTATAGAGGTTCTAAAATTATTAGAATTCAAAAATTCTTCAATAAGATAGAATTTGTTCAAGTAAACACATCTTCCTATTTTGACCCTGAAAATGCAATATCTAAAGCATCAGAGGCAAACATGCCGAATGCGATTATTGCCAGCTTAAAAATTGAAGCTGTCGGTCCTAAGGAAAGTGCATACCTTGTAGATGCTAATAAATTATTCTTAAGTGAGACTTTTTCTCAAATTAAGCCAGCTAGAAATCCAAAGCAATCACCGTTCGCATTTACGATCGGTAATTTGAGTAAAGAGAAAACAAAAATTAATGCAGTTAGAAGTTACCCTAAAAATACAGACATTGCCGTTGAGTATGTTTACTCGAAGCCCGCTGTTTTAAATGGTGGTCAAAGAGATGTTACAGATGGTAGAAATGTGTCGTTAAAAGTTTACCATAGTTTAATTGCAATGCCAGAAAGTGATTATCAGCCCTTGATTGAAGATCCAAGAGTTGGTTTTTTCACGACACAAGTTACGGATATGACGAGTACAGCAAATGCAAACTACAGAGACCTTGTTCATAAGTGGAAACTAATCAAGAAAGATCCAAATGCCGCTATTTCAGAGCCCGTTGAACCCATTGTTTGGTGGATGGAAAATACGACTCCAGAAAATCTTCGTCCGATTATTAAATCTGCCGCTGAACAATGGAACATTGCTTTTGAAAAAGCAGGATTTAAAAATGCGGTTGTCATAAAACAGCAACCTGATGATGCAGAATGGGATGCTGGTGATATTCGATACAACGTTCTCCGTTGGACAGCTTCTCCATTTCCTCCTTTTGGTGGTTATGGACCCAGTTTTGTGAATCCAAGAACAGGAGAGATTCTAGGAGCGGATATCATGTTCGAATACCGTTCTGTTTTAGGACGATTTAAAACTGAAAAGTTTTTTGAAGAAAAATCAATTTCAGAGTCAGAAGAAAACGAATTGCCTTTAAATTCTAACCACTTGAGTTGCCAAGCTAGTGAATTAGGTGCTATCAATAGTACTTTTGCGGGCTTAATTCTTCAATACATAGATGGACAACCAATTGAGAATAGCCAAATGGTAAAAGAGTACATACATTACCTTATTTTGCATGAAATAGGACATACCTTAGGATTGAATCACAATATGAAAGCAAGTCAAATGCATGATTTAGCGACAATACATGACAAATCGATTACTGAGAAAGTAGGCCTAATGGGATCTGTTATGGATTACCCCTCAGTGAATGCAAATAAAGACCGTTCGAAGCAAGGTAATTATTTCACTATGCGTCCTGGGCCTTATGATTTATGGGCTATCCAATATGCTTATGAAACAGGAAGGTCAGAAAACGAAACGAAAACCCTGTTAGATCGTTCAACAGAACATGATTTATTTTTCGGAAACGATGCGGATGACATGCGTGGACCTGGAAAAGCGATTGACCCAAGAGTTAATATTTATGATTTAACAAGCGATGCCATTGCATACAATCAAGAAAGGTTGGATTTAGTTAAAATGCTAGCAAGTGAAATTCTTGAGAAATACAATGTCGAAAACACTTCTCATCACGATCAGCGTGTTGCCTATTATGCAATGATGCGCCAATATAGAGATGCTGCAAGCGTTACTTCTAGATATATCGGTGGTATTTATGTTGATAGAGCAATGATTGGACAGAAAGGGGCAACAAAGCCATATACTCCAGTTGATTTAGCGACTCAGAAAAAGGCAATGAAATTTATCTCTGACTATATTTTTGCCCCAAACTCATTTGATTTTGGTAAAGAATTGTATGATTATGCAGCGAGTCAGAGAAGAGGATTTAACTTCTTTAGCCAATCAGAAGACTTGAAAATTCATAGTATTGCAACGAGTGTACAAGGTCAAGTCATAGCTCATGTATTGCATCCAACAACTTTGAATAGAATTGTTGACACCAAATTGTATGGTAACGAGTATGATATTTCAAAAGTATTTCAAGATTTGACAGATGCTATTTTTAAAGCTGACATTGCTGGAAGTGTTAATACGTTTAGACAGAATTTACAATTGAATTATACGAATACCTTGATAGGTATGCTTGTAGGACCTAGAAGTATTAGATATTCTAACATTCCTCAATCACATGCTTTATATTTCTTAAAGAAGATTAAGCAAATGGCAAAGAATGGTACAGGGGATATTTCTACAAAAGCACACAAAGATCATTTGGTGATATTGATTGACAATGCAATGAAAGAAGTGAAATAGTTCAACGAATCAACCCTAGAAGACTAAATGCGACGAATAACATATTCGTCGTATTTTTTTGTCCATGTCTGAAAATTAAAAACGAAGTATCAATTTCAAATTAAATCTCCTTGACGTTAAAAAATTTGGAATAGAGTAGAATCTTCCGTTCACATCTTGCACCCATTGCATGGAAAGTACATTATTGACTCCAAGAAGATTAAAAACTTCGAAAGAAATAATTGCATCTGAAAAGTTTTTGTTCCAAAACGTTTTCTTGTCCTTCTTCTTGTATAAAAAATCGTAAGACATTCCTAAATCTACTCTGAAATACGATTTAATTCTAAGTGTATCTTTGTAACGTTTAAAATCAGGTGGGCCGTAGGGCAAGCGCGATCCAAAAAGCAATCCCATTTGGACACTGAAACTTTCATAGTTCGGCATTCTATCTTGTATCAGTGCAGCAAAATTCATAAACTGATCTGTAGGTCTGGGGATATAACCTGGGGAAACTCGAGAACTGTCAACGACTACTTTGTCATCAACTCCTCCCTTGATAACTTCCCCTGCAGCATTCAAGTAGTCGTAATAAAAGTCGTTAAGTACGTCTTCTTTTGTCGATAAAAATCCAATCTTAAAAAAGGATTCAATTCCTTCAACAAACTGCCCGTGTACGTTTAAATCAAGTCCGTAAGCGTAAGCAACGGCATCATTATTGGCATAATAACGTGTTCTTACATTGTCCACCTCATACGAATTGACATCCCACATGTATTTGTAGTAAGCCTCAGCTGTGAATTTAAAAGGAACTTCTCTTCCCCACATTCCAAAATAGACATCAGAACCAACAACGAAGTGTGCAGATTTTTGCGCTTTCACATCGAGATTTAACTGACCATCAAAAGTTCTAAACTCACGATAAATTGGTGGTTGATAGTACATTCCCGTGGCAAAATGAAGGTTCATATTTCTTCGAACGACTTGTTTATCTTTAATCATGTACGCCCGCGGGTAAAATTTTAAAGAAGCTCTTGGTGTGAGATAAAACTCATTGTTTGCAGTAGTGTAACCTGTTCTTGCCCCTATCGAAAGAGCCCAACGAGATGGTGATTCTATTATCGTGTCAGTAAAACTTTTACGCTCTTTTGTTTTCTTAGAAATTTTGTACTTTTTACTTTTGGTGACTACTTTATTCTTTTGATTTTTCGCCCAAAGTGAGTTCATCTGAACAAAACCAGTGTATCTCTGTGCTTGCAAACTTAAATCGCTCTTAACGCTTTCAAATAGAGCAATGGTTCCGTCATTCGCCTGTGGAATAGAGAAGCCTGCAGAATCGACCATTTTCCATTCGCTCAATTTATCGGTGAAGTAATCCATCTGATAATTAACGCCCCACTTGAGTTTATGGTTTTGGAATTTCGTGCGTTCGTTATTCTTATATCCTTTAAAGAATTGATGGTCTCCATTGTGATACAAATTGACAATTGTTGCATCTAGTCTATTTCTTGCATGACTCAAAAAAGAACCTACTCCCAAAACAGCTACAGAATCACCAAAATCTTCCTGCGAAGGATCTGTTTCTAACTCGTTAATGAAATATTCTCCTAAAATATCAAAGGATTCTCTTTCAACAGAATTAAAAACCGTGGCATAAAAGTCAAGATTGGTCTTTTTAGTTGCTTCCCATTTTAGAGAAGTTCCTCCCATCATTGTTTGAAACTTTGTCTGCTCTTGTCCTTCGAAATAAACTACGAAAGAAAAGGCTTCGTTAACCGTTCCAAAGTTAGTCTCTGCGCTTTCTGGTTTAAAGCGATAATTGTTCGAAGAAAAATGACCCAACACCGACCATGTTAGCTTCTCGTTAATAGCAAAATTTGTTAAAAATTGAGCGTCCCAGAAAACGGGATTATAAGCACCCTTTGTTGGTAATGCATTCAAAAAATATCCATTAGAACGGTACCTTGCACCTACTAAGAAATTAAATCTTTTAGTTGGAGCGAGCTCAACATGGGCTTCAACACCCAGCAATGACGCAATTGCAGAGCCACGCAACGAATCCGGTGTTTTATAGGTAATATCCAATACAGAACTCAATTTATCACCGTATTCAGAATTAAAACCACCTCCAGAGAACTGAATAGACTCAACCAAAGCCGTATGTAAAAAACTCATTCCTTCTTGTTGACCCGAACGCGTCAAAAAAGGACGTCTGACCTGGAATCCATTTACATAAACTAAATTCTCATCATAAGAACCCCCTCGAACATTGTAATTAGTTGTTAGCTCATTATTCGAAGTTGCCGCTGTAGTATATAGCAAACTTCTTTCCACGCTTCCGGATATTTTTTGTAAATCAAAAATGGGTAAGTAATCTATAGTAAATGGCTCTTCTCGATGACCTTGAGCATCTACAATATCTTCTTGTTGAAAAGGAAATTTAACATCCTGGAGAATTGTTTTCTCGTTTTTTAGAAAAACTGTTCGTGTTATGTCGTAGTCGTCAAATCGAAATTGAATCGTAACTGAGTCAGCCTTGCCATAATTCAGATGAAAATTTCCGTTTACTTCTGAATAAATAATTGTAGGATTGGCTTTTCCCGAATAAATTTTCACATTATCCAATGCAACACCCCGTTTATCGGTGCATCTACCTTCAACAACATAGTTCTGTCCAAAAACATGGACATTTAACAGTAGAACCAAGAAAAGCAATAGTAATTTTATCATCGCACAAAAGTAGCTTATCAAACGAACGAATGGAAAGAATATTTTATTTTATCTTGAGTGTGTTAATATTGTCCTATGATTCTCTCAAAACGAGAAGGTCCTTTTCTTCTGGGTCTAACTGTGAGTACAACATTTCAATCTGCGAAGTATAATTTCCATCAGGGCAAAAAGAGAAAAAATTATGAACTCGCTCCTGCATTTTTCCATCTGGGAATAGCTTATCTTTAATTTGATCAATAGTGTTCATCGCAACTTGATGTTTGGATTTCGAGATCTTCGTCATTTTTGCCTTTAATCCATCTATCTGTTTCGCTAATCTCGCATTCTCTGCTGAAGAAAATGCATCCATAGCAGGGTCATTTGCTAAAATAGTACTTTTCACCTCTAATTGCAGAGTTTTGAGCGCATTTTCTAACGAAGAGAAATCCAATGTGTCTCCCGAGTTTTTCTCTACATACTCTTTTTTTAATTGATCTTTTGTTTTAAAGATGTCTTCCAAATGCAGGTTTATTTTAGATTTTTTTTTGGCGGTTACAGATTCTATCCAAACGATAGAGTTCCGCACTCCAATGAGTGGATAAACACAATTTACAGCATCAAAAACGCCTTTTAATTGCAACCAATAGGAAATCTCACTTGTTCCGCCAATGTAGGCCAAATTAGGAAGAGTAAGCTCTTGATAAAGAGGTCTCAAGATTACATTTGGAGAAAAACGTTCAGGGTGTTTTTCCAGCTCATCCATTATTTCGGTTTCTGTAAAGGCGCCCTCTCCTTGAATGTTATATTGATTATTTTCACTAATAATTCGACTGCGTAATCCTTTTTTAAGATAAAAAAGATTTATTTCTCTAGCTTTTACTTGAATTTTCGCTCCTTCGGTAACCAATTCCTTATTCGTTCTCTCAATTTCAGAGAAAGAAAAACCTTCTAGAAGTTCTTTCTTAACAACAGTCGAGAATTGAGTTTTTAATGCAGAATCGTCACCATCAATAATGACCAAACCATAACTTTTGAAAAGAAAATGAACTAAATTTCTAGTTGCTTCGGTAAAATTTTTTCCATCATACGCTTTTAGCAGAGAATGTATTTCAGCACCTTCGTCTCGGAACATTTCTCCTATTTCTTTTTTCACCTCTTCAAATCCGTCCAAGTCAAATCTACCTACAGGTCCCTCTTGATCAGTTTCCCATGTAAACTCCTTATTAAATAAACGCATGGACTGGACTTCTTCAAAATCATGATCTTCTGTCGCCATCCAATAAACGGGAACAAACTGAAAATCGGAATATTGTTTTTTTAGTTGTTCACTTAATTTAATTACATGAAGAATTTTGACCACAAAATACATCGGTCCTGAAAAAAAAGAAAGTTGATGCCCAGTAGTCATTGTAAATGCATTTTCGTTTTTTAAGAGCTTAATGTTATTAATTGACAAGCTACTTTCCTGAACATTCTCATATTGCTTCAAAAGAGAATTAACAAGAAGTGTCCTTTTTTCCTTATTGAACTCTTGCTTTTTCTCTTGAATTTGTAGCTCAACATTCGTAAGTGAAAAAGTATGATTAATAAATTTTGAGTAAGCATCTTGATTATACACCAAATTAAGATGTTGTTCATTCGCCTGACCTAAATTATTTCTATTGAATTTAAAAACTTGCATGTGCAAATGTACATTAAGCGATTTAAATTGTGAATAATTAATGACTAGAATGTATCTTTGATAAAAAAATTCAAGAATGAACGCAATTATTAAAACAAATAAGGGAGAAATGAAGGTTGAACTTTATTCAAACGAAACTCCTATTGCCGTGTCTAATTTTATAAAATTAGCGAATGACGGATTTTATAAAGATTTAAAGTGGCACCGAGTGTTGCCCAATTTTGTAATTCAAGGAGGTTGTCCAAATTCTAAAGATGGTGCAGAAGGAATGGCAGGCACTGGTGGTCCAGGCTATCAAATTGATTGTGAAACGGATGCGGATAAGCAACATCATGAAAGAGGAGTTCTATCCATGGCTCATGCAGGTCGAAATACGGGAGGGTCTCAATTTTTCGTTTGTCATTCACGAGACAATACCGCTCATTTGGATGGTGCTCACACATGCTTTGGAAAGGTCATTGAAGGTGTCGATGTAGTGGATGAAATTCAAGAAGGCGATCAAATTATCGATATTGTGATTGTATAAAATGCACAGGACTCTTCTTTGCTTCATTTTTTTGATAAGCTTTTTGTCTATAGGACAAAGAAATGTGGCTATCAATGAGAAAATTATCAATTATTTAAACCCAAACGAAGTGTTGAAGTTTAAAAAATTGGAAGTTGGTATCGTTCTTCCAAACGATCTTAGAAGCAAAGTAGAAAATTTCACACAGAAAAGAAGAGGGTCGCTTTTAAACCCATATTTAGAGTGGGAAATAAAAGTCTTTATTGAATTTATCCCTCCAAATTCCAAAAAGTCTATTTTCATTGATGGTTTTTACTACAAGGATTACAAATCTTTTATGAGTAGTGAGTTACCTGAACCGGCAAATAAAAACTCATATTCAAACGAGGAATATGCGAACCTTGGAGAATGGACCGAACAAAAATCGGACTATCATTTTAGAGTGCGGTTTTCTCCTGATAAAGTAGGTGACTGGATGTATAAAATACATATCAAGACAAAAGATGATGAAATTGTTAGCCCTCTAAAGTCATTTAAAGTGATCCCTAGTGATAGCAAAGGTTATATCTCTATTGGTAGAAATAGACGTTATTTGGAATTAAACGACTCTACATTCTATCCTATTGGTGGTAATATTCCTTGGCCAGCAACTTATGAGGTAATTGACAAAGAATTTGCACTAAAAAACAACTACCAAGGCAAACCATTTCCAGAGGATTACCGCACTGTACCAGCTGCACCAAGAGTATATTCTGTCTATAAAAACATTCTATCAAACGTAGCCGATAACGGGGTAAATATGGTAAGAATGATTATGTATCCTTCTACTACAGATATAGAATGGGAAAATTTAGGAGACTATACTGATCGTCTAACTATGTCCAAAGAATTAGATAACATACTAGAATTAGCTGAAGAAAAAGGTGTTTATTTACTCTGGAATTTGCAAATTCATTATTCGTTCCAAGAAAGTGTTGAAGCATATTACAAACAATGGGCGTGGGATACTAAAACTGATGGACAAGCATTTTGCTATCGCGAATTAATTGACTCTGAAAACCCGATTGATTTCTTTTCTCATACAGAAGCAAAAAAGTACTACAAGCAACGATTGCGCTATATCATCTCAAGATGGGGTTACTCTACAAACATTGGAGTATTTGAGCTTTTTAGTGAAATTAACAATGTTGTAGAACCAGGGACGAATGGATCATTGTATTATAAAACCAATGATAATTGGAAGTTATTTACCTCTTGGCAAAAGGAAATGAGTAACTACATTTCGTCCCATCACAATGGCGCGGTTCATCTACAGACAACAAGTTATGCAGGCGATAAGCAACCTGACGACACTGTTTTTTTGGGAAAACAGTTTGACATCATGAGTACAAATAATTACGATATTCATGCACCTTCATTCGGTAAGTTTTGGGTAAACAACGTGGCAAAAACACATCTCAATGAGGCAAATCCTGATAGTTACGTGCAACCAAAATACCAAGACAAAAGAGAGGTAAAGCCATTGATTTATTCCGAAACGGGTGTTCTTTCCCTAACACAAAAATGTAATTATAATTCCATAGAAATAAACAGACATCTATATCAGAGCATATTTTCTGGAGTTGCAGGTGCCTTTGATTGGGATTTATGGTTTCTTAAAGACTTTACCGAATACCAAAAGGCGCACGACTTCATAAGTAAATATCAATTAGATGCGGAGAACTGGCATCCCGGAGCTTCTAAATTAGTGCCTGTCAAAAATGATGTTGCAGCTTGGGAATTTCAAAGTAGATTCAGTGAGAGAATGGAGGGGAAAAATAGTCTGGCTGATTTATCTTATTTACGTTCAGGTGATAAATCTAAAGCTATTGGTGTTCTAACTAATAAAACATATAATGTATATTCTGTGTTAGACTGTTTTGATAAAGAATGGGATAAAAAAGTAGGCCAACCTGGTTGGGAAGCACCAATTTCAACTATTCAAACAGTAAGGTTAGGGGGTAGAAAAGGTGAAAAATTGAAAATAAAAGGAATGAAAAACGCACAGTACATTATTGATTATTTCTTACCAAGTAACTTAGAAAACCCAATCCATACTTCTTATGACATGGGTCCAACAGTCAAGATAGAAACAGTCATTGGTAATACTAATGAAGAGTATATTGTATTGTTTAAGATGCGAACAAAAAAATCTTTACAAACATTCAAATAAAAATAAGGCCCTCGCTATTGGACTCTTTTAGTTTTTATTTCTTTAGGCTACAAACCTTCTATATACTCTGTATGTGTATCCGATAAATCTGGGCACTTGCTTTCAATTGATTTAGCAAATTGTTCATCTTTGATGTCAACTCCCACAGACAATGCACAAGCCCCATAGTTAATAGAGCTCATATCAAACCCTAGATCTTCAGTCTCTCCAGCTTCAGCTTCAGCCATACAATCACACATTGCTTGTGCAGCAGTGTCAAAATCGTTTCCACAAGAAGCTAGTGAAAATGCAACCACTCCGATTGCTAAAAATTTCTTTATCATAATAATAGTTATTTCAATTCATTGCTAAAATAAGCTTTTTTTTTCAAAGAGTAGGAATTTATAGTTATCCAATATTTTATCCTTTTATCAACAATTGGTAAATTCTATTTTATATATCGTTACAAAAAATTAACTTTGTTGTAATGAGTGATTTTGTCGTATCTGCAAGAAAATATAGACCCCAAACTTTTGACACTGTTGTTGGTCAAAAGTCGATTACAGCTACGCTTAAAAATGCCATAAAAAATGATCATTTAGCACAAGCTTTTTTATTCTGTGGATCAAGAGGGGTTGGTAAAACAACAACTGCACGAATTTTATCAAAAACTATTAACTGTTCTAATAGGACAGAAAAAATTGAAGCTTGTAACAAATGTGATTCCTGTGAATCATTCAATTCAGGTAGTTCTCTTAATGTTTTTGAATTAGATGGGGCTTCAAACAATTCTGTTGAGGATATTAGAAATCTAATAGATCAAGTTAGAATTGGTCCACAATTAGGAACTCATAAAGTTTACATTATTGATGAGGTTCACATGCTTTCTGCAAATGCATTTAACGCTTTTCTTAAAACTCTCGAAGAGCCACCAAAACACGCTATTTTTATTCTTGCGACGACTGAAAAACACAAAATAATACCAACGATTCTTTCAAGATGTCAAATATTTGATTTCAACAGGATAAAAGTTTCTGACATTGCAAATCATCTTGCCTTTGTAGCGAAACAAGAAGGTATAACGGCAGATGAAAATGCACTACACATCATCGCCCAAAAAGCGGATGGCGCTTTGCGCGATGCTTTATCAATATTTGACCAAATAGTAACGTTCTCTGGTAATAGCATAAGTTACGATCACGTTATTGAGAACCTCAATATTCTTGATTATGATTACTATTTCAGAATAATTGAAAGCACCCAAAAGGAGGACATACCAGCTGCGTTATTATTACTGAATGATATCATTGAAAAAGGCTTTGATGCGCATAATTTCCTTGCCGGCTTAGCGGACCATTATCGAAATTTATTGGTTTGCAAAGATGTAAGAACGGCTCCTCTATTGGAGGTTAGTGATAGTATTGAGAAAAAATACATAAAGCAATCCAAAGAATTAGATGCTGCACACATTGTTAGGGCTCTTGGAGTGTTGAGTAAGGCAGATGTCGATTTCAAGTCTTCAAAAAATCAACGCCTGCTGGTCGAAATGGCCTTGATGCAATTGTGCTCCATTACCGTGGAGCTCGAAAAAAAAAACTTCTAACGGACCCCGTTAAAATAATTCCATTTACCAATCAAGATTTAAGAAAGACAGCAAAAAAGGCAACGGTTAAGCCTAAAATAAAACCTTCTTACAACAAGATAACTGAAAAAGAAACTCCCAAAGTACTTAAAGCGCCTTCTGGTTCACTCAGCACGTCTAATCTTTCCGTCAAAAAAATGATGACCAAAAAAGAGGAGACGAAAACTGGGAACAGTCGTGATTTAAGTAACATGCCTCGAAATGACTACGACATTGATGATTTAAAAATGTTATGGCGACGTTTTGCTTTCAGTATGAAGAATCAAGGGAAATTAACATTTTATAATGCCTTAATTAAGCGTGAACCAAAATTCAATTCAGAAAATCTATATAGCCTCGAAGTGGATGGACAATCCCAAATAGATTACATAAAACCGATGCTTTCTGACATGGTAGAATACATTCGAAAAGAATTGAAAAATTACGAGATAAGTTTCGAGCTAATTCTGACAACAAACCCAGAAGAGGAAGTGAAGTTTCAAACTGGAAAAGATCGGTTTTCAGCACTCGCAAGAAAAAATCCAAACCTTCACTCATTGAAAAATTTATTTAACTTAGATATTGAATTTTGAAAGAATCAGTATGCACTCATATTTAATTCTTGTCTATTACCGCAGACAAAAATTCGAGCAATAAACTTGAAATTTCTACAGAATTAGAGCTAAAATAAAAATCACTCAACCAATAGATTACAGCCTCTTATGTCAGAGTTGTCAAATCTACCCACAATTTCAAAACCATTATCCACAATTTTCCCTAGATCTTGGGTAGCGATAAAGGAGCAACTATAAATATTGGCTAAATCAATGACATTGATTCCCCCTGTCTTCCCATCTTTTGCATACGAAAAAGGGTCATTTGTTTCACGAATTAAAACCTTCAAAATATCTGAATTTTCAAAAACTCCGTCATTGTTACTATACGCTTGCGAAAGAAGTTCAGTCATACCATATTCTGATGAAATAGAAGAACAATTTAAGCCTTTCTTTAAGGTTCTATGCAGTTCTGCTTTTGTTATTTCCTTTCTTCTACCTTTCATTCCACCTGTCTCGATAATCATAGCTTCTGAAAGGTTAATTTGTTCGTCTGCTAAATCCAACAAGGCATAAGAAACACCAAAAAGAACGACTTTTTTATTCTCCTTGAGAGCAGAACAATAACGGTCTAAAATAACATCTCGCTCATGGAGAACGAAACCAGAGAGTTCATTTTCAGTTGCCCCTATAAGATGATTAACCATATATATTAGACTGGATTCTCCCTGTTCTATATAGTTAGGTAATAATGCTAAAATTACTTGATCTTTCGGGTTGCCAATACAATTATGATAATGATAATTAAATGATTGCTCGTACAAACTCAGTTTTGCGACGGAATGTGAACTCCTAACTCCTCCAGTACCACTGCTTTTGAAAACTTGCTGTGCTTTCTGTTCAGAAGATAGTATAGGATGTGTTTTAAAGAATTCGATAGGAAGAAAGGGAATCTCTCTAATGCTTGTTGGTTCCTTCCAGTTTAGTTGCCGAACAAAATCTCTATACACATGGCAATTTTTGACTTGGTAGGCGTAAACTTCAAGTGCAACTTTCTCAAAGTCTTGTTCATTTCTTATCGAGAAAATTCGTTGTGAGAGGTTCATCTGTACACTATCGATGGTTCACTTTCAACTCTTCCTTTGGGTCATACTTGTATTTGAAAAGCAATGCAAAAGCGATCGCAACAATTAAAGAATAAATAGCAAAAATAAACCAAACGCTAATCCAATCAATAGTGCCATCTGAGGTATATAGATCAACAATATAACCGCTGCCATAGGCCCCCATGATTGCTCCTAAACCATTCGTCATTAACATAAATAAACCCTGTGAGCTAGACCTCATTTTTTTATCTGTTTCTTTTTCCACAAATAGCGAACCAGAAATATTGAAAAAATCAAAAGCCATTCCATAAATAATCATAGAAAGTGTTAAGAAAATAAACCCGCTACCTGGATTGCCAATTCCAAAAAACACAAAACGAAGCACCCACGCAGCCATACTCATTAGCATTACTTTTTTGATACCGAATTTTTTTAGAAAAAAGGGTATAGTAAGAATAAATAATGCTTCTGAAATCATTGAAAATGAAAGGAAAATCATTGAATACTCGACCGCAAAATAACCTTTGAAATTGATGTTGAAGCTTTCTAAAAATGGGACACCCCACATATTTGATATTTGCAAAACACACCCCAAAAGCATTGAAAAAATAAAGAAAATTGCCATTTTCCTTTTCTTAAATAAAACAAATGCATCTAATCCAAACTGTTGCGCAAGCGATTTCTTTTCAGATGATTGTGAAGGTTTTACGGCTGGTAAAGTAAATGCATATACTCCCAAAGTTAAAGAGGCTATAGCACTAACTATAAATTGATTAGAACTGTTACCCCAACCGAGCAAATCAACACACCATGCCGCTACTATGAAACCAACAGTTCCCCATACTCGAATAGGAGGAAAAACCTTGACTATGTCTAATTTCTCTTTCTCTAAAATGGCATAAGAAATAGAATTATCAAGCGCTATTGTTGGCATATAGAACATCGAGATTAGAAAGGCTATGCTATAAAAAGTCGTAAAATCCGTCACATTCAACAAGGCAATTAAAAGTCCTCCTAAAATAAGATGACTGAACCCAAAAATACGCTCCGCGTTTACCCATTTGTCCGCAACAATACCGAGAAGAGCAGGCATAAATAAGGAAGCAAAACCCATTGTTCCGTACACCGCACCGATTTGAAAGCCGGTAAAATGCAGAGTGGCACCCATATAGAAACCAATAGAAATCAACCATGCACCCCAGGCAAAAAATTGCAAAAAATTTAAAATCTTTAATTTTAATTTAGTATTCATAGTTAGTAGTTAAAGGCTTGATAATAGAATATAACTCGATGTAGTTATCCCTTTCTTTTCTTTATTTCATCTCTAATTTTTGAGGCTAATTCATAGTCCTCATTATCGATGGCTGTAAGCAGTTGTTTTTCCAAATCATTAATGCTTTGAGCGGAAATAGTTTCCTTTTCTTCCGTTTTATTTTCATCCTCGAATTCACTAAGAAATTCATCATCCTCAAGCTCTGTTTCATCGAGTAAAATTCCGGCACTGGAAAGAATATCTTCTGAAGTAAAAATAGGACACTCAAAACGGACTCCGATAGCAATAGCATCAGAAGTGCGAGCGTCAATCTCTGTAATTTTATCCTCATGTTCACAAATAAGTTTAGAATAAAAAATTCCTTCTACTAATTTGTAAATCACTACTTCTTTAATTTTAACAGAAAATGAGTCCGCAAATTTCTTGAATAAGTCATGTGTTAGAGGGCGAGTCGGTGTCATTTTTTCCAATTCAATAGCGATTGCCTGGGCTTCAAATCCACCAATAATAATAGGTAGTCTTCTGTTACCTTCTACTTCTGACAAAACTAATGCATACGCCCCCGATTGAGTTTGACTGTATGATAATCCAACGATTTCTAGTTTTATCTTGTCCATCTAGTGTGTTTAAAATAATTAGGGAAGCGAAAAATGCCTCCCCAATTTATTTCTCAAGGATAAAATTAATATTTATCCGCAATTATTCTTAATTCGATGCTTTGAATTTTTTTATTGCCTCTGTTAATTTTGGAATAACTTCGAAAGCATCCCCTAAAATCCCATAGTCTGCAGCCTTAAAAAATGGTGCCTCTTCATCCGTATTCACTACAACGATAACTTTCGATCCATTAACTCCCGCTAAATGTTGAATTGCACCAGAAATACCTGCCGCAATATATAAATTAGGGCGAATAGCAACTCCCGTTTGTCCAACATGTTCGTGGTGAGGTCTCCATCCAATATCAGCAACCGGACGAGAACAAGCAGTTGCTGCTCCTAATTCTTTCGCTAAATCTTCAATCATCCCCCAATTTTCTGGACCTTTTAACCCTCTACCGGCAGAAACAACTAATTCTGCTTCTGGCAAAGGAATTTCGCCTTCTGGTTTTTTTGTTTCAAGTAATTTGATTTTTGCCTCTCCAGCATTACCATTAAATTCTTCTACTGAACATGCTGTACCCGATTGTTCTGGTTGAATGCTGTTTGGCAACAATGAGATAATTTTCTTATCCGAGTTAATCTTCACAGCTCCAAAAGCTTTACCAGAGAATACATTAACTTTAACTGTATTTCCTTCTGGTGTAGCTATCGCTCCAGAAATCAGACCAGCTTTTAAACGTACCGACAATCTAGGTGCGACTGCTTTTGCAACTAATTCATTGGAAAAAACAATAGTATTGGCTCCTGTAGTTTCTACTGCTGATGCAATAACTCTCGTAATTTGCTGAGCATCATCTGTGCCTACTGACTTATCTACGAGAATTTTACTCGCTCCATATTCTCCAGCAGTTGCTAACAAAGAATCGTTTGCATTCCCTGTTGTTATAGCAATTACTTCTTGCCCTAATTTACTTGCGTATGTGATAGCTTCATATGCGTTCTTTGCAATTCCATCACGACTATTTATATATACTAATGTTGACATAACTTTCTTTTAAATAACTTTTGCTTCTTCGTGAAGTAATTTAACCAATTCATCCATGTTGTTCGGATCTATCATCTTACAGGCAGTCTTTGCCTCTGGCAAAGAGTAACTTTCAAATGATGTTAAGGCATCCACTGCTGATGCTGGAAGAACATTCAAAGGCTTAGTTCTTGCTGCCATGATACCTCTCATGTTTGGAATCCTTTGTTCAGCCATCCCTTTTGCACAAGAAATAACGGCTGGCAACTGAACTTCTACGATTTGAATTCCTCCAACAATTTCCGTTTCCAAGGTCGCTATTTCACCAGCTACATCCATTTTCGAGGCAAGAGAAACAAAGGGTAAATCCATTGCTTCAGAAATCATCCCTCCAACTTGAGAACCATTGTAATTAATTGTTTCCTTTCCTGTCAAAACCATATCAAAGGCATTTTCTTTTGCATAATTTGCAATTTGCATTGCTACAAAGTACGCATCCGTTGGTTCAGCGTCTATTCTAGTAGCGTCATCTGCACCAATTGCTAATGCTTTCCTAATAATCGCATCATCCTGAGCAGCACCCACTGTGATGACTGAAACAGAACCTCCATTCGCTTCTTTTAATTCTAAAGCACGAACCAAAGCATACCACTCATCGTAAGGGTTAATAATATATTGAACTCCATTCTCATCAAACTTAGAATTGCCATCTGTAAAGGCTATTTTGGAAGTTGTATCTGGAGATTTACTTATACAAACAAGTATTTTCATAAGGAATTTTTTTTACTTTTTTATCGGTTACGAATTTAGTTATTTCTTATTAATATTTCAGCTAAATACAATACTAAATATAATTCTTTCTACTCTTCTTTAAAATTATTACTTTTGACAATCCAAATTGGACTTATATAGAATAAGATATGAAAACAGTACAATATAGAGAAGCTTTAAATGAAGCAATGTCTGAAGAAATGAGACGTGACAAGTCCGTGTTCCTTCTTGGTGAAGAAGTGGCCGAATATAACGGAGCATATAAAGTTTCTCAGGGAATGCTTGATGAATTTGGAGAAAAGCGTATTATTGATACACCTATTGCAGAATTAGGGTTTACGGGTATTGCTGTTGGAGCATCTATGAATGGATTAAGACCAATTGTGGAATTCATGACTTGGAACTTTGCTATTCTTGCTGCAGATCAGATTATTAATAGTGCTGCGAAAATGTTGCAAATGTCAGGCGGTCAGTATAGCTGTCCTATTGTATTTAGAGGAGGAAATGGACAAGCTGGTCAATTAGGGGCAACACACTCACAGAGTTTTGAAGCATTTTATGCGCATGTACCTGGACTTAAAGTTGTCGTTCCATCAAACCCAGCAGATGCTAAAGGATTAATGAAAGCTGCAATTAGAGATAACGACCCAGTTGTTGTCTTAGAATCTGAAAGATTGTACGGTGTAAAAGGAGAAATCCCTGAAGGAGAATACATCATCCCAATTGGAGTTGCCGATGTTAAACGAAAAGGAACAGATATTACTATCGTTACTTTTGGTAAAATTATTGAAATTGCATACCAAACTGCTGATTTATTAGTGAAAGAAGGAATTTCTTGTGAAATCATTGATTTACGATCTGTCAGACCTATCGATTATGGAACAGTTGTTGAATCAATCAAAAAAACAAATCGTTGTGTTGTACTTGAAGAATCATGGCCATTAGCTTCAATTTCTTCAGAAATAGCGTACCATTTACAGCGTTATGCTTTTGACTATTTAGATGCTCCAGTTCAAAGAGTTACTCAGACTGACACTCCATTTGCTTTCTCTCCAACATTGATTGAGGAAGCATTGCCAAACATTGACCGCTTGTCAAAAGCTATTAAAGCAACTCTATATAGAAACTAGAAGCACTTTATTTTCTGATTACAGATGTTGCTGTCATTTTGAAAGATTCAATTTCTAAAGATGCATTTTCCGGATTGTATAAATAAATTTGCAACCAATCACCCTCATGCCTTACATCAGGTAAATTGAATTTCATTTTAATCTCGTTTGACTTGTTTTGAAGCTTCCCAAATGACACTTCTTCAGATTTCCAATCATAACAACTAAAATCACTACACGTTTCCATTTGTAAAAAACAATGCTGAGTAGAGTCTGACGTTTTAATGGACATTGACACTTCTATCAATGTTTCATCTGTTTTAATCTTATCGAATAGAAAAATATTGGTTATCCTTAAATTCTGTATTGGTCCAGTCTTGATAGATTTTTTCAGGTTAAAAATTTCCTCTGTCTCGATTTTGAATGAACTATTTACCTTATCTATCCAATTAATGTCTCCTCTATTCATTAATAGACGACTATTATCGTAGTTGTCAATTTGAATTCTTCCAAAAATATACCAATAATGCTCCTTGGACATTCTATCAAAATGTAGAATTCCCTTGGTAAATTGAAAACTCTGAAATAGATTGAGAATAATTGTTCCTGTTACAAATCCTATGGTTAAAGTTTTAATATACAAGGATGATATACTCTGGAATAAAAACCCTATTGTAATAAGGAGAAGAGGGTAAACTTCTATCATTGGTCGAGCGCTATAAGAAGCAGCATACCACCATGTTTCCCAAGAACTGGTAATGTATATGTAAGAAAAGGTAAAAATCAGTGTCCCCCAGAACAATAACCTGTCCTTTTTAAATACTTTCACAAGGCCGATAAAAAATAGAATAAAAAATGGACTATAAATCAACCATCCTTTTCTATAAGAAAACAAAAAGTCAATCAAATTTGGATCTATGAGAATAATTTCTTCTGTATGTAAATTTGGCAAAATCAATTCCCCCCCAACAATCTTCCAGTAAAAAAGGTGTGGGATATTCCATAGAATAGCAAATAATGGGAAAATTAAAATAGATTTCCAAAAATCCTTATTATTACTCCTATTCATGTAGAGATAAATTAAAGGAATAACTCCCCATAAAACTTGAGTAGGCCTAATCGCAAAGGTTAATCCAAGAATAATAGCTGAAACTAGCAGCTGTTTTTTCTTTTTCTCTTTTGTATATTTAAAAAAATAGAAGAGAAAAATAGCATTCAATGCAAAAAGGTAAACGTGTGGCAAATCATACTGATACAGGGAGGTAATGAAAAAATTCGATGTTAAATACACTAGCGCAATCAGCAAAGCAACAAGTTTGTCTTTAAAAAAGAGAAGTAGTAACTTTCTCAGAAAGACAAGTCCTAATAAAATAAACAATAACGCATTTACCAGAAAACCAACTTGATAGGGTTTGCTAAATCCATCTGTTCTATAACCCATCCACCTGGCAAACTGATCACTTATTATATAGGATGGTAGTTCCAAAAAAGCCATTCCCATGTGATAAATATTCACATAATTCCCATTCTTACGTGGTATTAGTTGATAGGCGTATATACCATTGCAATATTCATTTTGCAAACCTTGAGCCCAATCTCTTTCTACAGCCAAGGTTCCCTTGTCGAAAAGGGCTGGTAAATACATGTAATACCCAAAGCCATCGTAAGCACAAACACAATTAGTCTGATTACTCACTACTTGTTCAATTTTGGAGCTGAACTGACCAATAAAAAATAGACTAATTATAAATATTACAAGTTTTGAAAAGCTTTTCACCTTGCGAAAATATCAAACATTTAACAAGAATGATTAGATTTGCCATCAATAATTTTCAGTAAAAAAAGATGTAAACACAGGAATGTGAAAAAACTTCATTTTTTTTTACTAGACCCTTGATTTATAACTTTAATATACTATCTTTGCACCCCTGAAATAGGTTTTGGGAGTATTTTTATTATTAATTAAAGTTAACAAGTATTTTTATGCCAACTATACAACAATTAGTTCGCAAAGGGAGAACAGCGCAGGTAAAGAAGAGTAAGTCAGCAGCACTTGATTCTTGCCCTCAGCGTAAAGGAGTATGTGTAAGAGTTTACACCACTACACCTAAGAAGCCGAATTCGGCAATGCGAAAAGTAGCTAGAGTTCGACTAACCAACGGTAAAGAAGTGAATGCTTATATCGGTGGTGAAGGTCACAATTTACAAGAACACTCATTAGTATTAGTACGTGGTGGTAGAGTAAAAGATTTGCCAGGTGTACGTTATCACATCGTTCGTGGTGCTGAAGATACTGCTGGAGTAGAAGGTAGAACGCAACGTCGTTCTAAGTATGGAACAAAGAGACCTAAGAAATAGTCCTTTTAAAAAGTTTAAAAGATGAGAAGAAAAAAAGCAAAAAAAATTGCCATCCTTCCGGATCCAAAATTCAAAGATGTTCAAGTAACAAAGTTTGTAAATAACTTAATGCTGGATGGGAAAAAGAGTTTGGCTTTTAGAATATTCTACAATGCAATCGATATGGTTGAAGAAAAAGTAGAAGAAGCAACGGGTTTAGAAACTTGGAAAAAAGCATTAGAAAACATTACTCCACCTGTAGAGGTTAAGAGTCGTCGTATTGGTGGTGCAACATTTCAAATTCCTACGCCAGTTAGAGATAGTAGAAAAGAATCATTGGCCATGAAGTGGTTGATTAGCTTTTCTCGTAAGCGTAATGAAAAAACAATGGCTCAGAAATTAGCTTTTGAAATTCTTTCAGCTTCTAAAGAGGAAGGTGCAGCTTACAAGAAAAAAGAAGATACATTAAGAATGGCTGAAGCAAATAAGGCATTCTCACATTTTAGATTCTAAGTTATGGCTAAAAGAGATTTAACATATACACGTAATGTCGGGATTATGGCTCACGTAGATGCTGGTAAAACAACAACTACGGAACGTATTCTATATTATACAGGTATTTCTCACAAGATTGGTGAGGTGCATGATGGTGCAGCAACGATGGATTGGATGGAGCAAGAGCAAGAAAGAGGTATTACAATTACTTCTGCTGCAACTACTTGTTTCTGGAATTACAACAATGAGGAGTTTAAAATGAATATTATTGATACTCCTGGTCACGTTGATTTTACAGTTGAAGTTGAGCGTTCGTTAAGAGTGTTGGATGGTGCAGTTGCATTATTCTGTGCTTCTTCAGGTGTTGAGCCACAGTCAGAGACTGTTTGGAGACAAGCTGACAAGTACAAAGTTCCTCGTTTATGTTTCATTAATAAAATGGACAGAATGGGAGCAGATTTCTTTAAGACAATTTCTGAAATCAAAGAACGGTTAGGAGGCAATCCGGTTCCATTGCAAGTTCCAATAGGAGCGGAAGATGAATTCGTTGGTGTTGTTGATTTGATTACAGGTAAAGGAATTACTTGGAATGATGAGGACATGGGAATGACGTTTCAAGAAATGGAGATTCCAGAAGATTTAAAAGAAACAGTTCAAGAATACAGAGATTTATTAATTGAATCAATCGCAGAATCTGATGACGCTTTGATGGAAAAATTCTTCGAAGATCCTGAATCAATTACTGTTGATGAAATGATGAAGGCAATTCGTGTTGCAACCATCAATATGACAATTCAACCAGTAATGTGTGGGTCTGCTTTTAAGAACAAAGGTGTTCAGACAATGTTAGACGCAGTTATGGCTTTCATGCCATCTCCATTGGATATCGAAGCAATTGAAGGAACTAATCCTGATACAGAAGAAATGGCAACTCGTCAACCATCTTTGTCAGAACCAATGGCTGCTTTGGCATTTAAAATTGCAACTGATCCTTTCGTAGGTCGCTTATGTTTTGTTAGATGTTACTCTGGTAAGATTGATGCAGGGTCTTATGTATTTAACACTCGATCAGGAAAAAAAGAGAGGATTTCTCGTTTATTTCAAATGCACTCCAACAAGCAAAATGCTATTGAAGCATTAGAAGCTGGAGATATCGGTGCGGCAGTGGGATTTAAAGATATTAGAACTGGAGATACATTGTGTGATGAAAAGAATAAAATTGTTCTTGAATCAATGGATTTTCCAGATCCAGTTATCGGTATTGCAATTGAGCCTAAAACTCAAGCAGATATGGATAAACTAGGTGTTGGTCTAAATAAATTGTCTGAGGAAGATCCTACTTTTCAAGTAAAAACGGATGAAGATTCAGGTCAAACTATTATTTCTGGAATGGGTGAGCTTCACTTAGAAATTTTGATTGATCGTTTGAAGCGTGAATTCAAAGTTGAAGTAAACGAAGGTGAACCTCAGGTATCTTACAAAGAGAATATTACTAAACAAGTTGATCACAGAGAAGTTTATAAAAAGCAATCTGGCGGTCGTGGTAAATTTGCCGATATTGTTGTTGTAATTTCACCGCAAGATGATGCTGAAAAGACTGGTCTTGAATTCATAAACTCTATTAAAGGAGGTAACGTTCCTCGTGAATTTATACCTTCTGTTGAGAAAGGGTTTGCTAATTCTATGAAGAATGGCGTTATGGCAGGATTCCCAATGGATGCGATGAAAGTCGAATTGAAAGATGGTTCTTTCCATGCGGTCGATTCAGATGCATTGTCTTTTGAGATTTGTGCAAAGATGGCGTTTAAAAATGCATTGAAACAAGCTGGTCCTCAATTATTGGAACCGATCATGAAGTTGGAGGTGGTAACACCAGAAGAGAACATGGGTGATGTTGTAGCAGATTTGAACCGTCGTAGAGGAATAATGAAAGGAATGGATGATAGAAACGGAGCAAAAATTGTAAAAGCAGATGTACCTTTATCTGAAATGTTTGGCTATGTTACTACTTTAAGAACAATTTCTTCTGGTAGAGCCAGTTCAACAATGGAATTTTCACACTACGCAGAAGCGCCAAGAAACATCGCAGAAACAGTAATAGCAAAAATAAAAGGCGTAACAGCATAATTTTAAGCAGATGAGTCAAAGAATTAGAATCAAATTAAAGTCTTACGATCACAATTTAGTTGATAAATCAGCTGAAAAGATTGTAAAAACAGTTAAATCAACTGGTGCAGTAGTAAGTGGACCAATTCCGTTGCCAACACACAAAAGAATCTATACAGTGTTGAAATCACCACACGTTAATAAGAAAGCTCGTGAGCAATTCGAGTTATGTTCTTACAAACGTATGATGGATATTTATAGTTCTTCATCAAAAACAGTTGATGCATTAATGCGCTTGGAACTTCCAAGTGGTGTTGATGTTGAGATTAAAGTATAAATAAATTAAGTTAAACAAATAAATAGTTAAAGTATGCCAGGAATTATTGGTAGAAAAATCGGAATGACTAGCATCTACAGTGCCGAGGGTAAAGCAATGCCATGCACAGTGATAGAAGCGGGTCCTTGTGTCGTAACTCAAGTTAAGACAGAAGACAGAGATGGTTACGAGGCTGTTCAACTAGGGTTTGGAGACCGTAAGGAAAAAAATACTCCAAATTCATTGAAAGGTCACTTTAAAAAAGCTAAAACAGACCCTAAGTCGAAATTAGCTGAATTTAAAGGATTCGAAGACGCTAATCTCGGTGATGTAATTAACGCAGAAATCTTTGAGGAAGGTGAATTCGTTAGTGTAATAGGTACCTCAAAAGGTAAGGGTTTCCAAGGTGTTGTTAAAAGACATAACTTCGCCGGTGTTGGGCAAGCAACTCACGGTCAACACAATAGATTGCGTGCTCCAGGTTCAATTGGTGCAGCATCGTATCCAGCGCGTGTATTCAAAGGAATGCGAATGGGCGGACATATGGGTAGTGAGCGTGTAACCGTCGAAAACTTGCAGATATTGAAAGTAATAGCTGACAAAAATTTAATCGTTGTTAAAGGATCTGTTCCTGGACACAAAGGTTCAACCGTAATAATTGAGAAGTAATGAAAATTAAAGTAACTAGTGCAAAAGGTGCAGCTACTTCAAAAGAAGTTAGCTTGTCAAAAGATGTTTTCGGAATTGAGCCTAATGACCATGCTATCTATCTTGATGTAAAGCAGCACTTGGCGAATCGTCGTCAAGGAACGCATAAAGCAAAAGAAAGAGCAGAAATTACAGGTTCTACAAAGAAAATTAAGAAACAAAAAGGTACAGGTGGAGCTCGTGCAGGTTCTATCAAATCAGGTACACGTATAGGTGGTGGACGTATTTTTGGACCTCGTCCAAGAAACTATCACTTTAAGTTGAATATCAAGACAAAAAGATTGGCTAGAAAGTCTGCTTTTTCTTACAAAGCAAAAGCAAAAGACATAATGGTAATCGACGATCCTAAATTTGATGCAATCAAAACAAAGGATTTCGAAAAACTAGTGGCAAACTTAAAGCTTGACAACAACAAAGTGTTAATGATTTTAGGAGAGAAAAATGATAACGTTTATCTTTCTTCGCGTAACCTTAGGAAAATAAAAGTCGTAACAGCTGATTCTGTTAATACATACGATGTATTAAACGCACAGAAAGTGGTAATGACATCAAGTTCAATTGAAGTAATCGAAAAGATTCTAAACTAATTGGAAAATGAAGACAATAATTAAAAAGCCGATCATAACAGAAAAAGCAACGGGATTAAGCGAGACTTTTAACCGTTTCTCATTTGTTGTAGATCCACAGGCAAATAAGATTGAAATTAAAAATGCTGTCGAGAAGATGTACGGAGTTCAGATCACTGAAGTTCGGACCATGAATTATGGCGGTGGGAAATCCTCTACGAAATATACGAATAGAGGTATCGTTGAGCAAAAAAGTAAAAAATGGAAGAAAGCCATTGTTACTGTTGCAGATGGAGAGACGATTGATTTATTTAATAACTTTTAATCATTTAAAGAATGGGTCTTAAAAAATTCAAGCCTACAACTCCAGGGCAAAGACACAAGGTCGTTAGTGATTATTCTGACATTACGAAAGGGGCTCCAGAAAAGTCTCTTGTAAAAGGGAAGAATAAAAACGGTGGTCGGAACAATGACGGTAGAATGACGATGCGCTATATTGGTGGTGGTCATAAACAAAAGTACCGTGTCATTGATTTTAAAAGAGAAAAACACGGTGTTCCTGCCACGGTTAAGTCGATCGAATATGATCCAAATCGTACTGCGAGAATCGCTTTGTTATTCTACGCTGACGGTGAAAAGCGTTACATTATTGCTCCTGACGGGTTGAAAGTCGGAGATAAGGTAATGTCTGGATCTGAAGCTACTCCTAATGTTGGAAATTCGCTATTTTTAGCAGACATTCCATTGGGAACTGTAATTCATAACATTGAATTAAAACCTGGAAGAGGTGGTGCTATTGCTCGTGGAGCTGGTACTTACGCACAATTGAACGCGCGTGATGGACGTTATGCAATCGTTAAAATGCCTTCTGGTGAAACTAGAATGATTTTAACCACTTGCTTAGCAACTATTGGTGCTGTTTCAAATTCTGAACATAACTTGACTGTATCTGGTAAAGCAGGTCGCTCAAGATGGTTGGGTCGTCGTCCACGAGTACGTGGTGTGGTAATGAATCCTGTCGATCACCCAATGGGTGGTGGTGAAGGTAAAAACGCCGGTGGACACCCAAGATCACGTAATGGAATTCCTGCTAAAGGATTCAAAACGCGTGCTAAAAAGAAGTATTCAGATAAGTTTATCATCGAAAGAAGAAAAAAATAGTTAGGATATGAGTCGTTCGTTGAAAAAACCACCGTTTATACACTATAAGTTATTAAAAAGAGTGGATGATGCACAGGCATCAGGAAGTAAGTCAGTTATCAAAACATGGTCAAGAGCAAGTACAATTTCTCCAGACTTTGTAGGGTTAACTTTCGCAGTACATAATGGTAATAAATTTATCCCTGTTTTCGTAACAGAAAATATGGTAGGTCACAAGTTGGGAGAATTTTCTCCGACGCGTAACTTCCGTGGTCACGCAGGTGGTAAAAAAGATAAGAAAAGATAGGTTATGGGGGCTAGAAAAAGACTAAGAGCTGATAAGAGAAAAGAGGAAAATAAATCAATCGCTTTTGCGAAATTGAATAATTCTTCTATCACTCCTAGAAAAATGAGATTAGTTGCAGACCTTATTAGAGGTGAAGAGGTGAATAAAGCTCTTAATATATTGCAACACGATTCTAAGGATGCATCTGTAAGCCTTGGGAAATTGTTGAGATCAGCTGTTGCCAATTGGGAACAGAAAAATGAAGACAAGAGCATTGAAGAAACAGTGTTGTTTGTTAAATCAATTGAGGTTGGTTCAGCAGGTATGTTGAAAAGAATTCAACCAGCTCCTCAAGGTCGTGCGCATAGAATTAGAAAAAGATCAAATCATGTTACTATCGTTGTTGACGGTAGAGACGCAGAATAATTTTAGATAAATGGGACAAAAAACAAATCCAATAGGAAATAGATTAGGTTACATCCAAGGATGGGAATCTAACTGGTATGGAGGTCGTAATTACAGAGATAAAATCATCGAAGATGATAAAATCCGTAAATACCTTCAAGCTCGTTTATCTAAAGCAAGTCTTTCCAAGATTATCATCGAGAGAACGTTGAAGTTAGTAACCGTTACTATTAACACAGCGAGACCTGGTGTAATTATTGGGAAAGGTGGACAAGAAGTCGATAAGTTAAAAGAAGAGCTTAAAAAATTGACGAAGAAAGATATTCAAATCAACATTTTCGAGGTAAAACGCCCAGAATTGGATGCTCGTTTGGTTGCTGATAGTATCGCACGTCAACTAGAAGCAAGAATTTCTTTTAGAAGAGCGATTAAAATGTCTATTGCGAGTACAATGCGAATGGGAGCTGAAGGAATCAAAGTTAAGATTTCCGGACGTTTGAATGGCGCAGAAATGGCTCGTTCAGAGATGTACAAAGATGGACGTACTCCGTTACATACGTTCAGAGCTGACATCGATTATGCTTTAGCAGAAGCTCAAACTACTTATGGTAAACTTGGTATCAAAGTTTGGATATGTAAGGGTGAGGTTTATGGTAAAAGAGATCTTTCTCCAAATGTAGGTATGTCTTCAGGCCAAAAAGGTGGCGGAAGAAACTCAGGAGGAAAACGTAGAAAAAAATAATTTCCGAAAGGAGTTTAAATTAATTAGAAATGTTACAGCCAAAAAGAACCAAATTTAGAAAAGATCAGAAAGGTAGAAACAGAGGTCTAGCTCATAGAGGTAGCACTGTGGCTTTCGGATCTTTTGGACTTAAGACGCTTGAACCAGGATGGCTTACTTCCCGTCAAATTGAAGCTTCTCGTATCGCCGTTACTAGATACATGAAGCGTGAAGGGAAAGTATGGATTCGAATTTTTCCAGACAAACCAGTTACAGCTAAACCAGCTGAGGTAAGAATGGGTAAAGGTAAAGGTGCTCCAAGTCATTTCGTTGCAGTTGTACGACCAGGAAGAATTCTGTTCGAATGTGACGGTGTTCCTTATGATGTTGCTAAAGAAGCAATGCGTTTGGCAGCACAGAAATTGCCGTTAAAATGTAAATTCGTTACTCGTAACGATTTTGTTATACCTGCAAAATAGAAATAATATGAAGCAGACAGAAATTACAAAAATGTCAATCGAAGATGTGAAAGATCAGATATCGAATTTTTCAGAGCAACTTGCTAAAATGAAATTAGCGCATGTAGTTGCACCTATGGAAAATCCAATTCAGATTCGTAATGTCAGAAGAACAATCGCAAGATTGAAGACAGAATTAACTAATCGTGAAGCACAAGCCTAGTAGCTTGTTAAAAAAAAAGCTTGAAATGGAAAAGCGTAATTTAAGAAAAGAACGTATCGGGATTGTTACTAGCAATAAGATGGAAAAATCTATTGTTATCTCTGTAGAGAGAAAAGTAAAACACCCTAAATATGGTAAGTTCGTGAAGAAAACTACAAAGTTTGTCGCGCACGATGAAAAAAACGACTGTAACGAAGGCGATACAGTTAGAATCATGGAGACAAGACCTCTTTCGAAATCGAAAAATTGGAGGTTAGTAGAAATCATTGAACGAGCTAAATAATTTTTAGTAATGATACAACAGGAATCAAGACTCAAAGTAGCAGACAATTCTGGAGCCAAAGAAGTTCTATGTATTCGCGTATTAGGCGGAACAAAACGTAGATATGCTTCTGTAGGTGACAAAATAGTTGTTACCGTAAAGAGTGCAATGCCCTCTGGAACTGTCAAAAAAGGAACAGTTGCCACGGCAGTAATAGTAAGAACCAAGAAAGAAGTACGTCGTCCAGACGGATCTTACATCAGATTTGATGATAACGCTTGCGTTATCTTAAATCCAACTGGTGAGATGAGAGGAACACGTATTTTCGGACCCGTAGCCCGAGAGCTTCGTGATGCTGACTTTATGAAAGTAGTGTCATTAGCTCCTGAGGTACTTTAAACTAATTGAAGTTATGCAGCAGAAATTACATATTAAAGTCGGAGACTCTGTTAAGGTTTTAACAGGTGAATCTAACGGTCAAGAAGGAAAAATCCTTTCGATCGACAGAAAAAAAATGCGTGCTATCGTTGAAGGTGTTAACTTAATAAAGAAACACACAAAGCCAAGTGCAGCAGATCCTCAAGGAGGAATAGTGGAAACCGAAGCAGGAATCCATATTTCTAACCTTATGATTGTTCACAACGGAGTTGCTTCTCGCATCGGCCGAAAAGAGAACAAGGATGGTAAATTAGTACGTTATTCAAAAAAATCCGGGGAGGAAATTAAATAATGAGTTATACATCAAGACTTCGGGAAAAGTATAGCACTGAAATTATTTCAGCGCTTACAGAAAAGTTTGGCTACAAGACGGTAATGTCTGTGCCAAAACTTCAAAAAATAGTAATAAGCCAAGGTGTCGGAGATGCTGTTGCGGATAAAAAATTGATTGATAATGCTGTTGAAGATTTATCACGCATTGCTGGTCAAAGAGCTATCGCAACTTTATCAAAGAAAGATATTTCTAATTTCAAGTTAAGGAAAGGAATGCCTATCGGTACAAAAGTTACGCTAAGAGGAGATCGTATGTACGACTTCTTAGATCGTCTTTTAGCTGTAGCACTTCCAAGAACAAGAGATTTTAGAGGAATCAATCCTAAAGGTTTTGACGGAAGAGGTAATTTTAACATGGGTGTTAAAGAACATATTATCTTTCCAGAAATTGATATTGATAAAGTGAGTCGCATCATGGGGATGGATATTACTTTCGTAACTACTGCTGGCAGTGACGAAGAAGGTAAAGCATTACTCGACGAATTCGGATTCCCTTTTACAAAAAAATAGAGAGATGGCAAAAGAATCAATGAAAGCGCGAGAGCGTAAAAGAGAAAGAATGGCAGCTCAATATGCTGAAAGGCGTGCTGAGTTAACTAAAATTTTAAAATCAACTGACGACTCTGAGGAGATGCAAGATGCAAAATGGGATGCGATGATCGCATTACAAAAATTGCCTGCAAATTCTGCGAAATGTAGAGTTCACAATAGATGTGGATTAACAGGACGTCCTAGAGGATACATGCGTCAATTTGGTATTTCAAGGGTAACATTCCGTGAAATGGCATTAGCAGGTAAAATCCCAGGTGTGAAAAAAGCAAGTTGGTAAATTATAAACTGGTTGTAGGTTCAATAAATTGAAAACCACTTCCGAAATTTTTAAACTATGAATACAGATCCAATAGCAGATTATCTTACGAGAATTCGTAATGCAAGTGCAGCTAAGTTAAAAACGGTTGAGATTCCAGCTTCTAATGTGAAGAAGGCAATGACTCAAATTCTTTTTGATCAAGGTTACATTACTGATTACAAATTCATTGAAGATAACAAACAAGGTAATATTAAAATTGCTTTGAAGTACAATCAATCAACGAGAGTTCCAGCAATAACTAAATTGGAAAGAGCTTCACGTCCAGGTTTAAGAAAATACAACGGCTCTCAAAATATGCCACGTGTATTGAACGGTCTTGGAATAGCGATTGTCTCTACAAGCAAAGGTGTTATCACAGGAAAACAAGCAAAAAAAGAAAACGTAGGTGGAGAAGTTCTTTGCTACGTTCATTAATTAAAGTTAAGTAAAATGTCAAGGATAGGTAAATCCCCAGTAACAATCCCGAGTGGAGTTGAAGTGAAAGTTGACGGTAACGTAGTTACAGTGAAGGGTTCTAAAGGCGAATTGACACAAGTAATGGATTCTTGTGTTACAATGTCTATAGAAGACGGAACAATGTCTTTCACCCGCGAATCAGATACGCCAGATCACAGAGCAAAACATGGTTTATACCGTGCACTTGTTCAAAATATGATTGTTGGAGTAACGGAAGGGTACAAATTGCAATTAGAAGTAGTTGGAGTTGGATACAGAGCTAACGCAAGCGGACAAAAATTAGAATTGTCCTTAGGTTACTCTCATCCATTCGTTCTAGAAATTGCAAAAGAAGTAAAGGTATCTACAGAATCAGCTAAAGGTAAGGCACCGGTGGTAACACTAGAGTCTCACGATAAACAATTAGTTGGTCAAGTCGCAGCCAAAATTCGCTCCCTCCGTAAGCCAGAGCCATATAAAGGTAAAGGTGTTAGATTCTTAGGAGAAGAAATAAGAAGAAAAGCTGGTAAAACAGCCGCGAAATAATAATTAGATATCATTAAAGTTATGGCGTTTAGTAAAGTAAATAGAAGAGCAAAGATCAAAAGAAGAATCAGAAAGAAAATTTCTGGTACGACTGCGATGCCTCGTTTATCTGTGTTCAGAAGTAACAAACAGATTTACGCGCAAATTATTGACGATTCAACAGGAAAGACTTTGGTCGCTGCTGGGTCTTTTAACAATAAAGCTGCTAAAGGAACAAAAAAAGAACAAGCTGCAGTTGTTGGTAAAGAAGTTGCAGAATTAGCAAAAAAAGCTGGAATAGAAACTGTTGTCTTTGACAGAAACGGTTACCTATACCACGGTAGAGTTAAATCACTAGCTGACTCGGCAAGAGAAAGCGGACTAAAATTATAATAATGGCGAAAGTTGAACAAAGAGTAAAATCTGCTGACATCGAACTTAAAGATAAGTTGGTAGCCATAAACCGTGTAACGAAAGTTACTAAAGGTGGACGTACGTTTAGTTTCTCAGCAATTGTTGTTGTTGGTGATGAAAACGGTGTCGTTGGTCACGGGTTAGGAAAAGCAAAAGAGGTTGTAGAGGCAATTTCTAAGGGTATTGATGATGCAAAAAAGAATTTAATTAAAGTTCCTATTTTACATGGTACAGTACCTCATATTCAAAAAGGTAAATTCAGTGGTGCAAGAGTTTTGTTGCGTCCAGCATCTGAAGGTACTGGTGTCATCGCAGGTGGTGCGATGCGTGCAGTATTAGAGAGTGTTGGAGTGCACAATGTCTTAGCTAAATCTCAAGGATCATCTAATCCTCATAATGTTGTTAAAGCAACAATTGATGCACTTTCTCAAATGAGAGATGCTGTTCAAGTTGCCAGACAAAGAGGTGTTGAACTTGATAAAGTATTTAACGGTTAAACAGAACGAAATGGCGAAAATTAAAATCAAACAAGTAAGAAGCGCTATTAATCGTCCTGCTAGACAGAAAGCTACGATTAAGGCATTAGGATTAACGAAGTTGAATCAAGTAATTGAAAAAGAAGCAACTCCGCAAATCCTTGGAATGGTTAAGAAAGTTCAACACTTAATTGAAGTAGTTGACTAAACTTTAAAAACATTAAACAAATGAATTTACATAATTTAACTCCAGCAACAGGTTCTACTAAAAATAGAAAGAGAATTGCGCGTGGTCAAGGATCAGGGCGCGGTGGCACTTCTACAAGAGGACATAAAGGAGCAAAATCAAGATCAGGTTACTCTCGTAAAATTGGATTTGAAGGTGGGCAAATGCCACTTCAAAGAAGGGTCCCTAAGTTTGGTTTCAAGAATATCAACAGAGTTGAGTATAAAGCAATCAATTTAGATATTATTCAATCTTTAATTGAAAGAAAAAAGGTGAAAGAAATTACACCAGAAGTTCTTCAAGAAAACGGATTAGTCTCTAGAAATGAATTGGTTAAAGTATTGGGTAGAGGTGAATTGAAGTCAAAGATTAATGTGACGGCTCACAAGTTTTCTTCAACTGCAAAAGAAGCAATTGAAGCACAAGGTGGGAATTGTTCAGAAATCTAATTACCTTTGCCAACATTTTATATAGATGAAAAAACTAATTAGTAACTTAAAGAATATCTGGAAGGTAGAAGAATTAAGGAAGAGAATCTTACTGACACTCTTTCTTATTCTAATTTATCGTGTTGGGTCTTTCGTTATTTTGCCTGGTGTGGATTATACCGCATTGGCAGAAGCACAAGCAAACGGAGGTCAAAACATGTTAGAAACTCTGCTTTCGTTATTTTCAGGTGGTGGATTTACCAACGCTTCTATAATGGCATTGGGTATCATGCCATACATTAGTGCGTCGATTATCATGCAACTTCTTGGAATGGCTGTCCCAGCGGTTCAAAAAATGCAAAACGAAGGTGAATCTGGTAGAAAACGAATTAATAATTATACACGTATTCTAACAATCATAATCTGTGCTGCACAAGCACCAAGTTATCTTGGACTGTATGTCGAAAATAAGGGTGCACTACCAGTTGATGCTGGTACGCTATGGTGGACACAGTCTATCATCGTATTGGTTGCGGGCGCGATGTTTGCAGTTTGGTTGGGAGAAAGAATAACAGACAAAGGTATTGGTAACGGTATCTCATTGCTAATTACAGTGGGTATTTTAGCACGACTTCCTGAAGCTTTTATGGCTGAATTTGGCTTTGCTGCTGAGTCTGGTAACTTAATCAAAATCGTTGTAGAAATTTTCGTATTCATGGTGGTGGTACTAGCAACCGTTTTAATTGTTCAAGGAGTCAGGAAAGTTCCACTGAACACAGCTAAACGAATTGCAGGGGCGAGAGCAGCCGAAGATCAAGGAGCTAGAAATTACTTACCTATTAAGGTCAATGCATCGGGTGTTATGCCTATAATCTTTGCACAAGCAATTATGACTGTGCCTATGATGATGATTGGTCAAGGAGGAGATGGTTTCATTGCCAAGTATATGGGTGACATATATGGATTTGGTTATAATGCGTTGTTATTTGTATTGATTATCGTCTTTACTTATTTCTATACAGCCATTATGATTAACCCTCGTAAAATTGCAGATGAATTAAAACGAAGCGGTGGTTTTATTCCCGGGATTCGACCTGGAGAAGAAACGGCTGGTTTTATTGATTCATTGGTTTCGAGAATTACATTGCCTGGATCAATATTCTTGGCATTCATTGCTATTATTCCAGCAATTGCAAAAATCGCAGGAGTAAATGACGCATTTGCAATGTTCTTTGGAGGAACGTCATTATTAATTATGGTAGGTGTTGTATTGGATACACTTCAACAAGTTGAATCTTATTTATTAAATCGTCACATGGACAGCTTAATGGAAGGTACAAGAATTCAAGGTAGAAGAACACAAAACGAAACATCAGGAATGTAATTATGGCAAAGCAAGCGTCAATAGAACAAGATGGGGTAATTATAGAAGCATTATCAAACGCAATGTTTCGCGTTGAGTTAGATAATGGTCACGTAATAACTGCTCACATATCTGGGAAAATGAGAATGTATTACATTAAAATTCTACCAGGAGATAAAGTAAAAGTAGAAATGTCGCCTTATGATTTAACAAAAGGTCGAATTACATTTAGATACAAATAAAAACGAAGCTTTTGATAATGTGAGCGTCAAGTTTAGTGAGGGAGCACCCCATGTTAAATTAGTTCATTTGTCGGATAGGGCGGATTAATAAAAATAAAGATGAAAGTAAGAGCATCAGTAAAAAAGAGATCTGTTGATTGCAAGATCGTTAAGAGAAGAGGGGTTGTTTATGTAATAAACAAGAAGAACCCAAAGTTTAAACAAAGACAAGGGTAAAATAGAATAATATGGCACGTATTGCAGGTATTGATTTACCAAAAAACAAAAGAGGTGTAATAGGATTAACTTACATCTACGGAATAGGAAGAAGTAGAGCTAAACAAATTTTGGACAACACGAAAATTGATCATAGTGTCAAAGTTCAAGATTGGTCAGATGATCAACTTTCTGCTATCCGTACAGAAATGAATGACATTAAAGTAGAAGGAGCTTTGCGTTCTGAAGTACAATTAAACATCAAACGTTTGATGGATATCGGATGTGCTAGAGGTATTCGTCACAGATCCGGTTTACCTCTTAGAGGTCAGAGAACGAAGAATAATTCTCGTACTAGAAAAGGTAGAAGAAAAACAGTTGCGAATAAGAAGAAATAATAGCTAGCTAACGCTACACTATTTCAGGACGATTTATAGTACAAATAAAAAAAGCTAATTTAAAATGGCAAAATCGAATCAAAAGAAGAAGAAAAAAGTCAAAGTAGATGCATCGGGACAAGCGCATATTCAAGCTACCTTTAACAATGTCATTATTTCATTGACTAACAACTCAGGACAAGTTATTTCTTGGTCCTCAGCTGGGAAAATGGGTTTCAGAGGTTCTAAAAAGAACACTCCTTATGCTGCACAAGTTGCTGCTGAGGATGCTGCAAAGGAAGCACATGACTTCGGACTACGTAAAGTTAAAGTATATGTAAAAGGACCTGGTTCTGGACGTGAGTCTGCTATCAGATCTTTGCACAATGCAGGAATTGAGGTGACAGAAATAGTTGATGTTACTCCAATGCCACATAACGGATGTCGTCCTCCGAAAAGAAGAAGAGTTTAATTAAATAATAATAATAACATAGAGAAACATAGAATATCGAAGGAAGAAGCCTTAATTCATATTCTCTCTAAAAAAAACAAAAATGGCAAGATATACAGGTCCAACATCAAAAATCGCACGTCGATTCCAAGATCCAATTTTTGGTCCAGACAAAGCGTTGGAAAAAAGACAATACGGTCCAGGACAACACGGTCCAAACAGACGTAGAGGTAAGCAATCAGAATACGCAATTCAATTAGCGGAAAAGCAAAAAGCGAAGTACACTTATGGAATTTTAGAGCGTCAATTCTCTAATATGTTCAAGAAAGCATCTCGAATGAAAGGAATTACAGGTGAAAACTTGTTACAACTTTGTGAAGCAAGATTAGACAACATGGTCTTTCGATTAGGAATTTCTCCGACTCGTAGAGGTGCTCGTCAATTGGTTTCTCATAAGCACATTACAGTAAACGGAGAATTGGTAAACATTCCTTCATTTTCTGTAAAAGTAGGTGACGTAGTTGGAGTTCGCGAAAAATCTAAATCTTTAGAAGCAATCGCAAATTCTCTAGCTGCACAAGCTGACAATTTTGATTGGTTAGATTGGAATCCATCAGGTTTAGAAGGAAAAATTGTTGGAGTTCCAACAAGAGAAATGATTCCAGAAAAAATCAAGGAGCAATTAATCGTCGAATTATATTCTAAATAATTAATAAAAATAATTAACATGGCAATATTAGACTTCCAAAAACCAGACAAGGTAATCATGATCAATTCTGATGAGCATGAAGGACAATTCGAATTTCGTCCTTTAGAGCCCGGATATGGTATCACAGTTGGTAATGCATTGAGACGTATTCTTCTTTCTTCATTGGAAGGATTTGCGATTTCTTCTATACGAATTGAAGGTGCAGATCATGAATTCACTACAATAAAAGGTATCGTAGAAGATGTTACTGAGATTATTTTGAATTTGAAACAAGTATGTTTCAAGCAACAAATTGAAGGAACTGATTCTGAAACTGTTGTTGTTTCTATCGCAGGACAAAGCGCATTAACAGCAGGTGACTTAGGTAAATTTACTTCTGCATTTCAAGTATTGAATCCAGATTTAGTGATTTGCAACATGGAACCTTCTGTGAAAATAGAAATGGAATTAACGATTGTTAAAGGTCGTGGATACATTCAAGCTGAAGAGAATAAAGATAGCAATGCTCCTTTCGGTACAATTGCAATCGATTCAATCTTTACACCAATCAAAAATGTAAAGTATGCAGTAGAGAATTTCAGAGTTGAACAGAAAACGGATTACGAAAAACTTATTTTCAATATTAAGACCGATGGTTCAGTTCATCCAAAAGAAGCATTAAAAGAAGCTGCTACTATTTTAATTCACCACTTTATGTTATTCTCTGATGAGCGTATCACATTAGACAGTGAAGTAAAATCTGAGACAGAAGAATTTGATGAAACTTCATTACACATGCGTCAGTTACTTAAAACTAAGCTGGTTGACATGGACTTATCAGTTCGTGCCTTAAACTGCTTAAAAGCAGCAGACGTTGAAACATTAGGTGACTTAGTTTCTTATAATAAGAATGATTTATTGAAGTTCAGAAACTTCGGTAAGAAATCACTGACTGAATTAGAAGACTTAGTAGATAATAAAGGTCTTACTTTCGGAATGAATGTTTCAAAATACAAATTAGACAAAGATTAACAATCGAATAAAGAATTGAAATGAGACACGGAAAGAAATTTAATCACTTAGGTAGAAAACCTGCACACAGAAAAGCGATGCTGTCTAATATGGCTTGTTCTCTTATTGAGCACAAATCAATTAACACAACAGTTGCTAAGGCAAAAGCTTTGAGAAAGTATGTAGAGCCTCTTCTTACTAAGTCAAAAACAGACTCAACTCACTCAAGAAGAGTTGTATTTAGTTATTTACAAAATAAGTTTACGGTTACTGAATTATTCAGAGATGTTGCGCCAAAAATTGCAAATCGCCCAGGTGGTTACACTAGAATTATTCGAACAGGATACAGACTAGGTGATAACGCTGAGATGTGCATGATTGAACTAGTTGATTTCAACGATATCTATGTAAACGAGAATTCGAAGAAAACAACTCGTCGTTCACGCCGTGGAGCTGGTGGAGCTGGTGGAGCGAGTGGAGCAACTGAAGAAACTGTTGAAGCGGTTACATCTACTGAAGAAGTAAAAACTGAAGTGAAAGCTGAAGTTGTTGAAGAAGCTAAAACAGAAACAGCTGCAGAGGTAGTTGAAGAAGTGAAAGCTGAACCTGAAGCAGTAAAAAAAGAAGTAAAAGCTGATGATTTGAAAAAAATCGAAGGTATCGGTCCAAAAATTGCTGATGTATTAGCAGAAGCAGGATTGGTAACTTATGCAGATCTAGCAGCATCTACTCCTGAAGCAATTAATGAAATATTATCTGCACACAAAACATTGGCAGGTAAAGATCCAGCTACTTGGTGTGACCAAGCTAAAATGGCTGCCGAAGGTAAATGGGATGAATTGAAAAAATGGCAAGATGAAATGGATGGTGGAAAACCAACTGAATAATCTTCTATAATACACTATAAAAGGGCAATCAGTGATTGCCCTTTTTTTATGTTCAATATTCTCACAATTAATCAATTTGCTTTTGCTAACTTTGTCAAAAATTTTCAGAATGGAGGATAAAAAAGTGGCTGTTTTACTTCTCGAAGACGGAACCGTTTTTAAAGGGGCAGCAATTGGACTAATTGGCACAACTACTGGGGAAATTGCCTTTAATACTGGGATGACTGGTTATCAAGAGGTTTTTACTGACCCATCCTATTACGGACAAATTCTTATCATGAATGCAGCACATATTGGAAATTATGGTGTACATGATATGGAAACAGAATCTGATGGAATGAAAATTGCTGGGATGGTTATCAAAAAATTCTCTGATGGATACTCTAGGCCTTCTGGATCAAAATCCTTGCAAGAATACATGATTGACAACAAGAAAGTTGGAATTTCTGATATTGATACGCGCTCGCTTGTGAGAAAAATTAGAAGTAAAGGTGCAATGAACGCAATTATTTCCTCTGAAATTACAGATATTGACATTCTAAAAAGTAAATTGAAAGAAGTTCCTTCAATGGAAGGTCTAGAATTGTCTTCAAAAGTCGCAACAAAAGAGGCTTATGAAGTAAAACCAACAAACGCTATTCATAAAGTTGCATTGCTTGATTTTGGCGTGAAAAGAAGTATTATTTCTTGTCTAGTCGATAGAGGATGTCATGTTAAAGTATTTCCATTAGACGCAAATTTAGAAGAAATCAATCAATTTAATCCTGATGGATACATGTTGTCCAATGGACCTGGAGACCCTTCTGCAATGTCAAATTCAATAAGACTTGTAAAAGAGATTGCCAATTCTAACAAACCCGTTTTTGGTATTTGCTTAGGACATCAAATTTTAGGTTTGAGTCAAGGTTTGAAAACGGAAAAAATGTTCAACGGTCATCGAGGAATAAATCATCCCGTCAAGAATTTGAAAACAGGGAAAGGGGAAATTACCTCCCAAAATCATGGATTTGTAATTTCTAAAGAAAGTTTAGCAAATAACAACGATGTTAAAGTGACCCATGTTCATCTAAATGATGACACTGTTGCTGGAATAGAGTTGGTTGGTAAGAAAATGTTTTCGGTACAGTATCATCCTGAAGCATCTGCGGGGCCCCATGATTCAAGGTACTTGTTCGATCAGTTTATCGAAAACATGAAAAATTAATAGTTGAAATATAGAACAGTCGAACTCAGAGAGCCTTAGCCTTCTATTTTTTCTGTCTTAAATTAAAAAGTATGAGTTTCATTGCAAAAATAGTAGCTAGACAAATCCTTGATTCAAGAGGAAATCCAACAGTAGAAGTAGATGTAATTACAACTTCCGGAGCAATAGGAAGAGCAGCAGTTCCTTCTGGAGCTTCCACTGGAATTCATGAAGCTGTTGAATTAAGAGATGGTGACAAAGACGTTTATATGGGCAAAGGTGTTTTGAAAGCTGTTGCAAATGTAAATTCTATCATGGACGAAGCGTTGAATGGTTTCGATGTCTGTGACCAAAAAGCAGTTGATGCAAAGCTGATAGAATTGGATGGTACAGAGAATAAATCAAAACTTGGTGCAAATGCAATTTTAGGAGTTTCTCTTGCTGTTGCAAAAGCCGCTGCTGATGAAACAGGTTTAAGTTTGTTTAAATACATTGGCGGAGTTGGTGCGGTAACAATGCCTATTCCAATGATGAATATTCTGAACGGAGGTTCTCATGCAGATAATAAAATTGACATTCAAGAATTTATGGTGATGCCGATTGGTGCAGCATCTTTTTCGGAAGGGCTTCGTTGGGGAACTCAAATTTTTCATGAACTAAAAAGTGTTTTAAAGTCAAAAGGAATGTCAACGAATGTTGGTGATGAAGGTGGATTTGCTCCCAGTTTAAGTTCTAATCAAGAAGCCATTGAAGTTGTTGTTCAAGCGATAAAAAAGGCTGGTTTTACTCCTGGTAAAGATGTTTATATTGCTTTGGATGCGGCCGCTTCTGAATTCTACGATGAAGAAAGCAAAGAATACGTTTTTGAATCAACAGGAGATAGAATGTCTTCTGAACAAATGGTTGCGTTTTGGAAAGATTGGGCAGATAAATACCCAATTATTTCTATTGAAGATGGCCTTGCAGAAGACGATTGGGCAGGATGGAAATTGGCAACTTCGCTATTGGGTGATAAAATTCAATTTGTAGGAGATGATTTATTTGTCACAAACACCGAACGTTTAGCAAGAGGAATTAAAGAGAATTGTGCAAATTCAATCTTAATCAAAGTAAACCAAATCGGTACATTAACAGAAACAATTGAAGCTGTCCAAATGGCAACTCGTAACGGATATACTTCTGTTATGAGCCATCGGTCTGGTGAAACAGAAGACAATACAATCGCTGATTTAGCGGTTGCATTGCATTGTGGACAAATAAAAACAGGCTCTGCCTCTCGTTCTGATAGAATGGCGAAGTATAATCAGTTGTTGAGAATTGAAGAGGAACTTGGACAGACGGCTGTTTACCCAGGGAAGAGTTTTAAGTTTTTATAAAAATTGTTCCACTTTTTTTTGCCAAAGCAGAAAGAATGTTCGCAAAAAAAAACAGCACCGCGCTCCGTTTCTTCATTACCTCCATCTTTATCAATGTTAAGAAAATGCGCTTGAGCTCCTATGTCGCTAATCTTTTTTCTACAAACATTGATTGTGATTTCGAAAATTCTAAAATCAAGGCGCAAGTTCATGCTTCGAGGAAATCAATAATTCGAGCTCTAGATTTTTTTTTGAAACAATGCCAAAAAGGGGTCTCTTATTTAATGTTGGAACGTTTTTTGCATCTCTAGACCCAACGGTAGGCTTGTTTTACACGTCTTATAAGTAAACGGAGGGTAATATGATTGTGTTTGTAGGAATAGTTTTAATTATGATTGTAGGGAATTGGCTACTCTCTGGAACAGGCTTCTTTTAACCTCTATTTTCTACAAATAAACAATTTCGTGCTTTTTGTTTTTTCGTAAGAAAAGTCTCAAAATAGTTCTAGAATCTCTGTCTTCTTCTGTTAATTCGAGAAAGTCTTCCCAATCTTTTGGTTTTTTTCTGTTAAAATAAAAAGGAGCATATCCGTACCCTTTTAAGGAACCGTTTTTTACAAAAATGATGCTTTTTTCTTTGCGATCTCGTCCTTTATCAACGATGTAAAAGGTCTCGTTGTTTAAGTTCAAGCCGTTGATTACTTTTTCTACTCGCTGGTTATAATTTTCAGCAGACTCCTTCTGAATGCAAGCTCCTTGACATTGTTTGATCTCATACTGAAAGCAAGAAGAGTTGGTTTTGTATAAATCGCACAACTTCTTGCACAATTCATTTTTCTCAACGATTCTCTCCATAAAAGTATTTCCTTCTTTCTTGCTGGAGAATGAAGCCAATGGTGATTCATTAATTTTTGCCGTTTGTCCGACGTATAAGCGAATATAATCATTGCCATCTGTGTAATGAAACAACCCATAAGGTGAGCGACTTCTTCTCAATGAACGGTTGTAAATAGGTGTATGTTTTTTAATCGACTGTGATTCTAGAAGCAAAGCAATGAGTTCCGATCCGGTTAGCACAAATTCAATTCGTGCAATGTCTCTTTGCATTTGAATTCCTTTTTTCGTTTTAAGATTACGAAAATGCTGCTCTACTCTTTTTTTAATATGTATGCTTTTACCGATGTAAATAAGTTGGTTTGCATCGTCATAAAAACGATACACACCTGTTTTATTCGGTAAATTATCAATGACATCAATGTCTAAATTGGGGTGCAATTTCTTCGGGTTTAATTCTTGCTGTATAAAAGTCTCCAAGTTATTGGGGTCTTTTTCATAGATTAAAGCGAACAGATGAGCTGTTGCCAAGGCGTCTCCCCCAGCCCTATGTCTTCCTATTAGATCAATTCCCAATGCTCGGGTCAGCTTCCCTAATGAATATGACTCATGGTCTGGTATCACAAAGCGAGATGCCCTAACGGTACATAAGTGAGGCAAACGATAGTCAAAGCCCAATGTTCTAAATTCTGTTCGCAGAATACCGTAGTCAAAAGCAACATTGTGTGCTACAAAAACACAATCTTTTGTGAATTCGATGATATCTTTTGCAATTTCAAAAAAACGAGGAGCGCTCTCCACCATTCTGTCATTAATACCGGTTAAATTGACAATAAAAGGAGGAATCGGCATTTCTGGATTTACCAACGTGTCGTATTCATCTATTACCTTCTGGCCATCGTGTTTATAGATAGCAATCTCTGTAATTTTTGAGTCCTTTGGACTCCCTCCAGTTGTTTCAATATCGCAAATCGCAAAAAGCATAGGCAAAGATAATGAAATGTTGGAAGGTGGTTTGTGTTTGAGAAAAATAGGAGTTGATTTTTGTGAATTCATTCAGTCGACTAAAGTCAAGTCCCAATTATCAGCAATAATTAAGAATCAACCACGGGATTAAACACTTCAGGAATTGAATATGATAAATATTATTCACCTAATTCTTTTCAACTCCCCCAATGCAGAATAGAACAAATAACAGCGAACGTTTGGGTATTTCATTTCAGACAATAAATTTGCATACCCCAATATCTGCTTTTCATCTTTAGCATTGGGAATCCCCGTTTTATAATCAATAACTATGGTTTCTTGTTCTTTCAAAATAATTTTATCTGGCCTTACCGTTGTGTTTTCATCAATTAAAAATGCTTGTTCGTTCAGAATGCCCGTTTTGTTGTGAAAAAGACTTGTATAATCCTTCAAAGAGAATAGATCAACTAGTTTTTTTTGCAATTGCTTCACATTGGAGCTATCTACTTTTCCTTCATTGACGCATTTTTGAATTTCAGTGTCAATTTCTGTAATAGATTCAATTTTACTCGCCAGTAAATGAAATTGCAAGCCAAATTGCATTTCTGAACTCAGAAATTCTTCTGTGTATAATTCCGCATTGTCTTGCAAAGAAAGATCGGGGAACCAGAGTTTATCTTTGATGTCTTTTGGTTCAAACGGCATTTCTTTAACGTTTTTCTGCTCAGGTTTCGTTCTGCTGCCACTAGATAGTTTGAGTTGCAACAATTCTCCTTTCTGTACAACCTTTTCTTGTGCGCTCAATACCGAGTGAAAAGTAGCGCCGAATTTTCCTTCTTCAAAATAGTTTTGAATGTACAAGCGCTCTTTGGGTCTTGTCATAGCAACATAACACAAATTAATAATATCTGTCTCTACTTGACTTTTCTCTTCTTTGTAGAGGTCAGAAAGGACAGTAATCAGTTCGTTTTTGCCAGGTGTTTTATAAATAATTAAATTTTCTACATTAACTAAAAATTTAGCCTTTACATCCGTCGAATAGTTAAAATTAGGTAAAATAACAACAGGAAATTCAAGTCCTTTCGACTTATGAATAGTCATTATTTTTATCGCGTCAACACTTTCTGGAGTTTGAACCGCAATTTTATTCTTTCTTCGTTCGTAATCATCTAAAAACAAACGAAGGTTTGGACCTCTCTTCAGTTCAAATTCATAGGCTATATCTGCTAAATGATGCAAGTATGGATTCTCTAACTCATTTAGTTGCATTATTCGATAAAAACCTTGTACTAAGTCATAAAGACTTTCGTATTTGAAAAAAAAATCTGCATAGGAACCAAAATGACTCGAAAGAAAAGCTTGTTCAGCAAAAATTCGGAATTCTTTGCCTTCCTCATTTGTTTTCTTGATAATGAATTCGCTGTATGCGTCATATTTCATGTTTTTAGCTCTGAAATAGACCTCAGAAAATTGCTTTTTCTCACTTTCTCCAGACTTTAATCGCCATTGCAAGTAAGCGATTGTAAGGCGCACATAAATGTCAGAATGAATAAGTAAAGAGTCAGATGAAACGACTTTGTATTTATTGGTAGAGCTCGTTAAAGCAACCGCCCAACCGTTGCATTCTTTGTTATTTCTCCCGAGAATGCAAATATCACCATGTTGAAAACCGTCGTTTTTACATTCTTCAATCCAATTAATTAATTGAGTGATTGTTTCTTCGGGGTCTGGCTTTTTTTCTTCTGAGAGAATGTGAACGAGTCCATTTTTCTCAGATTTTGAACCTTGACGAATGGATTTATAGTAGGTGGAAGTAAGTTCCGACATTTTTGTTTTCATCGTCGTGAAGAATGCACTATTGAAGTCAACAATAGTAGAACTTGACCGGTAATTGGACGCTAATTCATATACTTTACCTGCATTTTTAAAATAGTCAGATTTTTCTGCAACAGTTTCAATTTCCTCAGGGTTATGTATCTCAGGGAGAGCTATAAATTGCTCGGCAAGTCCATTTTTGAAACGGTAAATAGATTGTTTTGCATCTCCAACAATGAGGTTTTCGTTCCCATTTCCCAAAGACTCGTGAATGAGGGGAATTAAATTGAGCCATTGCATGTGGGAAGTGTCTTGAAATTCGTCTAATAGATAATGACGGTAACGTGTTCCTAACCGTTCATAAATAAAAGGCGTATTTTCTTCTTGAATGAGTGCAGAGATTAAGGAACTAAACTCAGAAATAAGAATCATTTGTTCTTCCTTTTTTATGACTTCTAGTGATTTTCCCATGTGCTGCAAAAGCGCCATGTTAAAAAAGTTTTTTAAGAAAAGTTGAATACTTGCGTACTCTTGCACATTATCTTTCCAAAAAGAATGAAGATTATAACAGGCTTGTTTTAATACTTCCGGAAAACCATCTTTCTCTAGATTATTTAAATAGGGCTCGGTGAAAAATGGCTTACCACTGTTAGCTTTAGTGAAGAAAATTTTCTCCTTTACCAATGTATTGATTCTTTTTTTTGTGTTTCCTTTTCCAGGCAATTCACTTTCAACAACGGTTCCATTATCGTACAAATCAAAGATCTTTTGTGCTTCTGCAAGAAAAGCATTGTCCAGTTGTTTCAATTGAGCAAAAAGCACATCTCTTTGTTCAATCGAAAAATCAGTAAGTATCAACTCCTTTACTTTTTCTTTGTTCTTTTCATTGGTAAGAATTTTACCAAATTGTATGAGGTTTCTTCTGAAATTCCAGCTATTCCCTTCCTCTAAATTCGATTCAGAGTATTTAAATAAAAGGTTAGTGAGTTTTGTACTGTGCTCTTGACCAAGTTGATTCAATAAATCGTCAACAATTTTCTCAATAACATCTTCTTCTTCCATGATGACATCAAAATCATGTGATAAGTCGAGATCTCTTCCAAAAGATCGAATTAAACGAAGATTAAACTTATCAATGGTCATTACATTAAAATCTTCGTACTGATGCAAAATGTTACGTAAAACAAAACCGCACCTATTCTGCACTTCCTCTTCTGTGCATTCTATTTCTTCACGAAGTTCTTCAGCTAAATCTTTCTCGCTGTTCTTAAAAAAAGCAGGATTGCTTATTTTATCTAGGGCACTAATAATTCGTTCCTTCATTTCGAGTGCGGCCTTATTGGTAAAGGTCATTGCCAGAATACTAGAGAAAGGTTTAATTTGTTTGTCGGAGATCAGTAAGAGAATAAACTCTTTGACAAGGCGGTATGTTTTACCACTTCCAGCAGAAGCGTTTACGATTTTTAGTCGTCTATCGGAATTGTCTTTAGATTCATTCATAATCAAGAATACTAAAGTAAGGTATTAAGCGCAAACTTACTATAGGGATTTTGATTTAATATAAAGAGACGCTGGATTGTAAATAATCGCAATTAATTCCGCCTTAATTGATAATTATTATTTCTTTTGTACTATACACGGATAACATGATTGACGAGAGAAGACTGACAACTGAAGAGAAGGCGTTAAAAATCAATTTAACTTCAGACATTTACGGGTGCTTTGCAGAAATAGGCGCAGGGCAAGAAGTTGCTGCAAATTTTTTTAAGGCAGGTGGGAGTTCAGGCACAATAGCTCATACTCAGTCGGCCTATGACATGAAGGTTTCTGACTCAATGTATGGGGAGGCCTCTAGGTATGTTTGTGAAGAGAGGTTGTCAACAATGCTATCCACTGAATACAATAACTTGAAAGGACGACTTCCTGAAAAGTTTAAAGAATCCAGATTTTTCGCATTCTGTAATACGGTTGAGTCGCTCAATTATCACAAGTCAAACCAAGGTCATGGCTGGATAGGAATTAGATTTCAACTAGGGTTAGAAGAAGAACCCAATGAAGTTATTCTGCACATTAAGATGCATGATATTTCTCACAAAGCGCAGCAAGAGTCGATTGGAATTTTAGGAGTTAACTTGATACATTCTGCTTATTTTCACAATGAGGATCTAGACGAATTTCTGAAGAATCTTGTTCATAGGCTTCCACGAGATAGAATGGAAATTGATATGTTACGTATTTCTGGACCTACTTTTGAGAATGTTGACAATAGAATTATTGCTTTAAACCTTGTCAAAAAAGGAATGACCGATGCGACAATGTTTGACCCTTCTGGACAGGTGTTGCAACCAGCATCAGCATTGTACAAAAAAAACATTATGTTAATGAGAGGTCGTTTTAGACCCGTCACAAAAGTGCACGTGGACATGGTTGAAAAAGGCAAAAAGCAATTTTTGGAGGAAGAAGAGATTGATGAAGATAAAGTTCGCGTCATTTTTGAATTGACTTTAAAGGATTTAACGGCCGACGGAAAAATTTTGGATAAAGATTTTGTGGACAGAGCAGAATTACTAGGAAACCTTGGCTATACGGTTATGATCAGTAATTATCTCAAGCATTACAAAATGGTTGATTACTTGGCTAGAATTGCTAAAGGTAGAATGATGGGGGTGATTTTAGGTATATATAATCTTCACACTATCTTTGACGAGAAATATTATGATAATTTACGTGGAGGTTTATTAGAAGCTTTTGGACGTGGCTTTGGTCATAATGTTAAAATGCTTGTTTATCCCGCAAACGATGTAGAAACCGGAGATACATATGCTCTTGAGAATTTTAAATTGAACGATAATTTGAAAGGATTGTTACAGTATATGAAAGACAACAATAAAGTGGAAGCTTTTAAAGAGTTTGACTCTAAATTATTAGGTATAATGTCTGATGATGTTCTTTCTAAAATAAGAGCTGGTGCAAGCATCTGGGAAGATGATGTTCCAGACGCTGTTGCCGACGCGATTAAAAAATATGAGTTGTTTGGATACAAAAAGAAAGTGTCGGTTTAAGTAAAACTAATTTCCAACATCATGGGCATCAATTCTTCACTCCTCACTCTTCACTCTTCACTCTTCACTTAGTTAAGATGCCTCATATTAAAAACGCCCTCATTCGTTATCGAATTATTGATAAAAGCATCAAGAATAAGTACACTCCATTTCCAAGTAAACGTAATCTGAGAGAAGCTTGTGAGGAAGCTTTGTTTGGCAGTATAGGTGGCAATCACATTTGCAATTCAACAATCGAAAAGGACATTTTCGCTATGAGAATGGAAATGGATGCTCCTATTAAATATAGTAAATTAAAAAGAGGTTATTATTATGAAAACCATGATTTTTCAATTGACGATATTCCATTGACCGAAGATGATATCGAGTCGATTAATTTTGCGGCAAAGACATTGATGCAATTCAGAGATGTGGCTCTTTTTAAACAGTTTGGAAGTGCTATTGATAAAATAGTTGACAGAATTTCACTTTCTCAAGAAGATACCGATCAATATATTCAATTTGAGTATTCAAGCACAGAGGGAGGGAGTGAGTTTTTAACCTCACTTTTAGAGGCAATTAAACAAAAATTATATGTCACTTTTGACTATGCTAGTTTTGTTTCAGGAGAACTAAAACCGAGAAAAGTCATTCCTTTACTTTTGAAACAGTACAGTAATCGTTGGTACTTGATATCTTTTGATGAAAGTAAAAATGATTATATCACTTATGCATTGGACCGTATAGAAGAATTGAAGGTTACAACGGAAATTACATCAATTCCAATTGATTTTAATTCGGACAATTATTTCAAACACGCCATTGGGATAAGCAGTGGAAATAAACGACCTGAAGAGGTGCGGCTAAAAACGACCATAGTTGCTGCTAAATATATAGACTCTCTTCCATTGCATCATTCTCAAAAAGTCAGTGAGATGAACGAAGATAATTTTGTGTTTTCACTTATGGTTAATGTTTCAGAAGAATTGATACGAGCAATCTTAAGTTATGGCGGAGAAATTCAAGTGTTGCAACCAGAATCGTTGAAAATCGAAATTGTTAGAAGAGCGAAAAGGATGTGTTAGAATTGGAGGGAATACCTTTTCAATTTTCTACCCTAAACGCCGAACTGACTTAAATGATGATCTAAGTGTTTAATAAGCATATTGTTCCATTCTGATGAAGTCAATTTTCCAAACGAATGTGATTCTTTCACAATAAAATCAAGAGCCGTACGCGTATTTTTAGAATACGCTTTCTCTCCAACTACAATCGGTTTTACAAATTTCTTTAACCCTTTTGGTGTTTGTGTGCAGTGTCGTAAATGTATTCATAAGAAACATTGCAATGGGCTAACATTTGGCTCACATCCATTTTACCCCATTGGCATTGAGATGAAGTACTTAATTTATTGATTCTTTCAATGTATTCATCGGCAATTTCTCTGTCAAATATGTTTTTCATAACTATTAAGAGTTCTTTTTCTTTGAGTAGAATTTTCTTTTTCCTTTATTATTCGAGTTTCCTTTATGTTTGAAATCCCCTTTCGGTTTAGCTTCTTGCCATTGAGGTCCACTGCCAAACTCTTCTGGTGGTTGTAATTTTGGAACGGACGATTCAATCAATTGTTCAATTCTTCTCATTCTAAACATGTCTGTTGGGTTTACCAATGTGATTGCCTCTCCCTTGGTGTTTGCCCTTGCTGTTCTACCCACTCTATGCACATAATCAGCTGCCTCGTGTGGAACATCGTAGTTAATTACCATGTTAATTTCTTTGATATCAATTCCTCGACTCATCACATCCGTTGCGACCAATATTCTAATTCGTTTAGAACGGAATCCACGAAGAACTTCTTCTCTCTGATCTTGTTCAAGATTAGAAGAAATACCTTGTGATTTCAATCCTGAACGCCCTAAAGAGCGAACGATATTAGAAACCTTGCTTTTTGTAGAGGTAAAAACGATGATACTATCGTAATCTTTTCTTTCTTTGATGATATGCGCCAAAACTTTGACTTTCTGTTCATCATGAATAATATAGGCTAACTGTTTTACTCCAGCTGCTGGTTTTGCAACAGCCAAGGAAATTTTCTCAGGATTTTTCAAAATTTTACGGGCATATTTCTCAATTGCTGGAGCCATCGTTGCACTGAACAACAATGTTTGATGTTCTTTTGGTAAATAAGAAATAATTTTTGTCAAATCATCCACGAACCCCATGTCTAACATTCTGTCTGCTTCATCCAAAATGAGGTGCTTCACGTGTTTAAAATTAACGTATCCCATTTTTAAATGAGAAAGCAGCTTTCCAGGTGTTGCAACAATAATGTCGGTTCCATTTTTCAAGGCATCTCTTTCTAAATCGAAGTCTTTTCCACCTCCTCCGCCATAAACGGATTTTGAACCAACAGAAACAAAATAGGATAAACCTTGAATTTGTTGTTCAATTTGAATGGCCAACTCTCTTGTTGGCACGACGATCAATGTATCAATGTTTGAGTCTTTTTTACCAACTAACTTATGAAGAATAGGCAAAACGAATGCTCCTGTTTTTCCAGTTCCCGTTTGTGCGCAAGCAATGAGGTCTTTATTTTCTATGATTAATGGGATGGCTTTTTCCTGAATAGGTGTAGCGTTTTCGAATCCCATATATGAGATAGCTTCAAGCACATTCTCATGTAAGTTTAATTCTGTAAATTTCATTGTTCGTGAAGCTAGTGATTTTTTATGAATAAGCAAATTTCCGAATCCGCAAATCTGTAAATCTTCAAATAAATAGTAACTTCGTAAAAAAGAAAATCAATGGGAATAAGTACAACGATAATTGATGGAGTCTGTATTATTAAGTTAAATCGACCGGACGTGTTTAATTCATTTAACAAAGAGATGGCAATGGATATGCAAGCATCTTTAGACGACTGTGAAGAAAACAGTGAAGTTCGTGCAATTATAATTACTGGAGAAGGAAAAGCATTTTGTGCGGGTCAAGATTTGGCGGAAGCAACAGACCCGAACGGACCTCCTTTGAACTCTATAGTGAAAGATCATTACAATCCAATTATTCTGAGAATAAGAAACATAGAGAAGCCTATAATAGCTGCTGTGAACGGTGTTGCTGCGGGAGCAGGAGCGAATATTGCACTGGCCTGTGATATTGTTTTCGCAAAAGAAAGTGCAAGTTTCATACAGGCGTTTTCTAAAATCGGCTTGATTCCTGATTCAGGAGGAACATTTTTCTTGCCACGTTTAGTTGGAATGCAAAAAGCAATGGCATTAATGATGACAGCTGATAAAGTTTCAGCAAAGGATGCAGAAGCAATGAACATGATTTACAAGTCCATTGCCGATAAAGAATTTGATGCAACAGTAGATTCTTTTGCAAAGAAAATGGCGAAAATGCCGACCAAAGGATTGGGTTTAACAAAGAAAGCAATGAATCAAAGCATGACGAACTCTTTGGAACAACAATTGAAAGTCGAAGAGAATTTACAAACAGAGGCGGGTAATTCGTATGACTTCAATGAAGGTTGTGTTGCATTCTTAGAAAAAAGAAAGCCTGAATTTAGAGGTAAATAATAGTAACAGAACGGATATCGAACATAACAGAACGGATATCGAGCGAAGCCGAGATAGAAGTGATAAAATAAAAAACATGCAAGTAGGAGTTTTAGGAGGTGGAACAATGGGTTCCGGAATTGTTCAAGTGGCTGCGCAAAATGGTCATCAGGTAGTTTTGGTTGATCTAAACGAAGCAGTTTTGATAAAATCGAAGGAGAAACTAGCCAAAATTATGGCACGTTTAATTGAGAAAGGGCGAGTTACGCAGGAACAAGCAGATACCACCCAGAACAACATTAATTACAGCACGAAAGTCGATGATTTCAATAATTGCAGCATCGTCATCGAAGCGATTGTAGAGAATTTAGAAATAAAGAAGAATGTTTTTGCTCAATTAGAGGAAATTACACCCGATGATTGCATCCTAGCTTCCAATACTTCTTCTTTGTCGATAGCTTCAATTGGCGCAGCATTGAAAGATGCAAGTAAAATCATTGGTGTTCACTTTTTTAACCCAGCTCCGTTAATGCCGTTGGTGGAAATTATTCCAGCCGTGCAAACTTCAGAAGAAACACTAAATGGAACAAAAACACTAATAGATTCTTGGAAAAAAGTGACGGTAATCTGTAAAGATACACCAGGATTTATTGTGAATAGAGTTGCACGTCCATTCTATGGGGAAGCGTTACGTATTTATGAAGAGGGAATTGCAGATTTCGCTACAATTGACTGGGCAATGACTTCGATAGGTGGATTCAGAATGGGGCCTTTCACTTTAATGGATTACATAGGGAATGATGTGAATTATACGGTAACAGAAACTGTTTTTAAATCATTCTATTATGATCCACGATACAAACCCTCGTTTACGCAAAAACGTCATTCTGAAGCGGGTTATTTAGGACGAAAGTCTGGGAGGGGTTATTTCGATTACAGAGAAGGAGCAATAGATCCAAAACCTACCGAGGACGCAAAATTGGGACAACAAATTTTTGACAGAATATTAATTATGCTCATTAATGAAGCCGTTGATGCGGTTTTCTTGAATATTGGAAACAAAGAGTCGATAGACCTTGCAATGACCAAAGGTGTCAATTACCCAAAAGGTTTGCTTACTTGGGCAGATGAAATTGGGTTAGAGAATGTTTTGGAGAAATTGGAAAAAATGTTCCAGGAATATGGTGAAGATCGATACCGACCAAGTCCTCTGATGAGAAGAATGGTTGCAAAAGGAGAGAGATTTTTTTAGAAAGTTGGTGAACTAAGTTATCATTATGCACTAAGGTAGTCGTGGTATTTGTAATTTATTTTGTACTTTGAAGCTCTAAATCAACTCATTATGAAGTCCAGTTTATCGTTCGTAGTCCTAGTGACACTGTTTTTAACAAATAGCTGTGGAGAACCTGAAGTGCTCACGCATGAAACAATTGTTGAGAAATTACTTCCTGTTAAAATTACTGAAGCCGATATATTTTCAGGCACAAAAATTCTCTCGTTCTTGAATAATGAAGAGAAGCATATCAAAGAATCAAATGCACTTTTCTTAAGCGGACTAGATGCTTTTCGGAATAAAAAAGACTTCGATAGCGCGACAATTTACTTTACAAAATCCTTACTTAAGGAGCCAACGGCTCAAACGTATTATGAGTTAGGGAATTTAAAAATGACTCAAAAAAAGTACGACGAAGCCTTGTTGGCTTTTAACATGGCAGAGAATTTAGATTATGAGCCTTTTTCAAAAATATTGTACAATAAGGCATGCATATACTCCTTAGCAGAGCAGAAGGAAGAAAGTGCACAATATATTCAATATGCTATTCAGGCAGGTTATTCTAATCTAGAGCACTTATATAAGGATGACGATTTAGATAATGTGCGCAATCATTGGAGTTTTGAAAAGGCAATCAAGGATGGCTTAAAAGGGGTGTCAAATGCTGAAAACTTGTATTGGTTGCAATTTAAGAAACACTTTGCTCAAGTTCATTTTCCGATGGAGTTGAAAACAAGAATGTCTTATGAAGAAATGGGTATGGGTAATCAAACGATTTCTTACGACTACGAAAAATACATTTCAGAAATGCGAGATGAATTATTCTCAAGAGATGTGGGAAAGACGTTCTTTTATCATGTCGCACCTTTTGAAACGAAAGATTATGTCGCATTAATTTATATCATTCGGGAAGAATACATGGGAGACTCTTATCCACTGCTCTATCGGATGGCAACATATACACATGAAGGCAGGCTGATAGATAAGACAATTATTGCTGGGCAGAAAAACATGGATTCTCAGTTAATTAAGGCTACGATTAAGAAAAGTGGAATTGTAATTAAGAATTATGATTTGACCTATGAGAAAGATGTCGATGAACATGGTTATTATAATAACCCCGTTATTTCTCAAAAGCAAGCGTCAGAAACCAAGTTGACTATTTCCAAAGAAGGGAAATTTGTATTAATGGAGCAAGCGTTTCAAAATGAAGAAATCTAGACTTACTTCTTCCCTTTATCGAGACTAAATGTAAATGTACTACCTACTCCAACAGTGCTTCGAACACTAATTGTTTGTTTGTGTAACTCAATGATATGTTTCACTATAGATAATCCCAAGCCAGAGCCACCATCGGTTCTGTTTCTACTTTTTTCTACTCGATAGAATCGTTCGAATAAACGAGGGAGTTCTTCCTCATCTATACCTATACCATTGTCTGATATTTCGACAGTTACAATGTCGTTCATCGTATAGAAACGAACCTCAGTAGTGCCATTTTCATTTCCATAACTGATTGAATTATTGAGCAGGTTAAAAATGACTTGATTTATTTTATTTCTGTCTGCCCGGACAAAAACAGAGTCGAAATTCTTTACAAATTTTAATTTAACCTTCTTTCTAGTAGCTGACGTTTCCAGTGATTCGAAAACATCCTCTACCAATTCTTTGATATCGAAAACTTTGTAATCTAAATCAATTCTGTCAGCTTCCATTTTGGTGATTTTATCCAAATCATTCAATATCATTGTCATTCTTTCGGTTGCTTTAGATGCTTTTTCTAAAAATAATCGGTTAACAGTTTCATCTTCGAGTCCACCATCTAATAAAGTGAGAATATATCCCTGGATGGAGAATACGGGAGTCTTTAATTCATGGGCTAAATTACCAAGAAATTCTCTTCTGAATTGCTCTTGCTCTTTTAGTTTAGAGATCTCTTTCGACCGTTCCTCAGTCCACCTTTTTGTTTCTAATTCTGCCTTGTGTATGACATCTTCTTGCAAGCTAAAAGTCGAGTTAGAATTGTCCGTGAATTTTCCCTTTCTAATTGAACGATATAGGATTTTTAATTTTTCAGTAATAAATAATTTAATTAGAAAATAATAAACTAAAAAACTTACTATGGTCACAATTCCAGCATATATAAGTGCTTGTAGAATTTCTGAAACTTTGAGATTCTCAAAAAGAAAAAACAAAATAAAAGCGACCAAAAACACTACTACGCTTCCACCAAGAAGTATATATATGGGTTTAAAATTCCTCAAATTTCCTTAAATGTATATCCAACTCCTTTAATAGTGCGAATATAGTCATTACCTAGCTTTTCACGTAATTTTCGAATGTGAACATCTACCGTTCTTTCTCCAACGACGGTGTCTTCACCCCAAATGTTAGTCATAATTTCATCTCTAGAAAACACTTTTCCAGGTTTACTTACTAAAAAACTAAGAAGTTCAAATTCTTTTTTAGGGAGCAATAATTTTCCTTTTGAAGATTCAACCAGATATTTTTCTTTGTCGATATGTAAAGAAGAGCTTTCAACAACGGGTGTTGTATTGTTAGAAGGTTCTATTCGTTTCAATAGAGAGTTAACTTTAGTTACTAATAACCGTGGCCGAATAGGTTTTGAAATATAGTCGTCAGCTCCTGCGTCTAACCCTGCTATTTGAGAGTAATCCTCTGAACGAGAGGTAAGGAATGTAATGATTGGTCTATAATCAAGCTCTTTTCTTAATAATTGACATGCTTCAATTCCATCCATTACAGGCATCATTACATCAAGGATAATCAATGAAGGATTCTGCACTTTTGCAATACGAATTCCTTCTTCTCCATTATTGGCAATGAGCACCTTAAACCCTTCTTTTTTTAAGCTGTATGATAAAAAGTCAAGTATGTCAGGTTCATCATCTATCAAAAGAATTGTGTGATTTTTTATTTCATTATCCATTGTATATGTATTTATTCAAAGTTAGGGGAATACTCCATTTAAAGAGTTAATAGTGTCTTATTGAATCGTTAAGAATAAAATTGAAATGTTATGAAATAGTTAAGAGGATGCCCTTTAAAAATAAAGCTTACAGTTTCATCCTTAACATAAGGTTAATACTTTAATATTGGCTTCATATAAAGTTGTTAGAACAATAAAAATCAGAAAACATTATTTCGGAAAATCTAACTGAAATTTGTACCAACAAAAATGATAAAAAAATAAACTTTTAAAAAGATGAAAAAAGTAAACACAATAAAAGTAGGGATGATTGTTTTAGTAGCTACGTTGATACTGACTAACGTTTCTTGCAAAAAGAAGGGATGTACGGACCCGACAGCAATCAATTATAATCAAAATGCAAAAAAAGACGATGGGTCTTGTAATTTCGCTCCTGTTCTAAACGGGAATGTTGTCAAATCTGGATTTATAAGTGCTAATGAAACATGGGTGGCCACTGAAATTTATGAGCTGAATGGTAAAGTAGTTGTTCAGAGTGGAGTCACGCTAACCATAGAGGCAGGAACAATTATTAAAGGCTCAGAAGGAACAGGAGCAAATGCATCAGCTTTAGTTATTGCCATGGGAGGAAAATTAAATGCTGTAGGAACATCTAGTGCTCCAATTATCTTTACATCTGTTTTAGACAATATACAGAAGGGACAGCTAGTTGGCACAAATCTTTCTGAGACGGATAATGGTAAATGGGGCGGAATTATCGTGTTAGGTTACGCACCAATTTCTGCGCTAAATGGTGATACGCAATCTCAAATAGAAGGCATACCAGTGACAGATACTTATGGAGCTTTTGGAGGAACCAACCCTACCGACAATTCAGGAACACTTGCTTATATTTCTATTCGTCATGGAGGAGCGCTTATTGGAGCAGGAAATGAAATTAATGGTTTAACACTTGGTGGAGTGGGAACAGGAACGTCTATTTCTAACATTGAAGTTGTTGCAAATTTGGATGATGGAATTGAATTTTTTGGAGGTACTGTGAATGTTTCTAATATCGTCAGCGGTTTTCAAGGAGATGATGGACTAGATATAGATATGAATTATTCTGGAACAGTTTCTGAGTTTATTGTTATAACTGGAAATGGGTCAGATGAAGCATTAGAAGTAGATGGTCCAGAAGGCACAACAAACATAACAGGACTATTTACTCTTCAAAACGGAACAACATACGCTTATGGTGGAGCAGATGCAAGTAGCGAATTTAAATCTATTGCTCAGGGAACTATCACAAATGTACAAATGGGTCTAGTAAAGATTAGAGCGAGTTATCAAAATAATTGCACCAATCCTAAATTAGATGCATTCACAAATTTAACAGATCCTAGTCCTACGTTAATTTTTTCTGGGAGTCAATTAACAGGGGTAACAGTTTTTACAGGGTCTTTTGATGACGCAGGAACGTCTCCATGTGTTGTCTCTGCTACAGATCAAGCTGCTGCTCAAGGGGTAATGACAAGTGTAGTTGCAACAGGAGCAAATGCAACCGGCTATAGTTGGACTTGGTGCTCAATTAAAGGGAAATTATAATAGAAACAAATTAGACAATATGCTTACTGGAAAGACCGGTAGGCATTTTATCAGCTAAGTTAAATCATGATGAGAAGGCATTTTGGATTATTGATCGCAAGTAGTGTAATTTGTTTCAACTTATTTGCTCAAGGAACAATTACGGGTAAGGTTACAGACGCAAAAACTGGAGAAGCAATTCCGTTCGCTAAAATAAAGGTGGTTGGCGAAAATAATGGTGTATTAACGGACTTTGATGGACTTTACAAAATTGAAGTATCCATAAATGAAATCACATTGCTATTCTCCATGAAATCAGATTTGTACGAAGACCAAGAGAAGATGATCTCTGTTGTGGACAATAAAGTTGTTACATTGAATGTACAATTAGCAAAGTCAAGCTCCTATCAAGAGATTAAAGAATTGGTTGTTCGTTATGTTAAAACAGAAGGAGCAACTTCTATTGCTGCGGATGATAAACGCAGAAGAGATGCGCAAGGATCGTCTGATGGAATTACGAAAGAGCAAATGCAAAACACAGGAGCTAGCACAGCCGTTGATGCTTTGCAAATGGTTCCTGGACTCGCCGTTGAGGACGGGAAAAGTGTTTATGTCCGTGGTTTGGGTGATCGATATACCAAAACAGTTCTGAATGGAATGGAAATCCCAGGACTAGATCCAGACCGGAATTCTGTTCAAATGGACATATTCCCATCCAACATCATCGATAATATTACGGTCTATAAAACATTTACACCAAATTTAACTGGTGATTTCACCGGAGGGTTAGTTGATATTACGACCAAAGATTTCCCTTCAACAGAAAACTTATTGGTGAAAGCCAGTTTAGGCTATAATTCTACTGCCTCTTTTAACAGTAATTATATTTCTTATCAAGGTGGTAAGTATGACTTTTTAGGATTTGATGACGGAACAAGACAACTTCCAATCAGAACAACCGATAAATTTCTAGATCCTGTTCTCAATGACCCTTCTTTAACAAGGCAAACTTCTTCGTTTAGTAATATCATGGCAACAGAGAAATCAAAAAACTTTTTGAATCAAAATTATGCCATTTCTTATGGCAATCGCCTTTCCAAAGTGCGAAAGACTAAATCCAATCTAGACTATGGATATAATGTCGTTCTCAATTACAAGAATACGCATAACTTTTTTGAAGATGTTGAGTTCAATGAGTACAGAAAAGATACAGACCTTTCTATTACAAAACTGTATCAAGATAGAACATCAAAAGGAGTATTAGCTCAAAATGATATTATGTGGACGGCTTTAGTAGGGCAAGCAGTAAAATGGAGAAAAAACAAGCTTGCATTCACTGTTATGAGAACCCAAAATGGGCAATCATCAGTTTCAAACCTTATACAGGAGAATAGCGAAAGCAATCCCGCAACTCTAGTTAAACAGAGTTTACAGTATACACAACGTTCTGTTTCAACGGCAAACTTAAATGGTCGCCATTATTTAGACGAGAAAAGTAAATGGAAACTCGATTGGAAGCTAACTCCAACATATTCTACAATTAATGATCCTGACATTCGTTCAACAGTTCTTGAAAAAATCGGAAATGGTGATACAGCTGTCTATGCGTTGTACCAAAGTGTTGGAGCAGAAATTAGAAGAACGTTTAGAAAATTGAAAGAGTACAATTTAAGTGGTCGTTTTGATTTGTCATACGACTTTAGAGTATGGGATTCTTTGCCAAGCAAACTTCAATTTGGAGCCCTGAATACATTTAAGAAAAGAACATTTGACGTTTATGACTATATTTTCAATGTGTATAATCCAACTTCTTATAGTCAAGATCCGAACTGGTATTTTCAAGAAGAGAATATCTGGACTAGCGAAAGAGGAACGGGAACTTATGGCACAGGAGAGCAACAAAAAGCGAATTCGTTCATTGCGTCGCAGAATGTGATGGGTGCTTATATGATGAATGAATTGCCAATAACAAAAGCATTTAAAGCAACGTATGGGGTGCGTGTAGAGTATGCGATAAACAATTATACCGGAGAAAACAACCTTGGAAGCGTTCAATACATTAACGAGCGAGTTCTAGATGAGTTAAGTGTGTTGCCGTCAGTGAATTTGGTGTACAAAATTGAGAAAGAAGCATCCGAGAAAAAAGCAGCACGTTATACGAATATTCGTGGTGCCTATACTGAAACAGTAGCAAGGCCGTCCTTTAAGGAAAAGTCAATTTCTCAAATATATGATCCAATTCAGGGACGTAGATACAATGGGAACATTGACTTACTGCAAACATCTATTAAAAATGCAGATTTAAGATATGAATATTTTTATGGAAGAACGGAGTTGATCTCTGCCAGTGTTTTTTACAAGCATTTTATTAATCCAATCGAAGTTGTTGCAAATGTTGCCGCACCAAACGAAGTTCAACCTGTAAATGCAGGTGTTGCTGATGTTTACGGAGCAGAGCTTGAATTTCGTAAAGCAATTGGATTCGATAAGAGAACACATTTAAGTCTTGTCGCAGGAGCGAATTTAACTTATGTTCTATCTCGAATTGATATGAATCAAGTAAAAACTACAGTCGGCGGAACAGAATATACAGAGAAAGAAGTACGTCAGATGAATGCTAGAGATGAAGAAATCATTGGCAACTATAGACCAATGTTCGGTCAGTCGCCCTATATTGTGAATGGCTTCGTAACTTTTAAAAATGATAGCTTAGGATTGGTGTTCAATACAAGTTATAATGTTCAGGGCAAAAAATTAGCCGTTGTTGGCGTTGGATCACTCCCTGATGTTTACGAACGACCATTTCACAGTTTGAATATGAAGATTTCTAAAACAGTGGGAGCTGACAGAAGATGGATGGCTAGTATCTCAGCAAAAAACTTACTAAAAAGTAAAAGAGCGAAGTATTATGAGTCATACAACGCGGATTCACAATTATATGAATTGTTTAATGAAGGAATGGTAATAACAGGTTCAATTTCATACACGTTTCGAGCAAAATAAATTTCCCAAGCATGTTAAAAGAACCAATGATTGATTCTTTTTACTTTTCCTTAAATGTATATCCAACTCCTTTAATAGTGCGAATGAATTCACTTCCAATTTTTTCACGTAATTTTCGAATGTGAACATCAATTGTTCGATCTCCTACAACAATATCTGTTCCCCAAACTGATTCAAGGATAATAGCCCTTTTAAAAACTTTGCCAGGTTTAGAAGCTAGTAAATCGAGTAATTCAAATTCTTTTTTAGGGAGGTGAATGACATCGCCATCAATTGAAACTTCATGTTTATCGTGATTTATTGTTAGACCAGTACTATTTTTAGCAGTTGCATTTTGTACGCTATTTCTTCTTAGAATTGCATGAATTCGGCTTATTAAAACTTTCGGTTTAATGGGTTTAGAGACATAATCATCACCACCGGCCTTAAAACCAGCAATTTGACTATAATCTTCACTTCTTGCCGTTAAAAAACAAATCAAAATATCACTTGATGTAGGATCTTCTTTTAGTATTTCACACACTTCAATCCCATCCATTTCTGGCATCATGACATCTAAAAGAATGAGATCTGGGTGTTCTTTTTTTGCGATAGAAATTCCTTCGACACCATTGGATGAAGTAAATACCCTGTATCCCTCTTTTGTTAAGTTATAACTTAATATTTCTCTAATATCTGATTCATCATCGATGATTAAAATAGATTTCATGATTCGATTTTAAGAATTTTCTTTAATATTCTCACCAAATATAATTATTACTCTTGGATTCTTATCGATAAATATTTAGAATGTTAATACCGTTCTAAATCGGTTAAGTATATCGTTTGTTCTTGTAAACAAGTGAGTTGAGTAGTATTTTTACTGTTGCAGAAATTCAACAATGAACAATTAAAAGAGTTCAATGTTGGAGACTAATTAAAGTACTCGTTTTTTAAATTTTAAAATTATGTTGGACAATTGATTTGTTCTATTAATTTTGCCGTGTAGTAGTAGGTTAGGTTGATTAGTGTAATGGGAGCAAAGACGCCAGTCTTTGTTCCCATTCTTTTTATGTCTCAATATTGTTGCAATTGAATTCAATTTAATATCTTGTTGGCTCAATTGAAATACAAACGTATGAAGGTTAAAATTTTATTGGTAGAAGATGATGCAAGTTTAGGGTTTATAGTGTCAGACCAGTTAAAAGCCGATGGATTTAGCGTTACATTATGTAACGATGGAGATGAGGGGATTAAGCGTTTTAATTCTGAAAAATTTCACTTATGCATATTTGATGTGATGATGCCAAAAAAGGATGGTTTCACATTGGCGAGAGATATTCGTAAAATTGACAAGCAGGTTCCCATATTGTTTCTGACTGCAAAATCTTCAGATGAAGATAAAATTGCTGGTTTTAAGGCTGGTGGTGATGATTACCTAACTAAACCATTTAATATTGAGGAATTACAACTTCGTGTTGCTGCCATGCTTCGTAGAGTTGATATTCAATCGGAACCCGAGACGGCACACACCTATGACATTGGGGAGTATTCGTTCGATACTCTTAATTACAGTTTGTCTCATTCCAATTTTGAGAAAAGTTTGACAAAAAAGGAAGCAAAAATTCTCACTTTCCTTTGTAAAAATATAGGATCGGTCATTGCACGAGAGGTTATTTTAATCGGTGTTTGGGGCCAAGATGATTATTTTGTAGGGAGAAGTTTGGACGTTTTTATTACGAAATTGAGAAAATACTTAAAAGAAGACGGGGATATTCAAATTATTAATGTTCACGGTATCGGATTTAAACTCGAAGTGAACAAATAATGGACAAAAATTACATTTTACATCTTGAAACGGCTACCAAAGTTTGTTCTGTTGCTCTTTCTCTAAATGGTAAGTTGATTGCAATAAAAGAAGCGCAGGAAAAAGGCTACTCTCATGGAGAAAATTTGAATCTCTTTATTCAAGAGGTTTGTACACAAGGTAAAATTTTCTTAAAAGACTTATCAGCCGTTTCTTTAGCATCGGGTCCTGGTTCTTATACTGGTCTTCGAATTGGAGCTGCAACGGCAAAAAGTTTGTGCTACGCTTTGGATATTCCTCTAATAGCAATTGATGCTCTAACGTCTCTTACCGAAGTTGCGAAAAACACTCATAATAAAAGGAATTATTGTCCTGTTATAGATGCGAGAAGAATGGAAGTTTATAATCTTATTTATAACATGAACGGCGAACTTTTGAAGCCAATATCAGCTGACATAATAGATGAAAATTCTTACGCAAAATTCACTCCCTTCGTCTGCTTTGGTGATGGATCAGAGAAATTAAGAGAAATTTGGAAAGAGAAAGATTGTATTATCGATACAACTATCACTTCTTCTGCCATGGGGCAAGTGAATATTGCTCATGAAAAATTGATTAAACAAGAATTTGAAGATGTTGCTTACTGGGAGCCGTTCTACTTAAAGGACTTTATTGCAGGGAAGAAAAAATGAGCTTATCAAAAAAAATAAAAGAAGGGAATAGACCTTTTATCATTGCGGGACCATGTAGTGCGGAGTCTGAACAACAGACTATTTCTGTATGTCAAGAGATAGCGAAGAACAATTCTGCACAAATGTTACGTGCTGGTATATGGAAACCACGCACTAGACCTGGTTGCTTTGAAGGTGTTGGGGAAGAAGGCTTAGAGTGGATTGTTAACGCAGGAAAATTAACCAATCTCCCAACTACAATCGAAGTAGCCAAACGAAGTCATGTTGAGTTAGCACTTAAAGCGGGGATTTCTTCTCTTTGGATAGGAGCCAGAACAACTGTAAATCCTTTTGCGGTGCAAGAAATTGCAGATGCGCTCAAAGGAGTAAATATACCTGTGATGATCAAAAACCCAGTAAATCCTGATTTAAGTCTGTGGTTGGGAGCATTTGAACGCTTCGAAAAGGTTGGAATTACGGATTTAACGGCTATTCATAGAGGTTTTTCTGTGTATAACCACAGAAAATACAGAAATGTACCAAGCTGGGAATTGCCGATTGCTTTGAAAGAAAAACGAAGTCAGACCCCCATTATTTGCGATCCTAGTCATATTTCTGGTAAACGAGAATTGTTGTTTGAGGTAAGTCAAAAAGCAATGGATTTGAATTTTGATGGCCTAATGATAGAAACACATCCTGACCCTGATAATGCATGGTCTGATTCCAATCAACAGGTTACACCTGCTGGTTTAAAAGAGATTTTAGATGCGATTATTTTCCGATCACAACAAGTTTCTACCGATGTAGCTTCTCAAATAGATGAAATTCGTGAAAAAGTAGGAGACGTTGACGACCAATTGTTTGAATTACTATATGAACGAATGAAATTTAGTGAACAAGTAGGTCAATTGAAACGAGATAATAATATTACTATTTTGCAGGAAGAACACTGGACTAAAATAATAAATAATCGTTTAAATAATAGTGATGAATATCGTTTGACGCCCGTTTTTGTAAGGCAATTTATGGATGCTATCCATCAGGAGTCAATTCGTCACCAAACGGCGATCATGAATCCTAAAAAAAAAGGAGTGATGATGCAAAAAGTGACTAATTCACAGTTGAGTGGAGACATCTCTATTCCTGCATCTAAAAGCGATGCTCAGCGTGCTATCCTATGTGCAGCATTATCTTCAGAAATTAGCGTGATCCACAATGTCGGAAAGAGTAACGATGTCAAAGCGATGCTGAAGAACGTTCAGTTACTGGGGGCAAAAGTTGATTTCCTAGACAATAAAGTTCAAATCGAAGGTGTTAATAGCATTCCCGAACAAGTAGCACTTAATGTTGGAGAGAGCGGATTAGGACTTCGACTATTGGTCGGTATATTAGCTTCTCAGTTTGGAGAACAATCAATCACAGGTCAAGGCTCCATCATGCGAAGAGAACAATCGTTTTTTTGTGAAAATCTAATCAACAATGGCGTCGATATCATAACAAATCATAATTATCTACCAATCACTATAAAAGGTAAACTGAAAGGTGGAAGAATAACCGTTGATGGAAGTCAGTCATCACAATATATCTCAGGACTTCTAATGGGACTTCCTTTGTTAGAAAATGATACACTTTTATTGGTAGAAAACCCCGTTAGTATTCCATATATTGATATGACTTTAACGACGCTTAAATCATTCGGAATCGAAATTATACACGAAAATTATACTTCATATTCCATAAAGGGTGGGCAAAAATATCATTCCTGCAATTACTTTGTGGAGAGCGATTGGAGTTCGGCTAGTTATTGGATAGTTGCTGCAGCACTATCAGATAATCTAACTTTACTAGGCTTAAACCTTCAAAGCAAACAGGCCGATCGGGCAATTTTATATGCGTTAGAATTGGCGAATTGTGAAGTCGATCATGTAGATGATGATTTAACTGTAAATGGGAGTTTTAAATTTCCTTTTGAGTTTGATGCAACTCACTGTCCTGATTTATTTCCTGCATTAGTTGTGTTAGCAGCTTTTTGCTTCGGAAATTCAAAAATTAGAGGACTGAATCGATTGGTCAATAAAGAAAGTAATCGTGGACTTGTTCTTCAAAAAGAATTTGGAAAGTTAGGTATTCAAATTGACCTTGAAGGCGATGAAATGATAATACATGGAGGGCAATTACTTCACTCTGCAGAAGTTGATTCTCATAACGATCATCGAATAGCAATGGCGTTGGCAATTGTAGGGACAAAAACAAAAGGTGGAATCACAATCAATAATGCTGAAGCGGTTGCCAAAAGTTATCCTGAGTTTTGGACTGATTTGGATGCATTGAGTTCTCAATTCTAATATATTTGTAGGATGCAACGATATTTCATTGAACTAGCATACAACGGAACCGATTTTTTTGGATGGCAAAGACAGCCAAGAGAAATTTCGGTGCAAGAGGTTGTTGAAGAGCAGTTGTCAAAATTGCACTCTAACACACCGATAAAAGTTCTTGGTTGTGGAAGAACGGATACGGGCGTGCATGCAAAGCATTTTATTCTGCACACAGATTTACCTCAAATTCAAGATGAAGTCTTGTTCTTGAACAAGATGAACAAAATGTTACCTGCGACTATTGTTTTTACAAAAATTTACAAGGTCGATGCTAATAAACATGCTCGTTTCGACGCAATATCAAGAACGTATCGCTATTTTATTCATCGTAAAAAAGACCCTTTTGTTATCAATCAAAGCTGGTTGTTGAAGAAAGAATTAAATCTTGATAAAATGAATGAGGCTGCAAAACACTTACTGGGAGAACAAGATTTCACTTCCTTATCTAAAGTGCATACGGATGTTAAAACGAATATTTGTAATATCACAAAAGCTATATGGATTGCGACTTCTAAAGATAGTTGTTATTTTGAAATTACGGCAAATCGATTTTTAAGAAACATGGTTCGAGCTACTGTTGGAACGTTAGTAGAAGTGGGGCTGGGTAAACTGAAACCTGAAGAAATAAAAGTTATTTTAGAGAAAAAAGACAGGCAAGCAGCGTCGATTTCTGCACCAGCGGGTGGTTTATTTTTGTGGAAAATAGAATACTAGATTCAGTCGAAAACTAAGTCTAATAGTGTAACGCTACTAAAAATGAGCGCAGCATATCTATTCCACGATTAAGATGTAGTTGTTTTTTTTGCCTTTACCCAATAGTAAATACTTATCATTAATTAGGACGTCTTCTGTAACTAAAAACTGATCTGTAACTTTCTCTTTATTAACAGAAATGGCATTTCCTTTTAATTCCCTTCTTGCCTCTCCATTGGATTTTAAAAAACCTGTTTTTGCAGAAAGCGCATCAATTATTCCGAGTCCATTTTTCACATCTTCTCTGGCTACAGTAGCTTGAGGGACACCTTCAAAAACAGTAAAGAAATCTTTTTCTGAAAGTGCTTTTAAATCTTCTGAAGTAGATTTTCCAAAAAGAATTTTTGTTGCTGAGATAGCTGTTTTTAAAGCTTTTTTACCGTGTACACGAATTGTGATGTCCTCTGCTAACGTTTTCTGCAAAGTTCTTAAATGAGGGTTCTCATTATGTTCTGTGATGAGACGTGAAATTTCTTCTTCACTTTTTAGCGTAAATATCTTGATGTAATTTTCTGCGTCAGCATCAGAAGCATTCAACCAGTATTGATAAAATTCATAAGGTGAAGTCCGTTCGGCATCTAACCAAACATTTTCACCCTCAGTTTTACCAAATTTAGTTCCATCTGCTTTTTTAATCAGTGGAGTGGTTACAGCATACGCTTCTCCACCGCCTTTTCTTCGGATCAATTCTGTGCCAGTAACAATGTTGCCCCATTGGTCAGAACCACCTAGTTGAATGATGCAATTTTTGTTCTTATTCAAGTAGTAAAAATCATAGCCTTGCACTAATTGGTATGAAAACTCTGTGAAAGACATACCCGTTTCTAGACGAGATTTCACAGAATCTTTAGCCATCATGTAATTAACAGGAATGTGTTTTCCGACATCACGAATGAATTCTAAAAAGCTCATATCCTTGAACCAATCATAATTATTGACCATTTCTGCAGAATTCTCTCCACAATCAAAATTTAAAAATTGCTCTAATTGTTTACGGACACCTGCAACATTTTTATTCAATGTTTCCGTATCCAATAAATTTCTCTCTTGTGACTTCCCAGATGGATCACCTACCATTCCAGTAGCTCCTCCAATTAATGCAAAAGGTTTATGACCTGCACGTTGAAAGTGAACCAGCGTCATTATCTGAACTAAACTACCAATATGTAAAGAATCTGCTGTTGGATCAAAACCTATATAACCAGCAGAAATCTTCTTTAAAAGAGTTTCTTCGGTTCCAGGCATCATGTCGTGGATCATTCCTCTCCATTGCAATTCTTTTATGAAATTCTCAGGCATTTTATCTTTGTGTCAAATTCTTAAATACTTCTTCAAGTGATTTCTCTTCTTTCTTTAAAGTCAAAGTGAGGAGCTTATTTTCTTGAGCAAATTGAGCGATTGTTTTTCGCAAATCTATATTTTCTTTCGACTCTAATAACCAACCGTTGTTTAGCATTTCAACTTTACTAACTGCGGTAATTTTACTAAGCTGAGATTTCGATACTGTTCCATCAAATTCTACATAAACAGTCTGAAGATTAACATCTAGACCGATTATATTAGCTTTGTCATCTGCAACAATTTCACCTTTGTTAATGATTACTACCCGATCACAAATAGCTTCTACTTCTTGCATGATATGCGTAGAAAGCATCACCGTTTTCTCTTTTCCAATTGATTTAATGAGTTCTCTTATTTCAACCAGCTGATTAGGATCTAACCCCGAAGTTGGCTCGTCCAGAATTAAAACCCTTGGATCATGGATAATTGCTTGAGCCAATCCTACTCTTTGCCGATAACCTTTTGAAAGAGCACCGATTTTCTTGTTCTGTTCGACTTCTAAACCGACTTTTTTAATCATATCAGAAACACGGTCTTTGACGTAAGACATTTTGTAGATTTTCGCAACAAAGGCAAGGTATTCTTTCACATACATGTCTAAATACAGGGGATTGTGTTCCGGTAAGTAACCTATAATCTGCCTTGTATCTAGTGTATCAACAGTAACGGGCATTCCACAGACCTTTACTTCGCCTTCTGAAGCAGCAATATATCCAGTGATAACTTTCATAGTTGTCGATTTTCCAGCACCATTTGGTCCTAGAAAAGCAACGATTTCCCCTTCATTAACTGAAAATGAAATGTTCTTAACAGCTGCTTGCTCTCCGTAATATTTGTACAGATTTTTAACCTCTATTGACATGTGTTTTGTTTTGAAAAGCGAATTTAGTAAATAAGTAATGATTTAAGGAATGATAACGCAATGTTTTAATCTAGGTAGTTGAATCCACCAGTTTAGCTTTTTCCCTTGGTTTGAAAAAATCAAGGGAATATTTTTTAAACTAAAACTTGCATTAGCATTTTAATCTAAGTTCTCGAGATGTTAAAGTAATCTTACCATTTCTCTTCAGAAACAAAAACCGATCCTTTAAACTTTGAAACCAATTTATTCGTTTCATCGAAAATATCCACATTGTATATGCCAATTGTTTTTCCACGGTTAATCTCTGTGCATTTAGCTGTGAGAATTTCGTTTACTTTAACAGAACGTGTATGTGAAATAGAGGTCTCTATGCTTACACATTTATAACCGTATGCGTTGGATGCAAAAGCCAATAGTGAATCAGAAATGGAATATGTAATTCCTCCATGCACGATGTCAAAACCATTGAGCATGTCACTTTTTGTTGTGCAAGTTGCTTCACATATCCCTTTGTCGATAGCTGTAATTTTTAAACCTATCCATTGACTGAATTTATCATTGGAGAGCATTAATTCAACTATTTCTTCTGGGCTTTTCACAGCTTAATTGCTCTATTCATTAGTGTTGTCATAGCAGAAGTAACAATAAACAGTTGTGTTGCCGTATCATCATCCAGAGAACTTCCATCATCGTCTTTGGTGCTTATCTCTATCATCATGAAACGCGTTATTTCTGGCTGATCGATAAAATCATTGAGCACCTCATCGTTGTCTGTGTCAAAATAATGATCTAGCATATCAAAAAAAGGCTCTTCAAAAACTTCAATCTCTTCTTCTGAAATTACATTCATCAGAACTTGCTCTTGCACAAACGCTTCGCAAACCAAGCAGAAATAATAGATAAGTAAACCTTCTAACTGCTCGTTTCCATATTCTTTAGAAGCAGACATTATGTACCCTAAAAGAGTAGGTTGTGCCAGAGCAAAGGTTTCTGCAACTCTCTCTAATCCATCATCATCAAGGTTGTCAATTTTGTCAATCGCTTTTTCTAAAGAGGATACTTGAATGTGTTTCATTTTTTTTTTTGTAAAAGTACGAAATTGATAGTTGTTAGCGCTATTAGCCTCTAGCAATTGGTTTTTGGCTGAGCCTTTAACTGAAGGAGAAGCCAGCGACCAAAAGCTAATTGCTTCAAAATCCCTATCTTTACGAGAATTTCAAAACCATAAAATGAAAATTACATTCAAGATTTTAGCAGCAATACTACTATTCTCAAGTGTATCTTTTGGGCAAAGCAAAGAACTAACTCTGGAAGATGCTGTAATGCAACAATATCGAAAATTTGCTCCCAAGTCACTGACAATGTTTAGTTGGGTTCCAAATACAGATTGTTACACGTATCTAGAAAGCTCCCAAATACTTATGAAAGCATCGGTAGAGAATACTGAAGCCAAAGAACTATTGACTATTCAACAATTAAATGCAGTACTTGATGCAGAGTTGAGCTGGTTTTCTGGATTTGAATGGAAGAATGAAAATGAATTTTGGGTAAACGATGGACTCAAATTTTACAGTTACAATACTGTTGATGAGAAAGGTAAAACAATTCACGGGCTGGATGAAAATAGCGAAAACCCAACTTTTCACAACGGAACAGAGAATATAGCGTTTACTATTCAAAACAACATTTATATCCATTCTGGAAAAGGATTGAAAATCATTGTAACAGACAATACAGACAAGAACATTGTTTCTGGTCAAGCGATTGCGAGAAGTGAATTTGGAATAACAAACGGCTTGTTTTGGTCACCCGACGGGAGTGCTTTAGCTTTCTACCAAAAAGATGAAACGGATGTTGCAGACTACCCATTACTAGACAATACAAAAACTCCGGGAGAGCTAAAGCTTATCAAATATCCGATGACTGGGCAAAAATCGGAAAAACCAAAGGTGGGAATTTACAACATTGCCACAAGAAAAACAGTCTTCATTTCTCCAAGAGAAGGAGAAGACAACTATCTGACCAATCTTTCCTGGACACCTGATAATAAATACGTAATTATCGCAGAAGTGAATCGCGACCAAGATCATTATTGGTTAAATGTTTTTGACGCAACAACGGGAGAATTTGTTAGAACTTTACTTGAAGAAGCAAACGATAAATGGGTGGAACCTGAACATGCTGCTTTCTTTCCATCAGAAAAATCGAACAACTTCGTTTGGATTTCAGAGAAAAGTGGATTCAATAACCTGTATTACTATGATTTTACTGGTCATTTAATTAAGCAATTGACCAGTCATGAATTTGTTGTAAAGAACATCATTGAAGAAAAAAATGGACGAATTTATTATACTACGACAGGCGAAAATCCGCTAGAAACTCAAGTGTATTCCGTCGATTTAAAAGGGAAAGTTAAAATGTTAACCCAAGTTAATGGAACTCACTCCATTGACATATCAACAGATGGTAGATACGTTCACGACAAATACTCAAGTCACTCCATTCCTGGAAAAGATGTAATTCTTAATCCAAAGGGCAAGCTTGTTAAAGAACTCGTAAAAAGCCCCAATATGCTTTCTGACTACAAAATGGGAACAGCAGAAATTGGATCCATTATCGGCAAAGACGGGTCTAAACTATACACTCGCTTAATTAAACCGAGTGATTTTGACCCGAATAAAAAATACCCTGTTTTAGTGTACGTTTACGGCGGTCCTCATGCACAATTAGTGAAAAACTCTTGGTTAGATGGAGCAAGTTTATGGATGTACTGGATGGCAGAACAAGGATATCTTGTTTTCACAGTAGATAATAGAGGTTCTGCAGAGAGAGGTTTTACTTTTGAATCACAAATTCACCGTCAATGCGGAACCGTTGAAATGGAAGACCAAATTTCTGGAGTTGACTTCTTAAAAACATTACCTTTTGTTGATGGTGAAAGATTAGCAGTTCACGGATGGTCTTATGGTGGTTTTATGACCACTTCATTGATGCTTCGAAATGCTGGGGTGTACAATGTTGGTGTTGCAGGAGGCCCTGTGACCGATTGGAAGTATTATGAAGCAATGTATGGAGAACGTTACATGGATAGACCGGAGCAGAATCCTAAAGGTTACGAAAAGGCTTCCCTTATGACACATGCACAAAATTTGAAAGGAGATTTGTTATTAATACACGGAACAGTAGATGATGTTGTCGTAATGCAACATAACTTCTCATTGGTACAACGATTTGTAGAATTGGGAATTCAGATGGACTTCTTTCCGTATCCGATGCACAAACACAATGTCAGAGGGAAAGATAGAGTTCACTTAATGACGAAGGTATTAGACTATGTGATTGAGAAGAATAAATAATGAAAAGCGGTACTCTTAAAAAGTTAGAAAATGGATGACGAAATTATTGACCAAGAATCAAAAAGAAAAGTCAAAAATTATCAATTAGGTTATCGAATTGCAACTTCAATTGGATTTATTTATATCATTTACTGTTTTTCGAGGTATTATTTCATCAAAAACAATCTTGATTCTCCTTTATTGCCCGAATACACGACTGGATTTATTTTTGGACATCAAGCTTTGCAGGGTTTTGTTGCATCCATTGGGTTGTTTGTCGGGCACATATTTCATTGGAATAAAAAGAATAAAATTGCTATAATTACCATTGTATTTGGGTTAATTTTGGCAAAATACATTCACTTAATTTTATTTTTCATTCAAGTAGAGTAATCTTTTATTTGTCTTCATTCGACAATTAAAAATAATTTGCTTTTTTTCTTTTATGCATGCATAGTATATGGTATTTTTTATATCTTTAGAGCATAATTAAGAACTTTATTTTTTACCATGTCAGAAAACAGAAGCAAACCAATAAAAGGCGGCGAGTTTATCATAAGAGATACTGCACCTTCAGAGATTTTTATTCCAGAAAGTTGGACGGAAGAACAAAAAATGATTGGAGATATGTGCCTTGATTTTATCAGCGCTGAAATCCTCCCTAATTTGGATAGAATTGATTCAATGGAAGAAGGTTTAATGCCTTCTTTACTGGAAAAAGCTGGAGAATTAGGTTTGGTTGGGATGTCTGTTCCCGAAGAATTGGGAGGTATGGGTGTTGACTTTAAAACGTCTTTATTGACAACAGAAAAATTAGCTCACGGCTTTTCATTCTCTGTTGCCTATAGTGCACATACTGGAATAGGAACTTTGCCATTGTTGTATTATGGCAATGAAGAACAAAAGAAAAAATACATTCCAAAACTAGCTTCTGGTGAATGGAAGGCAGCTTATTGCTTGACAGAACCAGGGTCGGGGTCAGATGCAAATTCTGGAAAAACGAAAGCAGTTCTTTCTGAAGACGGTAAACATTATATCATAAATGGACAAAAAATGTGGATTACAAATGCAGGTTTTGCTAATTTCTTCACTGTTTTTGCCAAAATTGATGACGATAAAAAATTGTCTGCTTTTCTAATTGAGGCCGATAGTGAAGGAATAGCATTAAATCCTGAAGAAAAGAAAATGGGAATTAAAGGATCTTCGACACGTCAAGTTTTCTTTAACCATGTAAAAGTTCCTATAGAAAACTTATTATCGGAAAGAGAAAATGGCTTTAAAATCGCATTAAACATCCTTAATATTGGTCGTATTAAGTTAGGTGCTGCCGTTATGGGGGCTTCCAAAGCGGCGATTATGGATTCTGTGCGTTATGCGAATGAAAGAGAACAATTTGGACGTCCTATCTCTAAGTACGGAGCTATTCGATATAAAATAGGCGAACAAGCTATTCAAACATTTGCTGTTGAATCTGCCATTTACAGAGCGGGACAAAACATAGATGACGCAATTGCTGGTTACGTTGCAGATGGAATGGATAAAGAGCAAGCAACTTTGAAAGGAATTGAATTATTTGCGCCAGAATGCGCAATTCTTAAAGTGGCCGGTTCTGAAGTATTGGACTATGTAATTGATGAAGCCGTACAAATTTTTGGTGGAATGGGTTATTCAGCAGAGTCTTCTGTTGAAAGAGGGTACCGCGATGCAAGAATCAATCGTATTTTTGAGGGAACTAATGAAATAAATCGTCTATTAGTTGTAGATATGGTTCTTCGACGTGCAATGAAAGGAGAATTGGATTTAATGGGACCCGCAATGGAGGTTGCTAATGAACTGATGAGTATTCCTGATTTTGCCGAAAAACCGACTGCCGTTTTGGGTAATGAAGAATTATACTTGAAAGGATTTAAAAAAGCAATCTTAATGATCGCTGGTTCTGCCGTTCAGAAAATGATGCAATCACTATCAAAAGAGCAAGAAATTCTAATGAACATTGCGGACATTTCTATATGGACGTATTTGGCTGAATCTTCGTTATTACGTGTTCAACAAATGATAGAAATGAAAGGCGAAGAAAACTGCAAAGAACAAATAGCAATGGTTAAAACTTATTTTTACGATGTGGCCGATAAAATTAATAAAGCCGGCAAAGATGCATTGAATTCGTTCACAGAAGGCGATGAATTGAGAATGATGGTTATGGGCTTAAAACGATTCACTAAAACAGAGAATTTTAATCCGAAAGAAGCGAGACAATTAATTGCAAGCACATTGATTGACAAGAATGATTACTGTTATTAAGGATAATAAATTCAAAAAAAAATCCGCTTCATAATTGAAGCGGTTTTTTTTTATAAATGTTGTTTCTTATTTCAAATACGTTCTCATGAACTCGTCAAGAGTTAAAGTAGTGTCATCAACTTTTAACTCTTTAACACCACATGAACTTAAAAATCGTCCCATAACCATTTCTCCTTTCTCTGCATCAGAGTTCATAGTAACAACAGCCTCCTGAGTAGAAGAATCAAATGCAATTGTAAAGTAAGAAGCGTAATATTTAGAAACCTTCTTTACTTGCTCTGCGCTAACATCGGAAGGTAAAGTATAAGAATATTGTCCTGAAACTTTGCTTTTTGCCAATTCTGCTTTTCCTTCTGTCACTGCAATTTTAGCAGCATCTTGTGAAAAACTAGTTGCTGTCAATGTTAAAACTGCGATAAGTGTAAAAAATATTTTTTTCATAATTTAAAGTGTCTTTGTTTAACTAGAACGTGTAAAACTTACAATAAGTTGTCTCATTCTTTGGCTAAAGTACAATTATTTTGCCAATTTTACTGCATGAGCCGATTACTACCTTATTTTAAGAAAGAATTAATTGAAGCTGGCTGCGACGAAGCAGGTCGTGGATGTCTTGCTGGACCAGTTGTTGCAGCGGCAGTTATTCTTCCTAAGAATTTCAAGAACGCTCTTTTAAATGACTCAAAAAAATTAACAGAAGCACAAAGAGAAAAACTCCGACCAATTATCGAAAAAGAAGCCATCGCGTTTGGTGTTTCCTTTGTTAGTGAGAAAGAAATAGACGAAATCAACATTCTCAATGCAAGTTTTACAGCCATGCACAGAGCCGTTGATCAACTTTCAACGAAGCCCGAATTACTACTTATTGACGGCAATAGATTTAATGGGTACCCCGGTATTGGTCATGAATGCATCATTAAAGGGGACGGTAAATTTTTGTCCATTGCAGCTGCATCAGTTTTAGCAAAAACTTATCGAGATGAGTTTATGGAACGATTAGATGAAGAATTTCCTGCTTACGATTGGAAAAAAAACAAAGGTTATCCAACCAAAAAGCATCGAATTGCCATTCTTAATCATGGAGACTGTAAATATCACCGCAAAACGTTTCGTTTGTTACCAGAAAATCAACTCTCGCTGTTTGATTGACATAGACAGTTACAACTACAAACCGAACAACTTTGGTTCTACCACTTCATATTTCTTTGGAAAGTATGCCCTTAAAATAGCCGTGTAATAATTATACGGTTTATGATTTTGGCTTATTGTTGTCTGTTTATACACTGATTTATTTTCAAATACACCTTCTTTATCTCGTGGGTTTTCTTTCAAGAAGGCATCATTTTCAAGTATCGACGAATCTTTCAATTCAAGCGGGTATTCAGGAGGAAGTAGTTTTATTATGTTCCCAATTTTAGCATAGTTAATTTTTTTTCGTGTCTCAGGTAAAGTCACTTCACCTAATTCATTTTCAATTTGCTTCATAGCGGAAGCGCTAAACTTATCAACGGATCTTTGCAGTTTATTTTGCATTAAAAGAGTCAATCCTTCCTTCAACATTGCATTTTTATCAAATTCTGGATTGTTAGATAAAAAAGAAGTCAGTTGCGACTTCCAAAAGGTTGAATCATTATAAGAAAGTGGCATATTTGGCACAGCGTCTTCTGGATTAATTAAAGAATAGCTCATTTTTGTTGCACAAAAAAGTGTATTGTATTCATTCACAAATTCAATATTGCCAACCATCGGATGCGCAAATGCATACACTTTAAATTCATTTTTTTTACTGAGTATCTTATTTGTCAAATGCTCAAAGTAAGCTCTTGTCAATAGCGCCAAAGATCCTCCTTGACTGTGTCCTGTGATAATAATATTGTAAATATCTGTGTTGTTCAATTTTTGAATCTGACTTATCAAATTTTCATGTAAATATGCTAACCCCAAAGCATATCCAGTATGAACTCCTGCGGCAGTATCATTTGCAAAAGAATAATTAAATGTTTTCCCGTTAAATTCAATTTTTCCCGTTGCTGGAATTATAGTTGAATTCATGTTCTCTAACCAACTTTCTTTCTTATCCGTTGAACCTCGAAAGTTGATAATCCCAATATTTCCATTCTGATAAACCTGAAACATATTATCCAACCCTACTGCTGGAGAAGTGTATTTTTTCTTAAACCCATTCGGTAAAATTTCCTTGTCACTTCCATACAAATCAATATACGTGTAGCTATTGCACAATTGTATCATATCCAATGCTTCTTGTGAATCAAATCCGGGTTTTAAATCAGAAAGAGAGACTTGTGAGAAAGAGAAGTTGATCAATAGGAAAATTGCAGCGAAAGTTTGGAGAAATTTCATTTCGTTTGTTTTTTGGTCTTGGAGATATACTTAAAACGTAATTTATTGATATAAATTGTTGCAATAAGCCTGCCATTCAAATGAATTGTTGGTTCAATTAGTTCAACTTCTTATTCTTCAAGTGTCGCGTTGCATCACGTGTCGTTTTCTTTTCAAAATTCTTAGCAATGGCTTCTTCTAAATCAATTCCTGTTTGATTAGCTAGACAAGTCACAACAAAAAGTACGTCTGCTAATTCTTCTCCGAGGTCTTTACCTTTATCACTTTCCTTTTCAGATTGCTCACCATATCTGCGTGCCATAATTCGAGCAACTTCACCAACTTCCTCCATGAGCATGGCAGTATTGGTCATTTCATCAAAATAGCGAACGCCGTATTCTTTGATCCATTTATCTGTATTCTCTTGTAGTTGGCTAATTGTCATTTTTTGGAATTAAGAATTTAAGAAGGCAAAAGTTAAGAATAATTCGCAGATTAAAATGTTAATTCCGTGGCACAATTTCTATCAACTAGAACACAATCCGTTAAACTCCAAATCTTTCCTATATTTACTTCATGAGAAGATTATTTTTTCTGTATTTCATGTTTACTACTGCTACTGCCTTGTTCGGACAAGAAAAAGGGGTAATTGTTCTTACAGAAGACAATCTTGGGTCTTCATTCACGCAACAGACCTTGATTCTAGAAGATAAAACGCGCTCTATAGAGATTAAAGAAATAATTGACCGTCCATCTTTAGATTTCTTTCAATTGAAGAAAAATAACCCTTCAGTGAAATTCACGACATCTCGATTTTGGGTAAAATTTTGGGTAAAAAACGAAAGTAATACAAGAGAATTAATTCTTGAAACCGCTCGACCGATAACCGATAAGGTCTTCTTATATCGCATTGAGGATAGGAAGGTTATTAAAGAATCTAAAAATGGAGATGATTTCAACTACTATTCAAAAGAAATTTTGCACCGAATGAACCTATTTTCCTTGAACTTAGAAAAGGGAGAGCAACAGGAATTCATCCTAGAAATATCAAGTGATGGTGAAGGAGTCAATATTCCAGTAAAAGTACACTCCGCAAAAAAATTCTATCAACAAGATTATAAAACGCAGTTCCGAAACGGGTTCTACTATGGTGTAATGTGTCTTATCATTGTCATTTACTTTTTCTTTTTCTTACTATTGAAAGACCGTTCTTTTCTCTATTATATCCTTTATGTCTTTTTTCAAGCACTGTTACAATTTTCATTAGATGGTTATTCACATCAGCATTTCTTTACCAATAATGCTTATTTCGTAAATCGATTTCCTCCCTTAACTGGTGCATTAGCCATCATATTCATGTTGATTTATGTGAGTCATTACCTTTCTATCAAAAAGAACTATAAGAAATTGCATTTCGTTTTCAAAATTGCAAGTTCTTTGATGGTTCTTACGATTTTATTTTTGTTTTTACCGGGAAAAGTACACGCATGGTCTTACCCATTGATTAATGCTTTTAGTTTGCTAAGCATCCTACTTTCTGTGATTAGTATTTTCTACTTACGCAGCAAAAAAATTCAAGTGGATAACTATTTTACGCTTGCTTTTGTTATTCTAATTACAGGAGCAGTGATCTTTATACTTGGGAATTTTGGAATCATTAAAAACTCTATAATCTCATTAAATTCTTTAAAAATAAGTTCAGCAATAGAGGTTGTTATTCTGAGTATTTCCATGTCCTATAAATACCGTGAATTGCAGAAAGAAAAAGAAGAAGCCCAGACAATTGTTTTAAAGAATTTACAAGAAAAAAATTCGTTTATGGATGAACAGAACATTAGGTTAGAAATACAAGTAGTTGAAAGAACTACAGAAATCAATCAACAGAAAGAAGAATTATCGATTATCAATGAAGAAGTTTTTAGCAGTATTAAATACGCAAAACGGATTCAAGAAGCGATTTTGCCTTCAGACGAACATGTCAATAAATTATTACCTGATTCTTTTGTTTTAAATCGACCAAAAGATGTTGTCAGCGGTGATTTTTATTTCATAGAAAACACAAGTGCAAAAGGTGACAAAAGACATACCGTTTTTGCTGCTGTTGATTGCACAGGTCATGGCGTTCCGGGAGCATTTATGAGCATTATTGGAAGTAACATTCTGTCTCAAGCTGTTTTAGAGAAAAATATTCATTCACCAGCAAATATTCTTGATTTTTTAAACGAAGGAGTCAACATAACACTGAAACAAAGTTCAGATAATACCACTGTCCGAGACGGAATGGACATAAGTCTTTGCGTACTCAATTCAGATTCTGACGAATTGATATTTGCAGGAGCAAAGAATCCCATTTACATTATTAGACCCTCTGATAAATCCTCTAAAAGTCTAATAGAGAAACAATCTTTTGAGGACTTAAGCTTATATGAAGTGAAAGGCGATAAACATCCTATAGGCAACTATATTGAAGAGCAACTTTTACCATTCACGGAGCATACAATCCCTTTGCAGAAAGGCGACGTGATTTATATTTTTACTGACGGGTTTGCGGATCAATTTGGAGGTGGAAGAAACAAAAAATACAACTATCGACGATTTAGGGAATTGCTGCTGAAACATTCACAATTATCTATGGAAATACAAAAGTCTATTCTTGAAAAAGAGCTTATTGAATGGATGGGAGAGGAAGAGCAGGTGGATGATGTATTGGTTATTGGAATGAGGATTTGACGTAGGCTGAATTATGAATTATGAATTATGAATTATGAAAAAAAGTTTTTTATTTATCGTGATTAGCTTATTTTTGTTGCCTTCTTGCTCGCTGGTTTTCGTGAAGATGTATGGCTTTAAGAGAGTAAAGTCGGTTGACGACAAGATGATTGCTAAATTTGGAAGCAAATACAACATTCCACCTGAAGATGCTTAT